>ERZ887851.92-NODE-92-length-82815-cov-26.484582_pt1 | contig 82815 bp, 51 predicted proteins | sample MGYA00521100_ERZ887851 | MGnify/ENA primary metagenome ERZ887851 (study PRJEB32303, sample SAMEA104408602) | aquatic metagenome | biome: Brackish water; feature: Pelagic; material: water | place: Baltic Sea | collected 2014-06-06T16:11:00 | depth 11,444 m ... | reverse complement strand
CCAAAAAACACCCCGTTTTCAACACTTTCACATGCCGACGGGAATTGCTGCTTGATGATCGGGAAGCGGCAGCAGCTCGCAGCGCAATGGCTGAAAATCGTCTGCGGCTAAAGGCGCAACTGCTGCTGCAAACAGCGCGACAACAAGCTGATACAGCACAGTGTTGGGAGATATCACGGAAATACGTTTCAAGGAATCTCTTTCAATGAAGGATGCTTATGGCCTGACGCTTTGGTTCCGGTCGCATCGGTTTCGCAATCAGTTGTTCTTCACAATGCAACATACCAGCTTCCTGCTGATAAGCCATCTGCCACTCGAAGTCATCCAGCAAACGGTAAATTATTCAGTACAGTTTTGGTGACTCAATGGGCGGACATCACACGATGCAGATGATTTGATCGGTGCTGCATAACTTGCGACTGTGAGAGGTTGTTTCACCAACAACACCACGTTTTAATCGTCGACCCACGTTTGTCTGGAACGCAATCCCCAACACGTCGGGGCACGAGTTGTACATCCGGACATTCAATGGCGATATGGTTCTAACGAATCTGCAGGGAACAGCATACACACCCGCTGCAGATCTGCCCAACGGACCAATTCGCTGGTCGATTCGCTGGTCGGATGCAATCAGCAATAGCTGCCACAGTGCTGCAGCAGAGTTTATCTTCGAGACCACCGTGCTGTCGCCGGTTCGCACAACCAGCGACATAGCCCCGACAATCGTGAGGCGTCAGGTGGACAATGCGGTGCGCTATGTTGTGTACCTGCTGAATCAGGATGCGCCAGCAGTCAAAATGATGATTCTGAAGACGAGCGGCCCATGCCAGCGGGATTTGAAGAGGCGTATATGGGAACCGAGACGAAGACGCTGCCCGCAGCAACTTGCGCATAGAACCATTACTGCAGCTCCCCCCCCCCTGAAATTGCCGGTGGAATCGGCAAAGGAAACGCAGACATTTGGACGGCGACTCGATACCATCATTGAAACCCATGAAACTTTCCGACCATCCCGCCAATGATGACGAGTTCGACGACCTTCCGCTTGCGCCGCCTTTAAGTACAAAGGCGGCTGATTCCAGTGCAGGGGTTGCACGTCTGCAGCAGTACTTGAATCGTTCACGCAAGTGGCAAACCGGCGACACTTTGCAAGGCTATCAGCAATTCAGGAATTACTCCACAGAGGCGGCATGGGCATTGTGTTCGCCGTCATACACAGGCAAACGGGAAATCGAGTTGCGATTCTGCTTTCTGCTTTCCTGCGGCAACAAGGCGCATTGCGGCGTTTTCAGAAAGAAAGCGTACTGCTTGCTCAGGCAGACGGCCCACATATCACTCGTCTGCTGTAAGTTTGTGAAGACCCGCAACATTCGTTTATCGTTACGGAACTTGTTGAAGGCAAGACGCTGGGGGCCCTGCTTAGCTGAAGATGTTTTTGATACTATGGCTTCTTAAAGTCTCGGTTTTCTAAGTCGGCCGCAAACGTGCGGAGTTTCTTTACAACAGCAATGCGACAACGGAATTCTGCGGCTTCGCACTTTTTAGTAAGCTGCAGTTCCAGCTTATTTCGCGAAATTCAGGCTTGATTACAACCGTACCACCGAACGAATAGATCAATGGGCGACAAGGCCGAACAACAAGACTCTGGCAGTGCCGACACTCATCCTGTGATTGTCGGCGTGGGAGCATCCTCTGGCGGACTTGCTGCGTTTACGGAATTTCTGTCCGCACTTGGTGACGCGACGGGCCTTGCAATTGTATTTGTGCAGGACGTTGCCTCAAACGCGACGTCAGTTGTGAACGAATTGCTGCCTTCAGCAACTTCGCTGAAGATTGAAGAAGTCACACCGGGCACTCGTGTCGTCAGCAACGCCGTTTATGTGTGTCCACCGCAGACGCTTTTGGAAATCGAAAACGGTGAGTTCGTTTTCGCGCGTTCCGCTGCGGAATTCAGGCAGCCGACTACGATCGATCATTTTTTTCGTTCACTAGGCCGCAACCATACTGACCGTTCAGTCGGCATTATTCTTTCCGGATCAGGCAGTGATGGAACGTTGGGGCTGAAGACCATCAGTGACTGCGGTGGACTCACGTTCGCACAGGAGCCGAAGACCGCCAGGTTCGACTCAATGCCTCGCAGCGCTGCCACAACCGGTGCTGCGGATCATGTGCTGTCTCCGGCCGAAATCGCTCAGGAACTGATTCGCTATGTCAGGTATCTTGCTGAATCAGAAGCGGACTCCCAAAACAAACCGTTAATCAACATCATTGAACGGGCCATTCCGGATATCGCCGATCAATTGATGCGAGTCACCGACCACAACTTCCAGCACTATAAAACCAGTACGTTGGGACGCCGAATTCAACGCCGAATGCAGGTGCTGAAGATATTTCGCATCGAAGACTATCTGCAACGACTACGCGATGACGAAGCCGAATCACACAGCTTGTTTCGAGAACTGTTGATTGGAGTTACCGCATTTTTTCGAGACCCCGAAGCGTTTGAACGCGTTGCCAAAGACGTATTGCCAAAGATCTTTGCCAACCGAGCAGCAGACGACCCCGTCCGGATTTGGGTGGCTGGATGTTCCACAGGAGAAGAAGCTTACACAATTGCGATGCTGTGTTATGAGTACTGGGACTCGATTTCCGGCGTTGAACTTAGAGATGACAATGGCGAAGCGGAAGACGATTCGCGAATTCCGCCTGTTCAGATATTTGCCAGCGACATCGATGATGGGGCCATCGCGACTGCTCGACAGGGCATCTATCCGCTGGGAATAGCAGAGAATGTTTCGCCAGAACGTTTGCTGCGTTTCTTCGTCAAGAAGGGCAAGCAATATCACATTTCGAAGCAGGTGCGGGAGCTTGTTCTGTTTTCGTCGCACAACCTGATCAGCGATCCTCCCTTTTCGCGGCTGGACCTCATCTCGTGTCGCAATCTGTTGATCTATCTGGGCCCGCATCTGCAGAAGAAGCTGATGCCGCTGTTTCACTATGCTCTGCGCCCGAAGGGGTTTTTGTTTCTGGGGCCCAGCGAAAACATTTCTTCTCACGCCGAACTGTTTCAGGCAATTGATGAAAGGAATCGTATCAGTCGCCGCAGAGGCACAGCAATTTCGGTTAACGCACCGACCACACAAGGACCACCGGCAAGTGGCCTGCTGCGGTCGCCGGAATCTTCTGCCATAAGCAGCGATCGAACTGAACTTGTGCAGATCATGCAAAGAATTGTTCTGGACGAATTTTCTCCCAAGTGCGTGGTGGTCGATGAGAATGCGAAAATCCTGTGTTCTTCAGCGGATACTCAGAAGTATCTGTCAATCGGCGAAGGCTCGTACGAAAACAACATTCTTAAAATGGCCAATGAAGGCCTGCGAATCGGACTTCGCACAACTCTTGCGGAAGCGAAGCTGAAGCGTCGCCGTATTACGCACGAGAACGTGTCTGTTCAGACAGCCGACGGTAAGCAGCGTGTGATGCTGACCGTTCAGCCAATGATGCGACTTGGCGAAGATACCGGGTTGTTCATGGTTGTGTTTCACGACCTCGGCCTGCCGATGGATCTTAGCGTCAATCCGCCAGCCAAAGAAGCAACCGTCGCTTCACGCGGCCGGCTGGATCGTGCGGCTGATGAAATGATTGAACAGCTGGAACGCGAGCTGGCTGCGACCCGTGACGATCTCGACAAAACCATGCAACAGATGGAATCCGTCATTGAACAGCTGAAATCTTCGAATGAAGAGTTGCTGTCAATGAATGAAGAGCTTCAGTCTGCCAATGAAGAACTGGAGACAACGAAGGAAGAAATTCGATCCGGAAGTGATGCACTTGCTCGCTCCAACGCCGACCTTGAGAACCTGTTGCGTAGTACTCAAATTGCAACCGTCTTTCTTGATGAAGACGGATTGATTCGCAGCTTCACCCCCGCGATCGCAGACATCTATGGTCTGCTTAGCACCGATATCGGGCGACGGTTGGAACAGTTTGTGCCTCAGGTTGACAATATGCCCCCTTTGCCTGACCTGGCAAAGCTGCGTGACAGCGAAGTGATTGAACATACCATCCGAGCAAGATCGGGAGAATTCTATATTCGCCGCGTGCTGCCGTACCGATCATTCGATGGAGCCACTGAAGGCATGGTGGTGACGTTTATTGACGTGTCAGACATTGTGGATCGCGAATCCATGCTGGCGTCGTTGATGAGTTCCACGGCGGAAGGCATCTACGGAATCAACGTAGAAGGCAACTGCACGTTTGCGAATGTTGCGTGTGCAAATCTGCTGGGCTACGAAAGTCCGGATGAATTGCTGGGGCAACAGATGCATCAATTAGTCCACCATCATCGAGCAGACGGTTCCATCTATAAGAATCAGGACTGTCGCATTTATCAGGCTTATCGGCGAGGAGAAAAAGTTCACGTTGAGGATGAAGTGTTCTGGAGGAAGGATGGATCATCGTTTGCGACCGAATACTGGTCCCACCCACAGATTCAGGATGGTGAAGTGGTCGGTTGTGTCGTCACGTTTCTGGATATTTCAGAACGCCGGCGACTGGAAGTGGAACGCGAAGAACGCGAAAAGCAGATGGACCTGGCACTCACGGCAGGCCGCATCGGTGCGTGGTCGTGGAACATTGCGACCGACACTGTCATCTGGTCGCCTCACATTTATCGCATCTTTCGTTACACGGAACTTCAGTTTGAAACTACCATCAAGGGCTTCCTGCAAATTGTGCATCCGGACGATCAGCAACTTGTTGAGGAAGTCATCCAGAAGACTCTGAATTCCGATTCCCGCCGCTACGAAATCGACTTCCGTGTGATTCGAGGTGATGGACTGGGAATCGTCTGGACAACAGCGATGGGGCTGGTTCAACGCAGCGCCAGTGGTCAACCACGACGCATTACTGGCGTATTCAGCGATATCACAGAACGAAAACGCAATGAACTCAGCCTGTCGTTTCTGGCGAACTTTCAGTTGCAACTGGTGCCGTTAACAACGGTTGACGACCTGATGTCAGTGTCCACCAGAATCATGTGTGAACATCTGAATCTGGCTCGCTGCGTATTTCTGGAATTTGACGCTGCTGTCGAAGTTGTCGATGTTTTGTGCGAACACAGCCAATTGGATGCTCCCAGTCTGGTGGGTCGCCTGAACGCAAAAGACTTTCTCAGCGATGCGGAACGTTCTGCGATTATGTCCGGAACTCAGGTGATCGTTAATGACACTCAGGCCAAAGAAATCGGACTGGCCAGCAACTTTCTGGAAGTGGAAATTGGTTCGTTTTGCACCTCCACATATGTCACCGATGGCGGAGCAAAGTTTGCCATTTCAGCGATTAGATCCCGCCCACATCACTGGCAGACCGACGAACTGCGGGTGCTGCAGGAAATTGCTGACCGCGTTGGAATCCGTGTAGAACGGGCCAGAGCCGAAGCGGAACTGGCAAAACGTGAAGCTCACTTGCGGCGTGTGATTAATAACCAATTGGGGCTGGTAGGTGTCATCGGTAAAGACGGTAAGCTTCTGGAAGTCGACGACAATTCGATGATGATTGCCGGTGTGACCAGAGATGACGTTATTGGAAAACACTTCGCCGAATGCGCCTGGTGGACATACGATGACGCGGTTGCCGAGCAGATGCGAGATTCCATGGCTCGTTCGTTCCAGGGGGAAGTTGTGCGTTTTGACGTGCCACTTTACGCTGCCGGATTGGGGGGTGAGTCTCAACGACTGATGATCGATTTCATGATGGCTCCGGTGTTTGACGACAACGGGAACGTGGAATATCTCATTCCTTCAGGTGTCGACATCAGTCAGCGGAAAGCAACTGAAGAAGCTTTACGAGATTCAGAACATCAGCTGCAACTTGGAATTCAAATTGCCAATCTTGGCTTAGGCCACATCGACTATCCCAATGAAACGATTCACCTGACAAAAGAAGCCGCTCGCCTGTATGGCTTTGCGGAAAAGGCCACTTCCGTTTCTCGCATGGAACTACATGCAACCTTCCATCCGGACGATCGAGCTGAATTGGGCCGACAGATTTCCGCTTGTTTGGGATCCGAAAACGGTGGATTGCTGGCGTGTCAGCATCGCGTGGTTCATCCCAATGGAGCCGTGCGTTGGCTGGACGTTCGAAAGCAGATTTTCTTCGATGAAACCACCATGCCACCAAAACCCACGCAGGGAATTCTGGTTGCTAAAGACGTAACCGAAAGACGTCACTTTGAACAGTCGTTGCAGGAAGCCCGAGTTGCTGCCGAAGCGGCAAACGAATCCAAGAGTGCTTTTCTGGCAAACATGAGCCACGAAATTCGCACGCCAATGACTGCAATTATTGGTTATACCGAACTTTTAGACAGCCTGATCAGAGAAAACGAAGCACGCGCACACCTGCAGACGATTCGTCGCAACGGCAATTTTTTGCTGGGGATCATTAACGATATTCTGGACCTGTCCAAAATTGAAGCCAACAAACTGGACGTCAATCCCGATCGATTCTCACCCGCAGCTTTGGTGGAAGACGTTCGCAGCATCATGGATGTGCGAGCCGCAGAAAGCGGGCTTCAGCTAACGGTGAATTACAAAGGTAAAATTCCGGCGGTCATTGAATCCGATCCGAAACGCCTGAAACAGATTCTGATTAACCTGGTTGGCAATGCGATAAAATTTACCAAAGAAGGTCAGGTGCAGATTGTTGTCCAATACGAAGACGATCAGCTTCGCTTTGATATCACCGATTCGGGAATCGGAATAAGCCGGGAACAACAGCAGAGACTGTTCCAGCCATTCAGCCAGGGCGATCACACGGTCAATCGCGAATTTGGCGGAACCGGATTGGGGCTCGCAATCAGTCAGCGGTTAGCAACGATGCTGGGGGGAGAAATCTACGTTTGCAGCGAGCAACACAAGGGCAGCACGTTTACTGTGACGATTGCCGTCGGCGACGTTAAGGATGTGGAACTGATACAAACCGAAGCTCACAGCTGAACCGACGTCTAACGCAATGTTGACTGGTCACATCAGGCTGCAGTGTCCCATTCTGGTTGTGGACGATCAACGTGATGTTCGCTTCCTGAGCCGCAGATTTCTAAGCGATGCAGGCGCTAAGGTCAGTGAAGCGGAAGACGGCGAACAGGCGGTCGCGATGATGTCGAAGTCAATGGAAGATGGCTGTCCGTTTGATCTGGTCGTTTTGGACATGCAGATGCCAAAACTGGATGGCTACGAAACCGCCGTGCAACTGCGAGCCCTGGGCTACACCCGTCCAATCATCGCTCTTACCGCTGACGCCATGCAGGGCGACATGTCGCGCTGTATTGCCAGCGGCTGCAATAACTATCTGAGCAAACCAATCGACAAGTCGGCGCTGTTAAACATGATCGAAGACTACCTGAATTCGACTTCCGCCTAACACGGAAGATTTCGTGGAATGTGATGGCGACGAATCTGTTGCGATAGTCGCCGTCACGCTCGGCGTGACGAATAGCTCCAGTGCAGAGGGCGGTTGTTCAGAAAACGTCGATGACGGCAACTTGGTTGATAATTGGCCGCAATTAATGTGTAGCTTTACATCACGCGGAGCGTGATTGCTACTGTTGTTCGATAGACTGCTTTGTCAGCGAAACGCTGCAGTTTCGGAAAGTCGTGGCGGCGCCTTTACACTACGATGTGCATGCGTCTGAACGAGTTCAGGACCACAGTTATTTCGTTACCTGTTTCAGCACGCTTTTGATGTTCTGCAGCAGCAATTCGTCAGTGTAGGGTTTTGGCAGGAAGCCATCGCTGCCTTCGATGCTGCCTTTGCCGTGTTCGGGTTTTCGCAGACCGCTACTGGCGATGATTTTCGCATCGGGGCGGATGGCCCTAATTGCCTTGATGGTCATGGGGCCGTCCACTTCGGGCATCATCATGTCGACGATTACTAAATCTATTTCAGCGTGTCTGGATTGGTATATCTCGATGGCCGCAGCACCGCCGGGGGCTGTGATGGCTCGATATCCGTAGGATGCCAGAGTTGCCTGAGCCACGTCGCGAATTGCTTCTTCGTCATCAACGATCAGAATCTGCTCACCACGGCCTTCCGGGAAAAGTTTGGTCAGTTCATCAGCGTCGTGGGCTGTTTCACCCTGTTCAGCGGGCAAATAGGTGGTGAACTTTGTGCCTTTGCCTGGTTCGCTGTAGACCGACATGTTTCCGTTATGGCTTTTCACAATTCCCATGCAGGTGGCCAGCCCCAGCCCGGTTCCTTTGCCTTGTTGCTTTGTGGTAAAGAACGGGTCAAAGATTTTCTCAATCAAATCTTTGGGAATACCGACCCCCGTGTCGGCAACCGAAATTCGAATATACTTTCCTGAAGGCAAGCCCACATTGGATGCATTTTCGTGCAACGAAACGTTCTCAGCTTCGAACGTCAGAGTGCCTCCGTCCGGCATGGCGTCTCTGGCATTGACGGCCAGGTTCATCAGCACCTGCGATAGTTCGGTTGAATCGCCAAGCGTCGGCCACAGCTCACCCGTCACTTCGACCTGAACGCGAATCGACTGTGTTAATGTGTGTTCCAGAATTCGACACGCTTCCTGCAGCAGTTCTTCAACGTCGACAACGGCTCGCGGTCCCGTTGTTCCGCCAGCGAATGACAGCAGTTGTCTGATCATGGCGGCTCCGCGTTCGGCACTGGAACTGATCGTGTCCAGCAGTCCGGTTTCCTGAGCGTCGGTCGACTTTCGCCGCAGCAATTTTGCTCCCATGGTAATCGGGGTCAGCACGTTGTTCAGATCGTGAGCGATGCCGCTGGTAAGTGTGCCGATACTTTCCAATCGCTGAGATCGCCGTTCGATCTGTTCGCGGCGTTTCTCGTGGGTGATGTCGATGTCAATTACCAATTGAGAAGTTGGGTGACCCGAGCTGTCGACGATGAGCGAACGTCGTGATTCGATGATCAGTTCCTGCCCGTCTCGAGTTCTGTTTTGTCGCTCGCCAATCCAGACGCCATCTGCCAGCAATCGGGACAGAATATCCGATTCCGCATTGCAGGACGTGCCTGTCAGCAGAGCAGTGCCGGGTTTGCCGATAGCTTCTGACGCACTCCATCCATACAGTTTTTGAGCACCGTCGTTCCAGGTCTGGATTCGATCCTGAAGGTCACGCGTGTGAATTGCGTCGCGAATTCTTGCCAGAATGGCCGTCTGTTCCCGCTGTCTTACGCGACCGGTTTCGCGTTCGGTGACGTCTCTCATAATTACCGTAAACAGTGGGTGTCCGTCTACAAGTGTTCTGGATACAACAGCTTCCGCCGGAAATTCGCTTCCATCTGTTTTGAGGCCCGAAATGATGTCGCCGTCGTTCACTTTCGTGCGAGCTGGTCCGCTTGCTGAGCCATCAATCAGCGGTGCAAAGTCAGCTCGAAACCGTTCCGGAATCAAGCTCAGAAACGGCTGCCCCAGAACATCGCGTTCTCGCCTTTGAAACACGTCTTCAGCGATTGGATTCAGCATGACGATGTGGCGCTGATGGTCGACCGCAATAACGGCGTCCATCGATGAATCGATAATCGCCTGCAGTCGAGCACGTTCCATGTGAACCTTCGCTGCCGCTTTGTTGCGTTCGATACGTTCCAGATTGGTAAACGCTGCCGCGGCCGCAAATGTTCCGATGGTTATCAGCAGGCCCACCGCAATCATGATGAAATGTTGTGTTGCCAGGCTGCGTGCCAGATTCTGCAGCTTTTCCATTTCGACTTCGCGAGCCGTCAGCATGTCGCCCGTGATTGTGCGAATCTGGTCCATCAGCAGTTTGCCGCGGTCCGTGATAACGATATCCTTCGCTTTGTCAAAGGCGTCACGATCCGGGCCCAGTCGGCGAGCCGAAATGGTTTCTTCCATTTCCAAGCGCTTGTCTGAAATCAATTGTCGCAGGCTGGCAAACCGCTCCGGGATGATTTCACCGCGTTCTGCGTAAATCTGCAAAGCTTCAAGGTGGTCATCGGCGTGCCCGATCCCGATGTGATATCGCTCAAGATAACTTTCATCGGCGGAAATCAAAAAGCCACGTTCACCGGTTTCGGCGTCCTTGATTGCAGACAGAACCGAACGAATTTCCTGATGAACCTTGAAGTTGTGGAAGATATCATCGCTGGTTTGAGCCGCATTCCACGCCGTAGCGCCGCCGACGGCAAACAACACAATGACGGCCACGGTCGCAAAGGCCAGCAAGACATTGACCCAGTTAATATAGCGAGCTTGTTGAGGCATAATGGGTCAGAAGTGTTGGTAAACGGCGGCGGAGGTCAGTAAGCGGAGGTTACGAGACTTGACTTCCCAGGGGACTGGCAATGGACCATAAAATACGAAAGTAAACCAGTTCTGAAAATGAATCCCAGGCATGTCATATCAAAACGATTCTGTTCACGCACGGCTTCACGCATTCAAACGGCGTGCCAAAGACGCGACTTCAAGTGGCAATTCAGCAAACTCCGAAGCATAGACCTGCAGCTCAGTTGTGCTTTCTGAGGCCGCATATGCCTGGGCACGCAGTCGCTGAAGTCGTATGACTGGATGGTGCGATCAATGGCCGTCAGTGATTAACACGCCCGCGTGCGGATGTCCGTGGGAAGGCGATCGCAGCAGCAGAACCGGTCTCAACAAACGGGAAATTGCTGCGAAACGTAAGTAACGTAAATTCGGAAGCGATAGCCACAGCTATCTCTGATGCCAGATTGCAGCACACCAACCTGGCAAATTATTGGCCACTGTGGGAAGTAATATTCCATGTGATTGCTAAGCCGCTGCATGTGGTAAACCGCGCCCTGTCGAAATTGTCGCGACTTTCTAAAGCAGGTCGTTAAGCAAAACGCTGATTGACTGATGTGCTTCCGATCCTGCAATCGGCAACCTGCGGAATCTGCCAGCACCTGGCACAAAGAGTGCAGACGAAGGTGGTGGCTAAACGTTTGCTGCGTTTCTGAATTCAAAGGACTGGTGGAATGCTTGTACTATCAAGGAAGATCAACCAAGCCATCTTTGTCGGTGAAAACATCGAAATTGAAGTGCTGCAGATCAAGGGGGGTGTGGTTCGAATTGGCATTACCGCACCGCGCGAAGTTCCGGTAATTCGAACCGAAATTTCCGAGTACAAAAGCAAATTCGCCATAGGCCTATGAAACTGAACTTTCTTCCGCTACGAACGTGGTTGTAGTGTGAGGTGCAAAGACTTTCCGACGTCCTTTAACTATTTGCAGACATTGAAGCTTTCTGTGAGTTCCGCGACAGAAAAATCCAATCAACCTCATCGCGTCGTGATTATTGGCGGAGGCTTTGGTGGTTTGTATGCTGCCATCGCGCTTCGGAAAGCCAACGTTGGAATTACGTTGATTGATCGTCGCAACTTTCATCTGTTTCAGCCTTTGCTGTATCAAGTGGCCACGGGCGGACTCTCGCCAGCTAACATCGCTACGCCACTGCGATCAATTCTGTCCAGGCAAAAGAATTGCGAAGTCGTATTGGGAGAAGTTTCAACCATTGACGTGGCGGCAAAGATGGTGATTGTTGGCCATAATGCTTTCGAATACGATTCGCTGGTTGTCGCTGCAGGAGCCAGTCATGCGTACTTTGGTCACGACGAATGGGAACCGTTGGCACCAGGCCTGAAAACGATCGAAGACGCGACGAACATTCGTTGTCGGATTCTGGCAGCTTTTGAAGCAGCGGAAATTGAAGCCGATCCTATTAAGCGAGCGGCGTGGATGACGTTTCTGGTTGTCGGTGGCGGCCCCACCGGTGTCGAATTAACCGGCGCCTTGTCGGAGCTGGCTCACCACACTTTGAAGCACGACTATCGCAACATCAATCCGTCAGACGCAAAGATAATTCTGGTCAACGCTTCCGACCGCGTGTTGATGCCCTATCCAGAAGACCTTTCAGCGGCGGCCATGGAATCGCTGGAATCGCGGAATGTCGAGGTGATGTTGGATACCAAGCTAACCGGCGTGTATCCCGATTTTGTGGTTGTGGAAACTCCTCAAGGTGTGCGACAAATTCCCACCAAAACAACGCTGTGGGCCGCCGGTGTGAAAGCCTCTGCATTAGGACAGCAACTGGCAGCCGCCAGCGGCGAACCTGCCGATCGAACCGGACGTGTGATCGTTCAGCCGGATTTGTCTCTGGCTCTTCAGCCGGAAATCTTTGTCATCGGCGACATGGCAAGTTCAAGCCATCAGACAGGCAAGCCGCTGCCCGGAGTTGCCTCAGTGGCGATGCAACAGGGAAATTATGTGGCCGATGTTATTCGTCGTCGTCTTGCAGGGAAGCCTGCAACTGCCTTTCACTATCGTGACTATGGTTCGATGGCGACGATCGGTCGAGGTTCTGCGGTGGCGATGTTTGGCAAACGCCGGTTCTCTGGAATTTTCGCCTGGCTGATTTGGTTGTTCGTCCACGTGTTGAAGCTGGCAAAGTTCGAAAACCGAGTTCTTGTGCTGCTGCAATGGGCCTGGCATTACACAACGTGGAATCAGGCAGCCAGACTGATCACTCAATCATCAGCGTCTGTCCCCAAAAAAACGTAGAGTAAGTCGCGGCGTTCGAACATTCGCAGGCTAAGTCGGTGCGGCGCTATTTCATGGGCAATCCGGTATTTCTGGAAGCAGATACGGATCAATGGAAACGGATGGCGTTACTAAACCAGAGTGCGACCATTTGAGTTGCGGATAAGTCTATCACGGACAACGTATAAGTTGGGAGACGACACCATGCGAAAACGAACACTTCAGACATTGAGCGTCATTTGTGCCCTGTCGTTTTTTGCTGCGGCGTCCTATGCACAGCGTGGTGGCGGAGGTCAGGGCAGAGGTGGCATGCAGGGCGGTGGCTGCATGAAAAGCGGCGGAAACGCTGGTGTCGGATCAGGCATGATGGCCGGGCAGGGTTTCCGAATGGGCGGCGGCATGACAGGCAATATGATGAATGCCAACCTGATGAACGCATTCGCAAATATGAATCGATTGGGGCCAGCGCCGATGAGAGGCAACAATGGCAATCAGGGATCTCGAGGCGCTGCTTCTATTCGCCAACCAACTCCCCAGCAGTTTACTCAAACGGCCATGCGGATGGACCGTGATCGAGATCGGAAGTTAAACAGGGAAGAATTGGCTGAGGTTGCAACCGCCGTGATGGCGGAGCTGAACCGTCATTCCCAGAACCGAATCGGAGCACCACCCGCCTCTTTGGGAAGTGACCGGACAACAGCAATTGTCACCGGGGAATCGACCAGCAATGATTCAGAAGTGACGGAATCGTTCGTCAATCGCTGCCTGCAATTCGACGTCGACAAAGATGGTGCGTTAAATGTAACAGAAACGCGAGTCATGGCCGCGGCGTTGATTAAGTCGCTTAGCTGATGCACACAACTTTGCTGCACCTGAGTGCAACGGGGCAAGGCGGAATCTGCAGTGGCTGGCGAATGGGGCGTCCGTGGATTTCGGTTTTTCGTCCTGGGCGGTTGTGTTTTGGACAAGCGGAAACGCGCCTTCAAATCGGTCAGGGGAATTACTGGCCGATGGTCGGTATTAGGGCAAATATTTCACATCTGTTTTTGCTGCAGCAAAGGCAATTTGCCCCGTCGCTTTCGGCTTCCTTCTCAGCTCAGTTTGGTTATCGCTCTCAGGACCCCTGCCTTTACAGTTCGCCGGAAAGAAGCTTGCTGTGGATATTGTTCGAGGTAAATGGGGTCGAAACGCGGACAATGGCTTTGTCTGGTCGAAATATTTGAACGATTCTCAAAGTTTCCTGCCTTAAAAGTGTCAGTCAGCGTAAAAATCAGACGTCGACATTTCACGAGGTTTTGTAGACTACGCGGCAGTTCACGGAAACCTGGTTCGCAACTTTGAATACTTTCAAACAACCAACTCGCAGCTTGCCCGCACTTTCTTAACGGAGATCATTCAGATGAAAGCACTTCTTATTTTGGCCGCTGTCGTCGGCAGTGCCTACGTTGGCTACTCTTACAATTCAACAGATGGCGAAAGCTGCCTGGTTTGCCCCATGACTGGCCAACCAGTGTTTGGTTCAACAGATTCAGCAGGTCCCGGCTGCTGTTCTGGCGGTGCCGCAGCAACACTGACCGGTGTTGACGGTGCAGCTCCAACCTGTTGCGGTCAATCCAAAACTGGCAGTTGCTCCGAAGTTGCTGACGCTGTGTTAACTTCAACAGATGCGGCTGAATGCCACGGTGACTGCGATAAAGCCTGTTGCCAGGATAAAAAAGACACCGTTGATGTCGCTGTAAGCCAGGACGAAGTTGTTGCTGAAGACACAACTGAAGCTGTTTCTGAAGTGACAGAAACTGAGTAGTACCGTTTCATCGTTTTGCTGATCGTACAACACAAACAAAGATGGAGTCGCACACAAAAGTGCGACTCCTTTTTTTATGGGGTTTGCAGACAACATGGCGGCAGATGTGAAACAGCAGACAGCTGCGTTCCTCGGCAACTGATTTTCGCCAAACTGTGTCTCGGACGCTTTCAGCGTAAAATAGACCTACGAGGCTGGTTGGCAGCTGCGTTGCCAGCTCCGGATTCCAACGTAGCGCCAGTCGCCACACTTCTGTTCTTCAACAAGATCGCTTGCAGGACTAACGGGCACGTTGGAGAGGTAGGTTAGTCCTGTTGACTGTCGTCATTGCCAACCCGCTTCCAGTTAAGCACGTTGGTCGACCTGCTTTTACCCTGCATCGCCGCAAGAAAGGGTTGAGGAAACTTAGATCCGATCGTATTGCCCTGCTGGTCGTAGACAAATTCAAGGTGATGGCCTTCAACATATTCCTTTCCAGCTTCGTAAAGCGCGGCGCAAGTCAGCACGGGCTCAGCAAGAAGCATGATCGGTGGCAAGAATCCAACTGGCATTTCGGTGTTCAGCTTCGCATGAATGTGATAGTGCTCAACTTCGAACTGTCGTGTTTCTTCGCTTTGAGGGTCGATCAGATTGATCAGCGACACGGCGTCTGGTTTTCCAAATCTGTCTTGCACGATTTGACGCGAATCAAGGTCACGGAGCGTTGTGCCGGATTGTGAAATTAGCAGGCTACAGCCCGACAGGCATGTGCTAAAGACTGCCCATGCAGTCATAGACAACAGTCGAGTCGACATTGCTCAGCTACTCCTCAACCGCCGTGTGTTTCCGGTTAACAGCGAACGCGTCCCGATAGATTCGACGCAATCCAACTTCAGGCTCTATGCAGCCGATGTAAGGCTAAGGACGCTGTGATTCCAAACAGCCATAATTGTAACAGTACTCAAAGATCACGTCAATCTGGCATCCTGTTCACCTGTCCTGGCTGCACAGAAACCTGCAAACCTTAGGGGCATACATCTTTTTCGTCTTGACGAACTGTTGGAAGTCTCTTGACGGTCTTGTTGGCTTAGAGGTCTTGTTTTGCTGAGCAACTTTCTACGATCGAAAGCAGGGCTTAGTCGAATTGGCGGGGTGGGTGCCCGACTGCGGTGGTCTTATGTTGCATCGAGGATTGTTGACTTCGACGTCGCATATTCTGCTGTCGTTTAATCCGTGGTCGTAGACCTGTATGTCTTGCGCGGCCTGATGTGTATGGTGTTGTCTGCGACCACAGGGTAAACGAATCGGGGAACAGCCCGACTTTGTGAATCGTTGTTTGCGGTGAACGTTTCTGTGTTTGTTGGGCTCACTTACTACGAGCGACGACCGGCGTTGCAGTTCGCGGCGGAGAAACGTTCGCATCGCGGGCAGGCAGCCTGCATACCGCACTGCACCAGTCGCAGCGGTTTCACAACTGAAGTCGGCTGTGTGCGGGCAGGGTGGCAGCATGTTCATTACTCTTGTTTTTGGCCAGTTGTTAACAACGAGCAGTCAAGTTGTTCTATTCCATCCGGACTTTGAAATGCGGTCTGTTGAGCGAGTTGCAATGCATGCCTGGGGAGATACAGTTACTGAGCGGGCCGCTGTGAATTTTGTGTAAGGATTGAGTGCAGGGATCTCTTCGCAGGGACCTCATTGCCAACGTTTCTTGCATTAGCCGAATGCTGTTTGCACCAATTACAAAGTTGCGTTTGTCAGCAGAGGCATTTGGTTTGTCAACAGGGGATAATCAGTCAGCAAGTTCGCCATTTCGACTGCTGATCGTGGACGAGAGTGCAGACGAACGTCTTGAGATACAGCGATTGCTTCGGGCCGGGTCCGACAGAATTTATGACTTCATCGATGCTGATTCCGGTGCGTCGGCTGTCAAACTGATTCTGGCTGCTAATCAACCTGTTCCAGACTGCGTTCTGCTTAGCGAGTCTCTGCCAGATTTTAGTGCGACAGAATTTCTGGCCGCGATACATTCAGCAGGGGGGCTTTCTCTGTGTCCGGTGGTCGTTCTGACTTGCAAGGATGGCCCGAATGTTGGTCGCGAACTGCTGCGTGCGGGAGCTCAGGATTATGTCGGCAAGGCCTGGATGACGCCTCAATGTCTGACGCGATCGATCGAAAACGCCGCCGAACGATGGGCTCTGGCAGGCAAACTGATTCACCGAAATGACCGACTAAGTGAAAGCGAAAAGCAGTTTCGTGTTATCTTCGCCAGTGCGGCTGTTGGGATTGCTCGCGTTGAACTGGATGGACGTTTTGCGGAGATTAATGAAGCGTTTTGCAGGATGCACGGCTACGACAGGGAGGAGATGTTGCAGCTGTCGGTTCAGCAGGTGACTCACCCTGACGACGTTGCGGTCGACATGGCGTTTATGGAAACGTTGCTCGACGGCAGCCGGGTAACTTACACCATCGAGAAGCGCAAGATTCGCAAGGATGGCACGACGATCTGGGTCAACCATGCTGTATCGCTGGACCGTCTTGCGGATGGGAGTCCTTATCAATTTATTAGCACCGTGCACGATATTTCTGATCGAAAGCCTGCTGAAGAGCGACTGTTCGAAACCACTAGTCGGCTGCAGGCCCTGATGAATGCTCTGCCGGTCGGAGTCAGTTTTTCTGACGATAGGTCCTGCGAACGAATCAGCGGAAATCCCACAGTGCTGGCTCAATTTGCAGTGAAGCCAACGGATAATTTATCCGCTTCCGCCGTGGATCCAGCGGCTCCCGGTCGCCAGGTGCAGTTTTTTAGTGCGGGACGAAGGATTCAAACTTCGGAGCTGCCTTTGCAGCGTGCGGTTGCGGAAGATCGAACGGTTCCGCCCATGGATCTGGAAGTTCTGATGCCGGACGGCAGACGCTGGTATGCGGAAGCATCTGGTGCCCCGATTCATGACGGCAGCGGTGAAGTTGTCGCCGGAGTTGCCGTGACTGTTGACGTGACGTCTCGCAAAGAAGCGGAAAATGCGTTGCGTCAGAGCGAAGAACGTCGTCGGCTGACGCTCGAAGCTGGTTCGATGGGCACGTTTGAAGTTGATCTGGTGACTGGCGAAGAATTCTGGAACTCTGCGGAATTCGAATTGCTCGGACTGAAGCCAGGGCAACTTCCCGCGTGTTCCGAAACTTTTTTCCGTTACGTTCACCCAGAAGATCTACAGCGGGTGCAACAGGAATGGGATGCGGCAACTCGATTGGGCACGCTGGATACTGAATTCAGGATTGTGCGTGCTGACGGAAGGGTTCGGTGGTTGGTCGGTAAGGGGGCATTGCTGCGCGGATCCGATGTCGTCGATCATCGGTCGCAAAAGACGGCTGGCCGGTTCCTGGGAGTCAACTATGACATCACGAAGCTGAAAGATGCAGAAGAGAACGTCCGAAAACTGAACGCTGAACTGGAAGATCGAGTACTTCAGCGAACAGCTCAACTGGAATCGGCGAACAAAGAACTGGAATCGTTTACGTATTCCGTGTCGCACGACATGCGAGCTCCTGTTCGGGCCATTGACGGATTTTCCCGCATCCTTCAGGAAGAGCTTATTACAAATATCTCTCCGGAAGCAGCAGACTGTCTGGATGAAGTTGCTCGCAATGCAAAGTACATGGGGCGGCTGATTGACGATCTGCTGAACTTTTCGCGATTGGGGCGACTGGCTTTGCGAGTCAAAACGTTCTGCCCGGACACACTGGTGGAACAGTGTGTTGCCGAATTAAACATCAACGAATCGGCGGTGTTTCAGATTTTGCCGTTTCAGTCCTGTCAGGCCGATTCGTTTCTGTTGAAACAGGTTTGGGTTAATCTGATTGCCAACGCATTGAAATACTCAAGGCTTTCAAATCCACCCGTCATTGAAATTGGATCTGCTACTTCTGAACGTGAAGTGGTGTATTACGTAAAAGACAACGGCGTCGGCTTCGACATGCGTTACGCAGACAAATTGTTCGGTGTATTTCAGAGACTACACCGACAGGAAGATTACGAAGGCACTGGCGTTGGTCTGGCCATTGTGCAGCGCATCGTTCATCGTCATGGCGGGCGGGTGTGGGCAGAATCCACGCCCGGAGACGGAGCGACGTTTCATTTTTCTCTGCCGTTTGAAGGAGTGACCACGTGACAGATACTGTTGAGATTCTGCTTGTGGAAGACAATCCCAGCGACATCAAGCTGGCAATGCATGCATTCCGAAAAAACAACATTGCGAATCAGGTAGTGGTGTTGCGAGATGGCGCGGAAGCTCTGGAATATCTGTTCTGCACCGATCGCTATGCAGACCGCCGGGGCCAGCACCAACCCAAAGTTGTATTGCTGGATCTTAAGCTGCCGCTGATTGATGGAATCGAAGTGCTGCGACGATTGAAGTCTGACAGTGAGACAAAGTCAATCCCGGTGGTGGTGATGACTTCGTCCAGTGAAGAACGCGACATGGTGGAAAGCTACAAGTTGGGAGTCAATGGGTATGTTCAGAAGCCCGTTGATTTTGAACAGTTTACCAATGTGGTCCGTCAGCTTGGCATGTTCTGGCTTCTCGTCAACAGGGTTCCTTATCGTACTGAGTAACGTAAATGACTGCCGGGCCACTACGAATACTACTTGTTGAAGACAATTCTGCGGATGCAAAACTTCTGGAATATGAGTTGCGTCGAGGCGGCATTGAGTTTCGTTCAGTTCGTGTCGAAACGGAATCTGAATTTCTGGCGGCGCTGACGACCGAACCAGACATCGTTCTTTGCGACTGGCAGTTGCCACAGTTCGACAGTTTGCAGGCACTGAAACTGCTGCACGCCAAGCAACCGGACATTCCCTTTATTGTGGTATCCGGGTCGATTGGTCAGGAGGCTGCCATCAACATGATGAAGCAGGGGGCCGCCGACTATTTGTTGAAGGATTGTCTGGATCGCCTGGTTCCTGCCGTCGAACAGGCCCTGGAAAAACGAGCAATCCGTCTCTCAGCCATTCGCGCTACGGAAGCTCTGCGCCAGAGTGAATCGCGACTGGCGGATGCTCAGCGAATTGCCAGACTGGGAAGCTGGGGTTGGGAACCGATTTCTGGAAAAGTCTGGTGGTCGGACGCCATTTACGCACTCTACGGGCTGGATCCAACGATGGCAGCCCCGAGCCTGGATACGTTTCTTCGAATTCTGCATCCAGACGATCGACCGATCGCCCTGGCCAGAGTTGAACGAGTGCTGGCTTCGTTTTGCGCAGATTCCTTAAATACGAACAACGCGTCTTTACTGGACGAAGATGCTTTCGCTCAGGATTTTCGAGTCATTCGCCCCGACGGATCCCGCATCTGGATTCACAGCCGCGCCAGGGTGACACGCGATTTGACCGGCCAAACGATCCTTGTCGAAGGCAGCGATCAGGACATCACAGAACGAAAACAGCACGAGGCGATGATTCAGGCCAGCGAGGAACGATATCGTCGCCTGTTGGAGGTGCTGCCAAACGCCGTGTTTATCAACTGTGGTGATAAAATTGTGTTCTGCAATCCAAGCTGTGTTCGATTGTTTGGTGCCACGCAGGGCGACGAAATTCTGGGCCGAAGTCCGTTTGAGTTTTTTCATCCCGATTTTCACGCGACGATCCGTCAACGCATTGACCTGATGTCTGTGAAGTGTAGAAGCGTTCCTGAAATTGAAGAACGAATAGTCCGCATTGATGGCAACGCGGTGCCCGTACAGGTTGTTGCGACACCGATCAAAGACAACGGCGTGGATGCTGTCCTGGTGGTCTTGTCCGATCTCACTGAGCGTAAACGGCTGGAAGAGCAATTTCTGCAGGCTCAGAAGATGGAAGCCATCGGTCAGATGGCAGGCGGTGTTGCGCACGACTTTAACAACCTGCTGACGGTGATTAACGGATACGCGGAAGTACTGCATACAAAGCTGTCCGACAATGACGATCTGGCTCAGTACGTTACCTGCATTCACGAAGCCGGGGAACGCGCGGCTGGACTGACCGCTCAATTGCTGGCGTTCAGTCGCAAGTCAATTATTGCGCCTCGAGTACTGGATGTGAATGAACTGATTGATCACCTTGGCAAAATGCTGCACCGCCTAATCGCCGAAGACATTACCTTTTCAACTCGATTGGATCCCGAACTCAGTCGCGTAAAAGTCGATCCGGGACAACTGGAGCAGGTGCTGATTAACCTGGCTGTGAATGCCAGAGATGCGATGCCTCGCGGCGGACATCTGACGATCGAAACTCGGCAGTTTGAACTCAGCGTTAATGACGTGAGTGGCACTGAACTGAAAGCAGGCAGCCACGTTCAGATTCTTGTCACAGACACCGGGGCCGGAATTCCCAAAGAGATTCAGTCGAGAATGTTTGAGCCATTCTTTACCACCAAGGATGTTGGTAAAGGCACCGGGCTGGGACTGGCAACCGTTTACGCGATTTTGCAGCGAGCGGGCGGATGCATTAACGTCGATAGTGAACCCGGACGCGGAACAACCTTTCTGATTCTGCTGCCCGCTGTCATGGAAGAGCTGTCCGTCGTTCCGGCTCAACTGCCTCAGCCCATTGCTCCGAGGGGATCGGAAACGATTTTGGTTGTTGAAGATGAACCCGCCGTGTTACGACTTGTGGAGTTTGTTCTGGAATCTCACGGCTACCACGTGATAACAGCCGCCAACGGACATGCTGCAATTGCGATCACGGAATCTCACACCGGTGCGATTGATCTGCTGTTAACTGATGTTGTAATGCCCGGCATGAATGGTCGTGAAGTTGCAGAAGCCGTTCGGCGACGCTGGCCGAAGCTATCAGTGTTGTACGCCAGCGGCTATACGGCCGACACGATTGTTCGATACGGCGTGGAATCTGAGGCAAGTGCGTTTCTTGAAAAGCCTTTCACGCCATTAACGCTCACCAGGAAAGTTCGGGAAACTCTGGACCGTCAATTCCGCAATGAAAGAGCGGGTGAAGCTGCGGAAGTTGCCAACGTTGTCAGGCTTCAATTTGGTCATCCATTGGATCGTGATGGCTCGGTTATTGAACCGCTTAAACATTCCAGGCCTGACGCACCATAGCGGCCCAGAATTCGCAAGTGGAGTTGCCGTTCTGTATTTTGCCCGTCGTGCCGTTGAAATATCTGCAAGGAAATTGGCGTCGGATACCCGTTTGCCGCCCCGATTTTTGATCTCCATCGGCGGCATCGAACTTTGGGTTTGCGTTCGATATTCCAGCATTGATCGGGGTGGTGGCTGCGCCCGGCCTTTCAAAGGCCTGCAGTTCGGCGACAAAATCTTAGAATTCTGTAAAAAGGTTGTCCCCACGTTTACGGCCACGCACATGTCAGACTGTCGACAAAAGAATTGAAAGAGTGGCTTAGAATATGGGACATGCGATCGTGAGTCTCTTCAGAAAGATTCAAATGAAGTTTTTTAGTCAGTCGTTTTTAACATGCGGGCACCGAGTCTGAATCAGCCGCAGGGCGACAGCGCGGGTTTTTCTGACGTGATCTGCACAAGTTGGCCTAACGTACTGCGGCTCAAATGGCTGATAGGCAGCCTGATGTGTCATCGATGCCGGGGCGGAGGCGAAACAACGGTGTGTGAATCGGAGGCCTGTAGAACTCTGATGGCGGATCTTGATTGTGAGTCAACGTCTTCTTCCCCATAATTCACTTGATGTTCTCTCGGAAGTCTTCTGCGGAGCAAAAATGAATAACCAGGATTCTCATGCAGATCCCGATAGTGAATGGTCGTTGTTGGCCGGTGATCACAATCAGCAGACTGCCGATTGGAACGAAATCATGCTTAGGCATCGTGGCAGACTGCGACGAATGGTTGATGTGCGCATGCACCCGCGATTGCAGGGGCGAGTTGACGCGTCCGATGTGATTCAGGATACCTTCTTTGAGGCCGCTCGAGTTTTGAAGAACGGGCAGCAGAACCAGGATATTCCCGTGTATCTCTGGTTGAGGCGCCTGGCCAATCAAAAACTGATTCAGGCTCATCGTCAGCATCTGCTGGCGACTAATCGGGACGCCCGCCGCGAACAGGCTCAGGTGGCCGAGCCTCAGGCTAGTTCAGTTAGCATCGCCCGCTACCTGATTGGCAACGTCACCAGCCCTTCGTTGCAGGCGATTCGGCAGGAACGCGAAAGCATGTTGCAAAAAGGCCTTGAGCAACTGGAGCCGCTGGATCGCGAAGTTCTGGCCTTGCGGCACTTCGAGCAATTGAGCGGTCCCGAATCGGCTGAGATCCTGGGGATCAGTCATGACGCGGTCAAGAAGCGTTACATTCGAGCTCTGGAAAAACTTCAACGCATCATGGCCCAACAGGAAATCATCGATTAGTTCTCATGCTAAGCCACTCTGCAGCGATCACTGAACTTCTGGAACAACTGGCCGATCAGTTTACGGCAGAACTACGTCGCGGCGAGGTTCCGTGCATCGAAGCCTATGCCGATCAGCATCCACAGTTGGCCGATCGCATTCGGACGTTGTTTCCTTTGCTGGAGATGATGGAACGAGAGAGTTCCACATCCGGTCAGCCCGCTGAAGCTTCAGTAACACCACCGCCTCAGTTTGAGCGGCTTGGTGATTTTCGGATTGTCCGCGAGATCGGGCGTGGCGGCATGGGGATCGTCTATCAGGCGGTGCAGGAATCGCTGGGTCGCACGGTCGCTCTGAAGCTTCTGCCGCAGTTGGCTTTGGATTCGCGGATGAATCAGCGGTTCCAGCAGGAAGCGCGCCTGGCCGCGATGTTGCATCATACCAACATCGTGCCAATTTATGGGATCGGCGACGAAGACGGCTATTCGTACTTCGTCATGCAGTTTATCGAAGGAACAGGACTGGACCGCGTTCTTTCGGAACTGCGGGCACTTAAACAGCAACCTCGGGACGGTGCAAATGCGGATCGACCTGCTTCGATGATCGCATCTGGCTTACATGGCCAACTGTTCTCGGAGGGGCCATCCAGTCGCAAGGTTGAGTTTGCGGCATCGGATCCAGCCGCGGATCCAGCCGTCAGCGACACGGCAAAGATGCATCAAGCGACCACTCAGGTTTCCGTATCAGGCCAATCTTCGACGGCCAACTTGTCCGGCACCCGCAGCAGCTATTGGCAAAACGTGGCTCGCATAGGCGTGCAGGTAGCGGACGGTTTGGCTCATGCTCATTCGATGGGTATTCTGCACCGCGACATCAAGCCGGCGAATTTGTTATTGGACGAAGCGGGGTCAGTCTGGATCACGGATTTTGGGTTAGCTCGTTTGACGGACAGTTCCCAATTGACGCGTACGGGCGAAGTTGTGGGGACACTTCGCTATTTGCCGCCAGAGCAGCTTTCCGGTCAGTCCGACCAGCGGAGCGATATCTACAGCGTCGGTTTGACGCTGTACGAAATGGCAACTCTGCAGCCGGCCTTTCCCGAGTCCGATCCGCGCAAGCTGATGACACAAGTCGCCGAGTCAAATCCTGCAGCACCGCGAAAGATTGACCCCGGTATCCCACGCGACCTGGAAACGATTATTCTCAAATCGATGGCCGCCGAACCGGGGAATCGCTATGCGACGGCGACAGAATTGGCGAACGACTTGCGGCGTTTTCTGGAGGGCCAGCCAATTCAGGCTCGCCGCACCAGTCCGTTGGAGCGGTTAGTTAAATGGTCGCGTCGCCACCCGGCGATTGCCGCTTTTTCTGCGGCTGTAGTCGTGTTAACGCTAGCTGGAATGGCAGGCATCACATGGCAATGGCGAGAAGCCACCGCGAATTTTCACCAGGCTCAAATTGAGAGCCGTGCACGCGAGATCTACTTCAGCAAGGCACTGGAGGCCGTCGATCAAATGCTGAACCGAGTGGGCTCAGAGTTGCTGGCTGACCAGCCCGGAACCAGCCAGATTTGACAAGGTCTGTTGAACGATGCGTTGGCCTTCTACGACGACTTCCTGCGCGAGTCCGGCGACGACCCGACCATTCAGGCGGAGATCGGTCGCGTACATCGCCGCATCGCTGCCATTCACGTCATGCAGGGTGATTCCACAAAGGCACTGGCTTCGTTGAAGCGATCTCAGGACCAACTCAACAAGTTAACAAGGGCGTTTCCGGATCAGGCCGAGTACTTAATCGAGTTGGCTGCAGCCGAAAACGATCAGGCGATGATTTTTCTGTCTCAGGGCAAGTCGTCAGAGGCTGAGATTCTGGAACGACAAGCGATATCGCGAATCGAAGCTGGTCAGCGGCTCGTCGCCAAAGCGGATGGCACCGAAAGTCTGGGCAATGTGAACGTGGACCGCCTACAGGCCGTGCTGGCTAATTCTGTTGTGACGCTGGGAACCATTCTGGTAACTTCCCGCAGCGCCGATGCAGCCATCGAGCAATTCGAACGCGCGAGAACTCTGTTCGCCGCCGTGCCGGAAGAAGCGATGACCGATGAACTGCGCAATCGGTCGGCTCAAAACCTTGATCGGCTGGCGCAGTTTTATGTGGACCTTAACCGTTGGGAGGAAGCGAATACGCTGCGTGATCAATCACTAACAATCCTGAAAGACCTGGTCGAAGCTAACCCGCAGTCGGTGGCTTTTCGACAAACGCTGGCCAACGTACGGCAGCGAAGAAGTGGCTTGCTGATGCGAATGGGAAAAACCCATGAAGGCTTGGAATCACTGAAATCGGAACTCGCAGATCGAGAAGAACTCATTCGCCAGTTTGGTGAATTGCCCGCTCTGCAGCGGGAGCTGAGCACCAATTTGGCAATGTACGGAATGGGGTTGAATCAATCTGGTCAGTACCAGCAGGCCGACGAGCAGCTTGAACGGGCGATTTCAATCCTGCAGGATTTGACCACGCGTTTCCCCGACGACCTTACGTTTCTGGTCGAGCTGGGTTACGTCACGCAGACCATGGCCACCAATCTGGCGATGCGGCGCTCCTCAGAAGATCCAGACGCCACAACCGCATGGAGCCGCAAAGCTTACGAGTTGCGACGCCGCATCGTCGACCAGGAACCCGACAACGCCGCCTATCAATCTGATCTGGCCAAATCCGCCCGCAACTACAGCGATGCGTTGTTCAAGGAAGGTGTTCTCGAACCCAAACTTCTTGAACTCTGCGAGGAGGCGGTCGCTCTTACGACCCAATTGGTCGATGCCAATCCAGGCAATGTTGAAATGTTGTACCAGCTGGCCTTCAGCCAAACCAACCTCAGCAAAGCGCGAAGCAATCTGCAGCACAACGACGCCATCGAACCGCTTGAAAAGGCAATTGCAACGTTCCTGAAACTCACCAAACTTCGTCCTCATGAACTACGAGATCGCCTGCAGCTGACTCGTGCCTACGATCAATTAGCGCTGCTTCAGCTTCAGTTTGGGCAAAGCGAAGATTGGGAAAAAACACTTCGGACGGCCAATGGACACATGGAAAGCGCGTTTGAGGAATTTGGGAATGATGTTCGACTGATTCAATTTCTCACTATCAGCCAAAATCGTCTGGCCCATTGCCTGAAACAGCGCGGCTCTGTGGACGAAGCGATCAAGCTGTTCGAAAAAGCCTTGCAACGCCGACTGCATGAACAAGAAGCCAATCCGAACAATAGTCGAGTCTTAACAGAAATCGCCAGTGCTCATCGCAACCTTGCGTGGGCCAACGGAATGTTTGCTGATCCGCCAAATCTGGACGTCGCATTGACACACGCCAACGCAGCCAATGATATCGACAAGACATTGCCCGAACACACCACAGTTCTGGCCTACATTCACTATCGACGCGATGATTGGGATGCGCTGAGGCAGCTGCTGCAATCGACCAATCTTACTGAGGAAAACGACCAGTCGCCTTCTGACGAGTACCGAATGGTCTTTGAGGCGTTGCTGGCGCTGGAAGCCGATCAAGGCGACGAACCCAATCGAGCGGCCAAACATCTGGCCACTGCGACTGAGATCCGCGATTGGGACGAACTACAACAGGACTGGTTACTGCGCTGGATGCAACCGGAACTCTTCGCCGTCGTCAACAACGCAGAACGCGCACTGAACGACGAATAGCTGGCGACATGATCCTCGTTTGCCCAAGGCCGTTCAATTTCCCGGGTGGGGCAGGTTTTTAACCTGCCGAGGATGCGGTAGAAGCTCGGGAAATGCGGGCATTCGTCCCTGGAATGTTGGCAGGTTAAAAACCGGTTATAAGCCTGCCCCACGTGTCTGCATGCGACGTGCGAAGGAAACACGGAAACATGTTCGGCATTCAGGCGTCGTTGCACTTTGCGCCAGGTGAGTCGCGGAGCGACGACATGTGATAGCCTCGGGTTTTAACCCGAGGTTTGCAGCAGTCAGACGAAAGTAAGCCGCGGAGCGGCGACATGTGTGGCTTTTTTACATGTCGTCGCTCCGCGACTTTCCGCGAAACCAACTGGGTACCTCGGACTGAAGTCCGAGGCTATCACCTGTCGTCGCTCCGCGACTATGAAAACGGAATGTACCCGATCGCGTTTTCTCCCACACGCCCCGTGCCCCCGCGCTGCTCGCAGATGATTCCGAAGCCATTTACAGCCATTCGCTGCCTCACAGAATGCCACTTCCTGCCGCAACATTGGGGAAAACGAGTCAATTTCAGATTGGTCCTGTTTTTCCTGTCCCCCGCAGGAAGTTTCTGCACATCTAAGCCCGTTATGAAAACACGAACGCCATCAACGCCTGATTCGCTGAATAGATTCGTATCGGGCCACCCAAAGGCATTCAAAACGCCGTGTGAATTTCTGCCAATTCAGCGAAATCACCGGAGGATCGGAAAATGTCCAATTCGCGTGCGTTTGGCACGCAGGGCGAAACAAGGCACCAACCTCACGAACAGGACTGAACGATGGCAATCTCCAAATGGCTCGGCGATCTTGGGCAACAACTGAACCTGAAGCAGCGATCGATCAATCGCAAACGCTTTCGTAAACGTCGGCCCCAGCATCAAGCTTACTCCGTTTCTTCATTGGAACGCCTGGAATCACGTGAACTACTGACGGCCACACTGGGGTGGGACGGCGATGATTTGCAGATCACCGGATCGGAGGGCAATGACTTCATCGCAGTCCAGCAGGATCAACTGGGCCTGAAGGTCTTCACGGAAGACGGCGTCTTTACGGAATACGAAGGTCGGTCTCTGAGTACCGCGTCATCCGTAAGCGTGTCTGGCCTTGGCGGCAACGATGTTCTGTTCAGTTACCAAACCAACCTGCCGGTCAGTCTTCACGGTGATGACGGCAACGACTTTCTGTATTCCGACACCACCAACGATGTGCTTGAAGGCGGTCAGGGGTTCAATTGGATTCAGTCCGGAGACTCACAGGTCACCAGCGACGATGCGTTCGGAATTTCGGGGTTGGATCTGACGATCACGCCTCAATTTGACGAAGACGGACGCATTGGTCTGCAGGTTGACGCGACGGGCGACGTGGATTTGGCAGGCGCTGCCGTCGCTGTAACGGGCGGCGCAACTGTGACCGAAGACGGTGTCGCATTGGAAGTGACTGGAGCGATCGCAAACTGGGACGACGCCTTCGGCCTTGCCGAACTGGATCTGACCAACACCAATCTGACCATAAGTGCCGGCTCTGATGTTAACGATGGCGACGGCTATCGAGTCGATCTAAGTTCCAGCCTGCAGGTGTCCGGTACAGACATCGGCATCAGTGGTTCGGTTGACGTTCAGGAAGCCATCACGACCGCGGCCTTCACTGGCAGGGTTGCCAACTGGGACGATGCTTTCGGAATCGTCGGCCTGGACCTGACGGACAGCCAGCTGCACGTCGTCGCACAAACGGATTTTCAGGGTGCTGGCAGCTTTGAAATCGATGTGCTGGCAGACCTGCACGTCGAAGGCACTGCCATTGCAGTTTCCGGCAGCGTCGACGTTGAACCGGATCAAATCGATGCCGTGTTCAGCGGATTGGTCGCCAACTGGGACGACGCGTTCGGGGTTGTCGGCCTAGACTTGAAGAACAGCGAAGTCAACGTCGTCGCATCGTCCGATCGTCAGGAAAGCTATGACTTGCATATTGATCTGCTGGCGGAATTGCTGGTTGATGACGTCGACATTGATGTTTCCGGCAGCGTGGACATTACGCCGGAAATGATAGATGCCGTCTTCAACGGTTCAATTGACAACTGGGATAACGCCTTCGGTATCGACGGACTGGATTTGCTGGACAGCGAAATCGCAGTGCTGGCATTCTCTGATCGTCAAAGCCAAAACGACTTACGAATCGACCTGACAGGTGACCTGAACATTCAGGGAACGAACGCGCGAGTCGAAGGTTCTATTGATGTCGACCCGGATCGCGTTGAAGGAACATTGACCGGCAGTGTTGCAGCAAACTGGGCGAATGCGTTCGGCATCACCGGGCTCACACTGAAGGACACGCGACTCAGCGTCAACGCTGTTAAAGACGAAAACAACGGCAACAGTCTAAGTATTGGCCTCGACGCAGGGCTGGACGTGGCTGGCACCGACGTTGCCGTAACAGGCGAAGTCGATTTTGACGAAACCGGCATCAGCAGTTCTTTAACCGGTGTGATCGCTGGAACATGGACCAGTGCGTTCGGAATTGCTCCACTTCATCTGCATGATACAACCATCAATGTTGCCGGCAGCAACACAGCGGCCGGGTCGGAATTGTCGCTGGGTGTAACAGCCGGCCTGAACTTGTTTGGCACCGATCTGGGCATCAGCGGCACCGTTGAGGTGACTCCGGAAGAAGTTCATACCACTCTGACCGGTTCAGTGTCTGGCGAATGGATGGACGCCTTCGGCATCGCGGGTCTCGAACTGCGAAACACGGCATTCACCGTTGGTGCTGACTCAGGTTCGGCTGGTTTGGACATTGACATCGACACCGATCTAAAGCTGTTCGGCAGCTATATCGGCATGATCGGCAACCTGGACATCAGTCCCACAGGAGTCGATATCAGCTTTTCACCGCCGGAGTCATTAAGCTTCACGAATCTTCTGGGCATCGATGGGTTTAGTCTGGACGATGCCGATCTGACAGTGATCGCGGGCGTCGACGGACTTGAAGTCGCAATCGACTCATCAATCGATTTCGGCAATATCGATATCGCCTTCGAGGGTGTTTTCGCAGTCAGCAGAAGCGGTGTTCGAGCCAATCTGACGGGCCGCGTGGCTCAGTGGGATAACGCGTTCGAAGTTCCCGGCCTGAATCTGAATGATGTCGTTCTAACGCTCGGTGCCGAATCGGGCAGCGGCACCGCCAGCATGTACATCGGCGTCGGAGCAGGCATTGAAATCGGAAGTTCCGAACTTGCTGTCGCTGGGCTTGTCGGCGTTGGAAGCACAGGCTGGGAAGTCGCCTTCCGAGGCAGCATTGATTCGTTGGCCGGGGATGATGTCATTGACTTCGCCAACACGTTGAATCAGGCGGCTGACCCCAATGCGGCCACCATTCCAGACGGTTCGCTGGGTGATCTGGAACTGCGAGCCGCCTATATCAACTTTGCTCCGAAAGGCGGAAACGCAGCACTTGGTATTGCCGACGGATTTGGCATCGGAGCCGCCTTCTACGACGACGGCAAGCTGATCGGCAGTGGCGAATTTATCGTCGATCTGGCGAACGGCGTGTTCGAAGTCGGTCTGGATGTGCCACAATTGAATCTGGGGCCAATCGAAATTAGCGATGTTCTTGTCGACATTCGACTAGCGCCCAACAATTCGCACTATCACGTGGCTGGCACGGCAGAATTGCTGGGAGCCGAAGTTGCCCTCGAAGGAAAGATCTCATCCAACAGCTTTTCACTGCAGGGAAGTGCGGCCGTTGATCTGGCAGGACTGTCGGCTTCGGTTGAATTCATCGTTGACCAGAACGGTGTTCGCTTTGTAGCAACGTCTGGCGGAGGAGCCGTCAATGCAGTCAAGGACAACTTGACAAGTGGCATCCGAGCTGTGGCCAACGTGGCACAGGCGGCGATCGATACGGCTCAGGACGGCGTTGATCTGGCCAAGCGAGGAGTCGCGAACCTTGAGGCCGATCTTGCAGAAGCTCGTGCCGACGCGCAGGAGACCGTAGACAAGATTAAGGCGAACATCGCCAAAGCCAAAGCCGTCGTCGACAGTGCTCTGGCCAGCAGGAATTACTGGAGCAGTCAAAAGTCGTCTCGCTATAGAGCTTGGCAAAATGCGAAAAAGAATACCAGTGACGCGAAGTGGTACGATAAGCCTTATTACAAATCGATCGAAGTTGCGAAATACAGCAGCTATGTTTACGCGGTAGGTGTTCACGCGACAAAGGTTGGCATCTATAATACCGCAAACGCAGCTTACAAAGCGGTTCGCGACGCTGCTGGCTGGGTCCTGGACGCGGCTGGAGTCGAAGCCAACCCGGAAGTCGTGCGACTGAAAGTGCTTCTTGCCGCCGCTAACCTGGGAGTTGATGCCGCTGAACTCGTTCTGAATGGCGTTGAAGATGCCAATGCCGGTGTTCTGCAGGCTCTGAATCTGATTGACAGTGTCCGAGTTAACCGCATCACGATTGCTGGCAACGTTTCTGACTTCAGAAATAGCGGCTTGCGGGTAACACTCGACTACAGCATCGGTGGCCGAGATCATCAGCTGACGTTGAATGCTTCCGCGGACAACCTGATTCAGGAACTCGGCAAAGAACTGCTGGCAGCCGTTGTGTAGCCGCACGGATTGCAGCGAAATGCCTCCGCACCAAAATGAGAACGTGGTTTAGGTGGGTAGCATTTCATGCCATCTGGGGTTGGACTGAGCGTACGAAGGAAACCTCGCGGTTCAGGCTGTACCTCGCTCCAACCCCGACCACTCGTCGCGTTCTCATTTAGACAAGGGGCCGTCTATTCGAAAGACTCTCGCCGTTGAAACGTCGAGAGTCTTTTGCTGCGCCTCGTATGTATTGTACGTTCGACGTGACTTCAGCCCTGGTTGATCCGACTTTATTCGCTGCGGCGATAGTCAGAACCTGATGCAGCAATATTCAGCTGCGGATTGATGCCACAGTTGCTGTCTTTCTGCCGTCTTCAAATCGGCACAGCATCGGTCGTCCCACATACCATCGCAGGGCTGCCCTTCCGGGGTGTCGACACCGTTTGGACATTAATACTGACGGCATGGAAAGACCGTGCTACGTTAAGCAGCGGGCAGCGATCGAGCGGGCGGGCGGGACTTCGCTTTCAATTTTGATATTTTGCCAGGTGATTGGAGATTGGCCGTCGCGGAGCGTGCGTTGCTGCGTTAAACCTTATCGTGGTCTCTTGCGTATTCAACGTTGGCGATGCGATTTGATGATGGTTTCAATTACTGACGAAAGCTGTGCGTGTCGCGATCTTCAGATGTGGTTAGATTAATTCTGTTGGTGTCGTGTGCTCATGCTCTTGTACATTTGCTGGAGCTGTCGGTTGCCAGTGTTGAACAGGTGATTTCGGCTGAGTTCTGGTTCTCAATGGATCAATCCGGTTGGTTGGGCACGGCCATGCGATTGCCGTATGGCATTGGAGCGTTCTTTGCCGGGTTGCTGGCAGATCGTTTCGGCGAAAAGCGGATACTGGTGTTGTATCTATTGGGAGCCGCCTTGGTTTCGGCTTCGTTTTCGTTCATTGGCGGAGCCGACATCGTTTACGGACAGATGTTTGCTTTGGGCGCCTTTGCCAGCATGTATCATCCGGCGGGATTGGCGTTGCTGGCTAATGAAACTCGTCTATCCGAACGTTCTCGCGCGTTGGGTATTCATGGAGTTCTGGGCTCGTTGGGAATCGCTTCCGCTCCGTTTATCGCGGGCTTGATGTTGTCGATTCGTCCCAACGACTGGCGAGGCTATTACATGCTGTTGGGCGTGATCAGCGGCGTTTTGGGGCTGTTGATCTGGTGGTTGCTGAAGCCTGCGGGCAATGGAGCCCCCGAACGCACGGATTCGGTGTTGAAGAATGTTTCTGGCCAAGGAGCTTATGCAACTGACCTGAAGTTTCAGATTGTTCCGTACTCGTTGTTGGTGTCGGGAACCGCGTTGTCTGGAGTTGTCTACGGCGGAGTGCTGCACTTTCTGCCACGATACCTGAAAGAAGGCGGAACACTTTCGCAGCTGGAAGCCGCGTTTAGTCTGCACATTCCTGAAGCAGCGATGGGCAATTATGCGGCCGCATTGGCGTTGGTGTGTGGAGCGTTGGGGCAATGGTTGGCTGGTCGAATGGCCAGGCCTGTAACATTGCCGCGACTTCTGTCGGTTGTCTATGCGTTGAATATTCCATTTCTGGTGTGGATGACGTTTGCAGAAGGCGGCTATCGTTTGGTGGCGGCCTGTCTGTGGGCGTTCGTTCACTTTATGAACCAACCGCTTTACAACAGTTTGATTCCGGAATTTCTGCCAAGAAACAGACGCAGTGTCGGCTTTGGGTTCAGCAACATGATGGGCTTTGGTGTCGGAGCTATGGGGCCACCAGTGATCGCGATGTTCGATGAACGTTTTGCAGATTACACATACAGCTATTCGGCTCTGGCACTGCTTGCATTTTTAGCGGCCCTGCTTCCTCTGCCGCTGATGTCACTGCGATTTGCTGAACGCGAACAGGAAGATGCGGCGTAACTTCACGTCGTGAAACGCATCCGGCTTTTGTGCTCACGCGTTTGCCTTTCTGAATCGTTCAGCATTGGCAATCTGTTCAGGTCTGGAAATGCTACCTTGGCCTGGCAGCATCTCAGGGGGGAAACCCGTCCGATAACGCTGCTGAACTGCAACTTGACGATTGTTGCGAAATATGAACGCAAGTGGCAAAGTTGTTCTTCGATCACTTTTGAAGTGATCCGAAAGCACGTGAGGCAACAACCTTTTGCCAGATCGAAGTTCAGAATGTCGGAATCGACAGCAATACAATTTTTACCATTCCTGAAAGCAAACGTTCGGCGTGTTTTCTGCTCTGAGTACTTTCGTGTCATGTTTATTCTGGCATGGGGCACTTGCGTTATATCTACGTGGCTTTGGGAAGTGAACTTTGGGTTGCAGACCCACACTGACTCTAAAGCGGCAGTTGGCATTAGCTGGCCAACCGACTGTGATATCCTGCGTTCACCAACGGCGCCCACGCTGCTGTTGTTTGTGCATCCCCATTGTTCGTGCACCAGGGCAACGGTAACAGAACTTTCGCGTCTGCTTTCTGAGGGCCTTCCACGAAAAAGCACAATCGCAAGGCCATTGGTGCTGGTTGTGGCCACCATCCCTGAGACGGGGGCTGAAGACTGGCCGGAAACCGCAAATGTTCTGGCTGCGGCGGCTTTGTCTGATCGTGATTTGATTGTAGATCGGGGCGGCATATTTGCGGATCAATTTGGAGTTGTTACCAGCGGAACAGTGATGCTGTTTGACACTGCTGGTCACAGTATATTTCTGGGAGGGATTACCGCTTCCAGAGGACATGTGGGCGAGAATTCCGGACTTGCCACTTTAAAAAATCTGTTAAACGGTAAAGCTACTTCCGGCGATAGAAACCTGCCGGTGTTTGGCTGTCGCTTATGCCTTCCTGACGAGGAGGTGAACGTTCGAAGCAGTGATGCGGAAATCGGTCAGAAACAACCTGGAATGGAAAATCAAGAGTTTTCCGTTACTGAGTCTGCATCCAATGTGACATCAGCATGTCATGATCACATGACGTCTGGAGCGCATCGCATCACGCAATTTTCCGGGGCGCCGTTTCTGTGCCATTTTGTTTTGTCTCCCCATTCGGCTCATCGGTCTGCAACGTTGTCCATTGAAAGGAAACGATCATGACCGCTGAACAAAGCTACGTCGCAAACGCACGGCTGATTCACGTTGGCACGGATCGCATGTTTGCCAAAGTAATGCTGTTGCAGTGGATTGCCGGCATCGTCATGGCATACTTTGTGTCCCCTGCAACGTGGGATGGTGCAGCCAGTGAATTACATCCGCACGTGATCATGGCCGCCGTTGGCGGTGGTGTTCTGGCGAGCCTGCCAATCTATCTTGCGTGCAACTTTGCGGGGCGCCTGTCGACTCGTTTGATCATTGCCTGTGCCCAGATGATGTTCAGCAGCCTGTTGATTCATATTTCGGGCGGACGAATCGAAACGCACTTTCACATCTTCGGTTCATTGGCATTTCTGGCTGCATATCGAGACTGGCGAGTGCTGGTGCCTGCATCTTTGATTGTGACGGTCGATCACCTTTTACGTGGAATTTGGTGGCCCGAAACGGTTTTTGGTGTCTCTGCTGTATCGATTTGGGTTCCTTTGGAGCATGCCGCGTGGGTTGTGTTTGAAGACGTATTCCTGCTGATGACCATCCGGCAAAGCGTTAAGGAAATGCGGCTTCTGGCTGAGCACACCGCGTGTTTGGAAGCGACCATTGTGGCGGCGGAAGAAAGTGAACATAAAGCGTGTCATGCAAATCTTGCGAAGAGCCAGTTTCTTGCCAACATGAGCCACGAAATTCGCACGCCACTAAACAGCATTCTGGGATTCAGCAATCTGCTGCTTAAAGACAATGATGTGAGTTCTCCGCAGGAACGTGAGGAATTTCTGACAACGGTAAATCACAGTGGGAAGCACCTGCTGACGCTTATCAATGATATTCTGGACCTGTCCAAAATTGAATCCGGCCAGTTGACTCTGGAAATTGAAGATTGTTCGCCGCATGAGGTTATCGTCGATGCTGTATCCTTAATGCGAGTGCGAGCTCTGGAGAAAGGCATTGTCCTAAACTATCGGTGCGATGGGGTGATTCCGGAGACTATCAAAACCGATAGCCATCGGCTCAAACAGCTGTTGCTGAATCTTATTGGGAACTCAATCAAGTTCACGGATCAGGGAAGCGTGTTGGTTGTGGCCATTCTGGATACCACAAACGAAGAACCACAACTTGTCATTGAAGTTCGCGACACTGGAGTTGGCATCGCCGAAGACAAGTTGGAGCGAATTTTTGAGCCTTTTATGCAGGCCGACAATTCTGTAACTCGCAAGTACGGCGGAACAGGGCTTGGCCTGGCAATTAGTCGGCGCATCGCTACAGCTTAGGGCGGTGGATTATGGGCGTCGAGCTATTTGGGGCGTGGAAGTACGTTTTTTGTTCGCATTGCCACTGGTGACCTGACAGAAGTTCGCCTGATCAGAGAACCGCTGGAAGCGATACGTTCCACTCCCAGCAGAGGGGTGCCTGTTTCCGTCGACCTGCATGAACGTCAAATACTTGTGGTCGATGATGGCGACCTGAATCGCCGGTTGATTCGTGTGATCCTGGAACGTGCTGGGGCCCTCGTAGACGCCGCCGAGAATGGGGTAATTGCTGTTGAGAAGGTGAGTCAAAACCAATACGACGCTGTGTTGATGGATATGCAAATGCCCGTATTGGACGGCTATTCGGCGACTCGTCAACTTCGTAGTGAAGGGCACAGCTTGCCAATTTTCGCTCTCACCGCGAATGCCATGGCAGGAGATCGCGAAAAATGTCTGGAAGCCGGATGTTCAGGTTATATCAGCAAGCCTGTTGACATGGACGCGCTGGTTAGCACTCTGCACGATGCATTTCAGTCGGAAGTCGCTGAGATGCAGACGGCAGGGGTCTAGGGCTGAATCCTCACGACCGCATTTTGGCATGGCCGGTAGCCTCAGGTCCGACGTTTTCCATTCACACCAATGCGAGCCTTATTTGACTATTCAACTGCTCGCAGGTACTTCGCGAGTCCCGGAAGGTCGTCGGTGTTGATCATATCCACCTGTGCATTGTCGAGCGCTTCCCACATCGCCGGAACGTCTGGTGTGGCCCAGAATCGGATACGTCGGCCAGCGGCGTGAGCCTTTGCGACACAGTCAGTCAGCTTCGCCCGTTCGGGCTCGGGAAACTCGCCGACACCGCGCCATTTGAAGTGGTTTCGCCAGTTGTCGCTGATGAGGGGCATCAGGTGCGACGAGTGGTGTGTATCCAGATCGCTTAGCCGCCCGTCGATTCCCGCGAAGCGTTTGCTACTGCCGGAAATGACGTCGAACGCTCGATCGCCGCTGATAACAATGTTAACCGCCTGTTCGTGGAATGTTCCGTTTTCAACATAGGAAAACACGTCAGCGTACTGTTGTTGCAGCAGCGTATTCAGAGCTGTGTAGGTGTTCGCTCCGTCAGCTTTGATATCAATCAGCAGTGTAAACACGGGGCCATTTTTGTGAACTCGCCCGCCGTTTGCTTTGACGCGTTCCCTTAACGGCTTCAAGTACAGATCTTCGAGAGTTCTGTCTGGCGAAAGTTCCAGAAAGCTGTGAGCGACCAGCAACTTTCCGTTCACCAGAAAAACGTCTGCTTCGACGCTGCAAAATCCCTGCTCAAGAGCATCCAACAGCGGTCGCGTGTGAAGATAGTCGTTGTGAGCATGAGCACGCAACAGCGGCGCAGCGGCTTCCTCGGCAACTGCCGTTGGGAAATATTGAACGATCGCAAGAACGCAAACAACGTTCAGGCAGCGTAAGACTTGCGACACGGATTGTGCTCCAGAAGTAAGAGGTGAAGAATTGAATAGAGGGTGGTTGGCCAACACCAAGGCCGAAACTGCAGTGTCGCGACTTCCGATTGCCCAATTTCAAAACAGGCTTGTCTTGTTTGGCTGGCCCGGGATTTCCTGAACGAATTTTGGTACTGCATAACCGGGCAGTCGAGCTGCCAGTTCTGTTATCAATCGGCGACCGGTGGCAACATCGACCTCAAAGTGGGCGGCCCCGGTGATTCGATCCAGTTGGTGCAGATAGTATGGCATCACGCCAATGTTGGTCAGGCGTCGGCACAGTTCTTCCAGAGCATCTGCACAATTGTTGATGTTCCGCAACAGCACTGCCTGGTTCAGCACGGGAACGCCCGCCCGCACGATTCGTTGCAACGCCTGTTGGCAGTCGTCCGCGATTTCGTTGCCGTGATTGGCGTGAACAATCACCAGCGGTTGAGCTCTAAGTTCTTTCAACAGCCTGATAAAGTTGTCGGTGACTCGTGACGGCAGCACAATTGGCAGTCGAGTGTGGAAGCGGATGCGTTCGATATGCGGAATGGCGTCCAGCTTCTGGCAGAGTTCTGTAAGGCGGATATCGGTCAGCATCAGCGGATCGCCGCCGCTAAGGATGACTTCTGTTATTGACGAATCTTCAGCAAGGGCGTCGATGGCGGGCTGCCAGTCATCCATCCGGCGAGGTTCGTTTTGGTAGGGGTATTCTCTGCGAAAGCAATAACGGCAGTGAACGGCACACGCTCCGGTTGCCACCAGCAGGGCTCGACCGGCGTACTTTTGCAGCATTCCGGGGGCTTTGCGTGCCGCCGTATCGCCCACCGGGTCAGCCACAAAACCGGCTACGGAATTTGATTCTTCGGGGCCGGTCAGCACCTGCAGCAGCAGCGGATCATGTGGATTCGCTGGCTGCATTCTTCGCAAAAAACTTTCCGGAACCAGAGTCGGAAAGCCTTCGCTGCCAGTCAATTCGGCCTCAATTGCGGGCAAGCCCAGGCGTTTTCGCAGTTCAGCCGGGTCGCGAATTGCGGCGGCAAGCTGTCGTTGCCACGATTCCGTTGGCGGATTCTCAGGCACAACGTCGCGTTCCGGTTCTTCGGACGACGCCTGGGGAACTGCGGTTCTCAGCAAATTTGCTGCCGGAACAATCGACATCTGGTTTCACTCGGCAATGGGGTTGTGTTAGACTTCGCCGCGGCTTACGCATTTACCTATGACTCAAGCTCCGGCAACTTTGCCGCTTTGGGCAACCTTCAGAATATCAGAAGCAGAGAAGACCACCAATGGCCTTACCCATTGAGAAGCACAAGAAGGGCAGCAAAATCCTTTTGAATGAGGATCCCTACGAAATTGTGGAAGTTAACTTCGTGAAGCCCGGCAAAGGCCAGGCTCTTTACAAATGCCGGCTTCGCAACCTGCTAAAAGGTGGCATGCTGGATCGAACATTCCGCAGCGGCGACAGTCTGGAAGAAGCCAACGTTCATCGCAGCGACGGAGCGTATTCGTACCGCGACGGCGAGAACTTCTACTTTCTGGACAACGACTCCTTTGAGCAGTTTGGCATGGCGGCTGACGTGGTTGCCGATCAAATGACCTTTCTGATGGAAGGTTCGCCCGTTCAGTTACTGTTTTGGAATGGTCAGCTGATCAGCATCACTCCACCGCAGTACGTGGTAATGGAAGTCACCTACACAGAACCAGCGGCCAAGGGCGACACCGCCACCAACGTCACCAAGGCAGCTCAGTTGGAATGCGGTGCTGAGGTGCAGGTACCGTCGTTTATTCGAGTCGGCGACAAAATCAAAATTGACGTCGAATCCGGCAGCTACTCTGAACGAGTTGCGTCGTAGGTACCGGTATTGTTTTGTAGCGAAGGTCATCACGACCTTCGCTACTGCTTGTTGATCCGTTAAACAACCTGCAACACCCCGTAGTGGATCTTTAACAAGATCCACGACTGCATCAGTGAAATTGAAGTTTCGCCCCATCCTCAAAAACGTTCAGCCATTTTTCAGCCAACAGTTTTGTTGCGATCTTAAGTAAACGAAATCATGTCTTCGTCTCCAGACGGCCACAACGGCAAATTGTATATCGAAACCGTCGGCTGCCAGATGAATGTGCTGGACAGCGAACTGGTCGTTGCCGCGCTACGCAAAGATGGTTACGAACTGACAGATGACCCCAAAGCTGCCGACACGCTGCTGTTTAATACCTGCAGTGTTCGCGAACATGCTGAACATAAAATCTATAGCTCATTGGGGCGTTTGAAGTACGCCAAACGCACGGCTCCTCAGAAAGTGATAGGAGTTCTGGGCTGCATGGCTCAAAAGGATCAGGATCTGATTTTTGAGCGTGCTCCACATGTCGACATTGTCGTCGGAACCGGTCAGCTGGCTGAGATTCCTCGGCTAATCAAAGAAACTCGTAGCGCTGAAGCTCGCCAGCAGCAAAAAGCCGTCAGTCTGGGCCGACGCGATGGTTCTGTTCTGGAAATTTCCAGCAGCTTCCAAAGTTACGACCCACTGCGTGACCCGGAAATGCGCCCGACCCCGTTTCAGGCCTTTGTTCGCATCATGATTGGCTGCGACAAGTTCTGCACGTATTGCGTGGTTCCCGCTACTCGCGGCCCCGAACAAAGTCGTCCACCGTCGCACATCTTAAGCGAAGTCAAAGTGCTGGCGGATCAGGGCGTTAAAGAAATCTGCATGCTGGGGCAGACCGTTAACAGCTATAAGCATACAGAAGATGGTCGCACTCATCGGCTTTCTGATTTGATGTACGCGATCAACGAAGTGCCGGGCATCGAACGAATTCGCTTCGTGACCAGCTATCCGAAAGACATGACGGATGATCTGCTGCACGCTGTGCGAGACCTGCCGAAGGCTGTGAAATACCTGCACGCTCCATTGCAGCACGGTTGCAACGATCAACTGAAGCTGATGAAACGCGGCTATACGGTTGAAGATTACAGAGAAATGATGCATCGTATCTGGGAGACCATTCCCGGCTGCAGCGTCAGCAGCGACTTTATCGTCGGCTTCTGTGGCGAGTCGGAAGAATCGCATCAGCTTAGCATTGCTTCCATTCGCGAATTTCGATTCAAGAACAGCTTCATTTTCAAGTACAGCGAACGAGGTGGCACCAAAGCCGCATCGCTGATGAAGGACGATATTCCGGAAGACGTTAAGAAACGCCGCAACAACGAAATGCTGGCCGTTCAGAATGAAATCAGCGAAGAAGACAACGCGGAATTCATTGGTCGCCGAGTTTCTGTGTTGGTGGAAGGTCAAAGCAAAACCGCAGAACGCAAGGCGGCTCGAGGAGAAGACGCTTCCGCTCCCGGAGACCCTTTGGCAACTCAGTTGATGGGCCGTTCTGAGTGCGATCGCATTGTGGTATTCGACGGAAATCCCCGGTTGGCCGGTTCAACGTGCGAAGTTGAAGTTCACGATTGCACAGGAACCACCTTGATTGGTTCCATCGTCACTAAAGAAGTCCAACACGGATCGTCCGGCATCCTGCCAATTCTGTCGTAACCAACGTAGGCCCGGTTCCCACCGGCCACGTCGACCACGGGCGGCCGGTAGGGACCGGCCCAACAGGATTCATGTCGTTCAGACGTTTTCCGTCGTCCACTTCCCGTCAACTCGACGCCAGATTCCGGCTGGATTGCTGTCCTGCAAATCAAATGTAGGGCCGGTTCCCACCGGCCACGCCGAACACGGACGGCCGGTAGGAAGCGGCCCTACAGGATTCATGTCGTTCAGGCGTTTTCCGTCGTCCACTGCCAGTCAACTCGGCGCCAGATTCCGGCTGGATTGCTGTCCTGCAAAGCGAATGTAGGGCCGGTTCCCACCGGCCACGTCGACCACGGGCGGCCGGTAGGAACCGGCCCTACAGAATTCATGTTGTTCAGACGTTTTCCGTCGTCCACTTCCCGTCAACTCGACGCCAGATTCCGGCTGGATTGCTGTCCTGCAAAGTGGCGGGCAGTCGAGCTGGGCGAACGTTGTCATAGCATTGCAGCATGGCGAAGCGAGCGGCGGAACCAGGAAGCCCCACGGCCGTAAAGCCTGGATGACAGGTTGCCGGAAACGGGCCGCCGTGGTTCATTGCTGGCGATACTGCGACGCCGGTTGGCATCTTGTCGTTCAGCAGACGCCCAACCTTTGTTCGCAAGGCAGGTTCAATGACGTTGTAAGCTTCGTCGTCGTTGCCGGTGGTGTCCGAGTAGATACAGCCGGTCAAATTGCCTTCCAACGATTCGGCGATGGCTGCCATTTGTTCGACGCTGTCTGCTAACACAATCAACGATCCGTTTCCAAAGGCTTCCGTTTGGAAGATTTCGGGATCGCTCAGGAACTGTGTTCCGCTGACTGTCATCAGTGTGTTGCTGAAGCTGACTCCTTTGCCACCACCAGCGGTGCCTCCAGCAATCACTTTCGCACCGGCTTTCTGAATCGTGGCGACACCAGCCGCGAAGCTTTGCTGAACACTGGCACTCAACATCGTTCCGACAGACGCTTTTCCGAAACGTGCGGCGACTGCTTCCACAAATTGCTGACCGGCACCTGTGTTGGGGACAATGACCAAGCCTGGATTAGTGCAGAACTGACCGGTTCCCATCAGGCAGCTTCCGGAAAACTCATCCGCCAATGCTTCTGATCGTTCGGCCAATGCTCCGTCTAATACGAACACTGGATTGATACTGGATAGTTCCATGTAGATCGGCTTGCCGACGGCATCGGCAGCAGCCTTCAGCTTCAGGCCGGTATGTCGAGCTCCCGTATAGCCCGCCGCACCGATGCGTGAATCCGAAACCAGCTTGTAGCCGTCTTCGTGGCTGGTTCGGTAAACCAGTTGTACCAGACCAGCAGGCATGTTGGTTGCGGTAATTGCGGCAAGCGCCGCTTCTGCAAAGATTCGAGTTGTCTTGGGGTGGCTGGAATGACCTTTGGCGATCACTGGATTTCCGGCAGCGATGGCAGCCGCAAAGTCGCCTCCCGCAATACCGTTGAAGGCGAACGGAAAGTTGTTTGGGCCAAACACAACGACCGGGCCAATCGGTCCCAGAATAGAACGAATACCGGTGGCCGTATCGATGACAGGATTCCGCCACGATTCTGTGCGAGCCGCTTCGGCAGCCTGTCGCAGCTGATTGGTCGTGCGAGGCAGTTCGCCGTCTTTCAGTCGCGGCGAAACAGGAAGTCCGGTTTCTTCGTGAGCGGCGGCGACCAAAGCGTCGGCTCTGGCTTCAATTTCGGTGGCGTAAGCTTCCAGAAATTCGGCGAAACGACTTCCTGACCAGCCTCGCATTTCTTTAGCGGTATCAGCCGCAACCTGCAGCATTTCGTCAATTTCAGACCACGGACTGACGGGGTATTCGCCGGGCAGTGTTTCTTCGGTGGCAGGATTGACTGCTTGAAATGTCTTTGTGGCTGACGAAGCAATCCATTGACCGTTAATCAGAATTGGGTGAGGCATATCGATAGGTACCAGTTTTCAAGTGAAGACAAGAATGCCGCGCGGCCGAATGTCTGGCGGCGGACAGGATTGGTTGATTTCAGGTTTGCGATGGTGAAGTTGGGCAGAACACGCTCTGTTCAGGTGCGAGACGTGAACTAAAAAATGCCCAGTTCATCGCGGGCGTCATCTGTCATGCGTTCCGGCGACCACGGAGGCGACATCACGATGTTAATGGCTGCTGTATCGACATCGTGAAGTCGTTCCAATGCCATTTTGGCCTGCTGAACCAACTGCGGTCCGGCGGGGCACGACGGGCTGGTGAGCGTCATGTCGACCTTGACCTTCCGGTCGTTTTCTTCGTCCTGTTCGATTGAGTAGATCAGGCCAAGGTCAACGATGTTGACGAACAGTTCCGGGTCGATCACCTGTTTCAGTGCTTCGATATAGTCCAGTTCTGTGCTCGCCGCTTTTTCATCGGTGCTGGCTGAATCTGCGGCAGCCTCAACTTCGCCGGCCGGGTTTTCCGATGCCGCAACTTCTGCTGCTGGTGAATCCTGTGGCTGTTCAACCTTGTCGGTTGTGTTTTCTTCGCTCGACATTTTGTTACTCCTGAATATTCCGGCACTCAGCGCGAGTACACGCGGCGTCCGGGTGATTGAGCTTTTGAATTCTTTTTGAGCATCGTATTTAGATGCTCGTCAGATGGTCTTTAAAGTGGGGTCGCCTTTAAACGGGCTTTGCCCAGACAGCGCCATCTTTGATTTCTGTTTCGAAGGTTCGGATCGCCTGAGTGGCGGGCATGCACAGTGCGGCACCGGTGTTCAGGTCGAACTTGGCGCCATGTCGAGGGCACGCGATTGAACAATCGACGATCGGGCCGTCGGCTAAAGGCTGTCCATCGTGAGAACAGACGTCTTCGATAACGTAATAGGAATCACCAATGCGGACGACCAGGGCGGGAATATCGTCTACAAAAACAGAAGCTCGCCCGCCCGGCTCAAGCTCGTCAGTACCAATCACGCGTTCCATGTTGCTGATTACTTATTATAAAGATTTTGGGAGTATTTAGAAATTTGCCATCCCAACAGGGGCTTCGCCCTTGACCGAGTGGCGTGGCGTTCAGAAGGACATGGAACGCTCGAATTGCCGAGTCGCTCCGTTGTCGCTACGGCCAAAATGACGCGCGCACCGTGCACGCATCATTTTAAGCAAGCCCGTGACGCTGTTTCAGCTCGAACCGGTTTGCCCAGTTGCGTGAGTGCTGCCGCAGTCGCCACGTTTTGATGGTTTCATACAGTTTAGACAGGCGAGCTTCAGAATGTAGTCTGCAACAACGTTATCTGTTCGGAAAAACAGGGCAAGGCAGCTTTGAGAACGATTCAGGCCGAGAATTCCGATTTCTGTGCAGGATGCTTTCAATATCCAAATAACGGAGGCCGCTGATTGACGACGCGGCGGCACCAGAAGCCAAAGTGGGCTGAGTCCGAACGGCGACAATTCTGTGGGATTGCGTTCTCAGGCACCGCGGGTTTCGGTATGATTTGTGAAGTGAAAGTCTTAAAGCCAGAGGGGCGTTCAAATAGTAAGAGAGGCAGCGTGTCACATACTGAACACGATCAGGAATTGATTGACCGCGTGATTAATGGCGACGAAAACGCTCTGGCAGAGCTGTTTTCTCAACACCGTGATCGTCTGTGGCGCATGGTCAACTTTCGCATGGATCCCCGTTTGCACGGTCGAGTCGATGCGGACGACGTGCTTCAGGAAGCGTGGCTTTCTATGGTTCAGCGCATCAGCCATTTTCTGTCTGATGCGTCGCGTTCCATTTTTGTCTGGTTCCGACTCATCACCAGCCAGACGTTGATTGATATTCACCGCCGTCACCTTGGGACTCAAAAACGCAACGCGGGGATGGAGTTTTCCATTCACAAAGGCTGGAGTTCTGAATCGACATCGTTCTCGCTGTCGTTTCACCTGCTGGGACACTTAACTTCGCCAACGCAGGCCGCTTTGCGAGAAGAACTTTCCCAGCAGTTAAAGGCCGCTCTGTCTTCAATGAACGAAATCGACCGTGAAGTTCTGGCACTGCGGCATTTTGAACAGCTTTCGAATCGCGAGACAGCTCAGATACTCGGAATTTCCGATCAGGCATCCAGCGATCGATACATGCGAGCGCTTGCCAGACTGAAGGGCGTTCTGCAGGCGTTGCCTGGCTTTTCTGAAATGTAGCCGGACCAGGCCATTGGGAAAACGTTTCGACATTGATGTCCTGCTTCCTGATTTGCGTAGCGGTGAGCCACGTTTGTGAACCATCATTCTAATGCGACAACACGCGCTAAGTTCCGGCGACTGAATTGAACTTAACTTCATGAGCGACGAAGAAACAGATTTCGTTTTGCAGGGATTTCCTCAGCACAGTGATGATGTGGACCTTCGCGCTCGGCAGCCGGTTGAAATTCTGGCGACGCAGTTTGTGGAAGAGCTAAGAGCTGGCAAGCGGCCATCTGTGGAAAGTTATGCTCAGAAGTTTCCGGTGCATGCCGCCACCATTCGCGAATCGTTTCCCGTGCTTGCTCTTCTGGAACAAACTCGAATTCAAACCGAAGCCGCTGCGTTTCGAACCAACATGCCGGAAAAGTTTCCCTTCAAAAAACTGGGACGCTGCGAACTGTTGTGCGAAATTGGTCGTGGAGGAATGGGGGTTGTCTTTCAGGCCAGGGAAGTTGATTCGAACCATATTGTCGCCGTCAAACTTCTGCCGTGGCGAGTATCCGTGGTGCCGGAATGGCAAAAGCGATTTGAAGAAGAAGCTCGCACAACTGCGAAGCTGCGACATCGGAACATCGTGCCCGTGTTCCGGTTCGGACAGGAACATGGCTTTTGCTACTTCGTTATGCAGTTTGTTAACGGCATTGGCCTGGATGTCATTATCCGCCGCCTGCGAGAAGTTGACGGCGTGCTGTATCAGGACGAAATTGAACGCATGGAATCTGCAAAGCCGGCCGGCTTTGTTTCCAGCGTCGCGATGACCGCGATTCGACCGGAAACAGACATCGACAACATTGAGGAGCCTCGACGAAAACGGTTAACTCGCACTTCGTGGAAAAGCTTCACGCAAATTGCCATTCAAACCGCTCAGGCATTACGACACGCTCACAATGAAGGAATTCTGCACAACGACATCAAGCCCGGCAATGTGTTGTTAGACGGTGGCGGGCGAGTTTGGATTACTGACTTTGGCTTGTCGCAACCGATCAATTCCAACGGCAGTGAAACCGCTCGCGTTATGGGAACGTTGCGCTATATGGCTCCCGAAAGACTGCTGGGATCCCACGATGCTCGCAGCGACATCTATTCTCTGGGCATCACTTTGTACGAATTGCTGACCTTGAGGCCCGCGTTTGCTGCCGGAAACGAAGACGACATGATGTCGCAGATTCTGGACAAAACGCCCGTTCCTCCGCGAGAAATCGAAAAGCAGATTCCCAAAGGGCTGGAAACGATCGTTCTGAATTGTATCTCGCCCAACCCGATGCACCGATATCCCCACGCTGAAGCATTGCTGACAGACCTGCTGAAATTCAGCAACGATCAGAAAGTGGCTTCGTTGCGCCCATCGCGGCTGGCCAATTTTGTTTCGCGAATGAAAGGCGAAGAGAAGGCTCCCCGGCTGCGAGATTACTTTGACGAGCAATAGGCACGACGGTAGATGTGCGAACGTTCGCTGTTCCGCTACATCACGGTTGCGAATTCAAGCTGCTGCTGGCTCACAGTTCAATCTTCAAGTAATGGATCTTGTTAAAGATCCTGCGACGCCGGGATCTTTAATAAGATCCACTATCAGATTACCCATATTATTTGCGATGATGCAGCGGCACTCACTAATGAACGCAACCACTTCAAAGTCCTGATTTTTAGTCACAAAGAACAGCTATGCCAAAATTCATCACCTTCGGCGAAATTATGATGCGGATGGCCCCTCCCGGGTTTCTGCGGATTCAGCAGGCATTGCCTGGAGCATTGGACGTTACGTTTGCGGGAGCCGAAGCGAACGTTGCTGCGTCGCTGGCTGTTTTGGGAGCGGACGTCGGTTTTGTGACGGCGTTGCCTCACAACACGCTTGGCGAAACCTGCATTCACACGCTGCGAGGACTTGGCGTTGATACGTCGCGCGTGTTGAAGTCTGAACACGGTCGATTGGGGATCTACTTTGTGGAGACAGGTGCCAACCAACGCCCCAGTCGAGTGATTTACGATCGAGCCGCTTCTGCAATCAGCATGACTCAACCGGACGCCTACGACTGGCGGGCCATTCTGCACGGCGCTCATTCACTGCACGTTACGGGAATTACTCCCGCGTTGTCCCACGAAGCGGCGGCGTCCACCATCGCCGCTGTCAGCAGTGCGCATTCGCTGGGTGTGCAAGTGTCGTGCGATTTGAACTATCGCGCCAAACTATGGAACTGGCGTCCGGAAACGGATCGAAAGCATCTGGCAGCGGAGATCATGAACCAGGTGCTGCCGTTTGTTGATATTCTGATTGCCAATGAAGCCGATTGCGGCGACGTACTTGATATTCACGCCGGCGGCAGCAACGTGGAATCCGGAAATGTCGACGTCGCTGCTTATCCCGATGTTGCTCGGCAAGTTGCACACCGATTTCCAAACCTGAAGCTGATCGCGACAACTCTGCGAGAAAGCTATTCGGCAAGTCACAACAACTGGGGAGCCATGTTGTTTGACGTGGCCGCAGACAAAGCCTGCTTCGCTCCGGAAGTGAACGGCGAATATCAGCCGTACGAAATCAAAAACATCGTGGATCGAGTTGGCGGAGGCGACGCGTTTGCGGCGGGATTGCTGTTTGCTCTGAATCACGAAGACTACTCGACCGCTGAACAGGCCTTGAAGTTCGCGACCGCCGCGTCCTGCCTTGCTCATTCCGTTCACGGAGACTTCAACTTCAGCAACCGTGCCGAAGTTGACGCTCTGATGCAAGGATCCCAGTCTGGCCGCGTCGTTCGCTGACGGCCTTTGCCCCATGGTTCACACGTTGTCGGGCGGCACGACCAACTTTAATTTGACTGAAGTGGGACGCGAGTCGCAGGTTTTCTGCGAATCACGTCTTCCGCCTTCAGATTCTGAGCCAACCTATTTTGCCTTCCGCTTTTTGGGCGGTTGCTTATATGTGGCTCCGTTATCCGGTGGCAGACTGTTGTGCCAGGTGACCACCAATTCTGTTAACTCTGCCACGATCTTCGGATTGTCTGCTGCGACGTCGGTTGTTTCCGCACGATCTGTGTTCAGGTTGTAAAGCTGAGCGTCAGAACCATCGTATTCGCATAACAGTTTCCACTCGCTCTTCCGCACTGCCAGGTCCGGTAGGTCGTCAATTTCGTAAAACGAATCTCGGTCTGGTGGACGCCTGAAACAGATGGGGGCTTTGCGAGAACCACCGTCGCCGAGTAAGGTGCCAACCAGTGCTTCGCCGTCGAATGTGACTCCTTCCGGAAACGGAGTGCCGGTTAACGTCAGCAATGTGGGAGCCAGATCGATGGCGGAGAAGACTGATTCTGTATCCACGTGACCGCTTTTGTGGACCAGTTTCGGGCCCCAGGCAATCAAAGGTGAACGAAGCCCGCCTTCGTACAGGTGAGTCTTATAGCCACGAAATGGGCCCGCTTCGCCCGCTCCGGGTTCTGGGCCATTGTCTGAACACACAAGCACTAACGTGTTGTCTTTCAGTGTTGGGTCGTTGCGGATTCGGTCGAAAAGTTTGCCAAACTGCTTGTCCATCGCTTCCAGCACGGACAAATACAGCCGTCTTTTGGAACCATCGCCCCACTTGGCCACGGGCGGCCAGAATGGCGAATGGACGTCGTCCGGCCACAGGTTGATGTAGAATGGCTTCCTGGCAGCTACGGACTTGTCGATAAACGGAAGCGCGGCATCCACAAAACCGGTTGTGATCTCTGAACGCTGCATCCATCGATAGCCGTCACCAAGATTGACGGCGTCTTCCCAGATGCGTCCCGGAAGCGGTTGACCAGGGCGAAGTGTTTCCGGCAGCAGTTTTGGCCCCATGCCTTCAAAGTTCGTCAACGATTCATCAAAGCCATAATCAGTAATTGGCGGAGCATCATTCACATCGCGTTGTCCGCCCATGTGCCACTTCCCAAAATGTCCAGTGGCATAGCCGGCTGATTGCAGAGAGCGTGCCAGCATCGGCGCCTTGGGGTCCAGCCACTGAGCCATGCCGCGGTCTGTGTTGTTTTTGCGATTGTTCAGGAATGATGTGATCCGCCAGCGCTGAGGATACTGTCCGGTGGACAACGCTGTTCGTGATGGCGAACAAATGGGAGAGTTCACATAAAACTGTTCGAAACGAACACCTTCGGCGGCAAGGCGGTCGATATTCGGCGTTTGTGCGTCGTGGTTGCCAAAGCACGAAAAATCGCCCCAGCCCATGTCGTCAATAAACACCATGACAATGTTGGGACGATCGTCCGCAAGAGTCATGCTTGGTAGTATCAACGCTGCGACGGCAAACAGGGCAAGTCGCATGAAACAAAGATTTCTTCCGTGGTTACAGTAAACGGGAGTCGTCACCGGACGTGACATCAAGTGGCTCAGCAATTTCATACTATTATTTCCCAACAAGGGCTTCGCCCTTGACCCAGTGGCGTGGCACGCAGAAATACGTGGAACGTTCGAATCGCCGAACCGCTCCGCTGTCGCTACGACCAACATGCGCGCACCGTGCGAGCATCAGTTTCAGTAAGATTCCAACAAGGCCGTGCCTCAGACAACTTTGAGCTTCCGCTCAGAAACGCGACTACGTCGCTCTGAAAACTTGACTCAACATGAACAAATTTCGCTGCTTTAAGAAGTCAACAACGGCCGTGCCCTGCGATGTTTGTATTAGTCGCGGAGCGACGGCATGTGATAGCCTCGGACTTTATTCCGAGGTGCTAAACCGGTTTTATTAAAAGTCGCGGAGCGACGACATGTGAAGATGCCACATTTCTCCGCTCTGCGGCTTTCCATCACTTCACAGCATAACCTCGGGTTAAAACCCAATGCTGACACATTCCGTCGCTCCGCGACTAAATCAATAGGTCACTTCACCAAAAGTGAAACTGATGCCTGGATACGCTCCACTGTCGCTTTGAAGGCATTACCTGAATTTAGACAAGTTCCGTTCGTCTATGAAGTCCAACGCGCAAGGTCGGCGATGTAGTTTGTGTATCAGCAAACTCTAGCGGAACATTCGCCGAAACCAAAGTCTCCGGTTGTGATCGGATTAATGTACACGTCGGCAACCGCACCGATCTGCTGCGATGTCAACCGCCGGGCAAAGATTCTCTCCGCAGAACTTTTGCTATTCTGTTGCGTCGTCGAAATAGAAGTCGTACCACTTGCGTTCGCGCATTTTGTTGCCGGTTGGAAGTCCGGCGGGCTTCAGTTCGGCACACCAGCTTTTTAACGAGTCGTGCATCTTATTGGTCAGTTCGGGATGTTCCGACGCAAGATTCTGGTGTTCGTGCTGGTCGCCTTCCAGATCGAACAGATAACGCCGACCGTCGCCCACGAAAATGTATTTCCATTTTCCTTTTCGAATCGCGGCCTGATCCCAGAAGCGAAAGAACAGCGTTCTGGTGGACGGATTCTGAATGTCATTCATCAGTGTAATCTGATCCACGCCATCAAACCGATTGGCTTCGTCCAGCATGGCTGCCGCCAGGTCGCCACCGGCAAGTTGCAGCATGCTGGGAGCAATGTCCAATGTGCTGACGGGCCAATGATAGGTCTTGCCACTGGGCAATTGACTGGGCAGACTCCAGATCATCGGTACTCGAATACCACCTTCGCTTAACATTCCTTTTTCGCCGACCCACGGATCATTCAGCGAACCATCCCAACCGCACGGGTCACCATTGATGGGCGTGTCCGGCTTTGTCATTTTCAAAGGAGCACCGTTGTCGCTGGTCATGACGATCAAGGTGTTGTCCAGCAATCCGTGTTTGGTCAGTGTCTCAACAACTTGTCCAACTCCGTCGTCGATCGCGGAAATCATCGCCAAAGCGTAACGCCGCCGAACGGGCATGTCAGCAGGGAAGCGGTCGAGGTATTTCTGAGTTGCTTCGAGAGGCGTATGCGGCCCATAGTAATTCAGTTGCAGATAAAAAGGAGTTGCGTGGTTGCGATCAATAAAGCTCACAGCGGCTTCGGTTTGCACGTCAATTCGGAAATCGTTGTTCTGAATCTGCTTCATCTGCGGCAGCGTAGTCGGTTGAACGGAATCGCTGCTGCTAAGCTCATAGTTGACTCGATAGCTTCTCAGTTCGCCCCAAAAGTATTCGTCAAAGCCCTGAGCCGCCGGAGAATACGGGCGAATCCTGTCCCACGGAATCCGCACCTGAGCTCGTGGCTTGTTGGCCATCGCGGGCAATTCGCGTGCTATCCAGTCAATGCAGGTGACGTTCGGTTCCAGATGCCATTTGCCGACAAAGCCTGTGCGATAGCCCAGCGGTTGCAGACGTTCAGCGATGGTGACAGCGTCCACCGACAGCGGCATGTCGGGAATGGTATCAATTCCGAATCGCTGCTGATGCCGCCCCGTCATCAATCCAGCGCGCGAAGGACTGCACTGCGGCGAAGTCACGTATCCCGCCGTACATCGGACGCCTCGTTCAGCCAACGCGTCAATGTGGGGAGTCTTCACGTCGGAATTCTGTCCCTGACAGCTTAAGTCGCTGAAGCCTTGATCGTCCGTTAGAATCACAACCACGTTTGGTTGATTTGCGGGGATGACAGCCTGAGCAGTTCGATCGCCAATGACAAAGTGTCCCAGTATTTTATCTGATTCCACTTTGCTGACTGCCCAGACGGCTCCCGGGCGAGTTTTTTGAGTCTTCGTTCGCCCAGCGTCGATGGAACCGTAAGACTTCGGCTGCCCGTTTGAGTCTATCCAGAACAGTTCCACCGCCTGGCGTTGCTTGTTGATAAAATGAACCGGAAAAGGATTTCCATCCGGCCTGGAAGTGGGCACTTTGTTGCCATCTGTCGCCGGATGCCACGTCAATTTTGCCAGAGACTTAACAGATGGTTCAATTCGTTCGGCAAATTCGCGCGGTGCGGTGCTGCGAAAATCTGCCAGCTGTGGCTGTGATTCGGAAACAGCGGCCAGGTTGGTCCATTCGTAGGGATCCGTGCGAATGTCGTACAGTTCTTCAGTGCCATCCGCGTAATGAATGTAACGATGATTGCGCCCGCTGATTGCATAAGTGTCAGGCTTCGACAGAAAGGTGACCGATTCGTGGTTCCAGTCTTTCGCACCCGCATCGTTCAGCAACGGCAGCAGGCTTGGTCCATCGTTGTCAGGCTTGGCGGGCAGTTGACAAAGGTCCAGCAATGTCGGAAACAGACTCAGCAGGTTCACGGGCGCTTCGCAGACACTTCCGGCTGATGTGCCTTCCGGCAGTGCCGCACTGATGCCGCTGGGAACTCGCACCATCAATGGAATTCGCGTGACGGCTCGCCATGGAGTGAACTTTTGCCAGTGCTCTTTTTCGCCCAGCTGCCAGCCGTGATCAGACCATAGCACGACAATGGTGTTGTTTGCATTAGGGCCAGATTCCAACGCGGTGAGCACTCGGCCTAACATCGCATCAGCAAAGTGAATCGATGCCAGATAGCCCTGAATTCCCCGCTTCCACTGGTCCTGCTGTTTGATGTGATCGAAGTAGCGATTACGAGCCACTTGCTGCCCCGCTTGCGGAACATCGTCCAGATCGTTGGGGTGGTAGCCTGGTGGCAGCTGGATACTTTCCAGCGGAAATGGTTCGAAGTATTTCTTCGGCACAAACCATGGTTCGTGCGGTCGATAGATGCCGCATCCCAGAAAGAACGGCTTGTTGTGTTTGCGTCCAAGCTGTTCACCAATCCACTTGCTAACCGCCCAGTCTCCACCGAATTCTTCGTCCGTCACATCCAGCGCTGCCCAGTCCGTTTCAACGTACTGCCACGGCCCGCCGCGCTTCAGGTTGACAGGGCGATTGGCGGGATAAAAAGTTTGAGGAAACGGATTTTCAGATTCCGCTTTGGGGAAGTATTCATCCCACGACTTTGCGTCAATGAAATAGTGCAACAGTTTTCCCGATCCCGCCGCGTGATAGCCGTGATTGCGGAAGTACTGAGGAATGATGACATCATTCGGCATGAGCTCACGCATTTGCTGGCGATTGTCGTACAGCCCGGATCTGTTGGGAGCACGCCCCGTAAAGATGGCTGATCGACACGGATTGCAGGCCGGTGCCGGACAGTGAGCGTTCGTAAACAAAATTCCGCTGGCCGCCAGTCGATCCAGGTTCGGCGTGATCGTTTGCGGATGCCCACTCATGCAGCCGATCCAGTCGTTCAGGTCATCCATTGAGATGAACAAAACGTTCGGACGTTGAGTGCCGGTGATTGGATCGGTAGTTGGATCGTCTGCGAAAACATGGCAGCAGCCCAAAGCAACAGCCAGTATGGAAAGCACAATTTTCATGGGTACACCGTTCGCATGGAAGTTGGCAGCTGAGGCGAAGCGAGACCAGATAGCGCAATATCAGTATGATCCTGCGGGACCATTGTAACGGAACATCACCCAGGTTTAGCGTTGGTCGAACAAGTTTTATTCCCCCAAACTTGCGAATGACCGCATCGGGTTTTATAAAACAGGCCGGATCAAGCGGGCGACGCATGCCGGAACGGCGCAAACCTTGACTGGAACTTTTGGATCGGTGAATGCTTCGAAGCAATGTCGGCCGCATTCGCGGCTCCGCCAGAATGACGGTTCGCCTGGTCCGGCCTACTTACACTGGCGTTTATCCAAAACGCCGGGCGGCCACTGCGGCATGACGACACAATGGTTGCGTTCTGAAGGACTTGTTTTCCTCAGATACCTGTGAGGAGATCTGGCTTCTGTTCGTCGAACCGCCAGATGCGGTCCCGCATCTCAGGATGTGTGGGAGGGAAACCGAAGAAATCCGGTCCTCTATCCCGATTTGTCCGCCGCTACGTGATAAGTTCCATAGTTGCGACGGCTAGTGCAGAGGCGAGCAAACCGACAGCCAACGCATAGAGGCCGGCGACACCTTGTGATGGCCAACCACGTGCGATGTAAGTGAAGTGAAAAACGGAGGTGAATCCACCAGCAACGCCGTAGAAGATCATGAACGCAAACGAAAACCAGCCAACGGTGCTGTAGTTTGACAACAGTATGGTAACGCCGTGGCCAAACACCGCGTAGAGGCTGGCGACACAGAAGAACGCGCCAACTACGATCATGAGTATCGACATTGGAATGCCATCTCGGCGTGGCGATGTTGCGCTGACGTCCCCAGTCGACTCCGGTGATCGGTATGGGTTGGGATCATCGGTCACGCTGGGTCCCCCAACATCGGGATTGTCTGACATGTCGTCGCAGAAACGGTCCTGCGACGGCAGAGGAACGGGACGATGGGGAATTCAGTGCGGGGGCGTAGTTGCTGGCCTGTTGGCGGTTGGTTCAAGATCCATTGGGTGGTCTGGATTGTTTGCGAACTATTGGGCCGCAAGGAACATGACGGTTGGTCGATGGTCTGCCAGAAACAGATCGGTTTGGAAGACTGTTCCATTGTCACAAGTCAGGCTGTGCCGTCAACGTTTGCCGCCGTTCGGTTTGCTTTGAACGACGGCTCACGTGAAGTTTCGATTCAGTCACTTAGGAACGGTCCTGAAACAACCTCCGTAGGGCCGGTTCCCACCGGCCGACACCGCGAACAGTGGCCGGTAGGAACCGGCCCTACATTGGACGCAGATCGGCAGGTTAATTCGAGACAGTTCCTTAACGCCGCACGACAACGAATGCACTATTCAAACGTTGTCACAACTTTGCGTTCCGTGACTTTCCACCAGCCATCAAGTTTGGCGGCCAGACGTGCGACAACTTCTGGATTATCTTTTGCCAGGTTGTGTTCTTCCAGAGGGTCGGCAATCAGGTCGAATAACTGTGGTCGCGGATCTGTACGTGGATGCACAGACTTGTAGCGATTGACTTTGCCGTCATAGGTTAGCAACAGTTTCCACTTGTCCTGAATAACCCAGCGGTACAGCAAAGTTTCCTGGACGTTGTCCAGATCGGCGACATCGTGAGCAAAGCTTTCGCCGAAGATTTCTGTCCGCTGCAGTTCGGTCTCGTTTGTCACCACCGGCAACAGGTTTACTCCCGGAAGCTTTTCAGAAGCCTTGATTCCTGCGGCCGCCAGCATGGTTGGGAGCAGGTCAATGCTGCTGACAAGTTCCGGACGGTCGGCTGGTTGAATATGACCTGGCCAGGAAATCATAATTGGTGTTCGTGTTCCGCCATCGTAAGGAGATTGCTTCGACTTCGGAGCGAAGGAGGAATTCCATCCGGCTGCCAGCTTCATATCCGGCGTTCGTTGAATCCAGCCGTTGTCTGTGACGTAAAAAATCACGGTATTGTCAGCGACGCCTTCCTTTTCCAGTTCATCCATCAACTGACCGCAGGTTTGGTCGAACCATTCACACATGGCGTAATATTTGGCCAATGCTTCCGGGCGTCCTTCTTTTGTGTACTTTGCCAGAATTTCGGCAGGGGGATTGTGGGGCGTGTGAGGCAGAAACGGAGCGTACCACATAAAGAACGGCTTCTTTTCTGCGGCCGCCGTGTGAATGAAGTCGGTGACTGCTTTCATCCCCTTGCGACCGATGTCCAGTCCGTCGTCTCCATGACGCCCGCCGCGTTCTGGGAAACCTCGTGTCATTCCGTGAGTAAACCCGCCTCGCGCGAAGCTGCCTTCCCACCATTTTCCGCTTTGATGACTGATGTAGCCCTTCTGCGCCAGCAGTTCCGGAGCAGTATCCAATTTGTCAAGCTTCGAAATCAGCTGTTCGCATTCATCGTTATACTGTTTGGGCGACTTTGAGCTGTCCTTCCACGGGTCGTTGCCGATGATTCCGTGCTGATGCGGGTACAGTCCCGTGATCATAGTGGCCAGCGAAGGGCGGCACAAAGCCACAGGGACATAACCGCGTCGAAACACGGCACTGCGGGCAACCAGCTTGTCCAGATGGGGCGTCTTGATATCCGGATGCCCCATAAAGCTGTAGTCTGTCCACGTTTGATCGTCGCTGATCAGCATGACGATGTTTGGTGGAGCGTCTGCAGCCGTCAGAAATTGCGTGGCCCCAAACGATAGAAGCATCAGCAGTGCACAACGGAATATTGTCATATGGTGTCGCATAAATTTTACAAACTTGTCAGTTTAGAATGAGTGATACCCGGCATGTCGCTGGAAAGCGTCGGAATCAGTTTTAGAATTTTAAAGGTGCGAACAACAGACTGCAAGGGGCAGCTGCAGAACGCGAATTGGCTGCGATCAAGTAGCTTTGGTGATAACGGTACAGTGCCAGGTTTCAATCAGCGGCAGGGCCTTAGTCCTTGTTTTTTATGTGATATTCACAAACCGGTGCGAACGCCCTGTGGCTGACAGAGATACTCATGTTTCATGCAACTTGCCGCTGTTCAATTCAGTTTTCAAGTGGCCAACCGGCCAGATAGCTTCAGCGTGAAGATGGCTTATTACTTTGAAAGCTAAGGTCAGCAACGTTAAACTACTCCGCCTGCCAGCTGTCTTTGGTCAGGACGTCGCCGACTTCGATGCTTGCTGGATCGATGACGACATGTTTCACTCGCTGACGCTTCCACGTGTAGCTCATGTGCACCAATCCATCGTTGGTTTGAATGATGGCCGGATAACTGAATTCGCCGCCTTCCTGCTGTTCCAGCGTGGCGACTTTTCGCCATGTCAAACCGTCATCAGAAATGGCAAGATTCAACAGTCCTCGACGACCCCAACCAGTTTTGCCGCTGCCAAGGTGGTTGTAAATCAGCAGATGGCGGCCGTCTTTTAGCGTGACGACTTCGATTCCGGAGTTCGGATTCGGCAGGTCTATCGGTTCCAGCTTGCTCCAGGTTTTACCGCTGTCTGCTGAAAAACTGCTGACAATGACGCTTTCTTTGGTGCGACACAGCACCTGCAAACGACCGTCTGCGTGAGTCAAAATCGTTGGCTGAATGGCGTTGAATTCTTTTCCATCGTTGATTGGCCCAATTCGCTGCCAGATGCCGCGAGGTTCGCCGTTTTCCAGCTGAGTGAGTTCGAAGTGAATTCTCCAGCCGTCGTATTCTGTGGATGAACCGCACAGCAGAGTCTTTCCGTCGGCCAGAAACAGCGGCTTACATCGCACCGGACCGTCGATACCTTCCGGCAATCGGCGGCGATCTGTGAACGTGCGTCCTCGATCGTAGCTGACCATCATTTCTCCCCACCATTCGCGAGGATTGGGGCCAACCTTAAAGAACAGCAATGTCGGGCCGTCTCCTGGTGGCTGATACAGCACGGGGTTCCAGCAGGGATATCGCAGCTTGTCGTGTTGTACGCCATCGGCAACCTGCCGGGGCGACGTCCAGCCAGATCCGTCATGATAGCTGGTCCAGATACCCACGTCAGTCTTGCCTTCTTTTGTACCGCCGAACCACGCCGTCACAAGTCCTCGACTGGTTTCGCAGATTGTGGAGGCGTGGCATTCTGGGAAGCTGGCTTTTGTATAGACGAAGTCTTCGCTGACGAAGCCGGGGAACTTCGGTTTCGGTGCAGGCTTTGGCTGGGCGGCCACCAGTTGGTCTGCCGGGTAGGTAATGCAGTCATCGTGAACTGCGAAATACAGGCGACCATTTTCCGCGCCCACCAGCAGGTCTGGCTTGCCGTCGTTGTTGAAATCGCAGGCGGCGGGGCTGGACGTATGGCCGGCCACGTTGCGTTTGGCCAGATTACCGATTTTCTTCAACACAATTTTTCCGTCGCGGTCTTCGCAATTGCGGTACCATGTGGCATTTTCTGAATTGGTGAGTACATCCAGACGTGAATCTCCGTCCCAATCCACGACTTCCAGTTTGACTCGCCCGGAACTACCGCACGACTTTGTGTTCAGCTGTAACGGCTGATTGTTTTCGTCCACGAAAATTCTTGCAGCAGCTTTGCCCGCTGATCGCAGAGTCAAGTAACCTTCCTGGTCCAGCATCACAAGATCAAGCTTGCCGTCGGCATCGAAGTCCGTCGCTACGGGCGTTGTTCTCCACTGAGTCAACGCGGAGGAGGCTTCAGTTTCCCACCAGTACCATTTGGGAGGAGCTTCGGTTAGCCCTGTATCCAGCGAAGTGTCAACCAGCGCGCCGTTGTCGTTACGTAGAACGCCTACTCTGGAAAGAATTGAGTTGTAGATGATGTCCGGATCTTTGTCGCCGTCCCAGTCGGCGACTGTCAATGTGGTGTAGCCCCACTTGGCTTCACACGGGCCCTGGATTGAACCGTTTTCTCCCGCCAGAATTCGGAAGGGAGATGACGAGCCATCGGAACCGGTGCCACTCACTTCCAGCAGTTTAGGTGCGTCCCATTTGGGAAGTCCGTTGGCGGCAGTACCGAGGTTCTGAAAATACCCGATGTATCCTGCCGTATTTCCACAAAGAATGTCCTCGTCGCCGTCGTTGTCCCAGTCGTAAGCATACGGTGTCGCCAGTGCTCCAAATTTCAGAGTGTCGGCTTCCTGTTGAAAGTAAACTGGCGTTTTAAAGACCGGCTGTCGAGCACGAAGTTTTCCCGTGTTTTCCACAAAGGCGACTCGCCCATCTTCGTCGCCCACAATCAGGTCAAGGTCGTTGTCGCCGTCCCAGTCGATGGCGGTGGGCGTGATCATTTGCAGATCCATCACCAACGGCTGTCCCGCGTCGTTGTTCAGCTTTTGGCCAGCGGCGTATTCCGGGTTATTGCGGCTGCCCACGTTTTCGAAGTACGTGAAGCCGTCCATGAATTCACCGCACAACAGGTCAAGGTCGCCGTCGCCGTCGAAGTCGGCAAAGTTGGGAGACGGCCAGCCGTAAACATCGATATCTCCACCGGCGGCCTGCAGCTTTGTGGGACTTGCAGAATACTTTGGCTGGTTGTCGGAACCGTCGTTCACAATCAGATACACGTTGCCGTGCAGTCGACCGTTTCGCCAGCGGCCATGGTTATCGTAGGCGTGGTCCCAGCCGTATTCTGTCCAGTCGCCTGTGCCTGAAATGATGTCCTGATCGCCATCACCATCGTAGTCGACATAGCGCCACATGTCGGCTCGCACACGATTTTCGTGGACGTTATCTTTGGGGTAGATGCGAGTTCCGTGGTCGAAGTCAAACTTGCCACTTTGGGGATCTCGTTTGTGTTCGAAGCAGGTTCGTAAAATGCGGGGTTCGCCATTTACATAGCTGACCTGCATATTGGATGAAGTCTTTCCGATCCGGATTCCCGCTTTGAACACCGGCAGTTTCACGCTGGTATCCTGAGTCGGGTTTTCGAAAAAGTAGACTCCGTTGGAAGGTTTGTCGGGGCACGAAACCAGCAGGTCCATGTCTCCGTCGCCATCGTAATCCATCGGTAATGGCCACGCCCATAGCCCGACTCCCAAATCAACCTTCAATCCGGGATTGTTGTACTGCAGCGGCAGCAGCTTCCAATCTGTTTCCTGAGCCGACGTATAACCGGCTGTTGCGATCAGCATCAGCATTGAAAAGAAAATCACACGACAGGTTCTGGGCATGAGCAACTTCCAGGATTGAATTCGGGAGGGATATGTTGGGGGAAGTATCGAGGTCGATTTTTGCAACCGGATCATTGTTTCAGAGTTCAAGCATCGGTGGCATGTGAGCTGCGTTCGAATAGATCATTGGCAAAATGGGAACGCGACGGGCGGCCGGGGTTGGAGCCAGACGCCAGCGCCCCCGGGGTTTCCTTTGCAAGCTCAGTCCAACCGCAGATGGTATGAAAGGCCAACCGCGTAAAAACTACGTTTTCATTTTGGTGCGGAGCTATTTTACTGCAAGCTTTCGGACGTTTCTCGTACTGGTGAGCAAATGACGTTGTTTAGCGGAGTTAGCTTAACGGCAGGAACAAAGCGAATCCACCATGTCGCGTTTTTGGCGGCTGCGTGTATGGCTGTTGCAGTTTGCTTTGCGAATGATGTTGCAGCAACGTTCAGTCAGGTGGATGCGTCCTGTCGAAGAGTTCCGACGCTGGATCATTTTTCAGCCAGCATCAATTCCAGTGGGTGCTGGCGTTGTTTTAGTGGCAGGTTCACCGTCTTTCCGCCAAGACGATGTGATTCGAAGATCGCGCACGTCATTTCAACGGTGGCAGCAGCTGCGTGGCCGTTGCATAGTGGGGGGCGATTGTTGTCGCAGGCGTCGATCAGATCTCGAACGGCAACGACGTGATTGTAGACTTCTTCCACCAGTTGACTGCGGGTTTCCGGTTCGCCGACTCCACTTGTGGTAATCGGTTGCCAGGTGCGTGGCGAGTTGGCCGGATCATACGGATTGCCGGCAGTGAAGTGAGCGACGGGTCTTCGGTCAATATGCAATGTGACCATGCCCATGCTGCCAATAAGCTGCAGGCAATAGGCGTTGCCTGCGGTTCCGTCGTTGGCGATGGAATCATAGTACGCGACGACACCACTGGTTGTTTCGTACCGAGCGTGGACTTCGTTGGCTGCCAGCAGGCCCAGACCTTCGGCACCGGGCTTGATATCTTTGGCTGTCACATGCTGACCATCTTTGAGCATGACGGCGGAACACGAAGTGATGCTGCCTGCGAAGTATTCAAACAGGTTGAAGACATGAGTGCCAAGCACCCATGCATCTTCGTCACCTCCACGGCGATCGCCTTTTCCTCGACCACGAATCTGCAGCAGCTTTCCCAGTTGGCCGGATTCAATCAGGGTATCAATCTGCTTCAGCGCTGGGTGGTACCGATTGCGGTGAGCGACGGCGATTCTTGCACCGCTCTTTTCTGCAGCGGCCAGCAACGAATCTGCTTCGGCGGGCGTGCGGCAGAATGGTTTTTCAACGTAAAGCCCTTTTACACCGGCTTCGATGGCTGCCATGGCCATGTCGTGATGCTGGTCGATGTGGCGAGGGCACACGGAAACAAATTCCGGTCGGACTTCCTGCAGCATTTGGCGATAGTCAGTATAGCCGCGGTCGATCTTCAGAATCTTCTTCTGTTTCGCTAGCCCTTCGGGATTGCCGTCTGATACGGCCACGATTTCCGTTTCAGGAAGTTTCAACCAGACGGTGTCTAATCCGTGTCCAAAGTTTCCTCTTCCAGTGTGCCCTATGACGGCGACTTTTCGACGCGGTTTTACTTCATCGGCCTGGGCGAAACCTGAGGCAAGCAGTGCGGATGATGCAGCAAGAAAAGAGCGGCGTTGCATGGGGCAGGTTCCGAACAGAAATTGAGGAGTTGCAGTTGGTTGCGTTAATCGCCATCGGTGGGAAGTCAATCAGCAGGCTGTGGCGGGGCAGGGCAATTCGTAATTGGCTGCGTAGGCCAGCGGTCTTCCACGCCCAGCATTTTCAGCATACGGCTGCGAAGTTCTTTCATAATTGGATCACCTTCTCGCGACTTCACGCGTTCCGGCGGAACGGGGATGGCCTCGTCGACCATAATGTCAACATGAAGATCGTGATAAACCGTCATGTTGTCGGTCAGATCTTCCTCAATACGTTCGACTGCTTCAAACATGTGATGCTTGAGACGATCGGGTGGCAGATCTTCATCCAGATATCCGGGAACCTGCAGAGAAAACGATTGAGCGTAATACACGTCTGCCAGATGCTGCCAGCGACGGTGTCTTTCTTTCGCATCGACTTTGTTAGCAACCATGTCAGTCAGAATTGCGATTCTTAGGTCTTTGACTCGCCCAATCGTGTCTCCCGTACGTTTGCGGCCAAGCCATTCCTGTTCGTGTTTCTGTAGAATCAAATTCACCAGTTGCTGAACTCGATCTTCAATCCTGCCAGTTAGCGATTCTCCCAGCCACTGAATTTCGCGAGCACACTGTAACGCCGCCTGCAGTGTCTTGATGCGTTGAAGCATGGGGCGACCGGCTTGTGAGATCCTGAAGATGCGATCTTCCAGGCGTTCCATTACCGGGGCCAGCAAAACTTCCGGATCACCCTGATGTTGATACTTCAAAATCACGGGATGCACGACGACGCTGGAATCCGGGTGAGTTTTTGCTCGATGCTTTGCGGCAGTTCTGGCGATAAATGCAGTGCCATCCATTAGCTGCATCAGGCGATCGTTCGCTCCGGAGATGACGCCTTCAGAAAAGATCATCAGCGGACGTTCGGCAGTGGCCACAATATCAACGGCGGTGTCCAGAGCTTTACGGTCCATGCCTTCGCGATAAACGCTGAACGCTCCAATGCGGCGACTGACAAAGGTTTCCAGCCAGCTTTGCTTGAACACGTGCCAGCTGGCCATGGCGTACGAATGCACGGGCGTGTCGGTAACAATCGCCCCGCACATCAGTGGATCCGATGCTCGACTATGATTGGGGCAGAGGATGATGCCGTTCTTCTGCCGCAACGAGTCTCGAAGATGGTCCAGCCCGATGGTTGTCCAGCTATTGACGCCGCATCGCTTTCGCACCAAAGTCGGCAAATATTTCCCCACCGCCCACGACCAGAACGTGCCGCGATAAGGCGGAATAAACGTGTATTTTTCGTCAAAGACGACCTTTTGCATTCCGTTGATCTTAAAGTCGAATGACGAAAGGGTTCCAAGTCTTGCGGAACCTGAAGATGGGGCGGTCAATAGAAGTGGGAACAGTGGTGAAAGTGACAGATATTCCGCAACTTCCCGTACATTGGAGTGTAGGTCTTCTTACCGACTTTGGAAACTCAACCGCATTTACCTGCTGCAGACTTCTTTGATATCCTTGCCATTTGTTTGTGATTCATGCTTCTCGACAGCTGCTAAGATATTCGCACAATGTTGGAAATTGACTCAATTGACTGTTTTTACGGCTGGCTCGGGTCAATGCCGGCTCGCTGTCCCGCGGCGATTCAGAATCTTGATCTTGGCGAATGGTCGGAACAAATGCGGAGGCACACTTATGCGGGCTCCGTCTTTCTGGGGTGTACGCTGGAAGCCGACGTCGCGGGACTTATCGCATCCACCGGTGGAATCGTGATTCCCAACCTGAACGAATTTCGGTTTCAGCTGCATCGAACTCACTTGTATTCGCCCGACGAAATCTTCGCAGGTTTCGATCCTTCAGGCTGCAACGGGTATCAAAACACGTTCGACTACCAAGTGTATGAACAGTACATCAAACAGGGAAAACGAAGCACGCGAATCAACATCAGCCTTGCAAGAGCTCTGCACGACCATTCCATCACCGATGCACTGGACGAATTGATCAAGGGACGCAAAGTTGTGGCGGTGATGGGAGGTCACGGCATGGAACGCGGTGAAGCGTTCTATAAAAAGATCGCTCTGATGACGAGAACGCTGACTCAGGAAAAGTTTCTGGTGGCGACGGGGGGCGGCCCGGGTGCAATGGAAGCCGCTCATTTGGGAGCCTACTTTGCAACTCGCGACGAGTCTGAACTGCTGGAAGCGATAGAGATTTTGAAAGTGCGACCGGCCGGGGCTCCGACTGGCAAAGAGTACGCCGACGCCGATTGGCTGCATAGAGCGATGAAAGTTCGGAGTCTGTACCCAATACCCGAAAACGAATTGCGCAGCTGCACCAGTGTGGGAGTTCCGACCTGGTTTTACGGTCACGAACCGCCGGCCGCCTTTTCGACTCACATCGCCAAATATTTTGCCAACAGCATTCGTGAAGACGGACTTCTTGAGATCGCTCGCCACGGAATTGTGTTCGCTCCTGGCAGTGCTGGCACAACGCAGGAAATATTTCAGGACGCAGCTCAGAACCACTACGGAACTGTTGGGGTTGTTTCGCCTATGATTTTGTTTGGAGTCGACCATTGGACGAACGTTCGCCCGGTGTGGCCGTTATTGAAGTCTGTGGCCACAGGTCTGCCTTACGGCGAACTTCTGGCGTTGACGGATGATTCTGATGAAATTCTGAACCGGCTGCGAGACTTCACGCCTGTGAAGTTTGCGACGTAGCACCAGTTGGTCGCCCTATGGCTATGCCAGTTGGTGCAGCACTTGGGTCAGCCAACTGGTGAATTCGTGTTCGACGTTGGCCGCGGTTTCACTTACTTCCGCATGATCAAGCGGTTTGTCGGATAGACCGCTGGCGATATTGGTGATACACGAAACGCCCAGCACGTCGATGCCCCGCCTGGCCGCCGCCAGAGCTTCAGGCACGGTGCTCATGCCGACAGCGTCGACACCCAGATGGTGCAGCATGCGCACTTCTGCGGGAGTTTCGTAATTGGGGCCGGACATCATCGCGTAAACGCCTTGATGCACGTTCAGGCTGGTGTCAACCTGTTTGGCGATGTCAACCAGACTCTGATTCCAAAGGTGGGCAGCGGCTGGTGTTCGTCCGGAGTTGTGGGCGTCTTCGCTGACTTTTAAGAAGGTCCAGTGTCCATTAATCAGCATCAGATCGCCGGGCTGAAATCCACTGGTGATTCCTCCAGCTGCGTTAGTGACTATCAGTCGTTTCACGCCCAATTCATGAAGCAGTTTTACGGCGAACAACATGCGATCCAACGAATGACCTTCGTAATAGTGCACTCGACCCTGCAAAAACAGAACGCCGTCAAATTCGCCTTTTCCGATGATCAGGCGGCCAGCATGCCCAGCGACCGCGGGCTGCGGCATTCCTGGAATCTGTTCGTACCCAATCACCACGCCTCCCGCATCCAGCGCCAGCTGACCGGCAGCACCCAGCCCGGATCCCAGAATAACGGCGGTGCGAAACTTAGACAGTATGAACTCGCCGTTCGCGCATTGACGAATCAAATCGGCGGCTGGTTGAATCATGTCGGAGTTGATAAGAATGCTCGCGAATCGAAAATCAGAGATGCACTTTGGCCTACAAAAAAACACCGCGTTGAACATGTCAACGCGGTGTTTGGGATTGTACCTGAATCGGCGTCTGCCGTCAGGTGATTTTGTGAACTGGTCTTTGCGGAAGGCCTACTCGATATCGTAGTCTGCGGTCAGCACTTCCAGAGCATCGACGATGGCCTTGTCGTCCATTCCGGAATCACGAATAATTTCGGCAGTGGCTTCAACGTTGCCGGTCAGTTCTTTTGCCGTTGCGCTGATGCGGCCCGAACTGTCGTACGCGTAGGTGATTTCAATCGGTGAACCTTTCGGCAGACTTGCTGGCAGGTTGAAGACTCGGAAGTCACCGATCAGTTCGCATGCTGCTGGATCGACCGCATCACCTTCCAGAATCTCCACGTGCACGCGAGACTGGCCGGCTGTGTTCGTTCCAAACCGCTGCTTAACATTGTGCGGTACTGGCGTGTTTTTCGGGATCATGATGTGATTGATCTTGCGAGACCGATCACTTGGGTCTGAAATCTTGATACCCAATGAGTGCGAATTCACGTCGCTGGTGCGAACAGAATTCAAGCGTTTTTGGACGGAGGCAGCAACCTTGCTGTTACCGGTGTTGTGTCGAGCTTCCAGAATTGCGGCGTGAATCGCGGCTCCTTCAGCAACGGCTCGTTCCGGCATCAGTTCGCGAGAAGGCTCTCGACCAGTGACTTCGCGAAGCATTTGCTCAACCACGGGCATCAATGTTGAACCGCCAACCAGAATGACTTCGTCCAGAGTACCGGCTCGCACGCCTGCCTGAGCCATTACCAGTTCGGTGGTATCTTTGGTTCTTTGCAGCAGGTCTGCCGTCATGCGTTCAAATTCGCCGCGACTTAATGAGACCGACAGCGTTTTGCCTTTGAAGTAGACGCTGATTGGCACCTGAGACTTTTCTGACAGGTCTCGTTTTGCGTCTTCTGATTCCTGGTTGAAACCCATCATGGTTTCCGGATCGGTGGATGGGTCTTCGCCGAATTTCTGCTTGAACTGTTCAACCAGGTGGTCAGCCAGTCGCTTACTCCAGTCGAGTCCGCCCAGCATGACGTCGCCGTCTGTTGCCAGAACGCGGAAGTTGGTTGGTGTATACCGAACCACGGTCACGTCGAATGTACCGCCGCCGAGGTCGTAGACCAGAATCGTCTTTTCTTCGTTACTTAGGTCGGTCCGACCCAGTTCGCCTTTTTGCCACGCATAGGCCAATGTAGCGGCGGTTGGCTCGTTGATAATGTCAATGACGTTCAGGCCGGCAATACGTCCTGCGTCCTGAGTTGCTTTGCGGCGTACATCGTTGAAGTAATAAGGAACTGTAATGACGGCGTTGGAAATCGGGCCAATTTCCTCTTCTGCATCCTGCTTCATCTTTTTCAGGATCAAGGCAGAAATGAATTCCGGAGTCAGTTTCTTACCCTGATATTCAACATGATAGTCCTTGTTGCCCATCTCTCGCTTAACGGCTTCGATGATCTGGTCAGGAGACGCGACTGAAATTCGCTCAAAGGACGGCCCAACAACAACACGGTCCTCGTCCAGAAGCACAACCGATGGAGTAATTGGTCGTCCGTCAGCATTGTTGGCAACGACCGGGTTGCCGTCGTCGTCCAGATAAGCAATCGCCGAATACGTGGTACCCAGGTCAATTCCGACCGTTCTGCCTTCAAGAAACTTCATTTGCTGGCCTTAATGCTTCGAATCTTAAGTTTTCGAACTACCAAGGGCATAACGCCCTTGACCCAAAGTGGAGCTGATGCACCGGTTATGCTTTGATGCCGTCTGAAAAAGATACAACAACGAATGGAATGCGATTCCACTGTTACAAAAATAAATACTTAAAGATCAATTCCAGACGAAAGCCAGCAGCTGAAAAAACAGCACTGGCACAATCAAAGTTGGCTGCGCGTAACACGTTACGTACTACAGGCAACTCATTCCACGCAAGTTGGCCATTTTGATCATGGAATTCGACCGATGCAAGCAGTCCGAACACCGAAACGCCTGTACAGCCCCATTTAAATAGAGCCGGCCTACGGAATCAGACAGGCAGTGCCGGCTGCCGCCTGAGGTGCAAAAAAGGCCACGAACGGTACGAAATCGTTCGTGGCCTTGTAATTGCCTCAACAATGGAATGATGTTCCAGAGTCGATCAAACCTGAATTTCGTAACCCTTACGCTGTTCGCGAGCCTGCCACATAGCAGCTTTTTCGTCGCCAACGATCTGTTCGGTTTCGGGGTTGTAATTCAGAGTTCGGTTCAGCCGAATTGCAATATTCGCCAGGTGACAGGTCGTCATCGCTCGATGATGAGTGTCCACGTCGCTGATCGGTTGCGTACGATCAACCACACATTCGAAGAAGTTTCGCATGTGGTCGCCCGGCTGCTTGCCCTTGTACAGAGTCAGCAGTGTTTCTTCCTTCAGTGGATTGCCCTTCAAACCTTCAACAGCGGCCCCTGTCAGTTTGCCACGGTTGACGAAGATTTTGCCTTCGCTGCCTTCCAGAAGAATTCCATTGTCGAAGCCCAGGTCGTCCGCGCGCTCGCGAATATCCAGAGTTGCTCCATTGGCGTAAGTCGCCTGCACGTGGAACCTGGTCGCCGTGTTGTACTGCGTGGCATCCTGAGGAACGCCTTCGACCAGTTCGACCGGATGAACGGCCATCAACGGCTCAACCTTTGTCGGAGCTGTATGGCACAGGTCCAGGGCCCATGAGGCAATATCAACGTGATGAGCGCCCCAGTCGGTCATTTTGCCGCCTGAGTATTCGTACCACCAACGGAATTCGTAGTGACAGCGAGTGTTGCTGTTCCTTCCAGATTTCTTAAAGCGGTAGTCAACCTTCGGAGCCTGGCCGAGCCACAGGTCCCAGTTCAGTCCAGCTGGAATGTCGGCCACTGGAATTTCGCCGCTGGTCGGTGCTCCACCAATTGCCACTGTGGCCTTCTTCAATTCGCCGATGCGGCCTTCTCTAACGATGGCAACCGCATGCAGGAACTTCAGTCCCATTTCGCTGCGTTGCTGAGTTCCCACCTGAAACACCTTGCCGGTTTCTTTCAGCACCTGACGAATCTGTTTGCCTTCGTCAATTGTCAGCGTTAGTGGCTTCTCGCAGTAAACATCTTTGCCGGCCTTCATCGCTTCAATCGCGATTTTGGTGTGCCAGTGATCCGGAGTTACAATCGTAACAATGTCGATATCCGAACGATCAAGGATTTTGCGATAGTCTTCATACACATCAACTTCGCGGTTGATGTTGGCCTTGCCATGAATATCTTTCACTCGCTTCTGGGCCGCACCTGCATGATTTGCATCAGCGTCGGCCACGGCTGCACAGTCACCAAACTTTAATGCGTTGGGACCGACAGCTCCCCAGCGGCTTCCTGTTCCGATGCAACCAACAACCGGACGATCGTTGGCACTTCGAAAAGTGGCTGCTGATGATTGTGGAGCAAACCATGGAATGGCTCCAACCGTTAGCGCCGCAGCGCCGGTTGTCTTGATAAATTTACGACGACTCGATTGAGGCATACCGATTGTCTCTCCAGAAAAAGGTTAAGGTGATTTGGCAGGGTTTCTAACTGTGTTTCTTTGAAGTCAGTGTTCGGCAGCTAATGCATAACGCCGTTAGCGTTCCAGCTTCTCATTTGAATCTCTCGTGTCAAGTTACCCGACCATTACAGTCGATCCGGTTGATCCAGATTAACGCCACCTTTTTGCTGTTTTGCGGCAGTTTTTCAAAATGAAGGCTGGCCGATCCCAAATTTTTCGTATCTCGCAAACATTCCAGCGAACATGAAGCGCCGGAATTCGGGGTTCCGCACAGATGCCGGATTTCGAGTGGTGTGATCGGCTTGCCCCATTTTCTTGATTCCGGTCTTTGCACCGTTTTACATACGTATGTCTGCGTTCGCAGCGATTGCTTCGACCACCAGTTCTGCCGATTCGGTTGGAGCCGCTGCAGAATGTCGTTACTGTACCGAGGCAGTGGCATCCTGTATGTCAGGCTCGTTAGACTTCTTAAAGCAGCGAACTTGTTCATGTTGAGTCAAGTTTTCTGAGCGACAACGGAGCGTTTCTGAGCGGTAGCTCAAATGGTCTGAGGCACGGCCTCGTTAGAATCTTCAAACGTAATCACGTACAGGCCAACTGGCGTGCATTGGTTGTTGGCGAAACAACGCGCGTGATGCTGTTCACAGGCGATATTGGTTCAAGGATAAAATATGCAGTCGACAATCAAGCTGATAATCATTCTTGGTGCGGCTTTTACGGTCGGTCGAGCGATCGCAAACGATGCTGTGGTAAAGCCCAAACCGAACATTCTGTTTATTGCCATCGATGATCAAAACGACTGGATCGGTTGCCTGAATGGTCATCCACAAGTTCAGACTCCTCACATAGACGCACTTGCAGAACGTGGAACCGTATTTCTAAACGCCCATTGCCAGTCGCCATTGTGCAACCCTTCACGCACCAGCTTGATGACCGGCAAGCGTCCGTCAACAACCGGCGTCTATGGGTTGGCCCCCTGGTTTCGCGATGTCGACGACTTGAAAGACATTGTCAGCCTGCCACAGTATCTGCGCAATCATGGGTACAAGGCATTGACGACAGGCAAGATCTATCACGGAGGTTACGGACGACGTCCAAAGAAAGACGACGAGTTCGACGTGTTGGGCACTGCATCCGGTGTTGGAGTACGTCCAAAGAACAAACTTGTCGAAACACCGGCCCCACATCCTTTGGTGGATTGGGGAGTCTTCCCGCACAATGACGAAGACAAAGGCGACTGGAAGGTCGCATCATGGGCGGTTGAACAGTTGCAGCAGGAACAGAAAGATCCGTTCTTCCTGTCGGTCGGCTTCTTTTTGCCGCACGTTCCCTGTTATGCGACTCAAAGGTGGTTCGACCTTTATCCAGAAGATTCACTGCAACTACCGCCGTTTCAGGCGAACGATCGCGACGACACGCCTCGATTCAGCTGGTATCTGCATTGGAAGCTGCCAGAACCTCGCCAGAAGTTTCTGGTCGAAGCAAATCAATGGAAAAATCTGGTGCGTTCTTATCTGGCATGCACCAGCTTTGTTGACAGTCAGGTTGGGCGAGTTCTGGATGCTCTGGAAGCCAGTGGCAAAGCAGATAATACGATTGTTGTGTTGTGGTCAGATCATGGGTGGCACCTTGGCGAAAAACTGATCACCGGCAAGAATACTTTGTGGGATCGCAGCACAAGAGTTCCACTCATCTTTGCGGGCCCGGGAGTTTCGCCAAACGGAAGATGTGAACAGCCAGCCGAACTGCTGGACATGTATCCCACGTTGCTGGATCTATGCGGTCTGCCACAAAATGACGCTTTGGAAGGACACAGCCTGCTGCCTCAGCTTCAAGATGCAACGGCCCAGCGAGAATGGCCTGCCATCACAACTCATAACCACGACAACCACGGCATTCGCACAAAGGACTGGCGTTTTATTCAATACGCCGACGGCAGCGAAGAGTTGTACAACATGCAGAACGACCCCAACGAATTCAAAAACCTGGCTGTCGACAATGCGTATGCCAGTGTGCTTGAAGAGCATCGAAAATGGATTCCGAAAAGCCGCCAGCCGGTGCCGGGCAGCGCACACCGCATTCTGCTGCATCGAGCCGACGGAAGCGTCAACTGGGAAGGCGAAGAAGTCGGCAGCGAAGATCCAATTCCTGAGCTGGATTAGCACAGGTGCCAGCCATTGTTTCACGTAAACCGGTCTGGCATCAGAATACGCCGCCGCTTGTCGGGCCACTTGCTGGCAGTTGGCTGCATCGCCGCTGCTGAAGTCTCGAGTACGCGGTGGCTATTGAAAGTTGTCGCGAACACTACACCACAACAGCGCCTTCGCGGAAAGACGCTGTTCGTTGGCCCGCATTTGGGTGCGAAGAATGGCAGCGAAAAGATTGCTCCGACTGTCGGTTTCCCCAGTTGATTCTCATTCGGTCACAGCGAATTTCGCTGACTTGTGACTGCGGAGAACGGGAAGCCGACGATGAAGGCTGATTCCCACGGGCCAGATCTGTCCATAAGAAATGGGCAATTGCTCTGACTGGCCGGACCGCGAAATGCTGAACGCTTGTTGATTTTGTGGACGCGTGCTTTGCTGTCGATTAACCCGATTGCATACCGGGCTTCTTGCACGACTTGGTTTCAGGCAGGTTTTCCGCAATCTGTGTTCCATGCCCCATGGGGTAAACTGGGGGCCTGTTGCTGTCTTGTGCACCTCTGGGTACTGAACATAGGATCACTGCCGAGTCCCAGCACAGACGCTTCCGCCTTTTATCCAGATTCCGAAATCAATCGAGAAAAAGCCTGTCTCATGATCCTCCGTTTTCGCATTTAAGATACACGAGGGGGCAGTTGCCCGCTGTTGGACGTTGTGTGGCTTAGCCATAGTGGCGAGGTTTAACGGGGATGACAGCGGGCGATCCGGCACTCTCGGCAACGGGTCTCCGCCTCAGACGTCCTGTTGCCTGTCAGTCATGCGGAAGGTTAAACACGCTCTAACGGGACAGCGCCAGGTTCAATGAAGGGGCAGTATTTCAGCTGCCCACATCAGCCGCAGGGCGTTAGCCCCGGTTCGTGCGGATCACGGAAAAAACCGGGGCTAACGCCCAGAGGCTCATTTAGACATGGCGCTGTCCAGCTAAGTGCTTCATGTTTTGTACGTTACTTTAAAATTGTGGTTAAAGTATGTTAGATGTGACGCTTAATGAGATTCGCACGATTCGGATCGGTCTGCGGATTTGCTTGGCGGAATACGTGGTGGCCTGCGTAGCCAGGATTTCTGCAACCAGATTCATCGACAATAAAAGATAAGTTGCCGTTATGAGCACCGAAGAATTTGAACGTCGCTCTGCAATTGACAATGTCGCCATGGAATTTGAGAGTTCCTGGCGTAATGGCGAACGCTTGCCGATTGAACATTTCCTCTCTGCCAGCCGGCCTTCCGAACAGGCTGACCTGTTATTGGAGTTGCTGCTGGTTGAGTTTGAACTGCTTGATTCGGTTGGTGAGGAATTATATTGGGGCGCGTATTTCGAACGCTTTCCGGAGCACAGGCTGGTTGTGCTGAACGCGATTGAGGCTGCTGGACTGTCGTCGCAGGTTGCCCACGAAACGTTGAAGATGTCCGATAGAAGCCTGCCGACGGCCAACGATGGAGAAGCAGATTTTCCATGTGAAAAGCTTGCTGCAGAAGTCAACGATTCGCCAGTTGGCGTTGGCCGGTCTGAGAAAACCGGGCCGACGCAGTTCGCGCAGAAAGGTGTGGGGGAATATAGATTCATTGAGGCCGCTGGTGTTGGAGGAATGGGGGTTGTCCACAAAGCTGTACACAACAGGCTGGGACGAATCGACGCCGTAAAGATTCTAAAGTCCGGCTCGTCAGCCGCTGCAGACGAAATCGCAAGATTTGAAATTGAAGCGAAAGCCGCCGCTCGATTAAAGCACGACCATATTCTGGAAGTGTATGACTTTGGTGTTTGCGATGCCGGAATGTACCTGGCAATGCCCTTTCTGACAGGTGGCACCTTAACGGAACGGATCGGCCTGGGACCGCTTGATTCACAGGAAGCGGCAAGCCTTGTTCTGAAGCTTGCCGACGCCGTTCACTATGCACATTCAGTTGGTGTTCTGCATCGTGACATCAAGCCTTCGAACATTCTTCTGGATCGTGACGGAGAGCCCCAGCTAACAGACTTCGGTCTTGCCCATGACTCGCACAACGATCAACAACTGACGGAAACCGGCCAGATTCTGGGGACACCGCAATACATGCCTCCCGAACAGGCCAGCGGACAGACTCAGGACGCTGACGCCCGATCGGACGTGTATTCGCTGGGAGGCGTGTTGTACTTTGTTTTGACCGGACGCGCCGCATTCAGCGGTGGCCAACCACTTCAAATTATTAAGAAGGTGCTTTCTGAAGAACCAGTGTCACCGCGGATTCTGGAGGCGTCAGTTCATCGAGATCTGGAAACAATCTGTTTGAAGTGTTTGCAGAAACGTCCGGCGGACCGGTACCAGACTGCCGCAGAATTGTCTGCAGAACTGAATCGCTTTGTGCAAGGTCAGCCCATTCTGGCTCGACCAGTGCCGCTGGCCACTCGTCTGGCCAAATTATGCCGCCGCAAACCGTGGCAGGCCGCGCTAATGGCGATGGGAATACTGATGCTGACTGGCTCATCGTTTGCCGCAGTTGTGTACAGTCAACAACTGACTGTCGAACGTGCGGCACTTAAAGATGTGGAACAATCCAGACAGTTCGCAGAAGCTCAGCAGCTTCGTCTGGGGTTGTTTACGGCCGCGTCGGGAGCGGCGGATCGCAACTTTAATACCATTCAACTTGCCATGCAGCAATTGCCGTCGAGATCAGTTCAGAGCATGGACGTTGAATACTACCAACAACTGCTGGCCAGAGCGTGGGTACCCAATCAGAAGTTCGTCGGTGGATTCTGGGGGCTTTTCGATGCAGCATTTAGTCCGGATGGCTCGAAGTTCGCCACTGTGGATCATGGCGGAGTTGTTATTGTGCGAGACGCGGCAACTTTTAAGCCTTTGAAGACGCTTGTCAGTGGAACGGTGTCGAAAACGAATCATCGAGATGTTGCGCTACACCAGTTTTTACACAATCCAGCCGACAGGGATCCCACCACAGAAGAAGACGGTCGCCCTAATCCGGTCGCCGATCTGAAGCAGCCTCGCTATATTTTTTCAATCGACTGGCAGGACAACAACACGCTGCTGGCCGTCGCGGACAATGGCGAAATTGTGTCATTTGATACAACCTCCGGCGGTGAAACCCTGCTGGCGACTGCTGACGCTGCATTGGTCTACGTTCGATGCAAGCCGGTTTCGGACGTCTTTCTTGCCGTCGAAGAAGGCGGGCGAATCACATCGCGAAAACAAGCCGGTGAAGTACATGCTGAGTTTCAGCTGACCAACACGGAAGAGCAGACAGTTCAACCAGCAATCGCCGGACGTGAGAGCTCGCCGCGGTGCACGTTTGTGCGATTTGAAGACAAGTCTGGTCTGTGGCTGGTGGGGGCATCCACAGGGCAGTTGCTGCTGCTGGACGACTCTCTTGCTGTCATCGACTCTCTGATGCTGCCTGCTGAAGTACAGGACATCGCCGTCGATGCATCGGCAAAGGATGTCCTAAATCTGTACATTGCCGCCGATGAACAGCACGTGCAGCGTGTCGCATTAAATCTTCAACAACGAAGTCTGGAATTGGTGGGCGAGCTCAAACTCAGGAATCTCCGCTATAACAGCTCCGTGCTGAATGTCAGCATAGATCCAGCGTCAGGAACTCTTTGGGCTTTCGATCGCAGCGGAACCGTCAGCGTTTGGAGCTCAGAGTCGGGTTCGCATTTGATTAGCCAGCCTGTCGCCAGAAAAGAAGCGCCTCTTCGAATCGACCAAAAGGCCAGGCCTGATCTGCATTTCCCGGAAGCTTACCAACGGTCTTACGCGTTTTTGAAATGGCTGCCCGGCAAGCGTTTGCTGTGTGTCAACGAAACTGGTGTGGGAATGCTGTGGCAACAGCCGGCGACTGAAGTTTCGTCAGCATGGCAAATGCTGAAGACCACGGTTGGCCCCAACGCAGACATCGCGTCGCATGCAAACGACCCGGGGCGTTTCTGGAGCCTGGATGCCGCAGGTACGTTAAGTCTGATTGACACCATCAGCGATGAAGCTCTTGGCGAAGCCCATGACGCCCATGCAGGAGATGTCGCATGCGTCGTGCCATTGTCCGACGAGCGTCTGGTAACGGTCGGTGGTGATCGCTTTGTGAAATTCTGGGACGTGCAGGACGCCGTGCCTCGTCAAATTCGCAAGCTAAAGCATACTTGCGGACTGCTGAAAGTGGCGGTTTGCGAAGAACGAGACCTGCTGGCCGCTGTTGATGAAGAATCAACCTTGGTGGTCTGGAATATTCGCAGCGGGCGAGTTGTCTGGCAAACGTCGTTGGCAGAAGGTCGCCCACTTACAGGTGTTTTAGGTTTCGACAAGTCCGGCAAATACCTTGCGGCATGCGGTGCAGGTCAATTGTTCAGGGTTATTGACACTGAAAATGACTTTTCATTGGTGGATATGCAAGCTGAGGTCAAAGTGGCAGGATTGGGTGGCACTTCATGTTGCTGGAGCCCTGTGTCGTCAGGCAGGTTGCTTGTTGCTGATTCCTACAGCACTGCGCCGCAGTTTGTGCAGAATTCGTTGAGTGAAGCGGAAGTCGCTCGCAGTTCCACGGCGGTTGCCTTCTATGAGTCGGAAGTCGATATGGCAGCGACCCCCGATGGCAAACGGATCGTCACATTGAATCCTCATGGTACGTTAACGATGTTAACGTCCGAACAATTTGTGCCCACCTTTGAGGTGGAAACAGGTTTGCGGAACAGCGTTGCTTTGGCGATTGCGTCTGACCAATCAGCAATTCTTGTTGTAAATCGAGATGGCACTCTGAAACTGGGGCGTTTTGCCGCCGCCGGACTTCCTCAACCCAGGACGACAGCGAAATCTGTGCGAGGGACATGGCACCCACTTATTCAGTCGGAAGACGATCGTCTGATTCAGTGGTCGGCACGTCCGGCAATTGACTCAAAGCATCGGGGAGTCATCACGATTCACGATCGAAAGCTGAGCCAGGGTAACGAAGGTCCGATGGATGTTTTGCGCCGCAGGAACGGAATCTGGGAACTGTCGCCTATTGTATTGCCGCCGGGCTTTAACGATGAGCGTTTTGTACAGCATGGCCAGTCTGTGGCCCTGGACCGAAACGATCTCTGCATCTTCGCCGCTCGCATCATTACTCCGGAAAAGGGAAACTGGGAAGGCGACGGAGTTCTATGCCGCGAACAACTTGATGGAAGCTGGACGGCAGAAAAAATTGTAGATGGTGGCAATGAATTTCTGTCGCCGTTAATTGTTCAGAATGTGGAAAAGCGTGTTACGGATATTCTGCACATGAACTGGAGCGGTATGTATCTGACTCGCACAAGTTTCACGCCGGGAATGAATTCGCCGTGGACTGATGAAGTGGTGAGTTCAATGGCTGGAATCCACTTAGCCGGACAGGCGACATCGGCAGGCGTCGTTCACGCCACCAAGTCCAGTTGCAGACACACCGGCGACGACGGCCCCCAATGGTATCTTCAGCTTGATACAAAAAGTGGAGCCAGGACGCTGGAACCGATCCCTCGAGGCAGCGTGTACGTAACGCCGACAGGTGACATTGTCCGCGTCGATCCGCAAGGGAAGTTCTTCCGAAAGACGCCGACGGGCTGGGACAATTTCACGCAGCTTCCCGGGCCCGCTGCAGAACGCAAGCTTAGTAACGTGTTTTGTCGCAACGATGATTCGCTGTGGTTGATGGAATTTAACAAGGGACTGTTCGTTTGGAAGTGGGCGGAAAATCGTTGGCAATGTGCCAGGATTGAATGCGATGTGCCCAGCGAAGATGTGGATATCGCTTTCTGGCTGGAAGAAGATTCAACAATTGCGGCTGCCGTGTTTGGGCAAAAGCAGAATTCGCAGATTCCGTCCACGTTGGACGTACTTGAAGCTCCGTTGCCTGAATTCGGTCCCCCATAGTGCCGGACAAACTTGTGTGCCATCTACCTCGCGGCGGTTAATGCGCAAGTCCTGACGGTAAAGCAGCAGTTCTGTACTGCAATCACAATTCCGAAAAAGGCGTTTGCCGTCTGAATACCCATTTGTTGACTCAGCCCGTTCTGAAATCATCCCGGTTATTGGTGTTTTTATGAGTACTGAAGCGTTCGAATCCATCTGGCTGCAAAAGCTCAACGACCCATCCAGTCGTCAGGAAGCTGTGGCACGAATTTATGAAGCGTATGTGGAGCAACTTCTGGTACACATTCGTGAACGGATGTCCGTAAAGTTGATGGGGAAAGTTGATGCCGATGATGTCGCTCAAAGCGTCTTCCGGCGTTTTTGCGAAGGCCGGTTTGAAATCGTCAACCGAGAAGCACTGTTTGCTCTGCTGGTAAAGATCGCAGTCAACAGAACCAAAGAACTGAACCGGTTCCATTCGGCAGAAAAGCGAAATACCGCGATTGAAGTTTCTCTGGATGCATCCGGTATCAGGGAACAGATTCACAAAGACGCTCGCCACCCGGCCGTGAATGTTCGACCGAATGCGGATTCGATTGATGCAGCAAAGTTGGAACCCAAAGCAAATGACGCGTTCTGCCGCACAAATGATGATGACGTGTTTCAGTTTGATCTCGACACGATCGAGCTGTTAACACGGGGAGCGACGGCAGAACATGCGGCGATAACCGTTGAACTGTTTGAATCGTTTCCGTCCGACCAGCAGGAAATTCTTGGAATGCGCATTGAAGGTCAGGGGGTCGCGGAGATCGCCGAAACCCTTGGTTGTACTCGTCGAACCGTCAGCCGAAAACTAACGCTCATCCGAGACCAGCTGCTGTTGTGTTTGTCGGGAGCTTGATACACATAACAATGGTCCGCAAACAACACCATGTAACAGATGCCAGGATGACTTCACACGGCTTTACAATTACTTCAAATCATTCCGTTGACGCTTTGACCGCGAATTGTCCCAAGTGCCAATGAGGGATTTCGCCAGCGATGATTGATCAGGCAGACGGTCTGTCGCGGTGTCGTAGATGCGGCATGCGACTTGGCGAAATCATCAATGCGTTAAGACATCAGCAGGAAATCGCCAATGCACCGCCTCCTACGTTGGAGGAGGCGCTGATGGAAAGAACAGGGTTTCCAATCTGGCTGGGGACGTTGCTGACGACGGTTTTTGTGTGGCGTGCTTCGCCTAAAGTCCTTTTCGGCAGAAAGGTCTCACTGTCCGCCAGCACCAGATCAACGTCGTTTCGCAGCTGAGCGATTTTTCAGCTGGTCGCTGAGAAACGTCACTGTGGAAATGTGCAACGTGTGTGGCACCGGTCGTTTTGGCGGCACCGGTCGGGGTGGCGCCGCTGGAATGGTGAAACGTGGCAGTCACGACTCGCCGATCATGGCCGGAACCCGCTTTGGCTTCGATGTTCGGGCAGGCCTGAATGTCGGTGACAATGGCTTCGCCCGTCAGCCCCAGTTTCGGCAGATCTATCTGCACCGTCATCCCAATCAGTTCCACCCCCGCTTCCTGGGCCGCCACCGAAGTGAACAGCCTGTCTCGAAACACAGGACGCAGTGGAGACAGTGCAGCGTCGACAAAATAGCCATCGCGCTACGCCGTGATGTGGCGTCGCGTAATGGCACCTTCATCAACATTCGACGGTGCCGTTAACTGCGACGACTCAGTCCTACCCACATTTGGACCGAAATCGCACTCGTCTGGCAGGAACCGGACCTACATCTCGAAACTGGTTCTGTTTATTGCTGCAGAAACGTAATCAGATCGGACAGGTCCTGCGGTGTCAGAACTTTGTCCATTCCCTTTGGCATCAGCGACACGGATGCGGGTTGAATTTCTTCGATGTCGCTGCGAGGGATGTTGCGGACTTTTTCGGCGTCGATTGCCAGCACGATCGTGTCGCGGTCTTCTGAACGAATGATGCCGGATTCTGTCAGGCCGCTCGTCAGCACTACCGTGACCGGTTCGTAACCTCGCACAAGGCTGGCGCTGGGATAAATGATGGCTTCCAGCAGATCGCGAGTGTTGCGAACTTTACCGATGTTTGTCAGATCCGGCCCCAGGCGTCCGCCGTTGTAGCCTCGCGCATGACACGTAATGCACTTGGCCACTTTACTATTAAAGATTTCGTGACCTCGGCGCGCATCACCGGGTTTCAGATCAGCCAGCAGAACTTCCAGATGAGCTGTCTGTTGTTCGACCGACGCGTTAAGTTTTGACAACAGGCGCTTTCCGGCAACCTGAGTGGATGTCGGATATTTGGTCAACACGGCCTGCAACTGATCAACTCGCAGACCTGGAAAACCGGGCGACGTTTCCATGGCCGTCAGAAACTGTTGTCCGAACTGATCGCTGTCGCTGGCAAGTGCTGGAAGCAGGGCGGCCAGTTCGAAGGGACCGGACTGGCGAAGTGCGGGCAATAGTTGCAATTGTTGTTCGGCAGTCAGTTCAGCTTTGGCCAGAACACCGGCAGCGGGAGTTCTCAGGCCCTGTTCCGGGTCGCTGGTGAGTGCCGACATCAGCCACGCGAACAAGCCGTCGGATACATTGTTGAGCGGGCTGCAGATCTGCAAGGCGTCGAGCCTCGGGCCATCCGCGATTGAGGAGTTTTCTGCGAGTGTCCGTAGCGCGCTGTTCAGCGCAACAGGAACATCCTTCGGCATTGGCCAGCGGCGAATTTCTGCAATCGCGTCGGCTTGTCGGTCTGAAGGCAGTGTTGGCAGAGTCACGGCGGCCTGATCCAGCCAGCTTTGTGGCACTGTCGGCAGACCGGAATTCGTCATGGCCTGCAATGCGACAAGTTGTTGTTCGGAGGATCCGTTCTGCAGAGTCTGCTGCAACAGATTCTGAATGGATCCGGACCTGGCCAGTCGGCTAAGTTGATCCACCAGTGGTCCTGCTGAAGCCGACGTCACGCTATTTAGTTCTGCGGCATAAAACGCAAACAGCGGCTGGCCCCAGTCTGAGTGGTGCCCGGCAATCCACGCTGCGGTTCGAGCGACAGATGTGTTTTCATGTCGCAGAAACGGTCGAATGGTATCCGCGGTCAGGTGACTGCCCGGCATTTGATCCAGCGCAACCAGTGCTCCGCGAATGACGTGCGGATCGGCCGATTGCAGGCCCGCTGCCGTTCCCTCAGCATCGCCGATTTCAATCAGGGCATTGATGAAGGCGTGTTCGCGAACTCGCACGGCCGATGCCGTCGGGCTTCCGGTTTCGTCGAAGTCGGTTGGCAGGAAGTTTCGCAACGTCAGGGCCGTTAGCAATTTCGGCGTTGCTCTGCGATCGCTCAGTCGTCCCAGCGCTTCCGCCGCCAGACGCGCAGTCCGCATGTCATCGCCTGTGACGAAAGAAGCCGCCACATCGAAACCCGCGGTATCACGCCATAGCGAAATTGCATACAGGCACGCATCTCTCATCGACGTGTCTCCGGTCGACGCGTCTCGAATGATCGTTCGGGCATCCGGTAGATCCATTCCGGCCAGCACCCAGATGACTCGCGTTCGAACGACCGACATCTCATGATTCAGTCCATCACGCAGCGCAGGCAACGCAGACTGACCTCGACGACGCAGGCTTCTGACGGCGCGCTCGCGGACAGCGGTACGTGAGTCGTTCATCAGATCAACCAGTTCCGGACTGGTCAGGTCATCCCATGTCAGCTTGCTGCCCAGAGGGTCTTCAACTTTGGGCTGATCCTTGCGTTTCAGGCGATAGATGCCGCCAAACACATCGGGCTTCGCCAGTTGCGAAGTCGGGCAGCAGATTTTGTACCAGCCTCCGGTATCGACAATCAGCACGCTCCCGTCCGGAGCCAGCTGAACATCTGTTGGGTGAAAGTCCGGATGATCGCAGGCCACCAGATCTCGTTCATGCGTGATGAATGTGGAACCGCTCCGTTCAAGTTCGTGATCAACTACTTTATGCAGGTTAAAATAGCATGCCAGCAACCTTTGCTTTTTCGCTCCCCAAAACTGATCGTGACTGTCGATGGCCAGCAGTCCGCATGGAGCGGCGGCTCCCATGTGAGTCATCACGGGCATCACGCTGCCGGTCATCGGGTGTTCGTAGATGGAAGCATGGTCTTTGCCGTAGACCCCGCCATAGATCGAATGAATCAACCCATCACGCTTGCCGTTGGCTGGATTCTGAAAGAATGTGCAACTCAGAAAACGTTCGCCGTCGGCAAGAAAGGCGACATTCACCGGGTTGTCCATGCCACCAGTCAGCACAGGTTCCATGCGGCTGCCATCGGGCAGCGAACGAAAGATGTGAGAAGACCGCGTGGTGAAATCGCGTCCGTTGATTTGATGAGTCTGTTCTGCGAACGCTCCTTTGCACCAGTAGAACCAGCCGTCCGGGCCCAGATACGGGCCATGCAGATCGTTGCCACAGCCGGTCAGTGACTGTCCGTCGTACCAGATTTCGCGTTGATCGCTCTGGCCGTCGTTGTCGGTATCGGTCAGCTTCCAGATATGAGGCGGTGCGGCAACGTACAGAGAACCTTCGTACCACAGGCAGCCTTCCGGAAACATCATGCCGTCGGCAAACAAAGTACTTTGGTCGTAGACGCCGTCGTTGTTGGTGTCGATCAATTTGCGAATGCGATGCGGCTTCAGTTGCAGCTGCTTGTCAGCTCGATCCGACATCCCCGCCGAGTCGGTAACGTACAAAGCCCCCTGTTCATCAAACGACATCGCAATCGGGCGTTCAACAAGATCGGGCGTGGTGACAAGTTCAATTTGAAAGCCGTCCGGGATGGTCAGCTGGTAAGCACCAACTGTGACTTCTTCCGCGTTAGACGGAAGGCAGCAACACAACGCGAACGCAGATGCCAGAAGTTTTCGATGGCGCGTCATGGTTTCAATCGCTTCGAAGGAAGATGGACGAAAAATGAATCTCGGCCGCGACCGTACGGCACAGGCTGCAGCTTTGGACATTGTAGTAAATCCAGACGAAATCCCATCGCCCTCAACTAAGTGAGTCTGCAGATACGGCAAATTGCCTGACGTTTGACGGCGGCTGCCGTGCATCCCACAATGGCACCCGATGGCCAATTATGGCAGGCTCTGGTAACCGAAGTTCTGCAGCTCGCAGGGCTTCTTCCTTCGCAGAAACAGAACATTTTTATGCTACCGACAATGCGACGATTTCATGTGTGTCTGGCATCACTGGCCGCAATGTTGTTGTTGGCCGGCTTCGATAACTTGCTGGCAGCTGCGTCGCCGCCGAACGTTATTGTCATTTTGGTGGACGATATGGGGTACGGCGATCCGGGTTGCTACAACGCGGAATCAAAAATTCCCACGCCCAACATCGACAGCCTGGCGACGGCCGGAATGAAGTTCACGGATGCTCATGCCGCCGGACCGCTGTGTCACCTTTCTCGCTATGGACTGATGACCGGTCGCTATCCGTTTCGAGCGACGTGCGGGAAGTGGAGCACGGAGCCGACGATTCGCGACGATGAAATGACGATCGCGTCGCTATTGAAGACGCGGGATTATCGAACGGCGATGGTCGGCAAATGGCATTTGGGATTTGCGGAAAACGGTTACGAAAATCCGTTGCCTGGTGGGCCGGTGGATCGCGGATTCGACAGCTACTTTGGCATTCGAGCGTCTACGGATATTCCGCCATACTTCTACATTCGAGGAAACAAAGCGGTCACTCCGCCGATCAATCATATTGCAGCGAACAACAGCGAAGGCTGGTCACCGATTCAGGGAGCGTTCTGGCGAGAAGGTGGTATAGCACCGGACCTGAAGTTGGAGAACGTGCTGCCAAAGTTCACAGACGAAGCGTTGCAGGTGGTTCGCGAGCACAGTCAACAAGCCGCCGATTCGCGTTCGCCACTGATGCTGTATCTGGCGTACCCGGCACCTCACACACCGTGGTTGCCGTCTCAGGAATTTCTGGGCCGCAGCGGAGCCAGCATGTATGGCGATTTTCTGATGATGGTCGATTTCGAAATTGGTCGCGTCCTTGCCGAGCTTCAAATAGGCGGAATGCAGGAAGATACGCTGGTCATCTTTTCTTCGGACAACGGGCCAACATGGTACGACGAAGATGTCGAACGCTTTGGGCATGATTCTTCCGGCGGTCTGCGTGGAATGAAGTCCGATGCGTGGGAAGCCGGGCATCGCGTGCCCTTTATCGTGCGGTGGCCGGGGCACGTGGCGGCTGGTTCGGCCAGCCATCATACCATTTGCTTTACCGACGTCATGGCGACTCTGGCAGATCTGGTTGGAGTCGCTCTTCCCGACAACGCCGGGCCGGACAGTTTCAGCTTTTCCAACGTGTTGACGGGCAAGCAACCGGCAGACAAAGCCGTGCGTCAGGAACTGGTGATTCAGTCCGGTGGCGGCTTCATGACCATGCGTGACGGCAACTGGAAACTGATCCAGGGATTAGGATCGGGCGGATTTTCTGTGCCCCGAAAAATCAAACCGGAAGCAGGCCAGCCCATTGGTCAGTTGTACGATCTGGCGGTCGATCCCGGCGAAACAAACAATGTCTATGCCGATCACCCGGATGTAGTTTCAAAGCTGACTCAACGCCTGCAGCAGATTCGCACGCAAACGGGGCATCGTCTGCCGTGACCCGCTTGCGTTCGCCAATTGTATTCGCGAGTTCACTGCTTTCGAGTGCTCTCAAGTGACGTCGATGTAACCGACACGCAGTCGTAACCTACACCAAACCCACAGAACCACGACCATGCGGCCAATCGACGCAATGTCCCCTTATCGCGAGACAGACCGCAATGTGAAAATCCGCCCGGGGTCTTGCGATCGCCTGGGCTTCCTGAAGATTGTGGATGGCACCGAAGACTTGCCCTGCGCGATCTCGCTGCGACTCAGCACCACGGGCAGCCGAGCTTCCTTGTCTGCCGCCGC
>ERZ887851.91-NODE-91-length-83263-cov-18.174046_pt1 | contig 83263 bp, 81 predicted proteins | sample MGYA00521100_ERZ887851 | MGnify/ENA primary metagenome ERZ887851 (study PRJEB32303, sample SAMEA104408602) | aquatic metagenome | biome: Brackish water; feature: Pelagic; material: water | place: Baltic Sea | collected 2014-06-06T16:11:00 | depth 11,444 m ... | reverse complement strand
TAACTGACACCAGCTTTGCTTGAATTAGATGGTCAGTTAAAATAGACTTCTTTTGTAGTATTAAATTAATTTTATTTGAAATTGTATTAATAATTAATATGGCTAATACTATAATTAATTGAGATATTTCAACTCCTGCAGCAAAACCTATCAAAGGAAATACTTTTGATTCCAAAGAGTCTGTTAACATTTCAAAATAATTTCCAAACCCAAAGCCGTGTATAAGGCCAAAAAAGATTGAAAACATATATTCAAAAAAACTGTTTTGATTCTTTTTATAAAATATTATGTTATATAAAGCTGTTAAAATTATTGTTGTTGGAATTAAAAACTCGATAAGTTGAGAGGGTGGATTGAGTATTTTAAATGTTGACAAAATCAAAGACAAAGTGTGACCAAAAGTAAAGAAGGTTACAATCCAGAAAACTGTTTTAATATCTTTAAAAGTATATACTATTGTAAGAGCACATAAAAAAAGCAAATGATCAATTGCTGACCAATCTAGTACATGAAAAAGTCCCAATTCTAAATAAAATATTAAATCGTACATGTTTTAAATATAATTAAAAACCCCTTTCATCTTTAATATTTTGATAAGCTTTTTGAATTTGTTGAAATTTATCTTGAGCAGCCTTTACATAAACGTCTCCTAGGTGTTGAACTTTATCAGGATGATGTTTTTTTGCTAAGTCTCTATATGACTTTTTAACCTGTTCATTAGTTGCAGATTTTTCTAACTCTAAAATTTTATAAGCACCATCTGTTTCTTTAATAAACATAGCTTTAATGCTTAAAAAATCTGCATAGGATAGTTTAAATAAATTTGAGAACTCTAATAATTTTTCAATTTCTAATTTACTTATTGTTCCATCAGCCTTAGCAATTCCAAATAAAAAATGAATCACTTGAAGACGACTTTCATAATTTAAAGCAACATTAAATAGCGTTGATATTTTATTTAGAGATATTCCTTTGTTTTTTACATTCTGATTGAAAATTTTAAAAACTTCATTTGCTCTAGTTTTTCCATAAGCAGTAATAAAATATGTTCTCACAAAATCTAATTCATTTTGAGTGACTTTACCGTCTGCCTTAATCACCATTGAAGCTAGAGCTAGTAAATTAATTTCAAAATCTTTATTAGATATTTTACTAACTCCCGACTTAAAAAAAGATCCTATAAAAAACCCCAAAGCAGCTCCTGGTAATCTAAAAAAAGTATATCCAAGTAAAGCGAATATCCATTTGTTCATTTCTAAAATAATTTATTCAAATTTACAAATGTCCGATGAATTTAATACATACATTTTGATCATTCTTTATTATCTTTGTTTTAATTAAATTATTAAATATGTATCCAGCTGAACTAGTTAAACCAATGAGAGAAGATTTAACCTCTGCAGGATTTGTTGAACTTACAAATTCTAATGATGTTAATGACCAGGTTACAAACAGTGAAACGGCCGTCTTAATCGTAAATTCTGTTTGTGGTTGTGCTGCTGCCAATGCACGTCCAGGTGTTAAATCGTCTTTAATTAACGAAAAAAAACCAAACAAATTATTTACTGTCTTTGCTGGAGTTGATAAAGAAGCTACCGATGCTGCAAGAAAATTAATGATTCCCTTTCCTCCTTCTTCGCCATGTATAGCTGTTTTCAAGGATGGTGAACTTGTTCATATGCTAGAAAGACATCATATTGAAGGAAGGTCTGCAGAAATTATAAGCGACAATCTTAAGCAAGCTTACGATCAGTTTTGCTAATTTGGTATTGGAAAAGTAATTTTAAAAATAGTCCCTTTATTAATTTTCGATTCATAATCGATTTTACCCCCATAAGAATTAACAAGGTTTTTAACCATTCCCAGACCCAGACCCATTCCACCAGATTTTGTAGTGAAATTCGGTTCAAAAATATTTTTTCTAATATTTAAAGGTATTCCCGAACCGTTGTCTTTAACAGTAATTCGAACAGTTTTTGACATTTTTTTAATCGAGACTTTGATTAATGGTGATTCGTTGTTTTCACATGCCTGCATTGCATTTTTTATTAAATTAGTCATAATTCTGACAATCTGGGGCCTGTCAATATCAATAACTAATCTATCTGTATCCGATTCAAAAACGATGTGTTTTTCTTTAAAAATCTCCAAAGACAATCTAACCGCTTTAACAATATTAAGTTTTTCACCCTGCTGAGTAGGCATCTCAGCAAAATTTGAAAAAGCTGAAGCTATTGAACTCATTGTGTCAATTTGTTGAATTATGGTTTGAGTGAAATCTTCAACCTTTTCTTTGTTTTTTTTGTCGTTAATAAATTCTCTTTCAAAACTTTGCACGCTTAATTTCATCGGGGTCAAGGGGTTTTTAATTTCATGCGCAACTTGTTTTGCCATTTCCCTCCAAGCTTGTTCTTTGTTAGATTTTGATAATTCTTGAACATTTTTGTCAAGCATTTCGACCATGTTATTATAAGATTCTACCAAACTATTAACTTCTTTACTTCTAGCTTTTATTTTAATTTTAGAATTTCTTTTATCTAAACGTGTTTGTTTCATCTTTAAAGCAATTTCTGAAATTGCTTTTGTCATATATTGAGAAACGAAATATGAAATAATAATTGAAAGTATTAAAAGGAAAAAATAAACCTCTCCAAGAATTATAAGAAATGAATCAAGTTCATATGAATTTAAATTATCATCGTCATAATAAGGAAGATTTAAAATCCAGAGTGGATTAAAGTTGTCATCTAAAATGAGTGAGAAAGATGATCTATATTGAATATTATTTATTTGAGTAATTTCAATTATTTTAGAATCTTTTTGACCAAGTATTCTACTCAATAATTCGGGGTTTAAAGAATTTATCTCATTTTTAGGTAAAGTAGAATTAATTAAATCCCCATCTAAAGAATATATACTGAACTTAACACTTTGCACATCTGAAACTTGATAAATTTTTTCGCTCAAAATTGAATCTAGTTTTTTTAGATTTAACTGTGTTTCTGCTTCTTGAGAAAAAAAATAGGCTATACTACGTTGAATTTGAGCTTCTTTTCTTTCCAGTCTTTTTGAATGATACTTTTCGGATTGAGTTTTAAATTGAGGAATTGTAATGACTGAAAGCAAAACAAATGTAGCTACAACTATTACTGTCATGGCTAAAAATATTCTTGCCCTTAAAGATAAATTTGCGTTAAAATTTATTTTATTACTCAATTTCTAAGTCTTTTATACAATTTAATAATAAACAGTAAAGAACTAATAAATATTATCAAGCCAACTGTAAGTTTGAACCAACTTATATTGTTTTTTAAAACTACTAAAAATACTACTGATACTAATATTACACTTGTTATTTCATTCCAAATTCTCATGAAATTAGAAGAATATTTTATTAATCCCAATTGTAATTCTTTTAAAATAAAGTGAGTTTTTAAATGATACAAAACTAATAGGAACACAAACCCTAATTTGGCTATCATCCAATTTTCAAATAACCAATTTGGAACTAAAACAATCATCCACAATCCAAATATGATTGCTAAAATAGATGATGGCCAAGTTATTATAAACCATAAACGATTCATCATTATTATAAATTGGTCCATTAATATTTTTTTTTCTGGATCAGATTTAAATGATGCTTCAATATAGTAAATGAATAATCTGGGAATATAAAAAAGTCCCGCAAACCAGGTTATAACAAAAATTATATGCAAAGACTTTATGTAATTAAAATATTCCAAAATATTTATAAATTATTTAATATTTGCCCACTCATCTATCCATCTACTAAGAGTTTTTACCCAGTCTTTATCATCATTTAGACAGGGTACTACATGAAATTTTTCTCCTCCTTTTTCAATAAAATCATCTTTAGCCTCCATTCCAATTTCTTCTAAAGTTTCTAAACAATCTGAAACAAAAGCAGGTGTTACAATTGCTAAGTTTTTTGTTCCTGTTTGAGCAAAATTTTCTACAACTTTATCTGTATAAGGCCTGAGCCATGGCTGTCCTGCTAATCTGGATTGAAAAGAACTCGAGTATGTCCCCTCCTTAAGTTCCAAATACTGGGCAACTTGCCTTGTGGTTTCATAACAATGATGTCTATAACAAAATTGATGTGCAGGTGATTTTTCCTGACAACAACTACCATCAATTTTACAATGTGATTTAGTGATGTCTGTTTTTCTAATATGTCTTTCTGGAATCCCATGATAAGAAAAAAGCAAATGATCCCAATCTTTGTTTTTTAAATGAGTTTGAATAGAATTTGAAAGAACTCTTATATAATCTTTATGATTATAAAAAGCAGGTAAATTGGTGAATTCGACTTTAGGAAAAAATTCATTTTTTATTTTTTCAGCTAAAACTAAAATAGTCTCGGTTGAGGCCATAGCATGTTGCGGATAAAGAGGAATAAGTAAAATTTCTGTTACTCCTTTATCAACTAGTTCTTTAATGCCAGAATGGATAGATGGGTTTCCATACCTCATTGCTAGAGCTATTGGAACAGAAATCATTTCCTTAACTTTATCTAAAAGCCTGTATGAAAGTACAATTAGAGGAGATCCTTCATCCCACCATATTTTTTTATATGCTTTGGCAGATTTTTTGGGTCTAAAATTTAAAATAATTCCTTTTACTAGAATTGTTCTTAGCCAAAGTGGCTCATCAATGACTCTTTCGTCCATTAAGAACTCTTTTAAATATTTTTTTACATCTTTAGTTTCCGTACTATCAGGCGAACCTAGATTAACAATTAAAGCTCCTTTCATATTATTAAATTGACATTAGATATTTTTTGGGTGTTGTTCCAAATTTTTTTTTAAAAGCATTTATAAAATGAGTAGCTGTACTGTACCCTACTCTAAGAGCTACCTCATTAACATTATAATTTCCGGAGGACAATAATCTTTTAGACACTTGCATTTTATAATCAATTAAGAATGAAAATACAGAAGCGCCATAAACTTGTTTAAAACCTTGTTTTAATTTCTTTAAACTTATATCAACTTCCTTAGCAAGCTCTTGAAGAGTAGGTGGCTCAATCATTCTTGAAATAATAATTTCTTTTGCTTTTTTAATTTTTTTAATATTATTGTCATCAGATAAAAAAGGACATTGCTCAATATCCATTTCTTTGTCTTTACTAAAGTATAAACTCATAAGTTCGAAAACCTTTCCTCTTAAATATAATTTATACATCGTTAGGTTTAGAGATTGCTGATACATTTGATTAAGAATAACAGCAATCATTGGGCCAATTTTTTTTTCTTTATAAAGCTTATTCTCAATATTGTCATTGTTTAAAAAAGAAATTTGATCTGATTCATTTGAAAACAAACTGTGAAATTTTTTTATTGAAATTAATATTGATATCACTTGGCTATTTGCATCCAATAAAAGATCAATCGGAAGTTCTTTATGTGGATTATATAACAAAATTGAGTTTTCATTTTCTACGTTAAAAACATATGAGCCTTGATTAAATAAAAACTTTGAAGATCCTTTTAAACAAAAATGAAATTGTATATAGTCTTTTCCAATTTTAGAATTAAAATTAGATTCAAATTCATTTTCATTAGTTTGTTTTAATAAAATCACCCCTTCATCAACTTTAAAACTTTCTGTAGATCCTTTTGCGATATTTTTGAAATTCATTTAAAAAAATTTTCTAATTTAGAAGCGTTCTAAATTAAATGATTTTGGTTTACATTTTATATCTGTAAAAATATAAAAAATTACATAATTTTAAACACTATTTTAAATAAAAACTTGTGGAGTTATTAATAGAACCGCTAGCGTTATTTTTTAATTAAACTGAACATTATTTTTACATAGAAATAATTAATTATTTGAAAGCTCCATTTTTTAACGTAATTGGAATAAGTTACAAAAATGCCAACACGTCTGTTAGAGGAATGTTTAGCTTAAGCCTGGATCAATCTAAATTTCTTATTCAAGAATCATTAAATGAAGGAATAGATAATCTAATTGTTAATTCAACATGCAATAGAGTTGAAATCTACTCTTCATCTTCTGATGTAAATTTACTAATAAAGTTACTTTGTAAGTACTCAAGAGGGACTATTAGAGATTTCAAACAATACGGTTACTCTATTGAAGGAGCTGAAGCAATAAATCATATTTTTAAAGTTGGAACCGGATTAGACAGTCAGATTTTAGGAGATTTTGAGATCATTACTCAACTCAATAATAGTTTTTTAAGGTCAAAAAAATTACATGCAATAAATCCTTCTTTTGAAAGGTTGTTCAACATGGTTAAACATGCAAGTAAAAGAATTAAAAATGAAACTAAGATATCTTCAGGTGCAACTTCAGTTTCTTATGCCGCAGTAAGATATATATTGGATAACATTAAGGATTTGAAATCAAAAAAAATTCTTTTGTTTGGAACTGGTAAAATTGGAAGAAATACTTGTGAAAACCTAGTCAAACATACTTCAAACAAACATATAACTCTAATTAATAGATCTGAAGAAAAAGCAAGATTAATTGCCGGCAAATTTGAGGTTTTAGCAAAAAATATTTCTGATTTAAATAATCAAATATCAAAAGCTGATATTTTAATTGTTGCGACTTCATCGAATAAACCAACTGTTTTAAAAGAAATGGTATCTAAATCCAAGTCGCTTACTATTTTAGATTTATCCGTTCCCAAAAATGTTGAAGATGAGTTAAACTCTTTTAAAAATATAGATTTACTAGACCTTGATTACCTTTCTAAGCTTACAAATAAGACTCTTGAAAACAGAAAAAAATTTATTCCTAATGCTGAGAAAATAATTAAAGAAATTACTGAGGATTATTATTTGTGGGTAGAAACTAGAAAGTTTGCTCCAACAGTTAATGCTTTAAAAATAAAACTTAAAAAGATTCAAGAAAATAAAATCAAAACTCTTAAGAAAAAAACATCCTCTTTTGACGACACTAATGTAAAAGAAGTATCTGAACACTTAATTCAAAAAATCACAAATCAAGTTGCAAATCATTTAAGAGATAGCGAAGATTTTGAAGAAGAATTGGAATCTATAAAAACGATTTTTCAACTTAATCACAATGATTGCTAAAATAAAAATTGGCACTAGAAAGAGTAAACTAGCTCTTTGGCAAGCAAACTATGCAAAACAAAAACTTGAGAGCATTGGATTAGATTGTGAAATAGTTAAAATAAAATCAGAAGGAGATATTAATCAAATTACGCCTTTATATGATTTTGGAGTAAGTGGAATTTTTACTAAAAGTTTAGATCAAGCCCTTTTAAATAACACTATTGATATAGCTGTTCATAGTCTTAAAGATGTTCCAATAAATTTAGCCTCTGGGCTATCTATTCATTGTGTTTTTAAAAGAGCCAGTTCTTCAGATCTTATAGTATTAAAAGAAAAATATACAGATTTCAAAAAAATTCTTACTATTGCAACAAGCAGTATAAGGAGAAAAACACAATGGTTAAATAAATATCCTAACCATAAAATTGTGTCTCTTAGAGGAAACGTTGAGTCTAGAATACAAAAACTTGAAAAAAATAATTGGGATGGAGCAATATTTGCAAAAGCAGGACTTGACAGGCTTTCAATATTACCAGAAAACAAATTGAAATTAAACTGGATGGTTCCATCTGCAGCACAGGGGGCTGTTGCTGTAGCTTCCAGATGTAACGAAAATGAATTAAACAAACTTTTAAAATCCATTTCATGTAGTTCAACATTTCATTGCGTTAGTCAGGAAAGGGAATTTTTAAAATTAATGAATGGAGGCTGTTCGGCACCAATATCCGCATTTGCAAAAATTAAAGGAGATAAGCTTATTTTCAAAGCAAGCGTTTCATCTTTAGATGCGAAAAGCATAATAACAGTTGAGGATACATTTGATTATGATGACTTGAAAAGCGGCGAAAAAATGTTCGAAATGATTTTAAAAAATGGAGGCGAAAAAATTCTAAAAGAACTAAAGAAAGAAAATGAAAAAAATTAAAATTCTTTCTACTAGAAAATTAAATAAAGATCTAAGACATCTTTTCGATGATTTAAAATTTGATTTTTATCAGGATGATTTTATTTCAATACAACCTTTAAAGTTTAATCTTCCCGAGCATAATGGAAGCTGGATATTCACAAGTAAAAATGCCGTTGATGCAGTTTTTTCAATAAATAAAAATATTGATAAATTTTTTAACAAAATTTATTGTGTAGGCGAAAATACAAAATCGCTTTTACTCAAAAAAGGACAAAAAATAACTAAAATGGCTCAAAATTCATCAATTTTAGCTGATTTTATATCAAAAACAGCAAAAAACGAAGAATTCATTTTTTGCAGAAGTAACATTAAAAATGAGGAATTTTCTATTTTTTTTAAGAAAAAAAACATAAAATTAAAAGAATTAATCGTTTATAATAACGTTGCAGAACCCATAAAATATAATCAAGTTTTTGATGCAATTTTGTTTTATAGCCCTAGTGGAATAAAAAGCTTTATGACAAATAATTCATTGAACAATTCATATTGCATATGTATTGGTAATACAACTTCAAAATATGTTAACCAATATTCAGATAAAGTTTTATACTGTAAAGTGCCAACAATTGAAAATGTAATTCGCAAAACAATTAAATTATTTAATAATGATTAAAAATGACACCCCTCTTTTTTTAAGAGCTCTTAACGGAGAAACTGTGGAAAGGCCACCTGTATGGATTATGAGACAAGCAGGAAGATATTTACCCGATTTTATGGTTTTAAAAAATAAATATGATTTTTTTACGAGATGTCAAACACCAGCACTAGCTACTGAAATAACTTTAATGCCAATTAAACAAATTGGATTAGATGCTTCTATAATCTTTAGTGATATTTTAGTAATTCCTCAAGCAATGGGAATTAATGTTGAAATGAAAAACAATTTTGGGCCATATATCGAACATCCTATCAGAAAAAAATCAGATATAATTAATTTAAATATTCAAAATGTTGAAGAAAAATTAAGCTATGTTTTTGAGGCAGTGAAAATGACCAAAAAAGAATTACCCGATAATATTCCTTTAATTGGGTTTGCAGGATCTCCGTGGACAATACTGTGCTATATGGTTCAGGGTAGTGGTTCAAAAAACTTTGATATTGCAAAAAGTTTTTGTTTTGAAAACCCTGAGCTAGCTAAAATGCTTTTAAGTAAAATAACTTCAATTACTATAGAGTATTTGGAAAAGAAAATTGAAGCAGGTGTAGATGCTGTCCAAATTTTTGATTCTTGGGGAGGAGTTTTATCTCACACTGATTATCAAATTTACTCTTATCCATATATTGAACAAATTACCAATGCTTTAAAAAAAATAAAACCTGTAATAATTTATCCTAAAGGATGTTGGCACTCCATCAATGCATATTCAAAAATTGGAGCATCTGGCCTTGGAATTGACTGGACATGTTCAGCTAGGAACGCCCGTTACTTATCAAATAACAATATCACTCTTCAAGGCAACTTAGATCCAAGCAGATTGTTTTCGCCTAAAAAAGAACTTATAAAACAGACAACTCAAATGTTGAATGAATTTGGAAAAGATAAATATATCGCAAATTTAGGTCATGGAATACTTCCAAATACACCTGTTGACAATGTTAAGGTTTTTGTAGAAACTATTAAAAATTATTCTGCTTAATGAAAAATGTTTTTTCTAAATATATAGATTCTCTTCAAGCTAGTGTAATATCTTCCTTGGAACAGGTTGATGGTTTAGGGAAATTTAAAAAAGATTCTTGGTCTAGAGTAGAAGGAGGAGGAGGTCTAACGATGGTTCTTGAAAATGGCAATGTTTTTGAAAAAGGCGGAGTTAATGTTTCTAAAGTTCATGGCAAACTTCCTGAGTCAATGTCAACGATGTTAAATACTAAAGATTCTGATTTTTATACATGTGGGATAAGTATTGTTCTACATCCTAAAAATCCGATGGTTCCTACTTTTCATGCTAATTTGAGATACTTTGAACTCTATAATAATGGTACTTTAAAAGACCGGTGGTTTGGTGGGGGTCTTGATCTAACTCCTTATTATATTTTTGAAAATGATGTTATTCATTTCCATGCAAATTGTAAAAGTTCTTGTGACAAGTATGATTTAAGTTTTTATAATAATTATAAAAAAAAATGTGATGAATACTTTTGGAATTCTCACAGAAATGAAGCTAGAGGTGTTGGAGGATTGTTTTTTGATTATTGTAGAGAAAATAATGAAATGTCATTGGATAAATGGTTTTCGTTCATAAAAGACATGGGGCAATGTATTTTAAATTCTTACATTCCAATTGTTGAAAAAAGAAAAAATGAAACATTTAACGAGCTTAACGTAAACTGGCAACAAATTAGAAGAGGAAGATATGTTGAATTTAATCTTCTGCATGACAAAGGAACTTTGTTTGGATTAAAAACTAAAGGCAGAATTGAAAGTATTTTAATAAGTATGCCTCCAAAAGTTAAATGGGCTTATGATTTTAATCCGGCCAAAGGTAGTAATGAAGAAAAGCTTATCAAAATATTAGAATCTCCAAAAAATTGGGTTTAAATTAAAAATATGTATCCACTAAATAGAAATAGAAGACTTCGTTCAAAACAATCTCTAAGAAATTTAATTAAAGAGTCATCAATACATCCTCATGACTTTATTGTTCCACTTTTTATAATTGAAGGAAATAATTTAAAAGAAGAGATACCTTCAATGCCTAATTATTTTAGATATAGTTTAGATAATGTAAAAAAAGAAGTTAAACAATTATGGTCTATAGGAGTTCAAGCTGTTTTATTGTTTGTCAAAGTAGAAGATTCTTTAAAAGATAATTTTGGAACCGAAGCTATCAATAATAATGGCCTTATGCAAAGAGCCATAAAAGAAGTCAAAAATAGTGTGCCAGAAATGACCATCATAACTGATGTCGCTTTAGACCCATACTCAAATTATGGTCACGATGGAATTGTAAAAAACAATAAAATTCTTAACGATCAAACCAATATTGTATTGTCTAAAATGGCTTTAAGTCATGCTAAAGCTGGAGCAGATATTGTTGCTCCAAGCGATATGATGGACGGAAGAGTTTTATCTATTAGAAAAATACTTGAAGATAACAGCTTACATGATACTGGAATAATGAGTTATGCGGTTAAATATGCATCCAGTTTTTATGGTCCATTCAGAGATGCTTTAGATTCAAAACCTGGCTTTGGAGACAAACAAACTTATCAAATGGATTTTCACAACAGATCAGAAGCAATAGCCGAAGCTAAATCAGATATTGAAGAAGGTGCTGATATTATAATGGTAAAGCCTGGGATAAGTTATTTGGATATTTTACGAGACTTAAAGAACGAAATAAGTTCTCCAATAGCAATTTATCAAGTAAGTGGAGAATACTCAATGCTTAAAGCTGCTGCCAAACAAGGCTGGCTCGATCACGATAGTGTTATGATGGAACAGCTTGTGTCAATGAAAAGAGCTGGTGCAACAATGATAGCATCATACTTTGCTGAAGATGCAATAAAATTAATTTCTTAATTTTCATACATTAGTAATGTATGAAATATTTCAAAAATAAAATTGGGTTAATAATATCTTTATTTCTATTTTTTTGCGCATTCAATTTTAGTTCTGAAATTATTTATTTGTCAGAGTTAGTTGTGACGGTCTACAAAATGAAAAGAACTAAAGCAGATATTACAGACTATAAATATTTTGAAAACATAGAGATTTCTAAAAGTAATTCTCCCCAACCTTGGCCAATTCACAAAAACTATAATCTTGTGCCAGAAACTCAAAATTTAAAAAAGACTCATGCTGAACTTGGAACAGTAGCTTATTTAATAATAAAAAACGATTCGATTTGGCACGAAAAATATTATAAAGACTACAATCAGAACTCTTATAGTAATTCTTTCTCAATGGCTAAAAGTATAGTCTCCGCTACAATGGGCAAAGCTATAAAAGATGGCTATTTTAAAAACATTGATGATAAGGTGGGTTTTTATATTGAAGGATATTCTGAGGGGTTTGCTGCAGAATTAACAATAGGAGATCTGTCAAGTATGTCGTCTGGATTAGATTGGGACGAAAGCTATACAAATATTTTTGGAGTTACAGCAAAATCTTACATCACAAGTGAACTTAATGAATTAATAAAATCTAGATCTATTATAGAAGAGCCCGGAAAAAACTTTAAATATTATAGTGCTAGCACACAGCTTTTAGCAATGAGTATTGAAAAAGCAACTGAAAATAAAATATCTAATTTAGTTCAAGAATGGTTTGTGGAACCTTTAGGTTTTGAAAATAACGCTCTTTGGCAAATTGACGGTGCTAAAAACAAAAGCATAAAAGCATATTGTTGTTTTAACTCTAATGCTAGAGATTTTGCAAGATTCGGGAAGCTTTATAAAGATTTTGGAAAATGGAATGGGGTTCAAATTTTAGATTCTTCTTTTGTTGTTAAATCTATTAAGCCTAGGTTTGAAAAAAGTCCAGAGTATGGTTATGGTTTTTGGTTAGGAAAAATTAATGAAAATAATTTTTTTGCAATGAGAGGGATATTAGGCCAATATGTGATTGTTCTTCCCGAAAAAAACATTATGGTGGTTAGACTTGGTCAGAGAAACCTTGAAAAAAATAATGATAGACCAAAAGATTTTGATATTTATTTAAAAGAAGCACTAATAATGCTCGAAAGTGTAAAAATTTAATTTTTATGACTGGCAAAACTCTACTTTCTATAAAAAATTTAACAATCAAAATAGGTGGCCAAATTATTTTATCTAATATTTCTTTAGATATTAAAAAAAATCAAGTTTTAGGATTAGTTGGTGAATCTGGAAGTGGAAAATCATTTACTGCACTATCTATTTTAAACTTAATAAACATCAAAAACTTAAATGTTGAAGGGGAAATAATTTTTAATGGAACTAAATTAAATAATTTATCATTTAGAGAATTTCAAAAAATTAGAGGAAAAGAAATTTCAATAATTTTTCAAGAACCAATGAGTTCTTTAAACCCAAGCATGAAATGTGGTGATCAAATTTCTGAAATCATTCTTAATCATGAAAAAATTAACAAAAAAAACGCTAAAAAAAAATCTTTGGAGCTTATTCAGAAGGTTCAATTAAAACACTCTGAATTAGTCTATGAAAAGTATCCTCACCAATTAAGCGGAGGACAACAACAAAGGATAATGATAGCAATAGCAATAGCCTGTAAGCCTAAACTATTAATTGCAGATGAACCAACCACGTCATTAGACGGTATTGTAAAAAATGATATAATTTCTTTAATTAAATCTTTACAAGACGAATATAAAATGAGCGTTTTATTTATATCTCATAATTTAAAATTAGTTGCAAAGTTTGTTGATAGTTTAATTATTTTAAAAAACGGTTTAATTATTGAAAAAGGTGTTTCTTCAAAAGTTTTTAATTATCCTAAAAGTAAATACACTCAACATTTAATAAACTCATCACCTCCCACAAGCAATAGGCCAAACAGGCTAATAACTTCTAAAACAAAGAAAAACAAGCTAATAACAAAAGAAGAAAGAACACGTATACATTTAAAAATCTATAATAAAACTCCAATTTTAAAAGTAAATAAATTGAATGTCTCTTACGGAAATACCAAAATAATTAAAGACATCTCGTTTGATCTATATAGGGGTGAAACATTGGGTATTGTTGGAGAATCTGGTTCTGGTAAATCTACAATTGCAAAATCTATTTTAGGGATTGTTAAAACTGAAAATGGAGAGGTTTATTTTAAAGATGAAAATATTAAAAACATATCCAATTCGGTCTTTAGAAAAAAAGTTCAGTTAATATTTCAAGATCCCTACTCCTCTTTGAATCCTGAAGTTTCAGTGGGAAAATCAATTATTGAGCCGATGATTGCACATAAAATTTTTAATTCTAAAAAAGAAATGAAAACTAGAGTTTTGGAACTCTTAAATCAGGTAGGTTTATTAGAAAGTGATTATAATAAATTTCCTAATCAATTTTCCGGAGGCCAAAGACAAAGAATTGTTATAGCAAGAGCATTAGCATTAAATCCTGAAATTATAATATGTGATGAATCAGTGTCAGCGTTAGATGTATCGGTTCAAGCGCAAATTTTAAATTTACTGAGTGATTTAAAAGAGATATATCTGTTTACCTTTATTTTTATATCGCACGACATGTCTGTTATAAAGTATTTTACTGATAGATTAATTGTATTAAAAAAGGGAGAAATTGTAGAATTTAATGAGACCGATCTTTTATTTGAAAAACCTAAAAAACCCTATACTAAAGCTCTATTAAAAGCTAGCGATTTTTAAATTTCATGTAAAATCCCTAATTAAATAATAAACAATATGAACCTTACTATAATCTTTGAATGGATTTTACAATTACATTCTTTATGGGCAATCCTTACAATGACAATTATATTTTATACAGTTTTAAGGTTTTTTTTTAGTGCATTACAAACTAAAATTTTTAAACTTCTAGATTTAAGAATTGCTTTATTTACATTGATATTTTGTCATATCCAATTTGTTATAGAAATTATATTATATTTTTTGTCTCCAAAATTTAAATGGTGGTATAATGGTTTTGAAGAAATTCTTAAAAATGATGAATATTTCTTTTATTTGGTAAAGCACCCTCTTTTAAATATTTTTTCAATACTTTCTATTACTATAGGCTGGTCTCTATTTAAAAAAGCAAAAACTAATCAAAAAAGGTTTATTCGAATAGGAATATTTTATTTAATTGGATTTTTATTAATCTTATTAGCAACACCTTATGGAAAATGGCTATAAAAAAAACGCCCTCTTAAAATAAGAGAGCGTTTACCAAATAATTAAAAAACCATTAAACTTTATTAATACTTAAATTTAATTTTAAATTAAGTGGCCAGTTCACAAAATTTTGTTAATCTTTATAACATGAATAATACATATGCTGTGCTTGGAGGGGGAAGTTGGGGAACTGCAATAGTCAAGATGCTGTGTGAAAACAATAATATTGTTAACTGGTATATAAGAAGTGAAGAGGATGTTCTTTTTATTAAAAAAAAGGGCAGAAATTCTAAATATTTACAATCTGTAGTTTTTGATAAATCAAAAATAAATCCCAGTTCTTCTTTAAGAGAAATAGTTGCTAAATCTGATATAATTATTTTAGCGATACCATCTCCTTTTTTAGATACAGAATTAAAAAAAATAAGTGATCTTTTAAAAGACAAGATTCTTTTTTCAGCATTAAAAGGAGTTATTCCAGAGTCCCACTTAATTGTTAGTGAGCATTTAAATGAATTTTACAAAATTCCTTTTTCCAAAATCGGAATTATTACTGGACCATGTCATGCTGAAGAAGTTGCTCTTGAAAAATTATCCTACTTGACTGTTGCTTGTAAAAACATAATTAACGGACAAGAAATGGCGAATTCTCTCAAGTCAAGCTATATTAAAGTGAAAGTTTCAAAAGATACTATGGGCGTTGAATATGCTGCAATGCTAAAAAACATATATGCTATAGTCGCAGGCATATGTCACGGATTAGGATATGGAGATAATTTCCAAAGTGTTTTAATTAGCAGTTGTGTCCGAGAGATGAAAAAGTTTGTTTACAAAATTTATAAAACCAATAGAGATATAAATGACTCTGAATACTTAGGAGATTTGTTAGTAACCTGTTACTCCTCGTTTAGCAGAAACAGGACTCTTGGGAATATGATTGGGAAAGGATATACTTTAAAAGCAGCTATTTCCGAAATGTCTATGATTTCTGAAGGATACTATGCTACAAAAAATGCATTTGAATTAATTGAAAATGATTTTAGAGAGTTTAATATAATTACAAGTGCTTATGAAATTCTTTATCAAAATTCCAATCCTAAAGCAACAATAAAAAAATTAACTAATCAATTAGATTGAGTTTTTAAATTGATTAATAAATCTTATATCATTATCATATAATATTCTTATGTCTTCAATTTGGTAAAGAAGCATGGCTATTCTTTCTATACCCATTCCAAAAGCAAAGCCTGAATATTTACTAGAATCTATTTTACAATTATCTAATACATTTGGATCAATCATTCCACAACCCATTATTTCAAGCCAACCAGTTCCTTTAGTAATTTTATAATCAGTTTCAGAATTTAAACCCCAATATATATCTACTTCAGCACTAGGTTCAGTAAAGGGAAAATAGGACGGTCTTAGTCTTATTTTAGATTTGCCAAACAACTCCTTTGTGAAATAAAGTAAAGTTTGTTTTAAATCCGCAAAAGAAACATTGTCATCAATATATAGACCTTCTATTTGATGAAAAAAACAATGTGATCTGGCTGAAATATCTTCATTTCTATAAACTCTTCCTGGTGAAATAGTTCGAATTGGAGGATTGTTTTCTTCCATATGCCTAATCTGAACTGATGAAGTATGTGTTCTTAGAAGAAGATCTGGATCTTTATTTATGAAAAAAGTATCTTGCATGTCTCTGGCAGGATGATGTAATGGAAGGTTTAAGGCAGTAAAATTATGCCAATCATCTTCAATTTCTGGGCCTTCAGAAACATTGAAACCAATTTTATAAAAAATATCAATTATTTTATCTCTAATAATCGAAATAGGATGTCTTGAACCAAGCTCAATCATTGATCCTGGTTTTGTTAAATCTAAATCTTCAACCGTATTACCAGAGTCTTTATTAAGTGCTTTTTTTAATTCTTCTATTTTACTAAGAGTAACGTTTTTTAACTCATTTATTGCTAATCCATATTCTTTTTTCTTTGAAGGCTCAACCTTCTTAAACTCAGAAAAGAAATGACTAACAAATCCTTTTTTTCCTATAAAATCTATTCTAAATTTTTCAAGGTCATCGTTATTCTTTGCAGAAAAACTTAATGCTTGTTGAATTTTTTTTTGTATTTCCTCAATCATAAATTGATATAAATATTGATTCAAAAATACTCATTTTCATTTATTCAATAAGTTGTTTTTCAATAAAATAATTTATAATAGATTCTTTCATCAAAATACTTTGTTCACCAGACTTCAAGTTTGGTAATTTATTAATGGTTTTGTAATGAGGCCAACCGTCTTTATCAACATAGTCAAATTCATAAAATCCATAAGGCTCTAATAAACGACATACTGCAATGTGCATGATATCAATTTTTTGATCTTTATTAAATTTTATGTTTGGATTTCCAAATTCCTGAACTCCAATTAAATAAATAACACTTTCAATATCTAAAACATCTCCTTTATTAAATTCATTACTTAAAAGATTTAAAATATTTTTCCATTTCTCACTTAAATCCTTTTTTGATTCCATTTAAAATATAATTTCAATTGTATAAAAACAATATACTTATATTTGTAAATAAAATCTTGAATTACTTAGACATTTTTATTGTATGCCTTACCGCCCTTGGCTTTTACAGAGGCTATAGCAAGGGCTTGATAATTGAGTTAACATCTATACTAGCTTTAATTCTTGGAGCTTATGGATCTTTAAAATTTTCTGGATTAACCTTTGATTTTTTCAATAATACTTTCCCTAATCAATTAGAATCATTGGAAGAGTCATATGTAAAGATTTTTTCCTTTGCATTTACATTTATCATTATTCTTGTTAGTATTTCTATTACAGGAAAAGCTTTAACAAAAATTGCTAAAATTCTTTTTTTAGGATTTTTAAATAAATTATTTGGAGGACTGTTTGGAGCTATCAAGTATGTTCTAATAGTTTCATTTTGTTTTGTATTTTTTGAGAATATAAATTCAGAGTTTTCGTTTATAGACAATGAAATTATTGAATCAACTTTTTTATACCGTCCTATTTTAAACTTAGGAGATCAGCTTTTGAGCCTTTTTAATTTGAGCAGCAATTCAATCAATTTTTTTAATTGATTTTGATTCCATCCATCCACTAGCTCCATTAATTAATTCAACTGAGACCCAATCATTGAGCTCTTCTTTAATGGTTACTTTAGTGCCTTCGTGTAGATTAAATTGAATTTCACTTCTGTAATTTGGTTCTGTTCTGAAATCAATTTTTTTTTCAAAGATTATAGCTTGAATATTAGATTTTTGATTTTCAAATTTTGTAATTCCTGTTAATATAAAAATAATGGTGAGACAAAAAAAAGCTGATGACAATGTGAAATAATTTTTTTTATCATTACTCTCCTTTTTAAAAAAATAAATCACAAATAGAATTAAGAAAAAATATAAAAATATAATCCCTAAAATAAGCCACTGCTTTATAGAAAAAAACATTGATATGTAATTAATAAAATCTGATAATTGATTTGAAGGTAATTGGTCTATTTTATCAATTAACATATTTTGAGAATAGGCTAAATTATTTAGTATATCCTTATCATTTGGATTTAATTTCAAAGCTTTTTCAAAATAATAAATACTGTTTGGGATATCATTTAATTTATAATAACTGTTCCCCAAATTAAAGTATAATTCATCCGAATGTTCTCCGTTATTAATTATTTTAACAAATAAATTAATTGCTTCATTATAATCTCCTTTATTGTATAGCTCAATACCAGATTTAAAGCCAACTTCATTTTTTGTTTGAGAGAAAATAATCCCACAAAAAAAGAAGCTACAAAGGATAATTATTTTTTTCATTTTAAATTTCTTTATCAATTTTTGTAATGACCTTTACTGCATTTTCGTAGTCATTATTTATTTTAAACTCAGAAGCCGGCGTAAACCTTGCAAACTCACAATTTTCAATTAATTTAATAAACAATTCCAATGACTCTTTTTCAATATCTTTACTGTAAAGCAACTTTGAAATCTTTTCTTTACTGTAATCCGAAGTTTCAATAAACAGTTTTGATTTTAAAAAATTGTGAAGTGCTTTTTCTAAAGCAACATAAAATATGTCTTTATTTTCTAAATTTTTTCTGGCATCTGATAAATATTTTTTGGCAAGCTTGTTGGCCCTTCTGGATTTCGATTCTTTTAATTTGGAACTTGTAATATTGTTTGATTTAAAAAATATAACTAACAACAAAATTGCTAATACTGGAAATATTAAAATTAAATAAAAGCTTAATGAATATATGAAAGGTTTGGAGTTGATTTTGACTAAATCAGACTCTGTTTTAATAAATTTAAATTGATTTATTGAGGGTAATATATTCTTGGACTTCGTTGTACTCGAACTATTAATATTATTTTCCTGAAACGATAGTGGTCCTTCTAAAACATTAATAATTATTTCGTCAGAATAAATTGTTTCATATTTATTTGATTTTGGATTAAAAAAAGTAAATTCTACTGGCTTTATAGGATACTTTCCTTGAAATTGAGGAACTAACGTGTAGGTGTTTGAAATAAAACCTTTCATTCCCGTCAAGTTTGTAGATACTTTTTCATTATACTCTGGATCGTACTTTTCAAGAGAGCTTGGGACCTTAATCGATGGAGTTGAAAAGAGCTTTAGATTTCCATTTCCCGAAACTTTAACCGTTGCCTGTAAAGATTCTGATGCATTAAGCTCCGTTTTATTTGTTTTTAATTTAATATCAAATTTTCCAACAGCTCCGTTAAAACTTTCTGGAGCATTTAATGGTAATACTTTGACGTTAATTGATCTTTTGCCTGCAGTTACTTTTTTAGATACTTGATTATAAATACGATTTCCAAAAAAATCTCTTCTATTTGTAGGGACATCCACCGAAACATCTAACGAAAGTGGAAGAACTTCAAGTTTCCCCGATTTTTGTGGATATAAAACTATTTTTTTCCAGGTTACAAAATTATAATTATCGCCCTTGTAAGATCCCCTTTCAATTTGTAATCTAGGAATTTTTATATTTTGAGACCAGAAATTTTCAAATTCAGGGGTTTCTATCTCACCTACATTAGTTACATTAATTTGAGGAGAATAATATAATTTATATTTGATAGAAATTCCTTCGTTTAGATAAGGACTTATATTAGAAACTTCCGCTACTAAATGTAAATTTTCATTAACAACATAGTTAGAGTCATTTGGATCTTTGCTTATCGAAACCGATTCACTTACACTAATTTTTACAGGAAGAGTTTTGTAAATTTTATTATCTATTTCAATAGTTGCCTGGCCTATTGTAACTGACCCTTTTTTAATTGGACTTAAAAAATATGAGTAAATTTTAGAAAAAGTTCTTTTTCCATTTACCCACATATTACTTACTGATTGGTTTGGACCTCCGACAACTTTAAAACCAGTAAAATTTGGAGGAGTAAAATTATCTCCATCTTTATTCATTTTAAAATCAACTCTCAATTTTTCATTAATACCTAAAGATTTTTTACTCAAAATAGCCTCAAAGCTAACTGAGTTTTCCTGGGCTTTTAGATTACTAATTGAAGTGATCCAAAAAAATAAAAATATATAAAATCTAAGTTTCATTTTTAATTACCAATCTTTTTTGTTTTTGACAGGAGTTCCTTTAATCTTATTTTTATTAATCTTTTTCTGGACTTTTTTCTCTTCATTATCCATTGCTTTTAATAAATTTTTAAGTTGTTCAGGAGATATTTTGTTTGGTTGTGGTTTTTCTTTTTTATCATTTTTATTGTCTCCTTTATTATTCTTTTTATCGTCCTTTTTATCATCTTTTTTCTTATCATCCTTTTTATCGTTCTTCTTATCGTCCTTCTTATCATCCTTTTTATCGTTCTTCTTATCGTCCTTCTTATCATCTTTTTTATCGTCCTTTTTATTATCCTTTTGTTGGTTTTTTAATAATTCTTTAGCTAATACATAATTATACCTTGTTTCATCATCAGAGGGATTATTAAGCAATGCGTTTTTAAATGAATTGACGGCATTTTGATAATCTTCATTTTGCATATAAATATTACCTAAGTTATGAAAAGACTTGTGTATAGTTTGTTTACTTTTTGCTTTTTTAATTGATGATTTATATTGATTTATTGCTTCCTGTTTCAGTTCGTTTCTATAAAACGAATTTCCTAAATTATAAGATGCTTTAATATTTAGAGAATCCTTAGAAATTGATTTTCTATAAAGGGTTTCGGCCTCAATTAAATTCTTGTCAGCAAATTCAATATTACCATCCAAAGTCAAATTATTAGATTCCTTATTAATCGTTGTCTCTTGAGAGCTAACTTTAATAAAAAATAACAAAAAAATTATTGCGATTCTATTCATTAAATAAATTTAATTTTTTTACCCAATATGTTTTCTTCTCAAAAATAATTAACTCCAAACTTAAAAAAAGAATTGCAAACCCAATGAACCACTGAAATTGATCTTTATACGCTACAAATTGCTTGGATTCAAATTCTTTTTTATCCATTTCTTTTAACCTTTCAACAATTGCTTTTACAACTGACTCTGTATTTGCTCCATCTATATAAATTCCATTAGATGAATTAGCTATGTTTTTTAATAATTCTATATTTAGTTTTGTAATGACTACATCTCCGTTTTGATCTTTTTTATAAGACTTCACAATATTATTTTCTTTTAAAGGAATTGGAGACCCTTTAACTGAACCTAGTCCAATTGTAATAATTGTGATACCAGAGTTTTTAGCGATTTCTGTAATATTTTGATTTTGAATTTCATGATCTTCACCATCTGAAAGAATACACAAAACTCTGTTGGTTTGATTATCGTCATCATAAAAATCCTTAGCTAGATTTATTGATTCTAAAACGGCAGTTCCTTGAGAAGACAACATGTCTGTTGTTAGGCTTTGTAAAAAAGTTTTAGCAGTTGAATAGTCATCCGTTATTGGAAGTATTGGAAGTGCAGAAGCTGCATATGCAATAACACCTACTCTATCGTTATTTAATTTATTGATAATTTCTGAAACTATTCTTTTGGCTTTTTCTAAACGGTTTGGAGCTATATCCTCGGCCAGCATACTTTTTGAAACATCAACAGCAAAGACTAAATCTACACCCTCTCTTTTTACAGTTTTAAGCTCTGTTCCTATTTTTGGATTTACAAGGGAAAGCGTTGCAAATAAAATGAAAAAAATTAAAAACAATAATTTAATTTTTGGTTTAAAAGTAGAAATATTTGGACTCAAAATCTTTAGTAAATCTGCAGAGATATATTTATTTTGTATTCTGTTTTTCCAGCTACTCAAGAATATAAATCCTATAATAAGCACAGGGATTATTATTAATAAATAAAAATAAAATGTTTCTTCTAACTGGTACATTTATATAAAACTTTTAAATAATGTTGTTCTTAAAATCCACTCCAGAATTATTAAAAAAATAGCTAATAATACAAACCCTCTGTAAATTTCCTGAGCATTTGAATATTTAAATTCTTCTACATCGGTTTTTTCAAGTTTATTAATTTCTTGATATATTTCTTTAAGCTTTTTATTGTCAGTAGCTCTAAAATATAATCCTCCTGTTTTAGAAGCTATTGATCCCAAAAGCTTTTCATCAATTTCAACTTTTGTCAGACCGTATTTGAAAGATCCATCTGGATTTAAAGCTATAGGTGCTAAAGCGTTTCCATTACTACCCAATCCAATGGTATATGTCTTTATTCCAAAAGAAAGAGCTAAGTCTGCAGAAGTATTTGGGTCAATAAATCCAGAGTTATTCACTCCATCAGTAAGTAAAATAACTACTTTACTTTTAGCTTTACTGTTTTTAAGTCTATTAACTGAGGTTGCCAAACCCATGCCAATTGCTGTTCCATCTTCGATTATTCCATCAAAAATAATTTCATTCAAAGACTTTACTATAATTGATTTATCTGATGTAACCGGAGTCTTTGTATAACTTTCACCTGCGTAGACTACAAGACCAATTCTATCGTTGACCCTGTCGTTAATAAATTCTTTAGCCACTTCCTTTAATGCTTCTAGTCTATTAGGTTTTAAATCTTGGGCAAGCATACTTGATGAAACGTCAACAGCTATTACAATATCAATTCCTCTACTTTTTTTAGTTTGTGTAGATATGTCGATTATTTGTGGTCTAGCTAATGCAATAATTAGAGATCCTAAAGCCAAATATCTTAACAAATTTAGAAAGGGATAAAGAGTGATTTTAAAAGATGCTTTACTAAACAAATTAATTGAAGACATTTTAAGTTTAGAATTTTTTAGATGTTTAATTCTATGATTAACAACAACAAAGAACACTAAGGCTATAATAAGCCATAAAAATTCAGGATTGGAAAATATAATATTGTTAAACATTTTATTTCTTATTAAAGTCTATTGAGTTTTCAATTCTAGTTCTAATTTGTTTTGCATATTTATTATCCCTGTCCACAATAATATTTAAAGTTTGAGTTCCTCCATTTTCAAAAAATGATAAGCTAGAATATTCTTTTTTGACTGAAACCTCCTCCATGTTAAGATAATCAAATGAGCCGTAATATCTAGTGGTGGATGTTCCGTTGTTAAGCGTAAACTCCTCCTGTTGAGTTAAAATGTTTAATGCTCCATTAGATTTTAATTTTTCCATAAGAATGGATTGAATGTCATCATCTTTATTAATTGGTCTTGTGCTGATTGATAAACTAAAAGGATCTTCTAAACTCTGAAAACTAAATAATTGACCTATTTTAGAATCGCTTCTTTTTAACACATCTGGTGAGGATATTTTAATTGGAAATGCTCCATAGCTGCTTTCAACCCAATCTTCTTTTTGAAGAAATTCTTTTGTTGAATTTCCTAACAAATTATCTTTTACTTCTTGCCATCCAAATACTGAAATAGACGCAAGGAGGAAGACAAAAGTCATTAGACTTAATATTTTGGCAATCTTAAATAGTAATTTTCTTTTCTTTTCTTTTTCTGTTTTCTTACGATACTCTTCGTTTTTTAAAAGCTCTTCTTCTGTTGGCTTAGGCATGGCTTCTTTAGTGTCAACAAGAACAGTCTCTAAAAGTTGTTTGTCTAGAATTGCTGTTTTAGAGCCTGGTGCTGATTTTGCAAATTTTACTAAATCGGCTGTAGACAATACTGATTTGAAATTTTTTAAAGTTTCTTTAGAGATATCTAATTGACCTGCATCTTTTAACAATTCTAATTTTACTATTAATTCATTAGTTGTGCTTTCAAGCGCATCTACTTTAACTTCTTCTTCAAAATAACTTTTTACAATTTCTGTTAATTTAGAATAATATAATTTGTAATCTAATTGATTTTTAGATTCATTTAATTCTAAGGATTTTAAAGCTTCAATCGCTTTCTCCAAAGGAGGAGTGATTTTTTCTTTAGTTGAGTTAAAATATTTAGATTCCTTATAAAATTTAATAGATAATAACGCAATTGAAATTATACTTAGAATTAAAAAATATTTTTTCCACCAGCCGTCATTATTTCTTTCAACTTGAATTATATTTTTTATATCAAAAAACTTCTTACTAACAGTATCAACTTTAACACTTGAAACGTTAATTAAAATAGAATCTTGATATTTAATTATTTGATCAATAATTTTAATCGGAGGAGTTATAGAAAATGTGCCTGCTTCAAAACTTGTCAAAAAATATTTTTTCACAAATTCAACTTTATTCTCTTTAAATAAAGTATCCATTTTAAAATCTTGTATTACATCAATGGGAGGATTAAATTTTAATAATTTAAATTCAAAATCGTTCAATGAATCTGATATAAAAGAAAATTCATAATTAATTTTTTCGCCAACTTTAATAGATAGTGTATCTACTTTAGACTTTAGGTTTATTGGAGATTGAGAAAAAAGCCCAAAACTTAAATTGAGTAAAAAAAACGATATTATAATTTTCTTATTAACCACGGTTTTTAAAATAATTTAGTAGTTTTTTAATATAACTTTCGTCTGTTCTACAAAGTATGGTGCCTGCTCCATTTATAGTGAATAAGTCATTAAAAGTTTTAAATTTTAATGAGCTTTCTTTTTTATAACTGTCTCGTACGAATTTTGATGATGTGTCAATTAATTGAACTTGCTCTGTTTCCTGGTCAAACATTTGAACTAATCCTAAATTTGGGATAAACTCTTCCAGCTTATCAAATACTTTAATACCCGTTAAATCATGTTTTTTTGATGTGATTTTTAATGTTTTCTCATAATCAGGAGAAATAAAATCTGATAAAATAAATGCGATAGACTTTTTTTTCAAAACACTAATTAAAAATTCCAAAGCAACACTAATATTTGTTTTTATACTTTTTGGTTTAAATTCAATTAATTCCCTAATAATTCTAAGAACATGTGTTTTTCCTTTACTAGGCGGGATGAATAACTCAATCTGATCACTAAACAAAATTAAACCTACTTTATCATTATTTTGAAGTGCTGAAAATGCTAAAGTTGCTGAAATTTCGGTAATAATATTCTTTTTTATAGCATTATCTGTTCCAAACAAAGCTGAGCTACTTACGTCAACAATAAGCATAAGGGTAAGCTCTCTTTCTTCTTCAAAAACTTTTACAAAAGGCTCGTTATATCTAGCAGTAACATTCCAGTCTATAGCTCTAACGTCATCTCCAAACTGATAGTTTCTAACTTCACTAAAAGTCATTCCCCTTCCTTTAAATGTACTATGATATTCTCCCCCAAAAATATTATTACTTAATCTTCTGGTTTTGATCTCAATTTTTCTGACTTTTTTTAACAGGTCTTTAGTTTCCAAAATAATGCAAATGATTAATTAGGTGTAGTTAATTGTTTTCTAAGGAACTTCTACTTGATTAACTATTTTATTGATTATTTCCTCAGATGTAACATTCTCTGCCTCTGCCTCATACGTAAGGCCTATTCTATGCCTTAAAACATCATGAATTACGGCTCTAACATCCTCTGGAACCACATATCCTCTTCTTTTTATAAAAGCATAACACCTTGAGGCATTGGCAAGGTTAATACTTCCTCTTGGTGAAGCTCCAAAATTTATTAACGGCTTTAGATCTTCTAAGCCATATTTCTCAGGATATCTTGTTGCAAAAACTAAATCTAAAATATATTTTTCAATTTTCTCATCCATATATACTTTTCTGACTGATTCCTGGGCTCTAATAATTTGTTTTACCGTAACAACAGGCTTAATTTCTCCAAAACTATTATTAATATTAGCTCTGACTATTAGTTGTTCATCTTCAATTTTTGGATAATCAATTATAGTTTTTAACATAAATCTATCAACCTGTGCTTCAGGAAGAGGGTATGTTCCTTCTTGCTCTACAGGATTTTGAGTTGCCATTACTAAAAATGGAGGTGCTAATTTAAATGTTGAATCTCCAATAGTAACTTGTCTTTCCTGCATTGATTCTAATAAAGCTGATTGAACTTTAGCAGGAGCCCTGTTAATTTCATCTGCAAGAACAAAGTTGGCGAAGATCGGACCTTTCTTAATTGAAAAATCATTTTCTTTCATGTTATAAATCATAGTTCCTACTACATCTGCTGGTAATAAATCTGGCGTAAATTGTATCCTACTAAAACTACCTTTAACAGCTTTACTTAAAGAATTGATGGCCAATGTTTTTGCAAGACCCGGTACACCTTCTAAAAGTATATGACCTTGTCCTAAAAGACCAATTAATAATCTTTCCATCATATGCTTTTGTCCAATAATTACTTTATTCACTTCAAGCATAAGGATGTCAATAAAAGCACTTTCCTTTTCAATTAGCTCGTTGATTTCTTTAATGTCAATTACTTTGTTCATTTTTATTTATTATAAAATTACTTAAAAAACTAAGGGGGTGCAATTTGAATAAAAAAAACGATTCAAATTGTTAATAATTGGTTAAATATTTGTTTTTACTCAGTTGAAAAAATTAATTATTCAATTAACATTTCTTCTATTTCTTTTGGAACAAGATGAGATATCGATATTTTTTCTAAAATATTTTTTCTAATAAGAGTCGAAGATATTTCCATAATTGGAGCGTTATACAAGTTTACATTCGGATGGCTTATTAGTTGACTTTTTTCTTTTGTCAGACTTTTTCGAGGATAAACACATATTTTATGCTCTAAAATTAGTTGGTGATTACTCCATAAATGAAGGGTGTTCAAATTATCTTCGCCCAATATAATTTTAAAAACCGTACTAGGATATTCTAAATTTAAATGTGTTAGAGTATCAGACGTGTTATAAGGAGGCTTGAGATTAAACTCAACATCAGAACAAATTATCTTGCTGTTTTTTTTACAATAGTTATTGATAATTTTAAATCTATCATAATAGCTCGTTACTTTATTTTCTTGTTTGAATGGACTTAATGGAGTAATCACAAACCAAATTTCATCTAAATTTAGTTCTTTTAAAAAATATTTGGCTATTGCAATATGGCCATTATGTAATGGATCAAATGTTCCAAAAAACAATCCTACATATTTATTCATTTGGATAGAAAATTTTGAATTGCAATATGCGATTGCTTTTTAGCTAAATCAAGATTGTCGTTGATAACGGTAATATCAAAATTTGGTTCTTTTTCTATTTCTTTTTGAGCTTTTTGAATTCTTATCTCAATAGACTTGTCAGAATCCTTATTTCTAGAAACTAATCTTTTTTTAAGTTCTTTTATACTTGGTGGTTTAACAAAAACTGAAAGTGCATTCTTCTTAAAATATTCTTTTAGTTTAATGCCGCCAATTACATCAATATCAAATATTACGTTTCGTGTTTCTAATAATTTCAATACTTCATTCTTCAGACTCCCATAAAAAATACTATCGTAAACTTCTTCAAATTCAAGTAAATCTCCATTGTTAATTAGTTTTTTAAACTCTAATTTGGATTTAAAAAAATAATCTTTTCCTTCAATTTCACCTTCTCTTTTTTGTCTTGTTGTAGCTGAAATCGAAAAAGACAAATTCAATTCTTTTTGATTTAATACGTGCTTAACCAGAGTGGTTTTACCACTTCCAGATGGAGCAGAAAAAATAATACATTTTCCTTTAAACATTATAAAACATTAAGAAGTTGTTCTTTTATCTTTTCTAACTCATTTTTCATTTCAACCACAGCCTTTTGCATTGGTAAGTTGTTAGATTTTGAACCAATGGTATTGATTTCTCTACCTAATTCTTGACTTATAAATGTTAATTTTTTTCCCTTTTCAATTTGACTTTCACTCAATGTAGTTTTAAAATAAATTAAATGATTTTTTAATCTAAATATCTCTTCATTAATGTCAAATTTTTCTAAATAATAAATCAATTCTTGTTCAAATCTATTTAGGTCAATCTCTACTTTGATATTATCTAAGTTTTTCTTTAATCTTTTTTTTATTGAGTTCATTCTCTCTGGAATTAACTCTTCTATTTGTATCAGTTTATTCTGGATTACCTCCAAATTACTCAGAAGATCTTTTTCCATAGAAATTCCTTCTTGAATTCTAAAATCAATTAGTTCTTTAATGGCGTTTTTAACTAATTCTTTAATGGCATCCAACAAATTCTGATTAAGATCAGGACGACTAGTTTCAATGGAGTTTGGAAGTGTAATTGCAATTTTAAGAAATTCAGCGCGATCAAATAAAGTTCCGGGTGTGATTTTTTTCAAATCTTTGATGTAAGATTTTATAACATCATGATTTAAGTTAGAATTAAAATTATTTTCTGAAATTTTAAAATTGATTTTAAAATCAATCTTACCTCTTTTTAAACTGGTTGTCAAAATTGATCTTATATCACTCTCAATGTTTCTAAACATTGGGTTTAAACTGTAATTCAGATCGAGATTTTTACTGTTCAAGGACTTAATATCCAAAGATATTTTTCCAAGTTCTGAATCTATAGAGGCATTCCCAAAACCAGTCATTGATTGTAACATGTCGGTAAATTTACAAAAAAGTGAGGCTTAGTCTAATTTCCTTAACCATATATTTCTAAAACTTAATGGAATGCAACAATGATCTTGTAGCATTATCGGAGCATTACCGTGAGCTGAGTATTTTGGCTGTCCAACATTTGTCGTAGTACCTTTAATTTCAACATGATTTTGAATTAAAACTCCATTATGAAAAACTGTAAAGTAACCAGGGTTTTCTAATATTTTATTTTTAAACTCAGGTGCTGTAAAAATAATGTCATAAGACTGCCAGTCACCTGGTTTTTTACTTGCGTTTTTTAAAGGAATATGTTGTTTATAAACAGATCCTGCTTGACCATTAACATAAGTAGGGTTCTGGTAACTGTCTAAGATTTGTATTTCATAATTTTTTTGAAAAAAAACACCACTATTTGACCTGCTTTGATTAGTATGCTTGTCTAATCCTTCAGTACCCGTTTTCCATTCAATATGTAATTGAACTGATCCAAATGATTCTTTTGTTAGAATCGCACCCTTTCCGTTGACAACAGTCATAGAGCCGTCATTATTGATTATCCATTGTGGCTCTTTATCTCCCCAAGTAACCCAGTTTGAAAAATCTGTTCCATCAAATAAAATAATTGCATCACTTGGTGCTTTTGAAAAACTAAATGATTCTATTTTTTGTGGAATTGGCTCCCATATTTCTGTGGCTTTACTTTGAGATAAGGCAAATGAAAAACTTAAAAAAAAAATGTAAAATAATTTTGATTTCATATTAAAGAGTTCTAAAGTATTCTGCTAAACTTTTAGCCTCTTGTTCAGTGAGGTTTTGGTTTAACATCAAGATGTTATTATATTCTTTTAAAAGAGCAATAGCTACGGGATCTTCTTTTAACATTTGATCAGGATTCAGCATTATATTTAAAACCCATTCCACACTTCTTCTTTCATAAATTCCAGTCATAGCAGGACCAATTAATCTTCTGTTTACATTGTGACACGCTGTACATTTTGAATTAAAAACTTGCTTACCTTCACTTGCTAACTCCATGTTTATTTCAGAACTAAAACTATAATTTTTAATTGGACCAATACCTTTATTATTAAGATCTACTGGAGTTACACTATTAGCCTCTTTTACTTGTCTTTTTTCAGTTTTAACCCTTTTATAGATCGACTTTTCTTCTGGTTTTTTTGAATCACCGCAGCCAGAAACTAAAAGAAAAAATAAAACTAAACTAATTGATTTGAAAACACTCATGATTAAACTTTTAACAATAATACAAAATCTGTTTTTTATTTTTTTAAAAAATAGATTAAACTACTTTTTGTTAAGTTCAATTTCAGCTTCTCTTACATTTTTTTTAGAGTTTCCTATATAAATTTTACTGTTTAATAATAATACCGGTCTTTTTAAAAAGCTATAATGGGTTAATAATAATTTTTTAAAATCCTTTTCTTCTAACTCATTAGAGTTTAGATTCAGTTTTTTCAATAATTGTGCTCTTTTATTAAATAAAGCTTCGTAGCTATTAGTGATTTCAAAAAGTTCCTTTAATGCTTTTTCATCTATTGAATTTTTTTTGACATCTATTAAGCTAATGGACTGATTCAAAGACCATTGTTTGATTATTTTTTTACACGTGGAACATGATGAGAGATAGTATAATTTATTCATTTAAAAAATTTCAGTTTGGATTTAGAAGACATATATTTGGATAACTAAATTAGTTAAAATGAAATTTAATACAAAAACTATTCACGGAGGTCAAATTGAAGAAAAAGGGTATGGTGCTGTAATGCCACCCATATATCAAACATCAACATATTCTCAAAAATCTCCGGGAGATCATAAAGGATATGAATACAGTAGAACACATAATCCGACAAGAAGTGCTTTAGAAAAATCCTTGGCGAGTATTGAAGGTGGGGAATTTGGTTTAGCATTTGGATCTGGTTTAGCAGCAATTGATGCCGTACTTAAGTTGCTAAATCCAGGTGATGAAATCATCTCTACAAATGACTTGTATGGAGGATCTTACAGGCTCTTTACTAAGATTTTTGAAAAGTATGGGCTAGTTTTTCATTTTACTGAAATGGATGATTTATCTAAAATTGAAAGTTTAGTAAACAATAATACTAAAATGATTTGGGTTGAAACACCAACTAATCCAATGATGAATATTGTAGACATAAAAGGTCTAAGCAATATTTCAAAAAAATTCAAGCTTATTTTAGCTGTTGACAACACCTTTGCAACTCCGTTTTTGCAACAACCTCTTTTGCTTGGCGCTGATATAGTTATGCACTCAGCAACAAAATATTTAGCAGGGCACAGCGATGTAGTTTTAGGAGCACTCATTGTAAATGACAAAGAACTTTCTGAACAACTATATTTTATTCAAAATGCAAGCGGAGCAATTTGCGGACCTATGGATAGTTTTTTAACACTAAGAGGAATTAAAACATTACATGTAAGGATGGAGAGACATTGTGAAAATGCAGAAAAAATCGCCAATTACTTAAAAAGCAATCCGGAAATTGAATCGGTTTATTGGCCAGGATTTAAAACGCATCCAAATCATGAAATTGCAAAAAGTCAAATGAATAACTACGGAGCAATGATTTCTTTTACTACTAAAGGAAATAGCCTTAGTAAATCCTTAAAAATTGTTGAATCTTTAAAGCTTTTCACATTAGCAGAATCATTAGGTGGGGTAGAAAGTTTAGCAGGTCATCCTGCTTCAATGACACATGCCTCAATTCCTAAATTAGAAAGAGAAAAATCAGGTGTTGTTGACTCCTTGGTCAGGCTTAGTGTAGGAATCGAAGATATTGAGGATTTAATCGACGATTTAAAACAAGCAATCGGTTAATTTGAACTATAATTAATTGTTTAACTTAGATTAATAAATCCTTTTTAGTATGAAAAAAATCATAAAAAATTTTATTTCTGAAATAGATAAAAAAAACTCTCATGAGCCTGAATTTATGCAGGCAGTTAAAGAAATAGCTGAAACAGTTCTTCCGTACATAGTTTCAAAAGACATCTATCACGGTAAAAATATTTTAATGAGAATGGTTGAGCCTGAAAGAGTTTTGATGTTTAGGGTTAATTGGGTTGATGATAATGGAGAAATTCAAGTGAATAGAGGTTATCGAGTTCAAATGAACTCTGCAATTGGTCCGTATAAAGGGGGCCTAAGGTTTCATCCTACGGTAAATCTTAGTATTTTAAAGTTTTTGGCCCTTGAACAAGTGTTTAAAAACAGTCTTACAACTCTTCCAATGGGAGCAGGAAAAGGAGGTTCTGATTTTGACCCCAAAGGTAAAAGTGATGGTGAGGTAATGAGATTTTGTCAAAGTTTTATGACTGAACTACACAGGTATATTGGTCCAAATACAGATATCCCTGCTGGAGATATAGGAGTAGGAGGTAGAGAAATAGGATATATGTTTGGTCAATATAAAAAATTGAAAAAAGAATTTACAGGGGTTCTAACTGGAAAAGGACTTTCTTGGGGGGGATCTCTGATAAGACCTGAGGCTACTGGTTATGGCACTGTATATTTTGCAGAAAACATGTTGAATCATGTCTCAAATACTATAAAAGGAAAAACTGTTGTTATTTCTGGATCAGGAAATGTTGCTCAATACGCAGCAGAAAAATGTCTTCAGCTTTCGGCTAAAGTAATTTCAATGTCAGACTCCTCTGGAACAATTTACGATAAAGATGGTATAGATAGTGAAAAACTAAATTTCATTATGAATTTAAAAAATTTAAAGAGAGGAAGAATACATGAGTATGTTGATCAATATCCAAACTCTATATTTTTTAAAGACAAAACTCCTTGGGGAATCTCATGTGATATAGCGCTTCCATGCGCAACTCAAAACGAACTAAATGAAAATGATGCTAAAATTTTAATTAAAAACGGATGTATTTGTGTAAGCGAAGGAGCAAATATGCCCTGTGAACCTGATGCCATAAATGTATTTAAGCTAAATAAAATTTTATATGCTCCTGGAAAAGCTTCAAACGCCGGTGGAGTTGCTGTTTCAGGCCTTGAAATGGCACAGAATTCATTAAGATATAGTTGGTCAAGAGAAGAAGTTGATTCAAAATTAAAAGAGATCATGAAAGACATACATAGTTCATGTTTAACTCATGGTCAAGAGAAAGATTATGTGAATTATGAAAAAGGCGCAAATATAGCCGGATTCATTAAAGTTGCTGATGCAATGTTAGCTCAAGGAGTAGTCTAATAATGCTTATTTCAACTCAGGCTATTTCCTTAAATTACGTTAAGTATTCTGAAACAAGTATAATTGTTAAATGTCTTACTAAATCTGATGGTTTAAAATCTTATTTAATAAAGGGAATACGAACATCGAAGAAAAAAAAAATTAATATAGGGTTTTTTCAACCGCTTACTCAGCTGGAACTTGACGCAAACCATAGAAATAACGGAAATCTAGAAAGTATAAGGTCGGTTAAAATAATAAATCCATATAAGACTATTCATTTAGATATAGTTAAAAACTCTATCGTGATGTTTTTGTCTGAAGTTCTTTCAAAAAGTATTAAGGAGGAAGAAAAAAACTTTGCTCTTTTCAATTTTTTGAAAGATTCAATGATCTGGCTAGATCAATCTAAAAAATTCAGTAATTTTCATATACACTTTTTGATTAAACTACTTTCGTTTTTGGGGATTTCACCAGATCAATCTAATCAGGATTTAAATGGGTTCAACATGATGGATGGAATATTTTGTAAATATGACAGAAGTGAGTATTGTGTGAATGGAGAAATAGTTTCAAATTTTAAAAGCTTTTTAGGCACAGAATTTGATAATTCAAGTTGTAAGGTTAATACTTCTAAAAAAAGAAAGGAATTAATTGAATTTTTAATTAAATATATGCAGATTCACTTACCAGATTTTAAAAGACCCAATTCTCTAAATATTCTTTATGAACTATTTAGCTAGATTCTTTTTTACATTTTGCCTTTTGTTTTTGTTTAAAATAAATTATTCTCAGAAAATAATTTTAATTGACAACGTTAATAAAACACCTGTTCCAGATGTTACTGTATATGGGAAATTCAGTAATAAATCATTGATTTCAAATAAAAAAGGACTTATTGATCTCAAACAATTTGATAAAAATGACACTTTAGTTTTTGGTCACGTTTCTTATAATTCTATTGAAATTATAAAAGGTGCTATTCTTAAGGGTTCTAAACTATATTTAATACCCATTACTCACGAATTATCTGAGATTATCTTGTCTGTTGCCAGAAATAAAGAAAGCAAAGAAAAGATATCAAAACAAGTTTCATTAATAACATCAAAAGATTTAAAGCTAGACTTGCCTCAAACCTCGGCTGATTTACTGACATATGCCAGCGGAATTAGAGTTCAAAAATCTCAAGGAGGTGGCGGAAGCCCAGCAATAAGAGGTTTTGAAGCAAACCGCGTACTACTTGTTATTGATGGTGTAAGAATGAATAATGCCATATATCGTTCAGGACATTTGCAAAACTCTATTACCGTAAATCCAAATAGTCTAGAAAGAACAGAAATTATTTACGGACCTTCATCTGTGGGATACGGCTCTGATGCTTTGGGCGGGGTGGTACATTTTTATACTAAGACCCCAAAAATTAATAATAATAATAAATGGAATTCTAATGGGATTTCATCTTATAATGTTAGGTTAAATAATATTATTCAAAATTTAGACTTTGAGTATAGTGCAAAAAAATGGGCAAGCTATACAAACATTTCTTTTTCAAAATTTGGTGATATTATAATGGGTGGTGAAAGAAAACATGGTTTTGATGATTGGGGCTTAGACAATCATTATTTAGATTCAGACAAATTTAATGACTCTAAAATTACTAATGACAACCCTAAGACTCAGCTAAACACGGCCTACGAACAATATGACTTTATGCAAAAATTTAATTTTTTGCTTTCAGAATCATCTAATATGATTATAAATTTACAACACTCTAATTCCTCTGATATAAATAGATTTGATAAACTAAACGAAATAAAAAACGGAAATTACAAATACTCAGAATGGTATTACGGTCCACAAAAAAGAACAATGATTTCTGCACTTTTTAATTTTTCAAAAAAGAAAAAATTAAGTGATAAAAGCAAGTTGCTTTTTGCTTATCAAAAAATAGCCGAATCACGTCACTCTAGAAGGTTTCAAGAGCTTTCTAAAATTAATCAAATAGAAAATCTAAATGTGTTTTCTATAAATAACGATTATTTTAAAAACTATTCTAATAATTCATCTCTAGTATATGGTTTTGAATATACTTTCAATAATGTTAACTCTAAAGCGTTTTTGCAAAACTATAACTTATCAGAATCTGGGCTGGCTGAATCAAATCAATTTTATAATATTCCCACAAGATATCCAAGTGAAGAAGGGCATTACTCAACAGCTGCTGCTTATTATGAGTTTAGAAAAGATATTTCAAAACAATCAAACTTTAATATAGGTATGAGATTTACTAACACTATGCTTAAGGCAAAGTGGAACGATGACAATATCATTAATGCAAATATTTCTGATGTTCACTCTAAAAATTCTTCCATTACAAGTAGTTTAGGTTATGTCTTTAGATCAAAAAATAATTGGAAAATAAGTACTAATTTTTCTAGCGGTTTCAGGTCTCCAAATATTGACGATATTGGGAAAATTCGAGAGCAAAATGGTATACTTTCAGTTCCAAATGCTGAACTAAAGCCTGAATACGCATATAATACTGAGCTTGGTCTTTCTAAATTTTCTATTGATAAGCAAAATATGTTTTCTATAAATGTATATTATACTCATATATCAAAACATATTACAAGAGATTACTTTGAAATAACTGATGATAGGACAACTAGTGAGAAATCTACTATTATATTCAATTCTGAAGAAGTAATTACAATGGCTAATGTAAACAAGGGAAATGCATATATATATGGAGCCTCTCTAGGCTTTAAACTAAAATTCCCTGATTTATGGTTAATTAAAGGTGATTTAACTTACACCGAAGGAGGAAGTGTAGATAATGACCTCCCACTACCGTCAATTTCTCCTTTTTTTGGAAAGTTTTCTTTTAGATATATTATAAATAAATCGAGTGATTTTGAGTTATCTTACAAATTTTCTAGCTCAAAAGATCCAGATAAATACAGCATTGGAGGAGAAGACAGTCTGGAAGAAACTCCAATTATTTTTGACGGAATAGACTTTACTTACAGTGGAATGCCCTTTTGGAGTGTAGTGAAACTTTCTTCATCTTATAAATTTTCTAATAGATTTAAAACATTAATTGTTTTAGATAATATTTTTGACATTCATTACAGAGAATTTGCCTCAGGAATATCGGCACCTGGAAGGAACTTAAATTTAGTTTTAAGTTATAAGTTTTAAGTTCTGCAAATTTCATCTAAAATAGTTACTTTCGCTTTTAGTAAATTTCGATTTATTCACAATGGCATTTAAAGAATACAATGGTTTAAATTTATCTCAAGTTGCAGATGAAGTTCTAGCAGACTGGGAAAAAAACCGCTCTTTTGAAAAAAGTATTAATTTAAGAAAAAACGCTTCTAAATTTATTTTTTACGAAGGTCCTCCCTCTGCTAACGGCATGCCAGGGATACATCATGTTATGGCACGAAGTATCAAAGATATTTTTTGTAGATATAAAACTTTAAAAGGGTTTCAAGTTGACAGAAAAGCAGGATGGGACACACACGGCCTTCCAATTGAACTTAGTGTTGAAAAAGATTTAGGGATTACAAAAGAAGATATTGGAACTAAAATTTCTGTAGAAGATTACAATAAGGCTTGTAAAAAAGCCGTAATGAAATATACAGACGTTTGGAATGATTTAACAAAAAAAATGGGCTATTGGGTAGACATGAGTAATCCTTATATTACTTATGAGTCAAAATATATTGAATCCGTTTGGTGGCTATTAAAACAGCTTTTCGATAAGAATTTAATTTATAAAGGCTATACTATTCAGCCTTATTCACCAAAAGCAGGAACAGGATTAAGCTCTCATGAGCTAAATCAACCTGGGACTTATCAAGACGTAAGTGATACAACTGTAACTGCTCAATTTAAAGCTTTAAACAACTCACTTCCTTCATTATTGTCTAGTTATGAAGCTTTATATTTTTTAGCCTGGACAACTACCCCTTGGACTCTTCCTTCAAACACCGCTCTTACAGTTGGTGCAAAAATAAAATACAGCGTAGTATCAACTTTTAATCAATATACGCATGAGTTTACAAATGTTGTTTTAGCAAGTGACCTAATATCAAAAGTATTTAATGGTGGTTATTTTGAAGTTTATTCAAAAGATGATCTTAAGTATAATTCAAAAATTGATAAAAAAATTCCTTTTTTAATTAATGAATCAATAAATGGAAGTGAATTAGTTGGAATAAAATATTCTCAGCTTTGGGAAGAGGCTCCTTTACCTTATAAAAATCCTGAAAATGCTTTTAGGATTATTCATGGTGACTTTGTGACAACAGAAGATGGTACTGGAATTGTTCATACTGCCCCTACTTTTGGTGCAGATGATGCAAAAGTTGCTAAAATGGCTTCGCCTGAGATACCAGCATTATTAATTCTTGACGAAAATCAACAACCTGTTCCGTTGGTTGACTTACAAGGAAAATTTAGAAAAGAACTTGGTTTTTTAGCAGGAAAGTTTGTTAAGAATGAATATTATGAAAAAGAAAATATTCCAGAAAAATCTGTAGATGTTGAAATCGCCATAAAGCTTAAAGAGCAAAACAAAGCTTTTAAGGTTGAAAAATATGTTCACAGTTACCCAAATTGCTGGAGAACTGATAAACCAATATTATACTACCCTTTAGATTCTTGGTTTATAAAAGTAACTGATAAAAAAGAAGATTTAGTTGAGCTTAATAAGTCAATTAACTGGAAGCCTAAATCAACAGGGGAAGGTAGATTTGGAAACTGGCTAGCAAATGCTAATGATTGGAATTTGTCAAGATCTCGATTCTGGGGGATTCCATTGCCAATATGGAGAACAAGTGATTCTAAAGAGGTGTTGGTTATTGGCTCAATGAAAGAATTAAAAACAGAAATTCAAAAATCTGTTTCAAAAGGGTTTATGAAAAATGATCCTTTTGAAAACTTTGATCACAAGGACATGAGCGATGACAACTATGATAAAATTGATTTACATAAAAATGTAGTTGATGACATTGTTCTTTGTTCTAGAAAGGGCGAGAAAATGTATCGTGAACCTGATTTGATTGACGTTTGGTTTGATTCAGGGTCTATGCCTTATGCCCAATGGCATTATCCATTTGAAAACAAAAATAAAATTGACAACAATGAAGCCTTCCCAGCTGATTATATAGCTGAGGGAGTAGACCAAACTAGGGGTTGGTTTTATACTCTTCATGCTATTGCTACAACAGTTTTTAAATCAATAGCTTATAAAAACGTAATTTCTAATGGACTTGTCCTTGATAAAAAGGGCCAAAAAATGTCAAAAAGACTGGGTAATGCCGTTGATCCTTTTAAAACTATTTCTGATTTTGGCCCAGATGCCACTAGATGGTACATGATTAGTAACGCTAATCCCTGGGATAACCTAAAGTTTGATTTAGACGGGATTGAAGAAAGTAAACGTAAATTCTTTGGGACGCTTTACAATGTTTACTCGTTTTTTGCTTTATACGCCAATATTGATGATTTCAATTATAGTGAAAATGAAATAAATATAAATGACAGGCCTGAGCTTGATAAATGGATATTATCAGAGCTAAATTCTTTAATAGCTGAAGTTGACGATCATTATGATAATTATGAGCCTACAAAAGCTGCAAGAGCTATTTCAAACTTTGTTCAATTATATTTAAGTAATTGGTATGTAAGATTATCTCGACGAAGATTTTGGAAAGGATCTTATGGTCAAGATAAAATTAGCGCATATCAGACTCTTTATAAATGCTTAACTGTAGTGTCTAAATTATCGTCTCCAATCGCACCATTTTTTATGGACAGACTATATAAAGATTTGGTCACTAATACTTCAAAAAACCCATTAGATTCAGTTCATCATGATGAATTTCCTGTTTCAAATTCCAATGAAATATATCCTGAACTACAACAAAAAATCAGAAATGCTCAGACTATATGCTCTTTAGTATTGTCCCTTAGAAAGAAAGAAAAAATTAAAGTTCGTCAACCTCTTTCTAAGATCATGATTCCATTTTCTAATGAAAATGAAAAAAAAGAAATTCTTGAAATTTCTGAACTGATTAAGTCTGAAGTAAATGTTAAAGAAGTAGAGCTTATAAGTAATTCCTCTGGAATATTAATTAAAAAAGTTAAGCCTAATTTCAAATCACTTGGGCCTAAACTTGGCAAGAAATTATCTGCAGTAATGGCTAAAATTAAAATTCTTAGCGATTCTGACATTCAAAAAATTGAAGCAAATCAGTCTGTTTCTATAACTCTAGATTCTGAAAAAATAATTTTAGAACCAAGTGATTTAGAAATTGTTTCTGAAGATATTGAAGGCTGGTTAGTAGCATCTGAGAATGGAGTAACAGTAGCCCTTGATATACAATTAAATGATGCATTAATAAATGAAGGCATCTGTAGAGAGTTAGTAAATCGAATTCAAACTTTAAGAAAAGAAAGTGGACTTCTAGTTACTGATAAAATTAATTTAAAAATTCAAAAGGATATTATCCTTGAAAAAGCTATTTTTGAAAACCAAGATTATATTTTGACTGAGACTTTAGCTGAAAAACTGGAAGTTTTAGATGATTTAAATTGCGGAATTTTACTTGAATTTGATAATATTAACTCTAAATTACATTTAACCAAAATTGATTAATTATGGCAATTACAAGATATTTAGACAAAGACTTAAAATATTTTAGATCTTTAATTGAAAAAAAAATAGAAAAAGCGCAAAATGATTTAGCATTAATTAAGAGTGCTTATATGAATGATGGAGATAACGGAACCGAAGACACCTCTCCTACTTTTAAAGCTTTTGAAGAAGGTTCTCAAACGATGTCAAAAGAAGCTAACACTCAATTGGCTATTCGACAAGAGAAATTTATAAGAGATTTAAAAAGTGCTCTTATTAGAATAGAAAATAAAACTTATGGAGTTTGTAGAGTAACTGGAAAATTAATTAACAAAAAAAGACTTGAACTTGTACCTCATGCTACCTTAAGTATTGAAGCCAAGAATCTTCAAAAATAATTTGTTGTTTTTAAATGATTCCTATCTATGAGTTTAAAGAAATCTTTACTTATTGTACTGTTAATTTTAATTGTTGACCAAGTTTCAAAAGTATACATTAAATTAAATTTTCCGCTTACAATTTACGGCCAACTCCCGTTGTTTGATTTAGGGTGGTTTAAATTATTATTTATTGAAAACAAAGGAATGGCTTGGGGCGCTACAATAAATGATTTTTTGCCTTTTATTTCTGAAAGAACTGGCAAATTATTTTTAACTCTATTTAGAGTTGTCGCCGTTACATTCATCTTTTATTGGCTTTATGATAGTATTAAAAAAAATGCTGGCAAACTATTAACAATATCCCTCTCTTTAATACTAGCAGGAGCTATAGGAAATATAATTGACTCTGTTTTTTATGGATATTTATTTACAGAAAGCTATTACAACGTAGCTCAATTTAACCCTGGTAATGGTTATGAATCTTTGTTTCATGGTCATGTTGTTGATATGCTTCAGTTTCCAATGGTTTCATGGAACTGGCCAGTATGGTTGCCTTATCTAGGTGGAGAAAGTTTTACTTTTTTTGAACCTGTTTTTAATATTGCAGACACTTCAATTTCGACTGGAGTTGGTATAATGTTGTTGTTTAACAAAAAAATATATCCTCAAAATTCATAAATCTTTTTTGGAGTTAAACAAAAATTCATCCTAACATCTGTAATGTTTATATCGGATATTTTTTGAATCGGATCAAAAAAAGATAATCCAATCTTAACAGTGTTTTTTGGACATTTTTTTAAAAACCTGTCATAATATCCTCCACCGTATCCAACTCTGTGTCCTGACTTGTCAAAACATAATAAAGGAACAAAAACAACCTCAATTTGATTCTCATTGATCTGAATTCCAGATTGAGGTTCTGCTATTCCTAGCTCATTTTCTTTTAGTAAAGTTGAGTCAGTTAACAAAAAATTTAAAAAAGATTTGTTTTCTATATTTAATTTGGGAAGAATAACGTTCTTGTCTTTTCCTTGAATAACCTGAATAATTAGTTTAGTGTCAATTTCATTATTTTTTTCAATTGGGAAAAAAACATGAAAATTAGTGTATCCCCATATATTAAGGTTGAGAATTTGGTTGGCAAGATCAAGACTTAAGTTTTGAATCTCTTCAGACGAAAAAGCGTTCCTTTTCCTTTTAAAACTTAACCTTAAAGTTTGCTTTTTCACTTTTTCTTGATCTTAAACTTATTACCCTTGTAAATCATATAAGGCATAGGCAAAAGAACTGAAATAAAATATGCAATACTTGCTGTAGATTCATCAAAAGCTATATAAAAAATTAAGAAAATTAATGAGGTATATATTGCAAGATTTATAAAAAACTTTTTGAAAAAAACTAAATAATTTTTTAAATCAAAAGCCTCTTTTTCTTGCTTAGACATGGTATTATAACCAGCTAACAACATGTCTGCATTATTTTCATTTGTTAGATATGCGACTCCGACAAAACAAATGTTTGTTATAATTATTGCAATAAACATTTCAGTTTCCATAGATTTATTAAGTGTACCAAAGATAAAAGAATTAATTTTAAACTGTGATTAGTCCATCTTTAAAAATTGAGCTTTCAACGATGCCCTCGGAGCCTGGGGTATACCAGTTTTTTAATAAAGAAGACAAAATAATTTACATTGGAAAGGCTAAAAATCTAAAAAAAAGAGTCTCGTCGTACTTTCAAAAAAATATTGGTTCTAGAAAGACTAAAAATTTAGTTAAAAACATTTCTGAAATCAAACATATTGTTGTTTCTAGTGAGTCAGATGCGCTACTTTTAGAAAACTCACTAATTAAAAAATATCAGCCTAAATACAACATTTTATTACGCGATGACAAAACTTATCCTTGGATTGTAATAAAAAATGAGTCTTTCCCGAGAGTTCTGACAACTCGAAGAGTTGAAAAAGACGGCTCGGAATATTTTGGCCCATTCACTAATTATAAAACTGTTAGAACGATCATGGATATTTTTTCTAATCTTTATTCGTTAAGAACATGTCATTATGATTTAAAAGAAAAAAATGTGCTTGAAAAAAAATATAAAGTTTGTTTAGAATACCATATTGGAAATTGCCTAGGAGGATGTGAAGGCCATCAAGAAGAAAAAGATTATAACATTTACATTTCAAATATTAGAGATTTTTTGAAGGGAAATTTATCAAGTTCTATAAACTATTTCAAAAATGAAATGAAAATTTCCTCAAAATTATTACATTTTGAAAAAGCTCAAGCGGCAAAAGAAAAAATAGAGCGTCTAGAAAATTACCAATCTAAATCTACCGTAGTTAGTTCTAAGCTAAACGATATTGATGTATTCAGTATAATTTCAGATTCTTCACATGCATATGTAAATCATTTACAAGTCGCGTTTGGCAGAATAGTGAGATTTCATAATGTAGAAATCAAAAAAAAATTAGACGAAACCGATAAAGAACTATTACTTATGACAATAGTGAATTTAAGAGATAAGTTTAATTCTAAAAATAGTACCGTTATAACTAATATTGAGTTTGACAAAATTTTGAATTTAAAATTTATTTTCCCTAGAGCGGGGGATAATAAAAAATTACTAGATCTTTCCTTAAGAAATGCGACTCAGTTCAAGATTGAAAAATTGAAACAAGTTCAAATAGTTGACCCCGAAAGGCATACTAATCGAATTTTAAATCAAATGAAACTTGATTTAAGACTAAATGAAGTTCCTGTTCATATTGAGTGTTTCGATAATTCTAATATTCAAGGCTCAATCCCGGTAGCATCCTGTATCGTTTTTAAAAATTGTAAACCCTCTAAAAAAGACTACAGACATTTTAATATCAAGACTGTTGAAGGGCCTGATGATTATGCCTCTATGGAAGAGGTTGTATTCAGGCGTTACAAACGAATGGTAGAGGAAAAATCAGTTTTACCTAGCTTAATAATTATAGATGGAGGAAAGGGTCAGTTAAGCTCTTCAATAAAAGCTTTAAAAAAACTAAACTTAGAAAATACTATCGCTATTTTGGGTATTGCAAAAAGATTAGAAGAGATTTTTTATCCAAATGATCCTGTTCCTTTGTATTTAAATAAAAAATCCGAAACTTTGAAAGTCATTCAACAAATGAGAAATGAAGCTCATCGTTTTGCAATTACTCTTCACAGAAATAAAAGAAGTAAACAAGCCTTAACATCTTCTTTTGATGGAATTCCAGGAATTGGAGAAAAAACAAAAACTGCATTATTAAAAAGATTTAAATCTTTAAAAAACATTAAAGAAACTTCGTTAGAGCTTCTAATTAGTGAAGTTGGAGAAAGCAAAGCAAAAAAATTAAAAGATTTTTTAAATTCTATGAATTAGTATTTATTATTTTTGTCAAACTATGCGCTTGAAAATTTATTGGAGTTTAACTGTTTTTTTTATTTGTTTTCAAATTAATGCTCAGAATTATTCTGGGATGAAAGCTCCATTTATCAATAAATCTTTTGATTCTTTTAAAGCTGGTGAATCCTTAAAGTTTAGACTTCATTATGGGTTTTTTAATGCTAGTTATGCAACCTTAAACCTTGATGAAGATCAAGTTGAGGGAGAAAAAATTTATAAAGCAACGGCAATTGGCAGAACAACAGGAATAGCAAGATGGTTTTTTAAGGTTGATGATATTTATGAAACATTTTTTAATAAAGACTTAGTTCAGCCGATAAAGTCTACAAGAAATATTTACGAAGGAGATTACACTAAAAATGTTGAAATAAATTACGACTACATAAACAACTTAGCCAATATTAACGATATTAAAAACTCAAGATTGAGTTCAGTAAAAATTGAAAAAAATGTTCAGGACTTAATTTCAACATTCTATTATCTTAGAAATCATTTTGATGTTAATAAACTTAAAATAAATGATTTTATAAGGATAAATATTTTTTTTGATGCTGAAAACTATCCCTTTAGAATGAAATTTTTGGGATACGAAGATGTTTACACAAAATTTGGCGTAATAAATTGCTTAAAGTTTAGACCCTATATTGAATCTGGAAGAGTTTTTAGAGATAGTGAAAGTTTAACGCTTTGGGTAAGTAATGACAAAAACAAACTGCCTGTCAAAATTAAAGCTGGTCTTAGAATTGGATCTATAGAAGCTGACTTGGAGGAGTTTCGAGGACTAAAACATCCGTTTAAAATAAAATTAAATGAATAAAATATTAATAATTCTCTTAACATCTATTCTTTTAATGTCCTGCGGGGAGGAAAAGTCTGAAAAAACCTCTGAAATTATAAAAGAAAAAATTATAACTCAATTTGGATATACTTTAAACAATTTCACTGTTAAAAAAGATACAGTAAAAAGTGGTGATTCATTTGGTTCTATTTTAGAAAATAACAATCTTTTTTATCCTCAAATATATAATATCGTTCAAAAGGCAAAAAAGGTGTTTGATGTTAGAAAAATTAACATCGGGAAACCTTATACTATACTTTTTTCAAAAGATTCTTTAAAAACTCCTAAAGTTTTTATTTATCAGCCTAATCTAATTGATTATGTTGTTGTATCATTAACTGATTCCCTTTGGGCTGAAAAAAAATCTAAAGCTGTAGAGTTATTAGAATTTGAGGCCGAAGGCGTGATTACAAGTTCTCTTTCTGAAACGATGGAAGAAAAAAAACTTTCTCCGCTTTTATCCAACGAACTTTCTGAAATTTACGCATGGACAATCGATTTCTTTAGGTTAGAAAAAGGAGATAATTTTAAAATTATTTATTCTGCAAAATTCGTTGACGATTCTATTTACGTAGGTCTTAACAGAATTCATTCAGCTTATTTTGAACATAGGGGAAAACCTTTTTATGCTATTGAATTTGAAACAGATTCTAAAAGAGGTTTGTTCGAGTATTTTGATGAAAATGGAAAAAATTTAAGAAGAGCTTTTTTGAGAGCTCCTGTTCAATTTAGTAGAATCTCTTCTAGATATAATTTAAAAAGAAAAATCGCATATTATGGTAGAATTCGTCCACATTTTGGAACTGATTTTGCAGCCCCAAGAGGAACCCCTATAAGAGCGACAGCAAGCGGAACAGTTGTTCAGTCTAGTTATACCAGAGGAAACGGAAACTACGTTAAAATTAAACACAACGGCACCTATTCAACTCAATATCTTCATATGGATAAAAGAGGTGTTAAAGTTGGTCAATTTGTTAAACAAGGCGATTATATTGGAACAGTTGGAATGACGGGAAATACATCTGGTCCACATGTATGTTATAGGTTTTGGAAAAATGGAAAACAAGTTGATCCCTTAAGACAAAAGCTTCCAGAGGCTAAACCTATTTCGAAAGAACTAAAGAAAAGATATTTGACATATATGTTACCTGTCAAAAATCAGCTTGATTCTATTGAATCCGTTACCTTTGTAAAAAATTCAACTACAAAATTTCATTAAATGACTTTAAAAAAAATAAATCCAACTAAAACTAAATCTTGGAAGAAATTGAAAACTCATTTTAAAGAAATTGAAAATGAAGAAATTAAAAACTTACTTTCATCCAGGCCTAGTAACGAAGATTTTAATTTAAAGTGGAATGATTTTAATGTTGATATTTCAAAAAACAGAATTGACAATACAACACTTAACTTACTTATTGAATTAGCAAATGAATGTGACCTTAAAGACGCTATTTCAAAACAATTTAACGGAGATTCGATTAACGAAACTGAAAAAAGAGCAGTTTTACACACTGCTGTTAGAACTGATGGAAATGTAAAAATAAATTTTAATGGTTTAGATATTGTTCCTTCAATTTTAGAGACAAGAAAACAAATAAAATCTTTCACAAATGATGTGATTTCTGGAGAACTAAAAGGACATACTGGTAAATCATTTACTGACATTGTTAATATTGGAATTGGCGGTTCAGATCTTGGGCCCGTTATGATTGTAGAAGCGTTAAAACACTATTCATCTGGTCTTAAACCTCATTTTGTTTCAAACGTAGACGGAGACCATGTGCTTGAGACAATTAAAAGTTTAAATCCTGAAACTACATTATTTATTATCGTTTCTAAGACTTTTACTACTCAAGAAACTATTTCTAACGCAAATACAATTAAAGAATGGCTTGTTTCAAAATTAGATAAAAACGCAATTTCAAAACATTTTGCTGCTGTTTCAACAAACGTAAGTGAAATCAAAAAATTTGGAATTAATTCCAAAATGGTCTTTTCGATGAACGATTGGGTTGGTGGGAGATTTTCGTTGTGGAGCTCGGTAGGTCTTTCAATTAGTCTGGCCATAGGTTATGATAATTTTCGTAAGCTTTTATCCGGAGCACATAAAATGGACAAACATTTTCAAAAAACTGAGTTTAAGAACAATATTCCTGTGATTTTAGCACTTTTAAGCGTCTGGTATAACAACTTTTTCAAATGTGAAACAGAAGCCGTAATACCTTATACTCAATACTTAAACAGATTACCAGCTTATCTTCAACAGGCCATTATGGAAAGTAATGGAAAAAGTGTGGATAGATCTGGAAAGGTGGTAGAATACCAAACGGGGAATATAATTTGGGGTGATACGGGAACAAATTCTCAACATGCTTTTTTTCAATTAATTCATCAGGGTACAAAACTAATTCCTTGTGATTTCATTGGTTTTAAAAAACCTCTTTTTAAAGAAAATACTCAACATAATAAGTTAATGTCTAGTTTTTTTGCTCAAACCGAGGCTTTAATGACGGGCAAGTCTGAAAAAACTGTTGTTGACGAGTTAAAAAAATCTGGTTTAAATGAGTCTGAAATCAATTTATTAAAAACTTTCAAAGTATTTAAAGGCAATAGACCTACAAACACTTTTCTAATAAATCAGCTAACGCCAGAAAGTTTAGGGTCTTTAGTTGCTATGTATGAACATAAAATATTTGTTCAGGGTATTATATGGAATATTTATAGCTATGATCAATGGGGGGTCGAACTCGGAAAACAATTAGCTTCCAAGGTTTTAAAAGAAATCGAAGATCAAAAAATTTCTAATCACGATAGTTCTACTAATTCTTTATTAAAAACCTATTTATCAAATCAATAGTTTTTACTGATTTAAATAAGAATTCTTTAAAAAACATTAAATATACTGAGTTATGCACAAAATTTGTTAAAAAAAAGTAACACTTATTTAACACTTATTTAACAAAATTTCAGCACATTTGCAGAATATTAACTACAATTAAATTATGAAAAAAATAACCTTACTTTTTACAGCGGTCTTGATCTCAGGATTCTGTTACGCTCAAAACGTTATTACAGGTACAGTTGTCGATGCTGAACTAGGCTCCGGCCTTCCAGGCGCTACGGTACTTGTTAAGGGGACTTCTAATGGAGTTTCTACTGATTTTAATGGTGCATTTACAATAAACGCATCTGAATCAGGCACATTAGTTGTTTCTTACGTAGGATATGATTCTAAGGAAATAGCTTTTAGTTCAGGATTAAGTTTAGGCGATATTGCTCTTTCGGCAAGTGCTAATGAACTTGACGGTATTACTGTTTTTGGAACTGTTGATTTTGCTATCGATAGAAAAACTCCAGTTGCAGTATCTACTTTAACAGCTTCTGATATTCAAGAGAGAATTGGAAACTTAGAACTTCCTGAAATGCTTAACTCCACGCCTGGTGTTTATGCAACTAGAGGAGGAGGTGCTTTTGGTGATTCTAGAATAAATGTAAGAGGATTTGACTCTCAAAACACTGCAGTCTTAATTAACGGTATTCCTGTTAATGACATGGAGAACGGAAACGTTTACTGGTCAAACTGGTCAGGATTAACTGATGTTGTTTCTGCAATGCAGGTTCAAAGAGGTTTAGGAGCTTCTAAATTAGCGATCTCGTCTGTTGGTGGAACAATTAATGTTTTAACAAAATCTACTGATCTTACTCAAGGTGGTAAAATAGCTGCAACTGTTGGTAATGATGGTTACATGAAAACTGTAGCTTCATACAACACGGGTGAAATGGATGGCGGACATGCTCTTTCTTTATTATTTTCAAGAGTTGAAGGAGATGGTTATGTTGATGGGACTATGTTTGAAGGTTACAACTACTTTATGGGTTACGGATGGGAGTCAGACGATGACAAGCATAATGTACAAGTAATTGTAACGGGTGCTCCTCAGACTCACAATCAAAGAACAAATAGTTTTTTTAATATGGCTAACGCAGCTGACTATGAAAAATATGGAATTCGTTATAACTACAACCACGGGTATATGAACGGTCAAGAGTTTAACTGGAGAAAAAACTTTTACCACAAGCCAATTGCGTCTGTAAACTGGGAATATAAAATAAACGAATCAACTAACTTATCTGCTTCTGCTTACTACTCTGTAGGAAGAGGTGGTGGAACTGGAGATATTGGTCGTTTGGGCGGAAAATATGCAAGTGATGGTGATTTCAGAAATCCAATAAACGGTCAAGTTAACTGGGACAAAATTGTAGCTTCTAATTCTGGAACCGCTACGGATTTTTATGATGGCTTTTCGTACAACAATGTTGTTGACAGTGCGACTGGATTATATATAGTTAACGATCAAGACGAAAGAGTAGACGGAGTTAAAAGAAATGGTTTTGTAAGAAGAGCTTCTGTTAATTCTCACAATTTTGTTGGAAGTCTTGTTAATTTAAAGAAAGAACTTTCTGATAAATTAACTTTAGATTTCGGAGTTGACTTAAGAAGTTATAGAGGTATTCATTACAGAAGACTAGATAATCTTTTAGGTGCTGACGGATATAGAGGTTTTGATAACGTAAACTACTCGGGTGGAAGCGCTGTTAGAACTAAAACATACGGCTCGGATGTTGGTGATTTATGGAATGTGTTTAAAGATACTGACGAAGAAGAAAAGATTGACTATCACAATGATGGATTTGTTAGATGGAGTGGCGTATTTGGACAGTTAGAATACAGTAATGATGCACTTTCCTTATTTGTTCAAGGAGCTATGTCTAATCAAGGTTTCCAAAGAGAAGAGTTTTTTAATCAAACTCCTGGGAATCAAAAAACAGATTGGAAAAATATTAGCGGTGGTAACTTAAAGGGTGGTGCTAACTACAACATTGATGCTAAAAACAATGTATATGTTAACGCTGGCACTTATTCTAAGCAACCAAACTTTGATGCTGTATGGATTAACTTTGGAAACAATCTTAATCCTGATTTAAAAAACGAAAAAGTTGTTGGTCTTGAAGCTGGTTACGGCTACAGATCTAGTAACTTTAATTTCAATGTTAACATCTACAAAACTAGCTGGAAAGACAGATTCCTTTCAGATGGTGTTAGAGTTGATGGAGTAAACGGAACTGCTAATTACTATGGAATAGAACAAGTGCACACTGGAATTGAATTTGATGGGGTGTACGAAATTAGCCCTTTTGTAAAAGTAGAAGGAATGCTATCATTAGGAAACTATGAATACGGAGGAGATGTAACAGCAGATGTGTTTGATTCAAGCAGAAATTTAATTGGATCTGGAACTATTTATTTAGATGGAGTTAAAGTAGGAGATGCTGCTCAAAAAACGTCAAGAGTAAATCTAGTTGTTACGCCTTCAGACTTATTTAAATTTAACATAAGCATGTTCAATGCTTCCAATTTATATGCAGACTTCAATGTTGAAGACTTTACAGATCCAGAAGATCAAGCTATGATGCTTCCATCTTATGATCTATTTGACTTTGGAGCTTCATACAAGCTTGATATTGCTGGCGAGACTGTTTTAGTAAGAGCTAACATAAATAACATCTTTGACAATTATTACTTTGCAGAATCGGCTACAAACTACGAAGCTGGACCTGGAGATAGCACATACTTAGGTGTAAATACTAGAAATAAAGTTTTTCCTGGATGGGGAAGAACTTGGAACTTAGGATTTACTTATAGATTCTAAAAACAGATTTTCTGTTCATAAAAAAAAGCCTCTTTTTCAAGAGGCTTTTTTTATTTTAAATCTTTTAGCTTTAGTTGAATGCTTGTAACATCTTTCCAATTATTTTCGTCGATATTATAAACCGCTGAAAAATTTTCTTTGTTTTCAATATCATTAAATTTATTAGAAAACCAAAATCCAATTGAGGAGTACGAGTTTATGCCATCTTGAGACAAATTAAGCTTTATGTGTTCTTTTTCTTTTCCTAGTTCGAAAGGCTTACCTTTTAATCTTAGATTTTCTGATAAAAACAAAGGGGATTTATTTCCAGTACCAAAAGGTTCAAACTGTTTTAGTATTCTAAAAAATTTTGGTGTAATCTCGCTTAGGTTAATCTTAGACTCAATCTGTAATTCCTGTTCAAAAATACTACTATCAATTGTTTGACAAACAATATGTTCAAACTGTTTTTTAAATGGTTCTAAATTTTCTTTTTTAATTGTTAGTCCCGCAGCATATTTATGCCCTCCAAACTGATCAATATATTGCTTACACTCATTCATTATCAAGTAAAGGTCTAAGCCCTTGATTGATCTTGCAGAAGCTGTTAAATAACCTTTAGAAGATTCGCAAAACACTACAGAAGGTTTGTAGTATTTATCGACAAGTCTTGAAGCAACAATCCCTACAACTCCTTTATTCCATTCTGAATCAAAGACAACAATAGAGTTTAATTTTTGATTTGATTTATCAACTTGATCAACTGCCTGAACGGTCATCTCTCTTTCAATTTCTCTTCTTAAAGAATTTAATTCTTCAATTTCTAAAGCTAATTTTTCTGCAGAATTTTTTTCTTTACTAATTAGTAATTCTAGTGCCAATGAAGCATGTTTAATTCGTCCTGCAGCATTTATTCGAGGTGCAACATAAAACATTAGATCGCTAATAGTATATTCTTTTTTAGTATTTTTTTTTAGAAGACTGTGGATTCCTAATTTAGGATTTGAATTAATAATTTGTAGCCCAATAAAAGCTAAAACCCTGTTTTCACCAGTCAAAGGCACAACATCAGCTGCAATTGCTAAAGCAACTAAATCTAGATAGTTTATAATTTTATTGTCTACTATCTGCTTTGATTCTATGGCCTGAACAAATTTAAACCCAACTCCACATCCACATAATTCTTTATATGGATAAACACAATCTTTTCTCTTTGGATTCAAAACAGCTAAAGCTTGAGGAATATTTTCGTCAGGATTATGATGGTCACATATTATAAATTCAATCCCTTTTTCTTTAGCATAATTCACCTGTTTATGGGCCTTAATACCACAGTCTAGAGCAATAATTAGTTTTTGTTTTTTTTCAAAAGCATTGTCTATTGCTTTAATAGATATTCCATATCCTTCGGATTTTCTATCAGGCAAATATGTAGTGATATTTAACCCAACAGAGCCCAAGTAAAGAGACAATAAGGCGACAGAACTAGTTCCGTCAACATCATAGTCTCCAAAAATCATAATAGACTCTTTATCGCGTATAGCTTTTTGAATCCTATCGACAGCAAGATTCATGTCCTTCATTAAAAAAGGATCATGAAGCATTTCATAACTCGGTCTAAAAAAAAATTTTGCTTGGTCAAAGTTTTTAATTTCTCTTTTAACAAGCATTGAAGATAAGATGGGGGAAATATTTAATTCATCTGAAAGCTTTTTTACAGATTCTTTATCAATATTGTTTTTTATAACCCAATTCATTATTAGTTTTTACAACCCTCTACAATAATTACGAATTCTCCTTTTGGCGGTTTTTCCATAAATAAATTTACAATATCTTCTAGGGTTCCACGGATTGTTTCTTCATATATTTTAGTGATTTCTCTAGATATTGAAATTTTTCTTTCAGGTCCGAAACAATTACTAAAATCTCTTAATGTTTTTAAAAGCTTATGAGGAGATTCGTAAAAAATCATCGTTCTATTTTCATCAATTAGTTTTTCAAGTCTAGTTTTTCTTCCTTTTTTAACTGGTAAAAACCCTTCAAAAACAAACTTATCAAAAGGAATCCCGCTATTAACAAGCGCCGGTATTAAGGCGGTTGCACCGGGCAAACATTCTACTTCAATATTATTTTCAATACAGGTTCTAACTGCTAAAAAACCAGGATCAGAAATTCCTGGTGTTCCGGCATCTGAAATCAAAGCAATTTTTTCGCCTGATAAAATTTTATCGACAATTTTCCCTACCTCCTTGTGTTCATTAAACTTATGATGTGAACGTAAGGGAGTTTCAATATTGTAATGAATTAATAATTTTTTGCTTCTTCTAGTATCTTCACATAAAATAAGATTAACATCTTTTAAGATATTGATAGCTCTAAAGGTAATATCCTCTAAATTTCCTATTGGTGTTGGAACTATATATAGTTTTGCCATGTTGAATTAAATTTAAGACCTTTGACGAATCTTTAAAGTTAACTACTTTGTAAGAAATTTCAATAAATATTACTTAGATGAAAAAAAAGCATGTATTTAAAGGTAGATTAGAAGTTATTTGCGGGTCTATGTTTTCAGGCAAAACCGAAGAGCTTATAAAAAGAATTAAAAAAGTTGAGTTAGCTGGTAATAAATATAGAGTGTACAGACCAAAAATTGATTCTAGAAATCCTAATAATAAAATAATCTCTCATGCTAAAAATGAAGTATTAGCAACAATAATTTCCAGCCCTAAGGAAATACTAGATAATTCTAAAGATATTGATGTTATTGGAATTGATGAGGCTCAGTTTTTTGACCAATCATTAGTGAAGGTATGCAATACACTTGCTAATAACGGTCAAAGGATAATTGTAGCTGGACTTGACATGGATTATGAAGGCAATCCATTTGGACCAATGCCTAATTTAATGGCTTGTGCAGAAGAAGTAAAGAAGGTTTATGCTATATGTGTTGAAACAGGAAACCCTGCTGGTTACAGCTATAGAAAAGAGGAAAAGAAAGAATTAGTTTTAATAGGGGAAAAGAAAGAATACGAACCTTTATCAAGAGCAGTTTTTATAAAAAGGATGAATAAAAGAAAATTCTAACAATGTCTATTAAAGAAACAACTGTAGAGATTAAACTTAAAAACTTAAAAAGTAATTTAGATTTTTTAAAGTCTAAATTAAATGTGAAGACAAAGTTTATGGCTGTAGTGAAAGCCTTTTCATATGGGAGCGACTCGGCCATTGTTTCTAAAGAATTAGAAAGACTAGGGGTTGATTATCTAGCTGTTGCTTACACACAAGAAGGAATTGAACTAAGAAAAGTGGGGATAAAAATTCCGATTCTTATTTTACACCCTCAAGAAAATGATTTTGATGATATATTAAGTAATCATTTAGAGCCTAGCATTTATTCATTTAGAATATTATCATTTTTTACAAAAAAATTAAATAAAGAAAATATAAAAGCTTATCCATATCATATAAAGTTTAATACTGGTTTGAACAGGCTTGGGTTTTTAAAAAAGGATTTACAAAAACTAACCCCATTAATAAAACAAAATTTACCAAAATATATATTTTCTCATTTGGGAGCTTCTGAAGATTTAGATGAAAAAAACTATACTAAAAAACAAATTGAAGAGTTTATTTCAATTAGTGAAATTGTTGAAAAGGATTTAAATCGATCGATAAAAAAACACCTTTTAAATACATCTGGAATATTGAACTATTCTGATTTTCAGTTCAATATGGTAAGGTCGGGAATTGGACTATATGGGTTTGGAAATGATATTAAATTTAAAGCCAATCTAAAGCCAATATTAACATTGAAAACTGTTATTTCTCAAATTCATGAGCTTAAACCTGGAAGTTCAGTAGGATATAATAAAGGCTTTATTGCTGAAACCCCTACTGTTATTGCCACTCTTCCAATTGGACATGCTGATGGAATCGGAAGGCAATACGGCAATGGCAATGGAGAAGTGCTGGTTGGAGATAAAATGGCTAAAATCATTGGGAATGTGTGTATGGATATGATAATGGTAAATGTTACTGAAATAAACTGTGAAGAGGGAGACGAAGTTATTTTTTTTGACGATAATTCTTACACAGCAGAAGAATTTTCAAAAAAAGCTAATACTATTTCATATGAGTTAATTAGTTCTATTTCAAGAAGAATAAAAAGAAATGTGTCTAGGTAGTGTTGTATCTGTAACTTTTTGTTTTAAAATTGACTTATTTGTGTCAACTACCAAATCGTTAATCATAAATATTTATTTTTGTTAAAAATTAAAATATGAGAATTGCAATTGTTGGTGCTACCGGAATGGTTGGAACTGTAATGCTTGATGTTATAAAAGAAAGAAGTTTACATTTTGATGAACTGCTTCTTGTCGCTTCGAAAAATTCTGTGGGTAAAATAGTTTCGTACTGTGGTAAAGACTACACAGTTATAGGTTTAGATGAGGCGCTTTTGAAACAGCCCGATATTGCTATTTTTTCAGCAGGTGGCGAAACTTCTTTATTGTGGGCTCCTAAATTTGCAAAAATTGGGACTGTTGTAATTGATAATTCATCAGCGTGGAGAATGGACCCTTCTAAAAAGCTAATAATACCTGAAATTAATGGATCAGAAATTGAAAAAAACGATAAAATAATTGCTAACCCAAATTGCTCAACAATTCAAATGTTAATGGTTTTAGCCCCTATTCACAAAAAGTACGGTATCAAAAGAGTAATTGTTTCAACATATCAATCTATCACAGGAACAGGTGTAAAAGCGCTAAAACAGCTCGAAAATGAATACAATGACATAGAGGGTGAAATGGCGTATAATTATAAGATTCATCAAAATGCCATTCCTCATTGTGATGATTTTTTGGAGAACGGATATACTAAAGAAGAAATGAAACTGTCAAACGAAACTCATAAAATATTAGATCCTTCAATTAGTGTTAGCGCTACTGCTGTAAGGATTCCGGTAATTGGGGGACATAGCGAATCAATAAATATTGAGTTAGAAAAACCATTTGATGTGTCAGAAATTACTCAACTACTAAAAGAAACAAAAGGGGTAATAGTTAAAGATGATATTTTAAACCTTGACTATCCGATGCCATTATATTCAAAAAATAAAGATGAAGTTTTTGTTGGAAGAATAAGAAAAGATTTTTCTCACAAAAAGGCTTTAAATCTATGGGTAGTGGCCGACAATCTTAGAAAAGGCGCAGCTACAAATGCAGTTCAAATAGCAGAAAAAATAGTGGCCGATTTTTTATAATTTATTTTTCTTCCATTTCAAAATCTTCCATAAACTTTGTGGTGTAGTTTCCTGAAATATAATCAGGGTGATCCATCAGTTGTCTATGAAAAGGAATTGTTGTTTTTATACCCTCTATAATAAACTCATCTAAAGCTCTACGCATTTTATCAATGGCGTCCTTTCTGTTTTGAGCTGTTATAATCAATTTAGCAATCATAGAGTCATAATTAGGTGGAATCGTGTATCCACTATACACATGAGTATCTAATCTAACTCCATGTCCCCCTGGTAAATGTAGGTTTGTTATCTTTCCAGGTGAAGGCCTAAAGCCTTTGAACGGATCTTCTGCATTAATTCTACACTCAATTGAATGAAGTTTAGGAAAATAATGTTCGCCTGAGACCTTAATGCCAGATGCAACTTTTATTTGTTCTTTAATTAAATCATAGTCTATAACCTGTTCGGTTATTGGGTGTTCTACTTGAATTCTAGTATTCATTTCCATGAAATAAAAATTTCTATTTTTATCAACTAAAAATTCTATTGTTCCAGCTCCCTCGTATTTAATATACTCAGATGCTTTGACTGCAGCTTTTCCCATCCTCTCCCTAAGTTCATCTGTCATAAATGGAGAAGGAGTCTCTTCTGTTAACTTCTGATGTCTTCTTTGAATTGAACAATCTCTTTCGGATAAATGAGAAGCTTTCCCAAATTTATCTGCTATGATTTGTATTTCGATATGTCTCGGATCTTCTACTAGTTTTTCCATGTACATTCCGTCGTTCCCAAATGAAGCAAATGCCTCTTGTTTTGCGCTTTCCCATAAATCCAAAAAACCTTCCTCGCTCCAAACTGCTCTCATACCTTTTCCGCCACCTCCTGCAGTGGCTTTTATCATAACTGGATAACCTATTTTTTTAGCTATTTTTTTAGCATTTTCGAAAGAGTCTATAATTCCCCCTGAACCTGGTATTGTAGGAACTCCAGCTTCTTTCATAGTTGCAATTGCTGAAGCTTTATCTCCCATTCTATCAATCATTTTAGGGGAAGCTCCTATAAATTTTATTTTATGTTCATCACATATTTTTGAAAATCTAGAGTTTTCAGATAGAAAACCATAACCAGGATGAATTGCATCTGCGTTAGTAATTTCTGCTGCAGCTATAATATTAGGGATTTTTAAATATGACTCCGAACTATTAGCCGGACCTATACAAACTGCTTCGTCCGCAAATTTAACATGTAAACTTTCTTCGTCAGCTACAGAATAAACTGCTACTGTTTGTATTCCCATTTCCTTACAAGTTCTAATAATTCTTAAGGCTATTTCCCCCCTATTAGCAATTAATATTTTTTTAAACATAGGTATATGATTAAGAAGGGTCTATCACAAATAAAGGTTGGTCAAACTCAACAGGAGATGAATCATCGACTAGAATTTTTACAATTTTGCCAGAGTACTCTGATTCTATTTCATTAAAAAGCTTCATTGCTTCTACAACACACAAAACGCTTCCTTCACTTATTAAATCACCTATTTCGATAAAGTTTGGTTTATCTGGGGATGGTTTTCTGTAAAAAGTTCCTATAATTGGAGATTTAATAGTGATCAAATGATCTTCTTCAGCTATATCAACACTTTGTGAGCTAACGGATTCTGTTGTATTTTCCAATGGCAAGTTCTGAATTACAGGTTGAGTATTAATCATTACAGGTTCACTATGTGTTACCATATTGCCTGAAACTCCAGTTTTAACACTTAGTTTTAAATCTTTTGATTCGATTTTTACTTCGCTAACTCCAGATTTTGCGACAAATTTAATTAACTGTTGAATTTCTTTAATGTTCATAATAAGAATAATTAGTGGTTATAGGCCCATTTTAGATACATTGCTCCCCAAGTAAAGCCAGCTCCGAAAGAGGCAAAAATAATGTTATCTCCTTTTTTAAATTTAGACTCAAAATCAAATAATAGTAAAGGAATTGTTGCTGCGGTTGTATTACCATACCTGTGTATGTTCATAAGCACCTTTTTATCTTTAATACCCATTCTATTGGATGTTGCTTCTATTATTCTCTTATTCGCTTGGTGTGCGACTAAATAATTTACATCAAGGTGAGTTAAATTATTGCGTTTCATAATTTGTTCAGAAGCATCTGACATATTTGAAACAGCATGCTTGAAGACGTTTTTACCGTCTTGATATATGAAATGCTTTTTATCTTCTACTGTTTGTTTTGTTGTTGGTGTTTGAGACCCTCCAGCCTCAATTCTTAATAAGTCTCTGTTAGAGCCATTAGAACGCAAATACTCGTCTTGAACGCCATACCCTTCATTGTCTGGTTCTAATAGAACAGCACCTGCGCCATCACCAAAAATAATACATGTATTTCTGTCAGAATAGTCAACTATTGAAGACATTTTATCAGCTCCTATTAAAATAATTTTTTTGTATCTGCCTGATTCAATAAACGCAGATGCAGTAGACATCCCGTATAAAAATCCTGAACAAGCAGCGCTAATATCAAATCCAAAAGCATTAGATGCTCCAATTTCAGAAGCTACATATGCAGCAGTTGCAGTTGCTTGCATGTCAGGTGTAATAGTTGCTACAATTACTAAATCAATTTCTAATGGATCAAGTTTTTTTTTGTCAATAATGGCGTTAGCCGCTTTAATTGCCATGTGGGAAGTCCCTATGCCCTTATCTAAAATTCTTCTTTCTTTAATTCCGGTACGGGTTGTTATCCACTCATCATTAGTATCAACAATTGTTTCTAAATCTTTATTGTTTAAAATTTTCTCAGGCAAAAAAGAACCAACCGCAGTAATAGAAGCGTTAATATTTTTCAAAATCGTTTAATAGAATATTGACCAAAAATGGTAAAAAAATGGATAAAAAGGGCAAAAAAAATCAAAAAGTGTAAAAAAATGCGATTTTTTTAAAAAACTGTATTAAGCTTCTGCTTCTACAGAATTGTCAATCAAAACTTTACCTCTATAATATAATTTTCCTTCATGCCAGTGAGCTCTATGATATAAGTGAGCTTCTCCTGTAGTTTTACATGTTGCTATCTGAGAGTCTGAAACTTTGTAGTGAGTTCTTCTTTTGTCTCTTCTAGTTTTGGAAATTTTTCTTTTAGGATGTGCCATAATCTATTATATTAAATCTTTTAATTTATCCCATCTGGGATCGCTTTTATCTTTTTTATCTAGAACGTTTGATTCATACTCTCTAAGTCTTTTTAACGTTTCTGTTTCTAAAGAACCGTCTTTTACACCAGGGTGCATAATTTTAATAGGCAAAGATAACACTATCATTTCAAACAAGTATTTCGCTACATTTATTTGAGTTTGACCAACAGGTAAAACCAAAAGCTCCTCATTATCGTCAGATAATTCAGAACTAAACTTTACTACCAATTTCATGCTATGCTTTTGCATATATTCAAAAGGTTCATTAGAAACATGACAATTTAAGTGAATCTTTCCTTTTGAATAAAAATTAAACTCTAATAAATTAGATTTTTTATTCAAAATAACTTTTGCGTCAATCTTGCAACTATTAAAATCGTTATAATCAAAATGTTCAAAGAACTTCTCATCTAGTTCATACTTATACTCATGCTCTCCTTCTTTTAATCCAGTAAAACTAATTACAAACTGATTTAGAAACTGCATAATGCTAAGTTTGAGCCTGCGAATATAAGAAATATTATAATTTTAACAGACTATTTTTTTCCTGTTTTCGAATTGGACGAAGTTAATGGGTTTTTATTTAGATCATCAAACAACTTTCTTGATTTTAAAATATCGATTGCAGAAAATATAGCATTTTTAAAAGAAGTAGAATCTGCAAGTCCCTTACCTGCAATATCATAGCCTGTCCCATGGTCAGGTGAAGTTCTTATTTTATTTAATCCTGCGGTATAATTAACACCAGAACCAAAAGACAAGGTTTTAAAAGGAATAAGGCCTTGGTCATGGTAAATTGCCAAAACAGCATCATATTTTTTATGCAACCCTGAACCAAAAAAACTGTCACTTGAAAAAGGTCCAAAAACCAAATTACCTTTTGATGCAATTTCAAAAAGTACTGGCTTTAATAAATCTTGGTCATCATTTCCTATAACTCCCCCGTCTCCAACATGAGGGTCAATAGATAAAACTGCAATTTTAGGCTTTTGTATCCCAAAATCTTTTTTTAAAGATTCATTAATTAAAGAAAATTTTTGCTCAATTCTTTGTTTTGTAATATGTGAATTAATGTCTTTTAAAGGAATATGATCTGTTAATAACCCTACCTTTAATTCATCACAAATCATAAACATCAAGCTTTCACCACTAAGTTCTTTTGCTAAGTAATCTGTATGACCTGGGAATTTAAATTCTTCACTCTGAATGTTGTTTTTATTAATTGGAGCAGTAACCAATAAATTAATACTATCGTTAATCAAAGCTTTAACAGCCGACTGAAGTGACAAAAATGATTTTGTTCCTGAATCCTTTGTTGGTTTACCAAATGTTGTGACAAAATCTTCCTCCCAAACATTAATAATATTAACTTTTCCGTTGACAGGCTTTTGGTTTGAATCAATCTTTATTTGATCTATTTCAATATTAAGCTGTTTTTTTTGATCCGAAATTAATTTATAATTGCAAAAAATCACTGGAGTAAAAAAATTTAATATTCTACTGTCGCTTAAAGATTTTAAAATGACTTCTATTCCTATTCCGTTTGGATCTCCGCAAGAAACACCTACAATAGGTAAAGTTTCGTTCTTCATGTCATTTGTTCTTTTATTATTATTAATTTTATCCAATCTTAAAGATATAAATTAATACTCATGTTTACAGGAATTGTTGAACACCAAGCAGAAATAGTTGATATTAAAAAAACTAAAAATAACCTTGACATTACCTTGTCTTGCGAGCTAACGTCTGAATTGAAAATTGATCAGAGCGTCTCTCACAACGGAATTTGTTTAACTGTAGTTAGCATAAATAACAAATCATACACAGTAACTGCGATTGAAGAAACAACAAATAAAACTACCATTGGCAGCTGGATGGTTGGTGATATTATAAATTTAGAAAGGGCCATGAAAATTGGAGACAGACTAGACGGTCACATGATACAAGGGCATGTTGATCAAGTTGGTAAATGTATTTATGCTGAAGAAAAAAATGGAAGTTGGGAATTTATAATTGAATACAAAAAATCAAATAATATTACTGTTGAAAAAGGATCTATAGCTGTAAACGGAATTAGTTTAACGGTCATAGATTCAAAAACTACTCAGTTCAAGGTAGCTATCATTCCTTACACCTATCACAATACAAGTTTTAAAACGTTAAAAAAAGATGATGCTGTCAACTTAGAGTTTGATATCCTTGGGAAATACCTGACTAAAATGGCTTTGAACTACAAATAATTTAATTCATCTTTAAAATCCATAATAAAGGATTTAGTGGAGTGGTTTTTTGAAATATACTAAATTGGATGGAAGATTTTCCGGTAGAAGAGTTAGTGAAAACTTCTCCTATATATTGATTTGAACTGACCTTATCTCCTTTACTAACAAACACTTTCGATAGATTTTTATAAGCTGTGATATAATTTCCGTGTTGAACTAAAACAGTCGGATTACTTCCTCTAAACTGAAGAACGGACAATACGCTTCCTTCAAAAACCGTTTTTACTTTTTGGGATTTTTCGGTAGCTATAACTATTCCGTTGCTTTTGATTTTAGCAGTTTTAACAACAGGATGTGGCTGAGTTCCAAATTTTTGAATGACAACACCTCTTGAAACTGGCCATGGTAATTTCCCTTTATTCAATTCAAACTTTTTTGCTAACGCTTTTGCTTCTGGTGTTAAATTAAACCCTTCAGAGTTTTTGCTAGATTTGTTTTTGTTTGATCTTGCAATAGCTTCTCTAATCAATTTATCAATTTGCTTATCGATTTTTTGACTTTCTTTTTCTTTAGCGATAATATTTTTTTTATATTTTTTTTCTTTATTTCTTAGTTTAGAAATTATGTTCTTTGCTTTCTTTTTTTCTGATTCCAAAGTTTTTTGAGTTGATCTATTTTTTGTTAGTAAACCTTGTTTCAAATCTCTTTTATAAAGCAATTCTTTTTTAATTTCCTTAAGCTCCGCTGAAATTAATCCTATTTTTTTTGCTTGATTTTTTCTAAATAACGAATACTGTTTTATATACTGAGTACGCTTAAATGCTTGAAAAAAAGTTTCAGAGGAAAGGATAAACATGAGTCTATTTTTGCCAGATTTAGATTTAAAAGATTTTAAGATCATTTCCTTATACGCCTCTTTAACCTCAAAAAGATCCTTTTCTAATTTTTCTATGAATTTAGAATTATCTTCTATCTCCTGATTTAAGAGATTTATTTGCTGATTTGTAAGTTTAATTAGTTCTTGTTTTCTTTCAATCTTGTAACTAAGGTTTTCAACATCACTAAAAACTGCTGCTTTTGTTTGTTTGTTTGTAAAAAGTAGTGCGTTTATTTCTTTCAATTCTTTTTTGATATCAGCTTTTTTTTCTTCTAATTGCTTTTGAGTTGATTTTTGAGCATGGACTAATAAAGCACTTAATAAAAATGCTGCTATTAAAAAACTTTTTTTTGAGATTCTAAAAAAACTCATAGTTGAATTTTTTTATATCCACTAGGTATTTTAAATGGAAAAGAAATTTCTTCGTTAATTCTTCTAACTTTTGAATTGAGACTAATTTTCAATTCTTTTCCTTTACTTTGGGCGATTATTATAACTTTTTGAGGTAATATATTTTTATCTATAGCTTTAAAATTATCGTACTCGATTGTTAAACTACTTTGTTTATTATTTGTAACAACCTGTTTTATCAAATTAAAAGTAATAGGCTCAAAATAATACTTGTGATTTATTTTTTTTTTTCTGTCAAATGAACTTAGTACGTAATTTTTGTTTTCTAGACTTTGTCTAAGCTTTTGATTGTTCAAATTTACAATAGGCTTTCCTGTTATTAAATTTTCAAATGATGATAATGAAAATTGAAAATTCAATAGTTCTGAAATATAGTCGTAATTACCTTTGTAAAATGACTTATTGAGTTTCTCGTAAAATGCTAAATTATTTTTAGTAAGTAATCCTTTAAACAGCGGGATTAAAAGTGATCCGCTAATTAAGATTTGTTCTTGTTTTTTCAGTCTTATTGAAAGATTGAATTGATTGGTTGATCCATTGTTAACAATTGTTGCTTGCGAACGCAGCATTAAATAGGAGAATTTATTCTTATTGTTGTCTATTTTTTCTTTTAAAATTTTTGTTGGTATTTTTTTTAAAACTGAGTTTGAACTCGCATTTTTGGTTAAATTACAGCTTGTAATTAGCAGAAAAAAGACAATAATTATTTTTCTCATTACAGCAAGTTAAATTAACTCACTGAAATCTCCAATATTTATAGATTTATAATTGCCATCATATTTACAATTATTACCAATCATAGAGTTATTAATTTCAGCGTTTAAAACTTGAGCATGCTTACCAATTATAGAGTTTTCTATTTGTGAGTCGCAAATTTTTGTTTCTTTATATATAGAAACATGGGGGCCAATAGTGGAGTTTTCAATAACAACATTGTCATCAATAAATACAGGCTCAATAATCTTTGAATTAATTAACTTAACATTTTCTGATATCAATTGTAATTTGTCTTTACTATGAAAATTAAGCATTTCTTTATTTGAGTTAATTGAGCTTTTAACATTTCCGCAATCTAACCAAGCAGACACCTTCCCAACTTTAAATGTTTTGCCGTCACTCATCATTTTTAGCAAACCGTCATTTATTTGATACTCTCCAGAATTCATTATATTTTCATCAATAACTTGCTGAAGCTTGTTTTTTAATTGTGCTATTTCTTTAAAATAATACAAGCCAATCACTGCTAAATTTGAAACAAATTCCTTCGGCTTTTCTACTAGAGCGGTTACATTTCCTTTTTCATTTAATTTAACAACTCCGTAAGCTTCAGGATTTTCAACTTCTTTTGTCCATATAACTGCATCTGCTTCCTTGTCAAAACTCTCATTGGTTTTAATTAAAGTGTCTGGGTAAATTACTAATGCTTTCCCGCTTAAAGATTTCTCTGCACACATAATTGCATGACCAGTTCCCAATGGGTTAAGTTGCCTATATATGGTTGCGTCTGAATCATATTTCTGTGCTAATAATTTTAACTCTTGAATAATTTCAATTCCAAAAAAAAACTCGTCTCCAACAATAAAAGCCATTTCTTCGATCGGCTCATCTACCAATTTAACAGCATCTTTAATTAATTGAGCTAAAATACTCTTGCCTGCTATTTTAACTAACGGCTTAGCGGTAGTAAAAGTATGAGGCCTTAATCGAGACCCTCTACCAGCCATGGGTATTATTAATTTCATAGTGTTTAATTTATACCTGTACTTCCAAATCCTTTATCACCTCTTTGTGTTTCACTTAAAGAACTGCTTAATACAATTTTTGGTTGCTCGTATTTACAAACTACAAGCTGAGCTATTCTATCTCCGGAACTAATAACAAACTTTTCTTTAGAAAGGTTAATAAGTATAACTCCTATTTCACCTCTGTAATCAGCATCAATTGTACCTGGCGAATTTAAGACAGTTATTCCTTTTTTAAGAGCCAAACCACTTCTTGGTCTAACCTGAATTTCAAATCCTTTTTCTAATTCTACAAAAAGACCTGTTTTTACAAGAATTCTATCAAGTGGCTCTAAAGTTATTGAACTATCTAAAAATGCCCGAACATCCATTCCAGCAGAAAGCTCCGTTTCGTATTTTGGGAGTTTATTGTTTGACTTGTTGACTATTTTTAATACCATAATTGACAAAATAGTAATTATACTTTTAGCTATTTAAAGCTTCCGCACCACCTACAATCTCTAGTATTTCGTTTGTAATTGAAGCTTGTCTTGCTTTGTTGTAAGTAAGTTTAAGCTCATCTCTAAGTTCAGAAGCATTATCAGTAGCTTTATGCATTGCTGTCATTCTAGCGCCATGTTCGCTTGCAAAAGAATCTCTAATAGCTTTAAACAATTGAATCTTTAAGGATTTTGGGATTAAAGTATTAGTAATGTTTTCTAGAGATGGCTCAAAGATATAGTCTAAATTATCGGATCCTTCATTTTCGTTAATAGGAATAGGCAAGAATTGTTCAGATTTAATAATCTGAGTTGCTGCATTTTTAAATGAGTTATATATAATTTCTATATGATCGTAATCATTTGAAACAAAAAGACTCATTAGTTTATCAGCAATTTTACCGACATTTTCATAGTTTAAATCTTCGAAAACGTCGCTGTCGTTTTGAATAATAGCTTCATTTTTTGAAAGCGTGTCATTGATTTTTTTTCCAATTGTTAAAAAATCAATTTTTGAGTCTCTAAATTTTTCATTTGACTTAAACGCTAATGCTTCTTTAGCAATATTAGCATTGAAAGCCCCACATAAACCTCTATTAGAGCTTATTGCTACAACCAATACTTTGTTCAGTTTTCTGTTTTCAGTAAAAGATTTACTTCCTCCTCCGCTGGTGCCGCTAAAGCTTTGCATTAGCTCTGAAAGCTTGTCAGAATATGGTCTCATTGCCGTAATAGCATCTTGAGCTTTTTTTAATTTAGCTGCAGAAACCATTTTCATAGCGCTAGTTATCTGCATGGTTGAAGATACAGATCCTATTCTAATTCTAATTTCTTTAAGATTCGCCATTAATTAATCTATTTAATATGTAGAACTTAGTTCGTCAGCAACCTTGGTTAAAACACTTATAACATCATCTGTTAATTTTCCTGACTTAATTGTCTCCATTGTCTTTTTATGTTTTGCATTTAAAAAGTCAATATATTTTCTTTCAAATTCTTTAACCTTATTTACAGGCACCTTTTTAAGTAAATTTTTAGACCCTGCAAAAATAATTGCTACTTGGTCTTCTACTGTAAATGGATCATTTTGAGCTTGCTTTAAAATTTCTACATTTCTCTTTCCTTTTTCAATTACATTTAATGTAGCGTCATCTAAATCAGAACCAAATTTTGCAAATGCTTCAAGTTCTCTAAACTGAGCTTGATCTAGTTTAAGCGTCCCAGAAACTTTTTTCATCGGTTTAATTTGCGCCGAGCCACCAACTCTTGAAACCGAAATCCCAACATTAATAGCTGGTCTTACGCCAGCGTTAAAAAGGTTTGATTCTAAAAATATTTGTCCATCTGTAATAGAAATTACATTTGTTGGAATATATGCAGAAACATCTCCTGCCTGTGTTTCAATAATTGGTAATGCTGTTAAAGACCCTCCTCCTTTTACAATAGGTTTTAAAGAATCTGGTAAATCGTTCATGTCTTTAGCAATAGCATCATCTGCAATTACCTTAGAAGCTCTCTCCAATAATCTAGAGTGTAAATAGAAAACATCTCCAGGATAAGCTTCTCTTCCTGGTGGTCTTCTTAATAAAAGTGAAACCTCACGATATGCTACAGCTTGTTTAGATAAATCATCATAAATAATTAGAGCTGGTCTTCCAGTATCTCTAAAAAACTCTCCAATTGCAGCACCTGCAAACGGAGCATAGACCTGCATAGGCGCAGGGTCTGAGGCATTCGCCGCTACAATAGTTGTGTAGGCCATCGCACCTTTATCTTCAAGAGTTTTTGCAATTCCTGCAACTGTTGATGCTTTTTGACCAATAGCAACATATATACAGTAAACAGGCTCGCCTGCGTCATAAAACTCTTTCTGGTTAAGAATTGTATCTATACATACTGTTGTTTTTCCTGTTTGCCTATCTCCAATAACTAATTCTCTTTGTCCACGCCCAACAGGTATCATTGCATCAATGGATTTTATTCCTGTTTGCATTGGTTCATTTACTGGTTGTCTAAAGATAACTCCAGGGGCTTTTCTTTCAAGTGGCATTTCATAAAGCTTGCCTTCAATATTTCCTTTACCATCAATAGGCTTTCCTAGTGCATTCACTACTCTCCCAACTATTTTCTCTCCAACATTAATAGAAGCAATTCTTTGTGTTCTTTTAACTGTATCTCCTTCGCTAATTTCTTTTGAAGGGCCAAGTAAAACAACTCCTACATTATCTTCTTCAAGATTAAGTACAATTCCCTCAAGTCCTGAATCAAAAGAAACTAATTCTCCATATTGAACATTAGACAATCCGTAAACTCTGGCAATTCCATCACCTACTTGCAGGACTGTTCCAACCTCATCTAAAGATGCAGAAGCGTCTAATCCCATTAATTGTTTTTTTAGTATTGCTGAAACTTCAGCTGGTTTAATTTGTGACATAATCTATGATGTTGATAAATTAGTATTTTTTGTAAATTCTTGTTTTATAGTTTTAAGTTTATTTTTAAAACTAGCATTATATTCAATATCTCCCAGCCTCAAAACAAACCCTCCTATAAGGCTGCTGTCTGTTTTATTAGTTAGGATTGTTTCCTTATTAGTTAATTTAGAGATAACTTCAAGTACGTGAGATTTCATCTCGTCGGTTAAAGGAACTGCAGTCGTAACAAGAGCAGATTGAATCCCCATGTGTTCTTTATAAAGCTCAATAAACTTAAATGATATTACTTCGAAGAGAGCTATTCTGTTATTATCTGAAAGAACATTGATTAAACTAATTGAAAGTTTTGATAGATCTTTAAATATTAAATTAAGAGTACTTAACTTAACACTGTTTTTAATTATCCTGCTTTCAGTTAAGGATTGTAAATTTTGATTTTCTTTAAAAGTATTTAGAACTGTTAGCATGTCAGAATACATTGATTCTAGACTATCTTTTTCAATAGATTCTAAAATTAATGCTTTAGCATAGCGAATTGCAGCTCTATTTGTTTTCATTTATTTTAATGTAACTTCTTTAACAAGGTCTTTAACCAAATTCATTTGCGATTGATCGTCAGATAATTTTTCTTTTAAAACTTTCTCAGCTATGTCAATTGAAAGGCTTGCTACTTGATTTTTTAAATCTACAATCGCAGCATTTTTTTCGTTTTGAATAGTTTCTTGTGCTTGAGAAATAATTTTTTTAGCTTCATTTTTAGCTTCATTTTTAGCCTCATCTATTAGCTGTTGTTTGATTTCTCGTGCTTCTTTTAAGAGTGAATCCCTTTCAGATCTTGCTTTTTTCAAAGTCTCTTCATTGTCAGACTGTAAAGAGGCCATTTCTTCTCTGGCTTTTTCAGCCGAAAGCAATGCGTTTTTTATCCCTTCTTCTCTTTCATTTACTGCGTCTAAAATAGGCTTCCAAGCAAATTTCTTTAGTAAAAAAATTAACAGAATGAATATAATTGTTTGCCAAAAAAACAAACCAATCGAAAATTCAGTTATAAGTTTTTCCATTTTTTTAGTTATTTAAATTATCTTTTTACAGCACGCTTTCACAAGGTTAGCTGTGCTGTAAAAAGTTTTGATAATTGACTATAGTGCAAAAAGTGCAGCAAAGCCTATACCTTCAACAAGGGCAGCTAAAATAAGAGCAGCAACTTGAATTTTTCCACTAGCATCAGGCTGACGTCCGATAGCTTCCATAGCTCCCTTTCCTATCAATCCGATTCCAATTCCAACTCCGATTACTACTAATCCTCCACCTACGATTACTGGTATTTCCATATTTATATAATTTTAATTAAACATTCTTTTTTAATGATCCTCCTCCGCCACTGCAAATCCAAAATATAATGCCGATAGCATTGTAAAAATATAAGCTTGTAATAGCGCTACTAAAATCTCAATAATTGCGATAAAAAAAGCTAAACCAAACGATAAAGCTGAGCCAAACCAAGCTTTGAAAATAAACATCAACCCAATTAAACTGTAAAGCACTATGTGTCCTGCTTGTATATTAGCGTATAATCTAATAAGCAGTGAAAACGGCTTGATAAAAACACCTAAAAGTTCTATTGGAGCCAATACTATCTTTATAAAGACAGGCACTCCTGGCATCCAAAATATATGTCCCCAATAATTTTTATTGGCTGTAAAATTTGTTATTAAAAACGTTAGTAGTGCCAGTGAAAAAGTAACCGCAATATTTCCTGTTACATTCACACCTAATGGTGTTAGGCCCAACATGTTCAAAAACCAAACAAAGAAAAACACAGTTAATAAATAACTCATGTAGTTTTTATATTTTTTTTCTCCAATATTTGGAATAGCAATTTCATCCCTTATATACAATATAATAGGTTCGAAAAACCTTCCAACCCCCTTAGATATTCCTTTATTAGTTGTAAACGATTTTGCCAAACCTGAAAACAGCAGGAACATTAGAATTGCCACAAGCATAATAGTGGCAATATTTTTTGTTATTGAAAAGTCAAGTGGCTGCGCGTTTAGTGGATGATGATCCTCGTTATAATCTAAAACACCCTCCTTATTAGTTTTATATATTTTACTGTCGTGATAATTTAACTTAAAAAAACTCCCGTTACTTTCAACAACTTTTTTACCGTGCTTTAGAGCAGAGGACATGAAAAAATGAAACCCATTGTCGTATAAAATAACTGGTAAAGGGATTTCTATGTATACCTTTTTGCCGGTTTCTTCATTAATCCAAGATGTAATAGAATAAGAATGGCTGTCTTTTAAATGATGGTTAATGTATTCTTTGATTTCTGTTTTAAGGTCTCCACCTTTCTTTGGATCTTTAGTATCGTTGTCAATTGGAGCTGCAGAAATTGTAAGCCCAAAAATTAAGGTAAATAATATGACTATAGAATGTTTAAAATTTTTCAACTTAAGCCTTAATTGTTGGATTAAAATATGTGCGCAAATGTAAGGTTATTAACTAAAAAACAAAAATTAAGAAAGAAGAATTTTTTAAGAGTTTTAATTTATTTTTTTTAGTTGTTTTATTAAGACATAAAACGACAATGCTACCCCAAATAAAGTTAAGTATGTTGTAAAGGTTTTACCGTAATTATAAGTACTGTCAATGTACTTTCCCAAAGAAGCTGAACAGAAAATTGTGAAACCCATTTGGGCAACAAGACCAATAAAGATGATAAAAGGGTTACGCTGTTTTTTCAGAATTTATTTTTTCATTTGAAGAAAGTGCTTTCATTTTTTTAGCACCTTTCATAGAAATACTTGCATCAACGCTTGCTCCAGACTCAACGGCCAACTTGCCCGCCATAACCTCTCCTTCAATTCTAGCAGAAGACTTCAAAGACAAAATTCCTGAGACATCTAAATTTCCTTTAATAGTTCCTGCGACATCTGAATTTTCACAAATAATTTTTCCTGAAACTATTCCTTCCTCACCTATTACAACTTTCCCTGTTGTCGAAATAGTCCCTTCAACTTTTCCGTCAATTCTAAAATCTGCCTGTGAGGTGATGTTACCAACTATTACTGTTGTTTTTTCAATAATATCAATTTTATTTGATTCTCTATTTTGTTGCATCTGTTTGTTATTTGATAAATTAAACGCCATATTATTAATTCAAGTCTAAAGTCTTGTAAATCAGCATGTTTTTATACTGGGAAGACAAAGCTACAAAATTATTTTTTAGTCGTAATTCAGGGATTTCTTTAGCTATTTCTAAAGCAGTATTTTCTGCTTTTTCTTTACTTTTAAAATCATGAATAACCAGTAGTTTGTTTTGATAATTGTAAACGTCAAAAGAAACCCTCTTTGAGGTTTTAAGCGCCAAATTAATTTTACTGTCAATTTTCAAAAAGTCATTTTTGGTGAAATCAGTATTGCCAACAATAAATATCAATTTAAAATCTTTTGAAGGGTTTGATCTGCCGGGTTCTTTCCATTTTCTATTTATATTAGAAATGATTTTGTTTAAGCCAGTCACTTTTTGGTTGTCAGCATATTTTTTTGACACCTCTTTAAGAAGTTCGTTGTATTTCATAATGCCTTCCAACCTTCCATAAGACTGAGCCCTTAATAGCTCTAATTCAATCTGAAAATCCTCTTTCTCTATAATATCAATATTTAAATCAACTGATTTTATGATTTTTTCAAAATCTTGATTGTTAAACATCTTTCCTAGACTATCTATGAGCGCCAAAGACTTGTTCTCATCCATCAAAAGATCTTGATCCTTTAATAATGTTTTTGCAAATCTTGAAAGCGAGTCGTTTTTTATAATGTCCTCTTTTATTTCAATGTATTTTAAGTTCCCTTGAACCTTATAAGATTTGTAAAGCAAATATTTTGCTTTAGTAGCTCTTTTAGAATTTGAATCTTTAGACAAAAATTGAGTTATGATGTTCTCTCCCAGATTATAGTTTTTATATTTCAGAATATAAGACTCGGCCAATTCTAGTTTAGATATGTCTAAAAGATTCTTTATACTGTCTTTTTTAAATTGAGAAAAAGGGATGTCTTTGTAAAGTTCCTGTATTTGTGTTTCGTTTTCCAATACGACTTCTTCAGTTTGCTCGTTTTTATTTATTTCGTTAGATAGTTCCTTGTTATTTATGATCGATTTCTCAACTCTCCAATATGTGTCACGTTCTCTGTTCCCCCACACTGATTTGAAAGATTCTATTCCAAAAGCGACTATTCTGTCGTTGTAAAAATAAAAATTGGTTTTTTTGAATGTTCTGTCTATACTTGATTGACTTGGTCTATTGGCATTAATATCAGATTGGTTTTCAATATTAATTGATTTTAAAATTTCATCTAACTTCTTTTTATCATACTCTGAAAGTCTTATTAAACTGTCATAATAAATTATATTTTCTTCAAGATTTACAACGTTTTGAATTCCTTTTTTCTGTCTTTCATAAAGCCAAAACTCTTTGGAGTTTTTGTCTAAGACTTTAAGTGTACTGTCCAAGTATTTGCCAGCCAATAAAAAATTTGAGTCGTTAAAATTTAATTTTGAAAACTTGATGTACGCTTTTGACTTTAACTTTTTGTCAGAGGAGTTTTCCCTTATTGCCATGTTTAAAAAATCCTTTCCTAAGCTTAGTGAGTCTAAAGAAAAAAGAAGATTGGAATAGCCGTAATATATTTTATCTAAATAAGGTTTGTTTTCTTCATTTTTAATTAGTTTCAAAAATTCTTTTTCTGAATCTAAAGGATCTGAATATAAAAGAGCTTTTACTTTTGCATTTATAAAAACATTTCTTGAAACTTTTCTTTTGAAATTTAAAATTTGATTAAATACGGTTTTTGCAGAATCTATGTTTTTTTCTCTTTCATATAGTTGACCTTCAATGTAAAGAAGTCTTGCTTTATCGTTTTTATCTTTAGTGTTTTTCGAGGCTATCTTTAGTGTTTTCAAGGCCTCTTTTCTTTTGTCTAGCTTTAGATAAGCCATAGATAATACCGAGTTTGCCTCTGCTATAGTTTCTTGCTTAATTTTTTTATTCTTTAAAAGGTTTTTTAATAATTCAACTGCCGTAGGCTCTTGCTGCAAACGAATATTACACCTTGCTTTCCATATTACCGACTGTTGCCATTCTTGATTATCAATATTTAATTTATAAACCTGATTAAAAGCGTCAAGTGCCGGAATATACCTTTGATCCAGGTATCTAGCTTTACCAAGCATTAAATAAGCTTCTTGAGTTTTGGGATTGTATTGCACTCCTCCGATAAGCATGGAATGTCTTTGAATCGCTTTTGCTGCCTTCTCTTCAGCTTTTAAAAAAGTTTTATTTTCTAGACCATCTACAGTGATGATTTTATTTGTAGACTCAATAGGTTCAACGACTAAGATTTCCCAAAAGTCTTCTTTGTAAGATTTTAGAAAATTATCCTCCCCTTCTTTAATTGATTCGTTTCCGTTAAACAATATGTTGTATGTAGAAACAGCCGAATGAAACTTCTTGTTTAAGGTCTTGTTTTTCTGGGTTGAACATCCAGAAAGCAGTATTACAAAAAATAGTAGTATTACTTTTTTCAAGCTTATATTAATAGATAATTAGGCGCACACATGTTTACTTAATTAACCAAAATAAAGAAATTTAATTTTATTAACCCTTAAAATAAGTTTCTAATTCCTTGAGAGTCTCTTTGTTTGTCTTGATGTCTTTTATAAGCTTTCCTTTTTCAAGAAGGGCAATTCGATCACAAACCTCTGTAACATCTTGAATATCGTGACTTGAGACAAGGATAGTGGTGTCATTGTATTTACTTAAATCTTTTATTATTCCTTTTAGCCTGATTTGTGTTGAAGGGTCGAGATTTGCAAAAGGCTCGTCAAGAATTATAACCTTTGGCTCTCCTATTAGAGCTGCTATTACACCTACTTTTTTTTGATTTCCCTTTGAAAGATCTCTTAAATATTTTTTTCCTCCTAATATTTCTCCGTGGAAAAAATCTTCGAATTTTAAAACAAAATTATCTACTTGAATTTTCGAAAGACCTCTTAATTCCCCAATAAAGTAAAAGTATTCCTCGGGCATCAAGTAACCTATTAAAAAGGTTTCGTCTAAAAATGCGGTAGTAAAAGACTTCCAGTCTTCACTAAAGGAAACTTCAACGCCATTATTAATCACTTTCCCTTTGGTTGGTTTTATTAAATCCAATAAACAGCTAAAAAGCGTAGTTTTTCCAGCGCCATTATTTCCAATTAACCCAAAGGTTTGTCCAGAGGGGATTTCAAGTGAATTTATTTCTAAAACGGTCTGTTTTGAATATTTTTTAATAAGATTTTCAATTTTAATCATAACAACTAATTTGTTTTATAGGCTTTAAGCGTTGAGTACTTTTCTGTTTTGTAAGCTTTCATAATAAGGTTAAATGCAACAGGCTTTAGAAAAATTCCTAATGTCCCTAAGCCAGCAACGGCCAAACATCCTGTTAAATGATCATAATATTGACTTGTAAAGTAATAAACCAATACGGGTAAAAGCATTTGAGGAAATCCAACTAAAAGAGTTTTAGCGTTGAACGCTTTTTTATCTCCAAAGGCGTTTGCGCTTGAATTTAAATCAATTGGAGATTTTGTGTAAGCCCCTGCCCAAAGAGTCAAATAGCCGTTCACTCCTATGTTATAAAAAGCTCCTGCCAAAACAGCGTAAACAGCATTAGTTCCAAAAAAAGAATAAATAAATGAAGCAAGTACAGTAGAAATTACTGTTCCTATTATCATGAGAGACCACTTGGAATTTAAATATTCTTTGTACTCAATGTTTTGAGTCATCATTAGTGGGTAATACTGGCTATCCCAGCTTGGCACAAACGAGCCGAACATAAACAAAAAACCGCCTGTGGAGAAAAGATATCCAAAAAAAAGAAAACCAGATCCAAGAATTTCCTCCGAGGGAACAAAAATAGTTCCATAAAAAAGCATCCCAATTCCCATATAAACAGCTGTTCGCGCTCTCTTAGATCTTTTTAAGAGTCGTAAATCGTTTTTTATAAAAGTTGCTGTTTTCCCAAATCTATCAAGAAAACTAAAATCATCCATCTTAGCTTCTTTAATTTTTATCTGTAACCCTGTATCAGTATACAGGCCTTGAAGCAAATACTTGTTTACATAATCATAAAGCCAAAAGACTAAAATCCATGTAAAGGCGACAGCATAAGGCTGAGAATAAAATAAATAAAAAAACTGTTCGGAGTATGCTGTAAAATCTACAATAGAATAATACTCAAGTATTTTTATTAGTGCCAATATTCCTCCAACACCGTAGATTAATTTGTTTTTATTTATTAATAAAAAATTAAAAAAATTGGTGACGTATATAAGCCCTATGATATTAATGTTCCAAAAAATTAATCCGACAATATCATAATCTCCTGTGCTTGCTAACAGAAATGAAAAAGGGGTTAAAAAAAATAGGGGAAGGATATTAAAATACGTTAAAACAGTTTTTAAAAGTGAAAACCGCACAATTTGAGTTTTTAAGACGGGTGTTAGCAAAAGTGCTTTGATGTTTACAACTGGGAGAGATTGAACAAAATAACGCATAACAATTAAGTACACAAATACGTAAATTAATTGCTTGTTGACGTACAAAAAAGGAACTGTTGTGCCTTCTTCGAAAGGAAACTCCGCCAAGGGGCCTCCATAGGATGAAGCAATTATTCCCATCAAAAATGTCATAAAAGCAACGTATATAATACCAAGCCATTTAAGAATTTTAGCAAAAAGCTTTCCCCCAACAGCTTTTCCTCTGTTAAATTCTTTCCATTGTAGGCTGAACATCATTTTAAACATAGAACTAATATACACATTTTAAAGCATTCTTTTAAGAATGTTTTTTGGTTAGTTTTCTGGGCTTTCGTTTATTATATTTGAAAGAAAAAAAATTGAAAAGCACTCATTCCCTTACTGTATCAAATATAAAGGAAGAAACTTTAAACTCTGTTGTAATTTCATTTAAAATTCCATCTAGTTTAAAAAGCCAGTACGCGTTCAAAGCTGGTCAATACTTAACGCTTTCTTCAAATATTAGTGGCGAAAAGGTTAAACGATCTTATTCAATTTGCAGCTCACCACAAAGCCATGACCTTCAAGTTGGGGTTAAGGCTATAGAAAATGGTGTTTTTTCAAACTATGTTAACGATGCTTTAAGAGAAGGGGATTCTATTGAGGTTTCTGTTCCGGAAGGAAGGTTTATACTTGAAGATAATCCCAGCGCTAACTATTGTGCGTTTGTAGCTGGAAGCGGAATCACTCCATTAATGTCTATTGTTTCAGATGTTTTAGCAAAAAACGAAACTGGTGTTTTTGTTTTAGGGTATGGGAATAAAACTAAAGCCAGCACAATGTTTACAGGCGCTATTGAGGAATTAAAATCTGTCTATCCAAAAAGATTTTATTGCTATAACATTTACAGTAAAGAAAATAACCCTGAAGCTACTTTTGGCAGAATTGACTCTGATTTTATCAGTTATATTTTAAAACAACACTCCGAAACTAAATTTGAAAAAATTCTATTGTGTGGTCCAGAAAAAATGATAGAAACCGGCAAAGAAACCCTTAAAAAAGTTAACTATCATAAAGACAAAGTTTTATATGAATTGTTTTACTCTAAGCCTGTCTCAAAGAACAATGATAAAGGCAATGGGTCGTCTGCAAAAATAATCTATGACGAAGAAACCTTGGATCTTGATATTCCGGAAAAAATGACAATTCTAGACGCCGCATTACAAAAAAACATTGATGTACCGTATTCTTGTCAAGGTGGAGTTTGCTCCTCTTGTATTGCAAAAATTACATCTGGTTCAGCCACGATGATTCAAAACAATATCTTAACAGATGAAGAAGTTAAAGAAGGATTGGTTTTAACATGTCAAGCAATTCCTGAAACTAAAGAAATAACGGTTGATTTTGACGACGTGTAGTCGCTACAAAACCTTGTTAATTGCTAAAATAACATCATTAACCTCTATTGATCTCATTACATTTTCATAACCTTTTGGTGTTTTATTTCCATAAGCTGATGTTGGCAACATAGAATATTTTTCTCTATTAGAAGTGAGCTCGTTCTCTGGTTTAGACAGAAATGGCGCGTAGCCCGCAAAAGGGTGAGTTAGTCCCCATAATGAAATTACGGGCACGTTATAGTTTGCTGCCAGATGACCATTTGCTGAATCCATAGAAAGCATAACGTCCAGGTTTGAAATAATCTCCAACTCACTTTCAAGAGAATTTAAAGCATAACATCCCAAAGCATTTGGATATGCCTTGACCCAGACTTTTAAAATGTCTGTTTCATACTTGCCGTTTCCAAATAAAAAAACGTGATGTTCGTTTTGTAGAAAAGCAACCACTTTTTGCATAAGATCTAAAGGATATATTTTTCCAGTAAAGGAGGCAAAAGGAGCAATTCCGATTTTTTTCTTTCCATTTTCTATGTCTGATAAAAAGCTTTGTGCTTTGTCGTTTATTATTTTAGGTAAAGGGAACTGGTGGGAGGTCAAATCAATATTAAAGCCCAGTTTACAAAACACTTCACTGTATCTGTATTGAGTTGGAATTAAAGGCTTAAGCACTTTGTTTGACTTTCTAAATAGTCTCTTTTTATCTGATCTTAATTTGTCTATTTTTTTGATTTTTATAAACCTTAGCTTAAATAGAATAGCAAGAAAATGTGTGCGAAGAACTGAATGCAGGTCAGCAACATGTGTTGGTTTTAAGTTTTTTAATTCCTTGAAAAGATTAAGCAAGCCTTTTATTCCTTTATGAGAATTTTTAAAATCTGTTGCAAAAACATTAATATTTTTAAATTCGCTAAAAAAAGGCTTATAAAATCCTTTTGTAACTACTGTTATTTTAATATCAGGATATGCTATAGTTAAACATCTTAGAGAGGGAATCATCATTGCAACATCACCCATTGACGAAAATCGTAATATTAAAAGGTGATTCATATGGTGTTTACTTTTTAGCCTTATATAAAACTGGGTTTAGTTCCTCGTCGTTATACATTTTCATTTGCTTGTAAATTTTCATGTATTTGTTTCCGTTTTCAATGTCTTCAATAAGCTGGTCAATAGCCGTGCTTAAATCGGTTTTCTGCTCATTTAAAACATCTAACTTATTTTGACAATTCGTTTTATGTGATTGTTCCGCACTTTCTCTATTTGCTTCTTCAGACATGTGGAAAATCTTAAGGGCCAAAATAGATAGTCTATCTAGGGCCCAGGCAACCGTTTCTGAGTTGAGTGTCGCATTTTCGATAGGCTTTATGTCTTTATATTTATTTAAAAAATAGCCATCAATAAATTCAACAAGATCTGTTCTTTTTTGATTTGAAGCGTCTATAACTCTTTTTATTTTTAAAGCTTCAGCCGGCTCAATTTCAGGATCCCTTATAATGTCTTCCAAATGCCACTGAACTGTATCAATCCAGTTTTTTTGATATAAAAGATATTCGAATTGATCTTTGTTGTATGGGTTTTTAATTTCTGTCTCTATAGAGTCGTAAACGTGATAATCCTTAATGGATTGCTCAAAAATATTAAAGAATTGGGTGCTTGTCATCTGCTAGTTTTATAAAAATCAAATATAATGAATCTATAAAGAATATTTTATCAGTTTTCTTGTTGAAAAACTAGAGTATTTATTATTTTTGTAGAATAATTTATTGAAATGAAAGATTTTTTTAGCCTTATTGAGTATTTGTTTGTAGAAATTCTTTTTGCTCCACTTGATTTTCTAAGATCAGTTGAGCTTAAAAGCTGGCTTTTGGCAAATGGAATTAATTTTATTTTTATAACTATTATTGCCTCTTTGCTAGTTTATTGGATGATTCAACTAGTTGGATTTGACAAAAGTGGAGAAGAAGACAAAGATCCTTCGGCACACTCTTTTTTATAGATCAAAACCTATATCTCTTCTATAGTTTTTATCCTTATAATTTATTTTCTCAACTACTTTGTAAGATTTTGAAATGGCTTCATTATGGTCTCGCCCTTTAGACACAATCGAAAGAACCCTTCCTCCATTAGTTAAAACATCATTGTTTACAGCCTTGGTGCCTGCATGGAATATAATAGTGTTTTCAGTGTCTTCAGGAATTCCTGTTATAACATTTCCTTTTTCATAGTTTTCTGGATAGCCGCCAGCAACCATCACAATATTCGAGTAGGTTTCTTCAATAATTTCCACATCACATTCACTCAAAGAACCTTTTGCTGTACTTATCATAAGTTCTAAAAAATCGGTCTTAACTCTTGGAAGCACTACTTGAGTTTCTGGATCGCCCATTCTTACGTTATACTCAATAACGTATGGCTCGTTATTAACCATAATAAGACCAATAAAAACAAATCCTTTATATGGAAGATTATCTATTTTCAGACCTTCAATGGTAGGCTTAATTATACGATTTTCGACCTTGCTCAAAAACTCCTTGCTGGCAAACGGGACTGGAGATACTGCTCCCATTCCTCCAGTATTTAGTCCTTTATCTCCTTCTCCTACACGCTTATAATCTTTAGCATAGGGAAGTGTTTTATAAGATTTTCCATCTGTTAAAACAAAACACGAAAGTTCGATGCCATCTAAAAACTCTTCAATAACCACATTGTGTCCAGACGCTCCAAACTTATTATTTTTAAGCATATTGATTAATTCGTTTTTGGCATCTTTTAAATTATCAATTATTAAAACTCCTTTTCCAGCAGCCGGACCATCAGCTTTTAAAACATATGGTGGAGGTATAGTCTCCAAATACGCTAATCCTTTGTCTAAATTATCACAGTTAAAACTTTTATATTTAGCCGTTGGAATATTATGGTTAAACATAAATTCTTTCGAGAAATCTTTACTCCCCTCAAGCATTGCACCAGCCTTAGAGGGTCCAACAACTAGAACTGAGGCCAGCTCAATATCACTATTAATAAAATCGACAATCCCTTCAATTAAAGGAATTTCTGGTCCAACTATAACTAGATTGATTGATAAATTTAGGATAGAATTTTTTAATGCTTCGAAATTCAATACATCTATACTTAAATTGGATGCAATTTTTGCAGTACCCGAATTTCCTGGGGCAACAAAAATATCTTTAGCTTTATTAGATTCTTTAAGCTTCCAACAAAAAGCATGTTCCCTGGCTCCTGATCCAATTATTAATATATTCATTACACAAATTTAATTAAGAGTTTTTATATTCTTCTTAAAAAAATGTTTATTTATTATAATTAGAAAAACAGAACGCTTTTTAAAATATACAAAGACTGGCCTTTTAGCGTTTAAAAAACCCCAAAGTATTGTCAACAACAAAAAAGTGTTAAAAATACGATACCTAAAAACGAACCTTTAAAATATTGTTTTTCAGTAGTTTATGTTTATAATAGCAAAAGACGAACCTTTTTAAATCATTAATTATAATTGTTTTATATTTGTAAAAACATAACTTTCTTATGTGCTGGTTTGTTGCTTATTCAAAATCACGAAATGAATTCAAGGCCGCTAATTATTTTGACAAATGCGGGATTAATTCGTACGTGCCATCTTTTGAAGAAAAAAAAGAATGGTCTGATCGGGTTAAAAAAGTTAAAGTTCCTGCTATTTCGGGATATGTTTTTTTTGAGTTAAACAAGCTAGATTACACCCTTGTGAACTTAAATCCTTTTATAAGAAACGTTCTTATACAAAACGGAAAACCAATAACTATAACCCTTAAAGAAATTGACACGCTTAAAACTGCGCTTTCTGGTTTTAATACTGCCAAAAATGTTAATTCAGGAGACAATGTCAAAATTCTTTCTGGTTTATTTAAAAATAAAACGGGGCTTGTTGATTGTATAGACAGTCAAACATTGACTCTTTTAATTAATTCTATTAAGGTCAAGCTTTCTTTAGCAGACACAAGGCTAAGGGCTGTGATTTAATAAGCTTGTTTTGTAATTTCCTTTAAAAACTTGTGAGTTTAGTGGCGAAGCCGTTTTAAAACTTAAACAAAAAATCTAAAAAAGATTCTTTTTTTGAAACTTCTTTATTTGTCTTATAAAGCAATTGTCTTTTGTCTTTAGGGAGTTTTGAAGATTTTATAAGTGCTTTTTCAGACCCTACTGCGTCTTTATAAGTGCTGTTAAGGTCATTGATAAAGTTTTTTCTAAGCAAGGTTAGATGAGATTTTGCATATTTTTTATTTTTCGAAATAATTTTATTTAACTCAAAAGAGGTAAATTCACCATTTTGTTCTAGAAGATTAACAGCAAGGCTTTGTTCTTTTGTAATTCTGATTTTCTTTCCAGAATAATACAGCCAGTTTTCATCATGCTGAATTAGTTTTTCAATGTAATCTTTGTAGGCAAAAGCTTTGTACACAAAGATTATTAAGGCCAAACACAAAAGAGCGTATACAAACTGGCTAAAGTATTCGGATTGGACCGGGTCTAAAACAATTGGAATTGAGTTTATTTCCTGTTTTTTAATTTCATCGATACTAATGAAACTTAGTTTTTTTGTTCCGTTTATTGATTTCACAAAAACTAGCGTATCTAAAAGATTTAAAATCGGCGTATCATCTAGTTTGTTGTCAAAAATTTGTTTTGTTCCATAATTATAAATCTTATTGTTTGCAAAATCAAACGCTGTAATTACTCGTTTGCTTAAGTAGGCTTTTTTATCCTCAAATTCAAAACCTTCATTGTTTGAATAAAAAACAGGGATTTCAGGGTTTGTCTTTTCAGACAAGATTTTGATTGTTTTCGTGTCAAGGTCTATAACAAACAAATCGTCTAAAACAACATCTGTCACTTTAATTTCTGGAAAACTGGTTCTTCCTCCTAAAACATAAAGCTTGTTGTTGATCAAATTATAAAGAGGCTTCCATCTAGCACTTGGGTAGCTTTCAGATTGTAATCTAAAAAGCTCCCATTGACTTGAGTCAGGGTCAAAATATGTAGTGTAGTTTTTAAAAGTCCAAAACCCATAGCCTCCATACATAAACAAATTGTTTTTATAATTAAAAGACGCTGCACCGTATTGGTTTCTTTGTTCAACAGAATTATCAATTCTAAAGATTTTATTGTTTTCAAACTGAAGGACAGGGCCTCCTCCGCTTAAGACAAAGAGGGTTTTGTTTTCGAAAGGAATTGTCTTGATGTTTAAATTGTTAAATCCCTTTTCGTGAAAAAGAATTAAACTGTCTTTTACTGTCTTTGAAAAAATTAGCTGAGTCTTATTCCATTTACCTTTGTGAAAAACATAATCAATATTGTTTTTTAGAAGATGTATTTTATTATCATGTGATTTAAAAAAAACAAAATCCCCTTCTATTTCACCTGGAAAATCATACTCTTGAGCATAAGAAAAAAACTGAACTGCAAAAAATAAAAATAAAACTTTACTCATTAATCAAATATAAACATTAACTCTAAATGTCTGAAATACATTACTATATAATCTTTTTTTTCTTGTCCCTTTTGGTTTCTTTTTATCTAAACAGATATATAAACAATTTGTTTGTTGGAAACAAGCTCACCGACCCTGTAAACGAAAGGTCTTCTCATAAAAGTCCTGCAACAAGGTCTGGTGGTATTTCTATTTTCTTTGCCGTCTGTTTGATGTGCGCCCTTGCGATATCATCCGGTATTCTAACCGTTCCTTTATACCTTGTATTAAGTGTCTTTTTTTTGACATTTACAGGATTTGCAGATGATTTAATCACGATTCGTTATAGAGAAAAAATATTTTTACAAGTCTTTGCAGCAATATTAATGCTTCAGGCCGGCTATTCTATCAATTCTTTTCATGGTGTTTTTGGAATTTATGAGGTGCCTTATTGGCTGGAAATAATGACGTCTCTTTTTGTGTTTGTAGTAGTTGTTAACGCATTAAACCTTATAGACGGGCTTGACGGATTGGCTTCCTTTATTTCTATTAAGTTTTTTTTAATAACCGGTGGAATAATACTTGTTTCAAACAATGAATGGTTCTTGTTTTTTCCAATTATAATTAGTGCTCTACTCGGCTTCTTGTGGTTTAACTTTAATAACAACAAAAAGGTGTTTTTGGGGGATGCTGGGTCTTTATTTTTAGGCACACTAATGGCTTTTTTTATATTTTATATTTTAGATTCCGAAAGTACCCTAATTACTGATTCTTTAATTTCAAGACCTCTTTTGGCTGTACTGCTTCTTTTGTATCCATTAATAGACACCCTGAGGGCTTTTATTATTAGAGCTTACAACAACAAATCTCCTTTTGTAGCGGACAGGGTGCATTTACATCACCGATTAGCAGACAAAGGCTACCAGCATTGGCAAGCGTCTGTGTTAACTTTTTCTCTTTCTGTTTTTATTACTTTGATCAACTTCTTGCTGTTTAATGTAATTGGTTTTTTAGGCTGTGTAGTTTTGACCTGTGCTTTACTTGTTTTATTTTATTTTTTGTTTTTCAAATGAGAAAATTGATATTTATCTTATTATCGTTTATTTCTTTTAGCATGTTTGGACAGGGCGAAAATGAGATTGGAGAAATCCTAGTAAAAAAAGACTCTGTTTCTTTTTATTCGTTTGGCAAAAATGGCGTTTATGAATTTACGATTTTGCCTTCAAAAGAACTTAAAAAAACTTATAACGCGTACTCATCGCCGCTGCCATCAGAGCTAAAGGCGATGCCTTTTGATGCGCTCTCCTCTCTTGTTTATAACGAGAATGAAGTTTATTTTCTCTACCCTGGAGGAGGATTGTTGTTTAAATACAAAGATGGTGCGATAAAAAGAGTTGACGATAGTTTTGCTCACAGGAATCAGTTTTCTGGTTATTTTTTTAAGTATAAAAACGAAATTTATCTTTTAGGTGGCTACGGTTACTGGAAATCAAAAAGTTTATTAACTAAGTTTAACTTTGAAACAAAAAACTGGGACTACGTTACTACAATTGGTCAAAACCCTGTTTCAGGAATCAATGCCGGCTCATTTGTTCAAGAAAAAAACAGGCTTTATGTTTTTGATTTTTATTCAAAATGGGGTGAAGATAATGATATACAAAACAAAAATCTTTATATGCTTAATCTTGACAATTTTAGTTGGGAAAAGCGGGGTCTTATAAACAATAAGTTATCCAATAGTGTTTTAAGAAAAAGCTTCGGGGTTAAGGTGGCCTTCAAAAACTCTCTGATTCGAAAATCTGTGGATGAAAATATTATTAAAATTATTACGCCCTCTGAAAATATTATTAAATCTTTTAGCGTTGAAAATCTGCCCGGCATAAGCAAAGATGCTATTGTAGTGGGACCAAACATTGTTTATCCTTTGCTTTCTGCTGACAGGCAGTATCTAACCTTGGCCGTAAAAAGTCTGGAAGAAAACCTTGTTCTTTTAAATGAAGAGTATTTTACTAACGACTTTGGTTTGTTTAAAAATTATTTTATATATGTTGCCTTGTTCTGTCTATTGCTAATCGCTTTCACTTTTTTAAAGTTTAAAAAAGAAAGAGCTTTGTTTTTTATAACCGAAAATCATTTAAACGGATTGAATAAGTCGTTAAGAATCAATAAAGACGAAAAGTTTATT
>ERZ887851.90-NODE-90-length-83404-cov-14.830244_pt1 | contig 83404 bp, 79 predicted proteins | sample MGYA00521100_ERZ887851 | MGnify/ENA primary metagenome ERZ887851 (study PRJEB32303, sample SAMEA104408602) | aquatic metagenome | biome: Brackish water; feature: Pelagic; material: water | place: Baltic Sea | collected 2014-06-06T16:11:00 | depth 11,444 m ... | reverse complement strand
GCCGATAAAACAGAAATACGGGAAGAAGATTTCATGGGCTGACTTGATGGTGCTTACGGGAAATTGTGCGCTCGAATCGATGGGAGTAAAAACATTCGGCTTTGCTGGAGGGCGTGAAGATGTTTGGGAACCAGAAGAGGACGTTTATTGGGGGGCGGAGAAAGAATGGCTCGATGATAAGCGCTATTCTGGAGAGCGCGATCTTGAAAACCCGTTGGCTGCAGTTCAAATGGGCCTCATTTATGTAAATCCTGAGGGGCCTAATGGGAATCCCGATCCTTTGGCCGCTGCTATTGATATTCGCGAAACATTCAAAAGAATGGCGATGGACGATGAGGAAACAGTTGCTTTGATAGCTGGTGGGCATACTTTTGGAAAGACCCATGGTGCGGCATCTCCTGATGAGTTCGTTGGTCCTGAGCCTGCTGGAGCGGGAATTGAAGAAATGGGATTTGGTTGGAAGAACAAGTACGGGACTGGAAGTGGCGGGGATACGATCTCCAGTGGGCTTGAAGGTGCTTGGACGGAAACGCCGACGAAATGGAGCAATAATTTCTTTGAAAACTTATTTGGGTATGAGTGGGAGTTAACCAAAAGTCCAGCTGGAGCGCATCAGTGGAAGCCAAAGAATGGTGCGGGTGCAGGTCGAATTCCCGATGCGCATGATTCAACTAAAAAACAAGATCCTTTTATGCTGACGACTGATTTAGCATTGCGATTCGATCCAGCGTATGAAAAAATTTCGCGTAAGTTTTACGAGAATCCCGATCAGCTCCATGACGCTTTTGCGAGAGCTTGGTTCAAATTAACGCACAGAGATATGGGGCCGGTTTCTCGTTATGTTGGGTCGGAAGTGCCAACGGAAACATTGGTCTGGCAAGATCCAATTCCTAAAGTGAATCATGAGTTGGTGGGTGATGAACAGGTTGCAACTTTAAAAAAGATGATTCGCGAATCAGGCTTGACAATTCAAGAAATGGTTTCTACAGCTTGGGCTTCGGCTTCAACGTTCAGAGGTTCTGATAATAGAGGTGGTGCGAATGGTGCGCGAATTTGTCTAGAGCCACAAAAGAGTTGGGAGGTGAATCAACCAGAGCAGTTGGAGAAGGTGCTCAATAAATTGACGGAGATTCAAACGAAATTCAATGACAGTCAACAAAAAGGCATGAAAATTTCCATGGCTGATTTGATCGTTTTGTCAGGCTCAGTTGGGGTTGAAATGGGGGCAGAAAAGGCTGGGACTAATATCGAGGTTCCATTTGTTCCTGGTCGTATGGATGCATTTCAGGATCAGACTGATGTCGAGTCTTTTGAGGCGATGGAGCCTATGGCTGATGGCTTTAGGAATTATCTGCGAGAAGGACTGGATATTCCTGCAGAAAAACTACTTGTTGATCGATCGCAATTGTTAACACTTACAGCGCCTGAGATGACGGTTTTAATCGGTGGCCTGAGAGTTCTTGGGGCGAATCACAGCGCTTCGACTGTCGGGGTTTTGGTGAAGGAAACTGGGGTTCTCAACAATGATTTTTTCAAGCATATTCTAGATGTGCGAACGCTTTGGTTGCCTGTGGGTGATTCAAAAAACAATTTTGAAGGGCGTGATCGCGTTACAGGTGAAAAAAGATTCACGGGTACAAGGGTTGATTTGATTTTTGGTTCGAATTCTGAATTGCGAGGTATCGCTGAGGTTTATGCTTCTGATGATGCTAAGGATAAATTTTTATGTGATTTCGTTGCTGCTTGGACGAAGGTGATGAATCTTGATCGCTTTGATTTGAAGTAGGTTATCCATTAGTTGGATTATGGAAAGCGGCTCGTTAAGAGTCGCTTTTTTTTATGTCAAATCTTACTGTTTGCATTGTTTATAACTTCAGAGTTTTCAACATTATGGTTTATTCTTACCACTTTTTACCACAATAGATTTTATTCTCTAATTGGCTTGTAAACTAAGGATTTTTGTAATTTCACTGAAACCTTTGTTGGTTCTACACGTACCTACTTTATCAACAATATGAAATTTGGTGGTAAAAAGTGGTAGAATTCAAGTATTTTTACCCTATTATTAATCGTCATGGCAGGACTTGTAGGAGAATTTGAGGTAAAATTAGACGCTAAAGGGCGTTTCCTTTTTCCTTCCGGTTTACGGAAGCAGCTTCCTCCTGCAGCTCAGCGAGATTTCATGTTGAACAAAGGATTCGAGGATTGTTTGACATTGTTTCCACTTCACGAATGGGAAAAGGTTAGCGAAAAGCTTTCCAAAATGAACCTGTTCAAACCAAAAAACCGAATGTTTTACCGATTGTTCCACCAGGGTGCAAAACTCATATCTCTTGATAAAACAGGAAGAGTTTTGATTCCCACTGGACATATGGATCGTATCGGACTGAAGCAAGAAGCAATGCTAATTGCATACAACGATCGAATTGAGATTTGGGATAAATCCAAATACTTCGAAATGATTGAAGGCTCCATGGCGGATTTTGCCGATTTGGCAGATGAAGTAATGGGAGACTTGGATCATGACGAATAATCAAAGCTATCACATACCGGTAATGCTTACGGAGTGTATCGACGCGCTTCAGATTCGCCCAGATGGCGTCTACGTCGACGTTACTTTTGGTGGCGGTGGGCACTCAGTGGAAATCTTCAAAAAATTAAATGAAAAAGGTCGCTTGATTGTTTTTGATCAAGATCCTGATGCTAAGAAGAATGCATGGGAAGCCCCTAATTTTGAGTTTGTTGCAGCGAATTTTGCTTTCATTGCCAATCACTTGAGGTTGCTAGGTATCAAGAGAGTGGATGGTATACTCGCTGATCTCGGTGTTTCGTCGCATCAGTTTGATGAAGGTGCTCGTGGATTTTCGATTCGCGAAGATGCTGAACTCGATATGCGAATGAATCAAAATGGTGATTTGTCTGCGCTACATGTCGTAAATGACTATTCAGAAGATGACCTTTTTCGTGTGTTCAAATCCTATGGTGAAGTTCCAAATGTAGGAAAGCTGGTTCGAACGATCATGCGTGAGCGGTCGAAGTCCAAAATTGCAACGACGGGACAGTTGGCAGCGATTGGAACGGAATGCGCTCCAAAATTCAAAGACAATAAATACAACGCTCAGGTTTTTCAGGCAATCAGAATAGAAGTAAACGACGAAATGGCCGCGCTTGAGGCGTTTTTGAAATCAACGGAGGATTTGCTCGCGCAACAAGGAAGATTGGTAGTCATGTCTTATCACTCTTTGGAAGATAGGATGGTGAAAAACTTTATGAAACGGGGTTCGATTTCAGGGAAAATTGAAAAAGACTTTTTCGGAAATGTCATCAAATCTTTCACAGAGATTGTAAGACATCCGATCACTGCCTCGGAAGCTGAAATTGAAATAAACAGTCGAGCTAGAAGTGCAAAATTAAGAATAGCTGAACGCAATGGATAATGAATTTTTAGACAAAGCGCAGTTAGACGAGAATGAAGCAAAAGCTGCTGCGAAAACCAAGAAGAAGTCGAAAAGGACAAGTAAAAAAGTAACGAAGCCAAGCCGTCCAATTGCCCTGGTGCAAATTATGAATGGTGATTTTTTGACAAAGGAGTTTATGTTGAACAATCTCAACTTCATCTTCTTTATCATTTTTCTGCTGCTGCTTGTGGTAGCGAAAGGGTATTACGGCAAAGAGCTGGCTAGAGAGGTGAATGACACGACAGTGGAGTTGGAGGAAGCACGTTCGGATTATACTGAGGCAAGTACGCGACTAGAGGAAAAAACAGGGCGGCCGACTTTGGTGGAAGAACTTCAGTCCACAGGTTTAAAAGAAACAGAGAATCCAATTAAGGTGATTCGATTGAAAAAGGATAAAAAGTGAGCGATAAAAAAGACATACTCTGGAGAGCGTATCTTTTGTACTTCGGTTTCGTGGTGCTGATGTTCGTTGTGCTGTTTCAAACTGTGAGCATTCAGCTTCAAGATGGGGTCAGCAATCGTTTAACGGAGGGCGATGGCGAAGGTCGTCTTCCTACAAGAACTGTTGAGCGCGCACCAAGAAGGGGTCAGATTCTGGATGCAAATTACACGCCTTTAGTAACGTCGGTTTCATATTTCGATATCTACATGGACCCAACGGTAGTTGAAAAGGACGTCTTTGCAAGAGATCTAGATGATTTGTGCATTGGGTTGGCGCGTATGTATCCTGATAAGTCTGCGAATGATTACCAAAGAATGATTCGTCAAGCTCGTGAAAGAGGTTCTCGATATTTGAAGATCAGAAGTCAAGTGACCAATGAGGAGCGAAAGAAAATTGGTCAACTGCCTATTTTTAATCTCGGGCGCTTTAAAGGTGGTTTAATTGATAACAAGGAAAGTATCAAAAGGAGATTGCCACATGGAGAATTACTTCGTAGAACCTTGGGATATGTGAAGTGGGATGAGGCCGAAAACGAATGGTTAAAAGTCGGTATTGAAGGTGCTTTCGATTCTTACTTGAAAGGAGAACCAGGAGAAGAAGTGGAGCAGAAACTTGCTACGGGTTGGAAAAAACTGGGCTTGGTAACGAAAGAGCCTGTTGAGGGGGCTAGCATTGTAACGACTTTCGATATGACCATTCAGGATGTGGCGCACAATGAATTGCTGCATCAACTCAAAGCACAGGATGCCGAGCAGGGCTGTGTGATCGTGATGGACGTGAAAACAGGTCACGTAAAGGCAATGGTCAATTTGAAGAAAGTTGGCGAAAGTCAATACTCTGAAGTTTACAACCAAGCCATTGGAATCAAAGAAGTTCCGGGGTCAACGTTCAAATTAGCATCCTTAATGGCGGGATTGGAAGATCGTAAGTTCAGGATCTCCGATCAAGTGAACGCCACAGGGCGCTACCGTTTTTATGGGAGTTACATGGACGACTCAAACAATGGCTATGGCTACGGGAAAATATCGATTCAAACCGCATTCGAAAAATCTTCCAATGTCTTTATGAAAATCATCAATGATGCTTATAAGAGTAATCCGCAGGCATACATAAGAAGATTGAAGAGCTTTGGACTAGCAGATCCGCTCGATATTCCAATTGACGGTGAGAAAAAGCCAACACTCTACGAGCCAGGTGATACGGAATGGTCTGGACTTTCGCTTCCGTGGATGGCGGTAGGGTATGAGTTTCAACAGACACCGCTTCAAACGCTGGCTTTTTACAATGCCGTAGCGAACAATGGGGTGATGGTGCGTCCGCAGTTTGTGAAGGAAATTTACAGAGGAAACGACTTGATTCAGAAGTTTGAGCCAGACGTGATGATTGATAAAATTTGTTCCGATCGAACGTTACGTGATGTTCAGAAGTGTTTGAAGGGAGTGATGATCAGAGGAACGGGGAAATCGATCAACTCTGCATCTTTTAGTATTGCTGGCAAAACAGGAACTGCACGAATTTTAAATGACAAAACCTCAAGTCTTGATGCCAAGAAATATCAGGCTTCTTTCGTGGGTTATTTCCCTGCAAATGATCCAATTTACTCGTGTATTGTCGTTGTTTCCGCTCCAAATCAAAGCATCTATGGTGCAGTCGTTTCGGGTTCTGTTTTCAACGCGATTGCCAACAAGGTTTATGCATCCAGTTTAGAGTACCACAAACCAGTGAATTCTGGCAAGGTGAAAAAGGGTCAGCTTCCGATTTCCGTGGATGGAAATAGCTACGACTTAATACAATGCTACAAACATTTCAATATTCCCTACGTGAAACGAGAAGAAGCGGACTGGGTATTCACGAAAACAGGAACGAGTTCAGTTGAATTGAAAAAGCGCTTTGTCGGTAAAACAACCGTACCGAATGTGGTAGGTATGACAGCGAAAGATGCGGTGTATCTGATTGAAAAAACGGGAATGAAATCCCGAATTAAAGGAGTTGGAAAGGTTAAATCACAATCTCTCAGAGCAGGCGATCCTGCTGTAATTGGGAAGGTTATGGAAATCATTTTAGAGTAATGCAATTATTAAAGGACATATTATACGGAGTTCATATTGAGCAAGTTCAAGGATCTACTGCTATTGAAGTGGATTACCTAACTTTTGATTCGCGTGAAGTGACGCCTACTTCGGTGTTTTTTGCAATCAAAGGAGTGCTCAGAGATGGACACGATTTCATTCCAGATGTTTGTGAGAAGGGGTGCTTGGCAATTATTGCCGAACAAGAAGTAGAAGTTCCTGAGAATGTGCACTTGATCGTTGTGAAAGATACGCACGAGGCACTTGCTCTTATGGCTTCCAATTTTTACGATGAGCCTTCGACGAAACTCAAATTAGTTGGCGTAACAGGAACCAATGGCAAGACGACCGTTTCTACACTTTTGTTCCGTTTGTATTCTAAACTAGGCTATCAGTGCGGATTGATTTCCACGGTCGTTAATCGAATCTGTGAGCGTGAAATCCCAACAAGTCATACGACACCCAATCCTATAATTCTAAATCAACTCCTTGCTGAGATGGTAGAAGAAGGTGTGTCGCATTGCTTTATGGAGGTAAGTTCACACGCGATTCATCAGAACAGAATTTTAGGACTTCGTTATGCTGGGGGCGTATTTACCAATATTACGCACGAACATCTTGATTACCACAAAACTTTTCAAGAATACATCAGTGTTAAAAAACGATTTTTTGACGGTCTTTCTAAGGATGCCTTCGCTATAACCAATCTTGATGATAAAAATGGTTCGGTGATGCTCCAGAATTCAGCCGCAAGACATCGAGGATATGCTTTAAAAACCATGGCGGATTACCACGGAAAAGTGCTTGAAAATCAGTTTTCGGGATTGGTACTAAATATCAATGGTAAAGAGCTTTGGACAAAGTTGATAGGTGATTTTAATGCGTACAACATACTTGCTGTTTTTGCGGTAGCGCAAGAATTGGGGGAAGATGAAACGGAGGTGTTAACAGCTCTTAGTGAGTTGAATTCTGTGGATGGCCGATTCGAGTATATCATGAGTCCAGGCGGAGTCATTGCGATTGTCGATTATGCACACACGCCCGACGCGCTTGAGAATGTCCTTAAAACGATTGAGAATATTCGCACGAAAAATGAAACGGTATATACCGTGGTCGGTTGTGGTGGTGATCGCGACCGAACGAAGCGACCAATCATGGCTGAAATTGCCTGCAAACTTTCTGATAAAGTTATTCTCACTTCAGACAATCCCCGTACGGAAGATCCAAATGCCATCATTGAAGAAATGATGGAGGGAGTCGATGGTGCAAGTTTTAAAAAGGCACTTTCTATCGCAGATCGCGGTCAGGCGATTAAAACCGCAGTTTCGATGTCGGAACCTCAAGATATTATTTTGATCGCTGGAAAAGGGCATGAAAAGTATCAGGAAATCAACGGCGTTAAACACGATTTTGATGACCTCGCAATTGTAAAAGAACTATTCAATAAATTCAATAAATAATGCTGACTTACTTATTCGATTATCTACAAGAACTTGATTTCCCGGGAGCCGGATTGTTTGACTATATCTCGTTTCGTGCAGGAATGGCGTTGATTACTTCTTTGATTGTTTCCATGGTTTTTGGAAAGCGATTGATCGGGATATTGCAAAAACAACAGATCGGTGAAACGGTAAGAGATCTTGGTCTTGAAGGACAATTGGCAAAGCAGGGGACGCCTACAATGGGTGGACTGATCATTTTAGCGGCAATTCTTATTCCTACTTTACTTTTTGCGAAGCTTCACAATATTTATGTAATCACCATGCTATTGGCTACGGTGTGGCTTGGAGCTATTGGTTTTATTGATGATTACATCAAGGTTTTCAAAAAGAACAAAGAAGGATTGGCTGGAAAATTCAAAGTTGTGGGTCAAGTCGGAGTGGGGCTAATTGTTGGCTGCATTCTTTATTTCCATCCAGATGTTCAGGTACACAAGAATGTCGATGACAATTACCGTTTGAATCAAAACGAAGAACTCGTAACTGACATGCATCTTGATAATGAAAGTGATCCTGGAACGAAGTGGATTCGTACGAAGGACATGACAACCACAATACCGTTCGTTAAAAACAATGAGTTCAATTACAACTGGTTGGTTGGTGATTGGGCTGGGACTTACGGCTGGTTGTTGTTCATTCCTGTGGTGATTTTTATCGTAATTGCCGTGTCCAATGGTGCGAACATGACTGATGGACTTGATGGATTGGCCACGGGGACCTCGGCCGTCGTCGGGATAGCGCTAGCAGTGCTGGCGTACGTTTCAACCAACGTGAAATTCGCCGACTATCTCGATGTGATGTATATCCCCTATGCCGAGGAAATGGTCATCTTTATTTCAGCCTTCGTTGGAGCGTGTATTGGTTTTCTCTGGTACAATTCATTTCCTGCGCAAGTTTTCATGGGCGACACAGGGAGTTTAGCGCTCGGAGGAATCATCGCAGTGTTCGCTATTTCCATTCGTAAAGAACTTTTAATTCCAATTTTATGTGGTGTCTTTTTAATTGAAAACCTCTCTGTGATCATGCAGGTCGGATGGTTTAAATACACCAAGAAAAAATACGGCTCCGGGCGAAGGATATTCTTAATGGCGCCATTGCATCATCATTACCAGAAAAAAGGCTTGCACGAAGCGAAAATTGTTTCGCGATTTTGGATCGTGGCCATTCTACTCGCTGTAATCACCATCGTCACACTGAAAGTAAGATAACTTGAAAAGAACTCCTGGAAATATAGCCATTTTGGGCGCCGGCGAAAGCGGAGTCGGAGCTGCAATTCTTGCAATTAAGCAGGGCTGGACTGTTTTTGTCTCAGATCGTGGAGCTATCAAGGAGAAATTTGCATTGCAGTTAACAAACTTGGGGGTGGAATTTGAGCAGGGTGTACATTCCGAGGGGAGAATTCTTTCCACTGATTTAATAGTGAAATCTCCCGGAATTCCAGATACGGCGCCGTTGATTGTTGAGGCAAGAGCGAAAGGAATTTCGGTCATTTCAGAAATTGAGTTTGCGGGCTATTACAACACAGCAAAAACAATTGGGATCACAGGAAGCAACGGAAAGACTACCACGACGATGATGGTGTTTCATATTCTGAAAAAAGCAGGGTTGAATGTTGGTCTGGCTGGGAATGTGGGCCAAAGTTTCGCGAAACAAGTTGCTCAGGAAAGTTACGATTGGTTCGTGTTGGAATTAAGCTCTTTTCAGTTAGATGGAATGTTTGAGTTTAAGTTGGATATCGCCATTCTACTCAACATCACGCCAGATCACTTAGATCGATACGATTATAAAATGGAAAATTATATCGCATCGAAATTCAGAATTCACCAAAATCAAACAGAACAAGATTGGTTCATCTACAATTTCGACGATCCAAATATACAGGAGTTCATAGCTGCAAATGAAATCACAGCACAAACAGCTCCTTTTTCGCTCACAGAACCGCAAAAAGTGGGTGGGTACATCAATAGCAAACAACAAATAACAATAAACATAAACGATCAATTTACTATGTCAATTCACGATTTAGCACTTAAGGGCAAACACAACGCCCAAAATTCTTTGGCGTCGGGTATCGCGTCAAGAATCTTAGAAATTAGAAAAGAATCAGTTCGCGAGAGCTTGAGCGATTTCATTAATGTAGAGCACAGACTAGAGTTTGTTGCGAAGGTGCATGGAATTGAGTTCATCAACGATTCGAAAGCCACTAATGTGAATTCTACTTGGTTCGCGTTGGAAAGCATGGATAAACCAACAGTATGGATCTTAGGAGGTGTCGATAAGGGCAATGACTACACAGAGTTGTACGAGTTAGTTAAAGAAAAGGTGAAAGCTATTGTTTGCCTTGGAAAAGAGAACGAAAAAATCAAAGAAGCTTTTGGAAGCTTGGCTTTAGATATTTACGAAGCGGGTTCTGCAATGGAAGCTGTAGCTTATGGGTATCGTTTGGCGAAAAAGGATGAAACAGTTTTGTTGTCGCCTGCGTGTGCTAGCTTCGATTTGTTCGAAAATTACGAAGAGCGTGGTAACGAATTCAAGAAAGCAGTAAGAGCCTTGTAGAATGAAGAAGTTGAAAACTGCTATCACCGAAGCAGATCTTCTTCAAGCGCGTAAAGAAGGTCTTGAGCGTGCTCGGTCGCTGGATGCGATGCAGGCACTAGGAAAATGGAAGGGCATGGATATTTTTGCATGGGCTAACCCCCACTTTGATGCCTTGTCTACAGTCATTTCTTCATTTCCTTTTCCAGTTATCTGGGTAGGAAAACAAAGCCAAATTAAATGCGCAGTGAAGTATTATCCTGGAATTCTGGATACCATTGAAACGGTGGTGATTTGTGATCAAGGTAGTGTGAAAATGAGTGGTGAAGCGATTTTCAACTTGGAAAAAGTTGCCGCTACTGGGGACTTAGATAGTGCAATGAAAATCGTCGCTTCTTTCGATGATGCGCGCAGAGTATTTCTCTTTACAACAGAAGGGGATACTTCGCTAAGTGATCTGAATAAATTTCAAGCATATATCCACGGATAAAATTTATGAGCCATTTCATTAAATATTTAAAAGGAGATAAGGTGATCTGGATCATCTCATTGCTGATGCTTGCTTTTTCCTTAGTGAGCGTCTACAGCTTCGTCCCTATACTTGTGAAAGTGGAAGGAGGAACACCGTTTAAGTATTTGTTCAAGCATTTTGTTTATGTTTTAATTGGCTTGGGCGTGATGTATTGGGTGCACAAACGAGATCCCAAATATTTTTCGAAATTGTCCAAATTCGGGTTTTATCTTGCAATTGCATTATTGTTGTTTACCTTCTTTTTTGGTGTCCGGGTGAATGATGCTGGTCGTTGGGTGCGCATTCCATTCGTCGGTCTTACATTTCAATCTTCTGATTTTGCCAAACTCGCACTGATCGTTTATGTTTCGCGATTAATGGTGAAAAAGAAAGATTTGATGAATAACTGGCGCGAGGGTTTTTGGCCCATTGTTGCGCCTATCATTGTTATTTGCGCGCTAATCGTAAAGGATAATTTCTCCACAGCAGCAATCTTATTCATGATTTGTCTTGTTTTAATGTTTATCGGTCGTGTACCATTTCTGAAAATTGCAAGTCTCGTGGGAGGCGGTATTTTGTTGTTTTTGTTTATTGTTTTGATTCAAAAGGCCGCACCAGACTTAAGGATTTTACCACGATTAGAAACCTGGGAAAACCGTGTTTTCGACGACGAACACGATAGTGAAAATCTCATTGAAAATGCACAGTCTCAAAATGCACTCGATGCCATTTATAACGGTCGAATTTCATTTACGGAAGGGTTTCACCCAGTCGGAGGACAAGGGATTGGGGATGGACAACTCAAGGAATACCTGCCTGAAGCCTATGCAGATTTTTATTACGCCAGTTTTGTCGAGGAAATGGGGCCAATTTCTGCGGGAATTATGGTATTGCTCTACCTCATTTTGCTTTACAGAATAATGCGGGTTGGATTGAACTCAGACAATCTTTTTGAGACCTATGTCTGCATTGGAATCGGTGTTTTGGTGCTAAGCCAAGCTTCTGTAAATATGCTTGTTTGTACAGGAATGTTCCCTGTGACAGGTCAAAATATGCCGCTTCTTGCTATGGGAGGATCTGCCATGATAATGACCTGCGCGTCTATTGGGGTAGTACAAAGCATTGCTTATCGACAGGAGATTGGAGCGAGCTCTGAAGTAGAAGATGAAAACGAAGTAATTATAGAAACCGAATAAAATGATTGAAAGAGCAATCGTATCTGGCGGCGGAACTGGGGGGCATATCTTCCCTGCAATTGCAATTGCCGACGAAATCAAAAGGAGAAATCCCAATGCGGAGATTTTATTTGTTGGTGCCAAAGGTAAAATGGAAATGGAGAAAGTTCCAGCGGCAGGATATCCAATTGAGGGACTTGAGATTGTTGGGTTAAAAAGAAAATTGGCACTTTCCAATTTTTTGTTGCCTTTTAAAATCATCAAAAGCGTACTGAAAGCACGAAAAATTGTAAAGAAATTCAATCCCAACGTTGTTGTTGGCGTGGGAGGTTATGCGAGTGGGCCCACATTAAAAGCCGCTTCGATGACAGGATTTCCAACTGCGCTCCAAGAACAAAACGCCTTTGCAGGAAAGACCAATAAACTATTGGCTAAAAAAGCTAAAGTCATTTGTGTTGCGTACGATGGGCTCGAAAAGGTCTTTCCGAAAGAAGTCATTGTAAAAACGGGGAATCCAACACGAAAGGAAATGGTTGAAATCGCAGGGAAAGAAGCGGAAGGTTACAATTTCTATGGATTTGATCCTGCTAAAAAAACAATTCTCATTATCGGAGGAAGTCTCGGTGCGAGAACTTTGAATGAAAGTGTAGTGGCACATTTAGAAACATTGGAAAGTTCCGATTATCAGGTGCTTTGGCAGTGCGGAAAATTGTATCACGACAAATTAGAGGCAGAGTTGAAGGATAAAAATCTTTCAAATGTGAAAATGGTTCAATTTATCACAAGGATGGACTTAGCATACGCGATAGCGGATGTTGTGATTTCGCGTGCTGGCGCTATTTCAGTTTCTGAATTGTGTCTCGTTAAAAAACCGACGATTCTTGTGCCTTCTCCGAATGTTGCCGAAGACCATCAAACAAAAAATGCGATGGCACTCGTTGAAAAGGATGCTGCAATATTGATTAAGGATATAGAGGCTCAAAACAACCTCATTCCAGAAGTATTGAATTTGATTCAGAGTGAAACGCGATGCGCCACTTTGATTGAGAATATAGCAATACTCGGAAAGCCCGACGCGACCGAGGATATTGTCAATGAACTAGAAAAAATTGCGAAGAAGTGAGTCAATCAATCCTCGATATCAACCGTTTTAAGCGAGCCTATTTCATCGGTATCGGAGGGATTGGTATGTCTGCCTTGGCGCGCTATTTCAAATCGATTGGGTGGGAGGTAGCTGGATACGACAAGACGCCATCCAATCTTACGGATCGGTTACAAGAAGAAGGGGTCGCAATTCATTTCGAAGACTTTGGACCTTCAATTCCAATGGTTTTTCGAGATCCGAAAGAAACACTGGTAATTTACACGCCCGCAATTCCTGTCAATTTAGGCGAATTGTTGTTTGTGAAACACGAAGGATTTACCGTTAAAAAACGTGCAGAAGTTCTAGGGATGATCACGCGAAGCTCAAAAGGCTTGGCAGTTGCGGGAACACACGGAAAAACAACAACAAGTTCTTTATTAGCACATATTCTCAATGAATCTGATGAAAAGTGCAACGCTTTTTTGGGCGGAATCAGCTCAAACTTCAATTCCAATTTTGTTAGCGGGGATAGTCCATGGACGGTTGTTGAAGCAGATGAATTCGATCGGTCTTTTTTACAACTGCATCCATTCGCTTCTATTGTTACATCCACAGATGCCGATCACCTCGATATTTATGGCGATGAAAATGAGTTCTTGAACGGATTTAAAGCTTATGTCAAACAAATTGATTCTCAAGGAGTTTTAATTCGTCATGCATCCGTCAAATTAAATCGCCCAAACTGTTTGAGTTACGGATTGAATGTTGATGCCGATTATCGCGGTGAAAATATCCGAGTTGAAAATGGCTTTTTTCAAATGGACGTACGCACACCAAACGATTTTTGGGAAGGCGTTGAATTGGGATTGCCGGGCGTTCATAACGCTGACAATGCAATCGCTTGTCTGGCTTTGTGCGAATTTATTGGTCTCAGCAAGGAAATTATTTTGCACGGATTGAAGACGTTCAAAGGAGTTAAACGCCGTTTTGAGTATCATTTAAGAACGCCAGAATTGGTTTACATCGACGATTACGCGCACCATCCAACGGAGATAAAGGCATTGATCGATTCTATAAAAATACTTTATGCAGGGCAGAGAGTCACGGGTATATTTCAACCTCATTTATTTTCACGTACGCGTGATTTCTTTGCTGAATTTGCAGCACAACTAAGTCGATTGGACGAAGTGATTTTATTGCCGATTTACCCTGCGCGTGAAGAACCAATTTCTGGAATCACCAGCGATGCACTCTTAAAAGAAATTCAATGTGATCATAAAGCAGTCATGCATCCTGAGGAGGTCGTGAAAAAAGTTGGCGCTTATGATGAAGGGGTTGTTCTTACAATCGGAGCAGGTGATATCGATCGCATTGTTTTACCATTAAAATCGGAATTAAGCAAATGAAGCGCTGGTTGAAAATAACAATTTGGTCGGTTTTTTCCTTAACGGTTATGATCTTGCTATACCTTTCTCAGAAAGCTCAGGATGAAGTGGTTCTGGATAAGCCTGAGATCGAAATTCATGTAAAAGGTGATGCGTATTTCATTACAGAAGAGGAGATTTTGACGGATTTGGAATTTCACCAACTTTGGACGAAGGGAGTTAAGGCAGGAGAGCTAAATGTTGCCGGTATTGAAAAGTACTTATCCGAGATTTCGCAAGTCAAAGAGGTTAAAGTATTTAAGAAGCTTGGAGGCGAATGGAAGATAGATTTGACTACCAGAAAACCAATTGCAAGAATATTTAATCGATACGGAGAAACTTTTTACCTCGATGATGAAGGAATCGTCATGGATATTTCCGATCAACATGCTGCGCGAATACTAGTGGTGACGGGCGATGTGGTTGATCGGAGAGAGGATGGAAATGTCGACAAGATTATTAACAACGATTCCTTGAAAAGTATTCGAAATCTAGATGATATCTATCGTATTTCCAATTATGTTTGCAATGATCCCTTGTTCCATTCTCTCATAGGTCAAATTCACCTAGAAAAGAATGGCGATTACGTATTAATACCAATCGTGGGAGATCAGAAAATAATTTTTGGTGCCGCTTTATCTGAAGAGATTGTCGAAGAGAAGTTTAAAAAGCTGAAAATATTTTACAATGAAGCGATTCCTTATGAAGGCTGGAATGAATATTCAGAGATCAGCCTAAAGTTTAAGGATCAAATAGTATGCAAGAAAAAGAAAACCGATGGGTAAAGTAATTGTAGGACTCGATATTGGTACCACGAAAATAGCATGTTTCGTTGGACGTAAAAACGAGCATGATAAAATTGAGATTTTGTCGATGGGAAAGACCGAATCACTTGGTGTGATGCGCGGAATGGTTTCCAATATCGATAAAACAATTCAATCCATTAACGGTGCTGTTGAAGAAGCAGAGTCGCGTATTGAAGGACAATTGAAAATCAATACTGTTAATGTTGGAATTGCTGGTCAACACATTAAAAGCATTCAACACCGAGGTATTTTGACCCGTACGAATCTTGAAAGCGAAATCTCACAACGAGATATTGATCGTTTGGTAGACGACATGTACAAATTGGCAATGCCTCCTGGTGAAGAGATTATTACCGTGCTTCCACAAGAGTACATCGTGGACAACGAACAAGGAATTAAAGATCCTATCGGGATGTCAGGCGTACGTCTTGAAGCGAACTTCCACATCATTACAGGCAACATCGGCGCTTCCATGAACATTCACAAATGCGTGGAACGTTCAGGATTGAAGGTGAAAGACATTATTCTTGAGCCAATCGCTTCGGCAGATTCAGTTTTGACGGAGGAAGAAAAAGAAGCAGGTGTCGTTTTGGTAGATATCGGTGGTGGTACTACAGATGTTGCAATTTTCCACGAAGGAATTATTCGTCACACAGCAGTGATTCCATTCGGAGGTAACGTAATTACCGAAGACATCAAAGAAGGCTGCACCATCATGAAACGTCAGGCAGAAAAACTGAAACAAAAATTCGGTTCGGCACTGGCAAGTGAAAGTCAAGAAAATGAAGTGGTAGCAATCCCTGGTCTAAAAGGTCGTGCGCCGAAAGAAATAACACTGCGAAACCTCGCGAGCATTATTCAAGCGCGCATGGAAGAAATCATCGATTTGGTTCACTTCGAAATCAGAAATTCTGGTTACGAGAAAAAGCTAATCGGTGGAATCGTCGTTACAGGTGGTGGATCGCAATTGCGTCACATTACGCAACTTTTTGAATACGTGACTGGAATGGACACGCGAATTGGTTATCCAACAGAGCATCTTTCCAATACTAATAACGAAGCGATGAAAAGTCCAATGTACGCGACAGGAATCGGTTTGGTATTGAAAGGATTTGAAGATTTGGAAAAATCAGAACGTTCACAACCAGAAGCAGCAAGCACAGGAGAAGTGAAAACGCACTCCGAAAAAACGAGAGGGTCTTTCTTCGACTCAATAATACAGCGAGGAAAAACTTGGTTCGTAGATGAAGAGTAAACAAGATATACTGACCGAAAGATAGGAAGTAACAACACCTGTCTTTTGAAATAAAAAACAACCAACACAACAACTAAAAATACACAGAATGGAATTCGAATTACCTAAAGACGAAACATCAATCATAAAAGTGATCGGTGTTGGTGGTGGAGGTGGAAACGCCGTAAATCACATGTACAATGACGGTATCAAAGGTGTTGATTTCGTTGTTTGTAATACCGATTTGCAAGCACTAGAAATTTCACCAGTTCCTCACAAAATTCAATTGGGCCCTTCGCTAACAGAAGGCCGTGGAGCAGGTTCTTTACCCGAGATTGGGAAGAATGCTGCGGTTGAAAACATTGAGGAGATCAAAGAATATTTAAGCAAAGGCGCAAAAATGGTTTTCGTAACTGCTGGAATGGGAGGTGGAACTGGAACTGGTGCCGCACCTGTTATAGCGAAAGTTGCTAGAGATCTTGGTATCTTAACTGTGGGAATCGTTACTGTGCCTTTTAACTTTGAAGGGCGTAAACGTCGCATTCAAGCTGAAGAAGGATTGGAAGCAATGCGCCAAAATGTAGATACGCTTTTGGTGATCAATAACGAGAGATTGCGTGAAATCACAGGAAACCTATCCATCACGGAAGCGTTCTCGCAGGCAGACGATATTTTAGGAACTGCCGCAAGAGGAATCGCAGAAGTAATTGCAGTAACTGGTGCTATCAACGTCGATTTCAATGACGTAAACACAGTAATGCGTAATAGCGGCGTTGCTATCATGGGTAGTGCAGCGGCTGAAGGTGATAATCGCGCATTGAAAGCGGTTGAGCAGTCACTCGAATCTCCATTGTTGAATGACAACGATATTAGTGGTGCAGAATACGTCTTGTTGAACATTACGTACGGTGAGAAAGAAGTAACCATGGATGAGATCACGGAAATCACGGATTACATTCAGGATGCTGCTGGTTCTACGGCAGATGTTATTTTCGGACACGCGAAAGACGAATCTCTAGGAGATAAATTGAGTGTAACGGTTATAGCTACTGGATTCTCTTCTTCTCCAATTACAGGATTTGAAAAAGCACCAAAACGTAATATTACCACACTCGAAGAAGATAAAAAGGCAGAGGTAAAAGCACCAATGTCTTCACCGACTTCATCTGCTTCAAATATCTGGGCTGGTGCAAAGGAAGTAACGGAGGAGCAAGATGAGCCATTCTTGAAATCAACAACTCCAGAAGAACCGAAAAAAGTGGACTCATGGGCAACGTCTTTTTCAGAGCCTGAAGCGAAAGAAGAGACAGCCGAGGATCCAGAGGATCAGAAAGAAATCGATTTTGGTTGGAATGTAACACCAACTGTTGAAGCAGAAAAGCCGAAAGAATCGCCATCAGAGGTTGCAGCGAAAGAATCTTCTGAGGAAGAAGTAAAGCGCTACACGCTAGAAGATGATACGGAAGAATTGGATTTGGAGACAACACACTCTAAAAAATCAATTTCACCAGAAGAACAACAAAAACGTTCTCAAGAGCGTATGTCTAAAATTCAGGAATACACACAACGCTTGAAAAAAGCAGATGGAATTCAAGATTTAGAAAATGAGCCAGCTTACGTTCGTAGAAACATTCAATTGGACGATTCAAAACCAAGCGAAGAGTCTTCTGCAAGTCGTTTCAGTGTATCAAAAAACGAGGACGGAACTTCACTAAACGGTAACAATTCATTCTTACACGATAACGTTGACTAATGGGATTCATGGAAACGATTAATGCCGACATCAAAGCAGCAATGTTGGCTAAGGAGAAAGAAAAGCTTGCAGCATTGCGAGATGTCAAATCTAAGTTAATGTTAGAGGCGACATCCACGTCAAGCGGAGAAGTCTCTGAAGAAGCAGCGACTAAAATCGTGATGAAATTGTACAAGCAGCGCATCGAAACTTACGAACTTTACATGAAAGAAGGACGTGAGGATTTAGCGGCTGACGAAAAATTCCAGGCGGAGGTGATCAAAGTATATATGCCAGAAATGATGTCTGAAGAGGAGATCAAAGCAGAAGCCGAAGCGGCAATTAAAGCGACAGGTGCCAGCGGACCTCAGGATATGGGGAAAGTTATGGGAGTTCTGTCTGGTAAATTAGCTGGAAAGGCAGATGGAAAGGTGATCGCATCAACAGTGAAATCCCTTCTAAACAACTAAGTAAATTCTACCAATGCTCCTTCCGGGGTTTATTGAATAATTGAAAAGCTCAAGACTACAGGACCTTGAGCTTTTTTTGTGAGCTAAAAGTTCAATTTTCAACCTTTCACTATTGATTGGAATTTGTTTTTCCAGAAACAGTTTAATGAATTAAACAAATCCCTCCTGAAGCAATCTTGCGATGATCAGGCGGGATTTAGGTAGGTGCGATATAGATAAACCGCTGTTGTAATCTTAAAAAACCGTCACAATAAAACCGAGAATGAACTAACCTCACCTGTTGAAGAAATACAGCGCATTCGAAGGATAGAAAAGTCCGATGATGGATGTAGTGGAATGTCAATTTGCCGAGGTTCAAAGCGCGTTACATCCTTTTCAAAGAGCATTTCACCTTGATTGTTACAAATGAATATCCGACCCGACCAATTTTCAGAAACGAGGGCTGTGATTGTTTTACCGGAAACAATAAGCTTAACGAGGTCAGATTTAGCACTAAAAACGACGCTTTTTACTTCGGAGGTGGTTTCGGTTCCGTCAAAATCATACTGAACAAGACGGTAGTAAGAAGTCCCAAACAATGGCGTTCTATCCTCGAAGGAGTAATACTGAGTTTCGGTGGTGGTTCCAGCACCTGTTACCTCGCCAATCTTTTCCCAACTCGATCCGCTTTGGGAGCGCTCAACAGCGAAATAATCGTTTTTAATTTCAGAGACCGTAGACCACTCAGCAAACACCGAATTTTCATTGGTGCTCAATCCAAACGATACCATTTCGACAGGCAGAGTAACATCATACTCAATGTTGAACTGGGCAACACCACTAGCAAATTCTCCATCCTGAACTACGACATCAAAAACGCGGTCCGCAATCGTTGGGTCAGAAAGTATATTATTGTAGTAGATGGAATCTAAAAAGGACTCAGCATCCGCCAGAAGCATAGTGCCATCGTTGTTGTAAAAAACGAGTTTACTTTTTGATCCTATAACGGAAGCCTGAACGGTGTAAGTTTCTCCGCCTAAAGTGATGTTTGGAATCGCTTGTCCATTTGTAAAATCCAGTGCAATTTGCGATCCTGTTGAATTGTCGAAGTATAAAATTTCATTAGTTCCATCCAAGATCATGGTGTTTTCAAAGCTAATTTTCAAACTATCGATAGAAGCACCTGAATAGATAATATTCGATGCGCCAGCAGTAAATTGCACAGCTGAACCCGCAAAGGTTGTATCGTGATTAAGTCCTGGAGTTGAAGTGTCCAAGTCCAAAATGGGTACTTCAATGGATGTTGAAGAGCTAAAAGGTGGGTCAGCAGCGAAATCAATAAAGTAATATGCTGCACCGCTGCCACCTCCACCGAGTCTAACCGTGAAATTCGAAACTGCTGAATATTGGCATCTCACACGGTGACGTTCGTCCGCGGCGTTTGTATTGTTGGTGCTAACTGTGGATGAAAAACGGGTCAAACCGCTACTGCTGTCATAAAAATAAGTTAAAAGCGTTGGATTACCGACTTCTGCAATAGAGAAGCCGCCAAAATCACAATATTGATTGGAGTTAGCGTTCCCATTTCCGTCAATATCATAAGAGCTCACCATGATATTTTGTAGGGTAATACTCGTTCCTGTATTTGATCCATTGTTAAAGGAGCCTCCGAGAATGAATTCAATTTTAAACTCCGCGTAACCGCCACCTGAATTGAAATTAAATCGAGGAGAGAACCAACGTTGAAGGTTATTTTGACTCGTTCCTGTGTAGTCAAAGTCGGTACAAGTTCCGTTGTCAATAGAGTCTGTGCGGATAATTGCATCAATCTGCTGCCCGGTGATGGTAATCACATTTTCATAAAGAACGACATCACCAACTTGGGTTCCATTTCCTACTTTGTTTGTTATTGTGACACCTGCTCCGCCAAAATTAATATCATTGTAGTTGGCATTAAAAACTTGAGATACCGCTCCAAAACTGAACAGGAACATGCATCCTAGACTTGCAATCCAAGTATGCGTTTTATTATATGTTCGATAGTTCAGTTTCACAAGAGTCGTTTGAGTCTGCTAAGTTGAGATAAATTTCACTTTTAAAAGATCTAGAAGTTTCCCTGCGCGAAGATTCGGTTTCCGAAAGTGAAAAGTTTATTCTGATAGAAAAATAGGGGGTTCGATGAATTACTTACGCCTGAAAAGCGAGTAAAAATAAGGTCTGTGGATGTGGGATGACATCTTAAATCGTCCGAAACGTCGAGGTATTTTTTTACCTACATGCTTCACATCCAAACACAACAGCCCCCTCTCGTTTAAAGCCATTGTTAAACTGAATGAACTCAAGATTTTCTGGAGAAATATCACTCTTGCAATAGGTAGAGCCGATCTGTTTTAGCATTCGAATTTCTGGGTAAAAGGGCACATTCAATTCTTCAATACTCCATTTGCTCAGGTAAATCCAATATTTGCCTTGTGGCTCATCGACTTCCCATAAATAGGGATGAAGTGATCGATCAATTTTGCGGACTTCTGTCATGTCCAAACCAATCATGTAAGTTCCATTATTGCCAGAGTAGAGTTTAAAAGAAAGGTACTTATCCCAAAGTCCAATGGAAGCCAGCGAGGGGAGAAGGATGTAAAATAGAATGGCAAGTCGCACCAAAATTTTAGAATGAATTTCAGGTATTTTCGCAAAATTCAATGTATTCTCACTTTTAAAGAATAAAATGATCACGAAAAAGATCATCGCTAGATTCCACGGGTACACAATTGAGTTGTGATCGGCTTTGATCAAATACGTCAAAATAATCAGATGAGAAGCGATCGCAGCTAGGATGGAAATGAAGCGGGTTTTTCGGAAAATTAATCCTATGGCGATGAGCACTTCAATCAATGGAATTAAATATCCGAGAAAATGAAATCGTTCTCGCGTGTCGGGATTTTCAATCGATAATAGTTCTCGCAGCATATTGTCGAAAGTTTCTTCCATAAACCCAGGTCCAATCTTGTAAATACCGCTCCAGAAATAAACGCCAATAATCAAAATCTGAAAAAAGGGGAGCAGACTTTTCGTGTAGGTTTGAGCCACGGCAAAAGGAATCAGCATACAGAAGTACAAATAAACCCAAGGCTGCCAGCGCATTTGATCTTGAAGAAGGAGAAAAAGTAACAATGCGAGAAGTCCGATAAAAAAAACTCTTTTCCGAAGGAAGATTCCAACTGCCAAACCTGCTATCAAAAGAATTGGTAAAAATGAATCGATTGAAGTGGGAAGAACAGGAAATCCGTCAATCACAGGTAAAAGCGGAAAAAGTCGATCCGAGTGCCAAAGCTTATACGACATCAAAATTCCGACAATAAAAAAAACCGGCACTCCAATACGAAGCGCAACAATTCTTTTTTCGTCAGTGAGGAATTTCATACAATGAAAGTAATCATTGTTGTTTAAAGTCAACCCCTGGGTGGAAATTTGATTTTGAATGTGGACGATTAAAATAAAATGTTTAACAAGCTTCCATAAAAGTTAAACAAAATGTATCTTTACCAAAAAACACATGAAGAATTATCTGATCGTAGGTGCTTCAAGCGGAATTGGTAAAGCATTGGCAAATCGACTTTCAACCGCCAATAAGGTTATTGGAACTTACAATAAGACGGAGCCAGATGACGCTATGTCGGACGTCCAATTTGTGCATTTCGACGTACTTTCTCAGGACGTTTCCGACCTCGACTTGTCCGAAACTCTTGACGGAATTGTGTATTGTCCTGGCTCGATCAACTTGAAACCGTTCAATCGTTTTTCAGAGCAAGATATTCTCGATGATATACGCCTGCAAGTTACTGGTGGATTGAAATTAATTCAAGGGTTGATCGGAAATTTAAAGAAATCGGAAGGAGCGTCTGTCGTGTTTGTCTCAACAGTAGCGGTTCAAACGGGATTCGCTTATCATACGCAAGTTTCTATTTCCAAAGGCGCTGTTGAAGGAATGACAAAAGCGTTAGCGGCAGAATTAGCTCCCAAAATTCGCGTAAATTGCGTTGCTCCTTCGTTAACAGATACGAAATTAGCAGATCGCCTCTTGAATTCCGAAGAGAAAAAAGTTGCACACGGAAAAACGCATCCGCTCGGCCGAGTTGGTGAACCTGAGGACATCGCAAATACCATTGCATTTTTATTATCGGACGACGCATCCTGGATTTCTGGTCAAATTATTCACGTCGATGGCGGTCGATCTACCTTAAATACTTGATTTATGTTTGGATTATTCAAAAAGAAAACTGAAAGAGAAAAGTTGAACGAGGAGTACATGAAACTCTTGGAGCAATCTCGAAAAATTAGTACAAGCAATCGAAAAGAAGCAGACCGTTTGATCGGCGAAGCGGAAAAGATTCTCGATAAAATAAAAGTGTTGGAGGAGAATGAGAAGTGATCGAGATCTCAATAGAATTATCGAAATGGCGTGGGAAGACCGAACGCCGTTTGATGCCATCGAATTTCAGTTTGGACTGAAAGAAAACGATGTCAAAGAAATCATGCGCACCAACTTGAAGAAGTCGAGCTACATTCTTTGGAGAAAGCGCGTTGAAAGCGGAACGAGTTCAAAACATCTTAAAAAACGATCTGCCGAAATGAAGCGATTCAAATGCTCGCGTCAAAAATCGATCAGCAACAACAAAATCTCGAAGCGTTGGTAACAAGTTTGGATGAGATACTAGGTTTAGTCGTTCAATTTGACCCTAAGAAATACGGAGCATCCCGAAATTTCAAAAATGGGGCGGTTTCTCGACTTTCGCCGTACATTTCCCGTGACGTAATTAGTACGCTCTTCGTGTACGAACATTTGACGGACATCTTTGAGGATCTTCGACCTTTTGAAAAGTTCATTCAAGAACTCGCTTGGCGCGACTATTGGCAGCGTGTTTGGCAAGAAAATAACATAGATGTTGAATTGAAAACAAAGCAGAGTCCCGTTCTGAATTCGGGTGTTCCGAAAGCTATTTTAGAAGCGAATACCGGAATTGAGGCCGTTGACAATGCGATTCAAGAACTCTATGAAACAGGCTACATGCACAATCACATGAGAATGTACGTGGCAGCAATCGTTTGTAATATTGGCAAATACCATTGGAAAGAACCTGCGCTTTGGCTCTATTCGCATTTGCACGACGGCGATTGGGGAAGTAATGTGCTCAGTTGGCAATGGGTCGCTGGATCGAACAGTCACAAAAAGTATTACGCCAATCAAGAAAACATCAATAAGTATTTCGATTCCGACCAGAAAAACACGTTTTTGGATTGTTCCTACGAGGCGCTTGTGGAGATGAATGTCCCTGACGTTTTGACCGAAAGTACACCGTTCGAATTTAAAACGGAGCTCCCAAAATCGAACCTAAATTTGCGGGCAGACAAGCCAGTTCTTTTGTACACAACCTACAATCTCGATCCTTTTTGGAGAAAAGATATGGACGCAAATCGCGTTTTAATCCTCGAACCAGAGCAATTCGAAAAATATCCTGTTTCACAAAAGTCACTTGATTTCATCCTCGATTTGTCAAAAAATATCCCCGACCTTCAAATATTTTCAGGATCTTTTCAAGATTTTAGCGAACATATTTCACAACCCATTTTCTTCAAAGAGCATCCACTCAACACGCATTTCGCTGGTACAAAAGATTCGAGAGATTGGCTGAATCCTGAGGTTGAATTGCAATCTTCTTTTTTCAAATACTGGAAGAAAGTCAAAAAGAGTTTGCCCGAATTTGCGTGAGAAAATAAATATCGTCTGGTACAAGCGCGATCTGCGTACTCAAGATCATGAGCCTCTGAATCGTGCGGCTAAGAATGGAATTCCTATAGTACTTCTTTACATTTTTGATCCGGCTGTTCTTCATCATGAGGACTCTAGCGAAAGACATCATCGTTTTGTGTATCAATCGCTTTTAGAATGCAATGCAACGTTGAAAAAAAACAATCATAAACTCTCCGTTCTTTACGGAAATACAGCCGATATTTTCAGTTCAATTTTGTTAAACTATAATGTCGATTCAGTTTTTAGTTATCAGGAATCTGGAACCGAAACCACTTGGAAAATCGATCGTGAAGTGGCTGCCTTACTGAAGAAAAAGGAGGTTTCATTTGTGGAGTTTCAAAAAGACGGTGTTCAACGCGCATTAAAATCCCGAGAAGGTTGGGAGGAAAGTTGGTATGAACACGTTCTGGGGAAACAAGTTGTCAACGATTATTCCTTCGAATCAATTCACATTTCGAATGAGGAATTTGCCCTTCCAAATGACTTCGAAGAGAATTTAAAGAGGAAAAATCCTCAAATGCAACCGGGTGGTGAAATTGCTGGCTGGAATTACCTAAAGTCGTTTGCCTTTGAGCGCGGTAAGAACTACCAAAGGCACATTTCAAAACCCGAATTCAGTCGGAAATCTTGTTCGCGCCTTTCACCTTACATCGCTTGGGGAAATTTAAGTGTAAGACAAGTCTATCAGTTTGTTCGAATGAGTGAAGCGTATAATTTTCACAAAAGAGCATATCAGAATTTTTTACTGCGATTGAGCTGGCGAAGTCACTTTATTCAAAAGTTTGAGGCGGAAGCAGAGATTGAATTTTACTGCATGAATCGTGGATATGAGTCTTTGGAGCATACGAAAAACGAAGCGTACATCGAAGCTTGGAAGTCTGGGAATACTGGTTATCCACTTGTCGATGCTTGTATGCGCGCTTTGCATCAAACGGGATGGATCAATTTCAGAATGCGCGCCATGACGGTCTCTTTTCTCTGTTTTCAGTTGGATCAAGATTGGCGGGAAGGCGTTTACCATTTGGCGCGACTTTTCCTCGATTACGAGCCGGGAATTCATTTTCCGCAGTTTCAAATGCAAGCTGGCGTAACTGGCGTGAATACGGTTCGGATGTACAATCCCGTCAAGCAATCACAAGAACACGATCCCAACGGAACCTTTATTCGAAAGTGGGTGCCTGAATTGACGCAAATCCCAGATGAGTTTCTTCATGAACCATGGAAAATGACGCTTTTCGAACAGGAGATGTACGATTTTCGTTTGGGAGAGAAATACCCGCATCCGATTGTGGATTTGGAAGAAACCGCTCGAATCGCACGAACAAAAATTTGGGGACATCGCGACAGTAAAGACGTCCAACTGGAAAAACGAAGAATTCTCAAATTACACGTCAAACCAGGAAAGCGAAATGAGTAAACACAAAAAGCCATTTCTCCCCGAAAAAACCTGCGAAACGTGTCAAAAACCCTTCAAATGGCGCAAAAAATGGTCAAAGGATTGGGAAAACGTCAAATATTGCAGCGAACGTTGTCGGAGAAGTTCTAAAATTTAGAAGGAGCGCGCAGTTAAAAAAGAACCGTTATTCAAACAGTCCTTTTTCAACGTGTTCTCTGCAAAAATTCGTTACTCTATTAATGTGATTTTTAATGCATCGATCCAAGGTTGAAGCCCATCGGCAATCTCGAAGGCTTTATCGTGGAATTCATGGTTGAAGTTGGTACAATTTCGAAGTTGATATTGAAATAATTCAAGCTCATTAAGTTGCTGTTGAACCTTCTGGATTCTAACTGATTCGCCAAGTTGAGGATACTTTTTCATACTGCTAATTTTTAATGTTTAGCATCCCCAATAGCCTTTTTGGCAAAAGATACAAGGCATTTTGGGGCGTGTGCGCAACGAAATTTCACTTTAGCCTTGTAGCTTCTTGACAGAAAGGTTTACCCTTGCGACTTCAATAAAAATTAGCAGTATGAAAAGTGATTGCGGAAATAGAATTTGAAAATTTAAGTTCTTTAGAAGTCTTTTGTACGATTTAATCAACAACCGTGAGTCTTTTTCCATAAATCCAATGGGATTAGCACTTCTTTCGTATTTTCGTTAAAACAATTTCCCATGAAGCGAATCCTATTTTTTCTCTCAGCACTTTTTCTTTCCGCGCAGTCTTTCGGGCAAGTCACATCCGAGTATATCGATAGTGTAGTCAATCGTTCTTTAAAAGTCATGCCGCAAGCAGGAGTGGCAGTAGCTGTCGTGCAAAATGGCAAAGTGATTCACTCGAAAGGTTATGGAATCGCATCAAAAGAAACGGGAGAAAAAGTCGACAAAAATACGCTGTTCTCTATCGCTTCGAATAGCAAGGCATTCACAACAACCGCACTCGGAATTTTAATAGATCAAGGCAAGTTGAATTGGACGGATCGCGTTGTGGACATTATTCCTGAATTTCGAATGTACGCACCGTATGTCACCGAATATTTTATGGTGATTGATTTGATTACACATCGAAGCGGTCTCGGTTTGGGAGCCGGAGACTTGATGTTCATTCCAGATGGCTCCGATTTTCAAGTAGATGAAGTTTTGACGAGTTTTCAATACCAAGAACCGACATCTGAATTTAGAACGAAATATGATTACGACAATCTTTTGTACATCGTTGCAGGTGAGGTTGTTTATCGAATTAGTGGCAAACCTTGGGATTTATTCGTTCAGGACGAAATCATGAAACCGCTCGGTATGACAAGATCCGTTGGGTATCGTGAAAATATTAAATCGCCGAGCAACATCGCTATGCCGCATTCCAGTGAGAATGGTAAAGTTGAGGAATTAAACGAATACTCCGATCCAAACAAAGTTTTTGGAGCAGCAGGCGGAATTTATTCGAGTGTGGTAGACTTATCCAAATGGATGCAAATGCACTTGAACGGCGGAACTTTTAACGGAATGACGCTTCTCTCCGAGGAAACGCAAGCAAAAATGTGGGAAGCACAAACGATTCTCGCCTTTACCGCCGAAGGAAAAGGGATGTACAATTCGCACTACAGAGCTTATGGGCTTGGTTGGTTCTTGAAAGACGAAAACGGTTATACGATTGTAAGTCATACAGGTGGAATGCCGGGAATGCTTTCGCAAACAGTTTTAATTCCTGAATTAAACGCTGGAATCGTTGTACTAACGAATGCGGCTCCAGGTGGTTATAGCTTTGTGTCTGTTGTCAACGAAATTAAAGAAGTACTCATTGGTGCGGATAATTTTGATTGGATTGAGGCGATGGAAGAAAATATCAAAGCATCGGAACAGGAGGCGAATGCTTTTGTAGAAGAAGTTTGGGAAACGTGCAAGAAAGCGAACACCAAAAATCTTGTACTTAAAGATTACGAAGGAACTTATTCAGATGATTGGTTTGGAGAAATTGTGATCGAAAATCGCGATGGAAAATTGTGGTTCGTTTCAAAAAGATCGCCGCGTTTGACAGGAGAAATGTTCTACTACAAAGCGAATACTTTTGCGATCAAATGGAATTATAAGGAGATGAATTGCGATGCCTTTGCTTCGTTCACACTTGATGAAACAGGGAAAGCAACAGAGATTAAAATGAAAGGAATTTCTCCGAACATCGATTTTAGTTTCGACTTCCACGATTTGGATTTGCAGCGGATTGAGTAAAGAAACAAATCAAAAAAAAAGGCCGAAGTAGAACTCCGACCCATTCACACTGTACTCACGAAAAGTCTTTATTTGATCTGAACGGTTTTGCTCAGAATCGCGTCGTCGCTTAAAATGCGGACCAAATACGTTCCTGAATAAACCGTTGAAACATCAAAATAGGCGATGGTTTGCCCCGCGTTAATCGTTGTGGATTGAACCTCGCGTCCTTGAAGATCTACCAAACTAACTTGAAGGTTCGTTGAAACCAATCCCCCAATCTGAATAGCGATCAAATCACTCGCAGGGTTTGGAAAAACGTTGATATTCATCTCGTTGAGTTCTGCTTCCGTTAAGCTGTTCGTCGATTCGTAAACGGTTACTGTCTCGTCTACAGAGCTCACTTTTCGATCTGCATAAACTCCATAAAAGGTCGGTCCTACAGCATAGGGATATGCGGAATTCCAATTTTCATCTACGGTACAGAAATAGGCGTAAGTTCCATTCGGATATTCAGGAGTGATGCACCATCTACCGTTGTGTTCATCGAGATAATCTTCATCGTTTGGATGTGAAACGAACCTATAATCTTCTCTGAAATAACCTAAAAAATAAGTTGCATTCACCGCTGGTCCATCGTCGACATCGGTTCCATCTGGATAATTGGTTCGAACTGAATAGGTCGCCAATTCATAGCCCGATTTCATACGCGTAATTCCTCCCGTACCATTTGAGTTGGCATAACCATAAGCTCCGTAGATCGGAAATCCGTCGTAGGCAAACCCAATTAAAGGAGAATGTGCGTTGCTATCAATTGTGTATAGTCCGTCGGCATCGTATAAATTGCAAATAGTGGAAACCACGTTTAAATCTAATTTGAACGCCGAAGGATTTTGATGATGGTGGTAATTCCCCATTGCTGGATGTCCTTTCGAACAATCAAACCCATCCATTTCAGACGGAACTGCGTCTCTGTTCCAAACTTGTGCAGTACCCATTCCTCCGGGACAAGGTGGATTTCCTGGACCGCCACAAAGTGCATTCGTGGATGAATTCCAAGCGACGCCATCTCGGTAATCGAAAAGTGCAACTCCATTGATGAAAACGCCGATATTTCCAGCATTCGTTGAGGTTGGCGTTCCTGTGTTTTCTTGTGGGTTTAGTGGGAATTTGAAAATGGCGTTCTGATCAGAAGCTTGAGACGGATTTCCATCCAAAAAAGGTCCTGTTGGATAGGCTGGAATTCCATTCGTTTTGATAAATACGGAATTTGCCGAATAACTCACTTCTTGACAGTTAAACTCGATGGAGTTGTCAATCGGTGTGGAGTTTCCAGACATATAATAAGATCCGGTGGCTGTTGTGTTTTGCAACCAAGATGTGACAGCAGGTCCTTGGGCAAATGTGGAAAATCCGAAAAAGATCGCGCTAAAAGTTAGCAGAAGAGTAGATTTCATGTGAAATTGAATTTGTTCATTAGCTGAGTTGATCTTTCGAAGAAAAACTTGCGGTCAAAGCGAAAAAATTTAAGGACGAAACCTCGGATTGTAAAGAAACTCCTTGTCAGTGAGCGTTTTCAAGAAAGAAATTAGATCTTTTTTATCGTTGTCAGAAAGTATGATCGGCTTTTTTAAAGGCTTGCTTAAATGCGACTTCGTGACATCGATTTGCGTGTAATGATCCAGAACTTCTCGTAAAGTTCCGAATCTTCCGTCGTGCATGTACGGTCGCGAAAACTCTATATTCCTTAATGTTGGAATCCGAAATTGCATGGAGTCAGAATCAATGTTTGTAATCAGAAAACGTCCTACGTCATTGTAATTCGTGTCAATCGGCAATCCATTACTCGCAAATTCATTCGAATTGAAAAGCGGTTCTCTATGACATTCTGCACAATTTTTTCTAAACAAGCGATAACCGTGTTTTTCCTGAGAGCTGAATTCAAGCTCTTTTCTTTTCACTTGATCATAAATGGAATTCGAGGAAATCAATGAAGCGGTAAACTGTCCAAAAGCACGCAATGTATTTGGCATGTTGACAATAGAATCTCCAAAGGCTTTGAAAAACATTTTGCGATATTCCGGCGAATTATTCAGGTAAGCTACCACATTTTTCATGGTGTTGTCCATTTCGTTGGGGTGCTCAATTGGATTGATCATTTGCATTTCGAGATGATTTACACCACCATCCCAATGAAACGATGAATTCCAAGCAAGATTGATTAAAACAGGAGAATTTCGCGTTCCGATTCTATCATCAATTCCATGGCTTACAGCGTGATCAACGTGCGTGAAACCGGTAAACGATAAATGACAGCTTGCGCAACTAACAGAACCGTCACGGGATAAATTTGGATCATAAAAGAGCTTTTTCCCAAGAACGAATCCAGCATCGGTAACAGGTCTGTTGTAAACTGGCTCTGGCCATCCTTTCGGAGCACGAATCGAACCCAAACCGATGATTTCAGTTTGCGCTGAATAGAGTAAAATACTCAATCCAATTAGTGAAAGAAACAGAAATTTATTCACGAATGGAGAAATATTGCACGAAGGAATTAGCCAAATTAACAGCTTCTTTTCGAGGTGACATGATCATGGAGTTCGCACTGAAGTCGATTGAACTAAGAAATTGGATCAACTCTATAGTAATGACGATTTTTTCGGTAGCGTTTTGATTCACTTCATGCGAAATTCTTTGCATCGTCGCATTCGGATAAGCATATCCACCAACGTGATAAGTGAAATCTTCGTCTTTGAAGTTGCCTTCTAACTTCCAATTAATATAACCCGAGTTCCAAGCCCAGTACATGCCCAAAATTGGATCTAAATCACCGGAATAAACGCCCGAAACATTAATTAAGCTGTCAGTTCCAAGTAAATAAGAAATGGACGAGATGTTCTTTGTAATTCCTGTTGAAATTTCAATGGAAGTCGTGCTTGGATCTAAAAAATCAATTAGGTAATAGCCGTTTGAATCTGTGTAACGGCTTCCGTCCTCGAACGTGAGTTCAATATTGGAAATGTAACCTTTGAAAACGTCAATTGAAGCAGGTTCAGTTTCGAATGACGTATCAATTTGAAATGAAATTGTTTGCGTGTCTTGACAGAAGACAGAAAAAGTGAGGAAAAAGGTACAAATTGATGCAAGAAACTTCATCGCTTTTTGGGTGGATGGTTCGTGATCATTCGAAGGGAATGGTTGATCATCTCGTCCAATTTTTTACGTTGTTCGGTGTTACAGTTCTTGGCAACTTCACTGAAAAAACCAAATGTCATTGTTTCAAGTTCTTCACGATTTCCGTTGATTTTAGTGATCAATTCTTCTGCTGCGGAAGTGTCTGATAATTCCTTGTAAAGTTGTTGATGCAATTTAAAATCGCGCTTCATTAGAGCTCTTTTATCCTTGTGATGCTTGACTTCAAGCGCATCGACTTTTTTCTTTGCTTCTCCATCAAGTCCGATTTCGTTAGAAATTTGATGTTCTCCTGGTTTCGGCGGATGCGGCGGCTTTGTCAGAAGGAAAAAGCTAATTGTTCCAATGTTGAGGGCGAGTAGCACAACGCTGAGAATTTTGTAAAATTTGAGGCTTTTCATTTTAAACTGTCTTTAAATAGTCGAAGTAAGAGTTGGTTTGTTCTGTTTGTGAATTCACTTTTTCTTCCGAATAGTTTTTGGCTGAGACTACGTTTAAAACAATGAGTAGTGCAATACTTGCTGCAACTGCCCAAACGACTTTTTTCGGCACGGTATCGTACGTTTGTTTTACTGAGGTTGGAATTTGCTTCAAACGATCCATTAAAGCATCCGAAGCAGCAACGCGTTCAATGCGATTTGCCACGTTCAATGTTTGTTCGGATTCTCGTTCTATTCGGTTCATACTATCGTTAGTTGCCATGTTTACTTAAAACTTGTGGTCATTTTAAATTTTCTTCGTAATATTCTTTTAATAGCTTTTGCAATCGCTGTTTCGCTCTGAATAAAAGCGACTCAACAGAAGAAACAGAAAGGTCTAAAATTTCTGCCACTTCCTGATAACTGCGACCTTCTATTTTATTTAAAGTATAAGCCAATCTTTGATTCTCGGCAAGCTGATCAATCGCGTTGAAAAGAATTGCAGCACGTTCTTTATCCTCCAATTCTACTCCAGGGTGATGAAACTCGATAACAGCGGAAGGGACAAAATGTGAATCTTCCTGCTCTATTTCTGTGTGAAATCCGAAACGTTTTTTACGCGTTTTTTTTCTCAGAAATTCTTTAGACTTGTTGATCGCGATGGCATAGATCCATGTTGAGAGTTTAGAGTTCCCCTCGAAAGAATCAAGCGATGTATAAATGGAAGTAAAAACCTCTTGAGTTAGATCTTCGGCGTCTTCTCGATTCCTCAGGAGATTCAGACACGTATTAAAAACACGACTCGCATACGCATCAACAAGGTGGTTGAACCCGCGTTCTTTGTCATTAGCAAGGGACAAAAGAATAGAGTGATCATCAAGATGCATAGCTGGCTTCATCATGTATGGAAACGTAATTAAACGCGTTCTAGTCTATCCACAGGTCCTAATGTTGATAATTCGTGATACACAAAGCTAATTAAATGGAGCATTTGATTTCGACCTTTACTTTGACCAAATTTTGAAGCTAGGAATGCAGTTGAAAGTCCCAAAATTCCAATGGGAACAACCCAAAGCCAATGTGAACTTCCATCTACGCTGTATTTCGCCATACCATAAAATCCACTAAACAAGGTGATCAAGAGTAACGCTGTATAAAAGAAAGCCCATAAAGCCCATACGGATTGTTTGGGGCCAACCAGGCATGAGACTGTCGTGTAGTCGGTAAATTCTTCCTGCTCTATCCGAACGGTTAACTCAGGGGACCAGTAATGCTGCTCTGATTCTGGTATTTTTAAGAATAAATGATGCTTTGAAAAGACACCACCGACAGTAGGATCTTTTTTAAATCCCTCCTGAAGCTTGGCGATAGCAACTTCTGGACTCGCCTCTATTTTTAATGCGAAGCGGGGACGGATTTCTCCCAATACGGAATGGTTCAAGCGGTTGAATGGCATACTCGAATATAGAGAGCTATTCTTTTAGAATGAAACTGAATTAGTTGAATCGCAGATGTTTGCTCTTACAAGTCCCGATTTAATAGGAAATCAGCCAATGCTATAAGTCCCTGTTTTTGTTGTTCAGGAACATTAATCTCTTCCAAAGCGACCATTGCTTTTGCTTGATATTCTAACATCGTTTCGCGGCACTTTTGAGGCACTTTCAAGTGATCAAATAACTGACGAGTGCGATCAATTTTTAGTGAGATATTGTCTTCTTGTTGAAGCTCTTTGAGAATTTCTATATGCTGTGGCGTCGCATCAGAAACTGCCGTGAGGTGTAAAATTGTCTTTTTATTTGCGGCAACATCGCCACCTACCATTTTACCGAATTTTTTTGGGTCAGCATACAAATCAAGTAGATCGTCTTGGATTTGAAAAGCAATACCCAGATATTGTCCAAAGTTGTAGATTCTTGATCTGTCTTCTTTAGACGCACCTGCTACGATAGCTCCCATTTCTAAGGCAGCGCCAAGAAGAACGGAAGTTTTCAGGCGAATCATTTCGATATACTCCTTAATCGAAACATCCATACGCTCTTCAAAGTTCATATCCATTTGCTGCCCTTCGCATACCTGGATTGAAGTTGTACTGAAAAGATGAAGTGCTTCGGGAAGTTTTTCTGCGTCAATATTTGCAAGAAACTGGTAGGCCTTAATTAAAAGAACATCTCCAGATAAAATCGCAATGTTTGAATTCCATTTTTCGTGAACTGTAGGATGATTCCTTCTGGTTGGGGCAACATCCATGATGTCGTCATGAATCAACGTGAAATTGTGAAAGACTTCTATGGCCATGGCCTGAGGAAGTGCTTTTTCAGATGTAGAACCGAAAAGTTCTGCCGCTAACAAGGTTAAAACAGGTCGAATTCGTTTCCCTCCCAATTTCAAAAAGTAGCGTAAAGGCTCGTATAATTCAATTGGCTGAGATGGAAAAAGGTCTTTGTTTAACTCCTTTTCGATACGTTCTGTATATTTCTGAAGCGCTTCCATTTATGACTTTTCTTCTTTAGAATCCTGTTTGTTTACATCAGTATTCTCATCAGTTTCTCCTTCGATATCAAGGTTCTCCCATTCGATGTTGCTTTCTTCTGTGTAAGCATCAAAATAAGGTTCTTCGAAAGATCTTGTTGTAATACGACGATCGAGTGAAAGAAGTAATGTTGGCAATAAAACAAGGTTGGTGATCATCGCAATTAAAAGCGTTAATGAAACAAGAAGTCCAAGCGCTTGCGTTCCTCCAAATTGTGAAAAGGAGAACATGATAAATCCAGAGAAAAGTACTATCGAAGTGTAGAACATTCCAAGTCCAGCCTCACGAATTGCCAAAATGGCACATGCTTTCAAATCCCAATGTTTGGTTTTCAATTCTTGCCTGTATTTCGCTAAATAATGGATGGTATCATCTACCGAGATTCCGAATGCAATACTAAATACAAGTAAAGTTGAAGGTTTTAATGCTATTCCAAACCAACCCATGATGCCCGCTGTAAACAGTAAAGGAATAAAGTTTGGAATGAGAGAAACCAAAACCATTCTCCATGATCGGAATAGGATCGACATGAGAATCGAAATAGCGATGATAGCAAACAAAAGGCTAGTGAAAAGATTGATCACCATATATTTAGTTCCCTCCGATGCAACGATCGAAGTTCCCGTTAAAACAATGTCAAAATATTCAAAGTCAACGGCTTCTCGTAAGTTTTCTTTGAAGTCTTTAACGCGTGATTTGGACTGAAGAAAAACGAAAGGATCTGAATCGTATTCGAATTGCTCGTCTGTGTTGTTGATATAATTCTCTGATAGCGCATTTGCGATTCCAGGGAAGTTCATTGTGAGTGAGTCCAAATACGCTTTCTTTCCTTTCTTCGTATAGGCTTTGTAAAACTTTTCAATTCTCTCTCTATCTGGATTTAAAATTCCGTCAAGAACTTTTCGGAGGGTATCTGCTTTATCACTTACTTCATAGGATCCAAGATCTTGCATTTGCGTGCGAACACGAATCACAAAACTGGTCGTGTCAATCAATTCGTTGAGAGCAATCCCTACGCCTTTAGCATCTGTGATATAAGAGCTTTCTTTGATGTAAGAATCTATTTTCTTCAAATGACGGCGTGAAGTTATCAGCCTGTATTGCGACGAATCATTATTGTAGTAAGCCATATTGGCTGCTTTCAAGGCATCAACATACGAAATCGATTTCGAGAATAATGTGTCCTCGGCTAAATACACCTGCACTTGCTCAATTCCGAGGAGTGTTTGTTTTTGACCAAGTCTACCTTTTTCTTTGTAGTTGATTAAAATTTCAAAAGGAATAGCTCCGCCGAACTTATCTTGCATAAAGTTGACATCGTTCAAAATCTGATGTCCTTTTGGAAGATCGCTTGTGAGATTACCAGTTGCCTTGATTTGAGTTGCACCTATGATGCTGAGAGTGACAATAACAATTGTGGTGATATACACCCACTTCCTGTGGTTCAAGGTGATGTTTACCAAATTGTCGAGCAAGCCAACAGCCAACTTGCGTTCTAGATGCTTTAGATGTTTCGGTTTTGGTGATTTAGAAAGGGAAATCACAATGGGCAAAATGGTAATCGACAGAATGAATACCATGATGATATTGATCGAGGCAGTAATACCGAATTGCATTAATTTCTCCGAATTCGTTGTGACGAATGTGAGGAAACCTAGAGAAGTTGTAAGATTCGTGAGGAAAGTAGCCGTCCCAATCTTCCGAATTACCCTGGTTATTGCTTTTGCTTTGTTTCCATGAAGTTTAACTTCTTGATGGTATTTGGTAAGGAGGAAGATACAGTTGGGGACGCCAATCACAATCATCAATGGAGGAATCAATGCCATGATAATTGTAATGTTGAAATTGAAGGATCCAATAGATCCCATGGACCAAATTACGGCCACTGCTACAACGACATTACAAATGACTACCACTCTCAGTGAGCGGAAAAAGAAGTACATCAAAGAAGATGTCATCAGTAGGAGAAGCCCAATGAAAATGTACATTTCTTTCAGTACACGTTTCCCTATGACTACCCTCAGATGTGGCATTCCGGCAAATTTTGGTTGACCGAAATAGGTTGTGTAAGAGTTAGCAAGTTCCTCAACATCGAGAACAACATTTGCTTTTTTCTGATCCGTAATGAACGTTTCATCGATGTCAATCATCATCAGTGAAACCGTTTCGTCATCATTGTAAAGAGTACCTCGATACAGTGGGTTGTTGTGAATCTCCTGTCGAATCGAATCAATGGATTTCTCGCTATACTCTGTATCAGAGAAGATTTTGTGCGCTTCAAAGCGTTGCTTCTCTGGGTTGTTATGAAGAGAGAAAAGGGTCGCTTCTGAGATCACCGAGTTGATCCCATCCAATTCAAGAATCGCGTCACCGAGTTCTTTCCATTTTAGGAAATTATTCTCTGTGTAAAGCGAATCGGTTTCAATGGCGATGACTAATGTCCCTCCATCTTGTCCAAAAAGTTCTTTGAATTTTTCGTAATCTTCTTTGGCCTCAGCATTGTTTGGAAGAAGAATTCCGTACTTATTGTCGAGCTCAAGTCCAGTGTACGCCTGATATCCGAAAAAAACCGTCAACAAGGTTAATAACCCAATGATGATGAATTTATTTCTTAAAATGAGGTTAGCGATGAACTGCCACATGAATTGAACCTTGTTTTTAAATCAAGGAAACAAAAGTAGTGTTTATAAGTTAGCACACAAAGCAAATCTGTTGCAAAACAGGAGCTAATTGGGATTGATTTATGCAAAGCCTACCGAACTAGCGATTTGATTTGGGGTTTTTACGTGATTTTACACGAAATCGCAGCGCAATAACAGACAAAACAACAAGGGCTAAACTAGACGTGATTATAATTTGTTGTGAGCCTCTGAAAGCATGATTTCTTCCTAGAAAAAAGACGATACCATTTATGACAATCAATGCCACAATGCAAGACATGCAAAATGTTTGAATTCGCTTCAATAGTGTAAGTTCTGGTCTCTAAGCTACTAAAAATCAAAATGATAAACAAGAACTATATTAAAAATGTTTCTCGGCTAAGATTCGCTCCATTTCTGCTTGAAGTTGTTTTGCTGCGAGTCCAGCTTTTTCTGCAAAATCTTCCTCTTGGGAGGCGTAGATGATTCCTCGGGAAGAGTTAACTAACAATCCACAATCGTCGTTCCAACCGAAGTTAGCAACATCTTCAAGTGAGCCACCTTGAGCACCAACGCCTGGAACTAGGAAAAAATGGTCGGGAACGAGTTTTCTCACTTCCCCAATTCCTTCAGCGCGTGTTGCGCCAACAACGTACATTAAATTTTCAGGAGTTCCCCATTCCTGAGATTTTTTTAAAACTTTCTTATACAGCTCAACATTCTCACGATCGACCGTGAATTGAAAATCCAATGCTCCTTTATTCGAAGTTAATGCAAGTAGTATTACCCATCGATTCGCGTGTTCAAAGAAAGGTGTCACACTATCCTCACCCATATACGGCGCTACGGTGACCGAGTCTGCATTCAAGTATTCGAAGAAGGTATCGGCGTAATATTTTGAGGTGTTTCCAATGTCACCGCGCTTTGCATCGGCAATGGTGAAAAGGTTCGAAGGGATATAATCCAAGGTTTTCTTTAATGACTCCCAACCTTTTGGTCCGTGGCACTCATAAAATGCTAGGTTCGGCTTATACGCTACACAGTAATCCTTTGTCGCGTCGATAATTGCTTTGTTGAATTCGAAGATTGGATCTTCGGTAGCTAACAAGTGTTTTGGAATCTTGTTCAGATCAGTATCCAATCCTACGCATAAGAAAGAGCGCTTTTCTCGAATTTGTTGAATGAGTTGTTCTCGTGTCATGTTTGTTGAGAATTGAAAATGAAAACTAAACTTCTTCGCTTTGCAGCTTTTCGGCATTCTCTGCCATTTTGAGAGCGTCTATCATTTCTTGAAGATCACCATTCATAAACGCATCCAACTTGTACAGTGTTTTGTTTATTCTGTGATCTGTAACTCTACCTTGGGGATAATTGTATGTTCTGATTTTTGCAGATCGATCTCCCGTAGAAACAAGGGATTTTCTTTTCTCAGCGCGTTCTGATTGCAATTTCTCCAATTCAATTTGATACAATCGTGATCGCAGCATTGAAATCGCTTTCTCCAAGTTTTTGTGCTGTGAACGTCCGTCTTGACATTCCGCGACAACTCCCGTAGGAATATGTGTCAAACGAATTGCTGATTCCGTCTTGTTGACGTGCTGACCTCCAGCACCTGATGCACGATAGGTATCTCTTCGGACATCGGACATATTTAGTTCAAAATCAACTTCTTCTGCCTCAGGTAGAACAGCGACAGTGATGGCGGATGTATGCACTCGGCCTTGAGATTCTGTCTCTGGAACACGTTGAACGCGATGCACACCAGATTCAAATTTTAAAACTCCATAAGCAGCTGGAGCGTCGATGTTCATCGAGATTTCCTTAAAGCCTTTTGTGCCTCCTTCGTTTGAGTTGATGACTTCGTAACTCCATCCCATTTCCTTGAAATACATGGTATACATTCGGAAACAATCCTCTACGAAAATACAGGCCTCATCACCACCTGTTCCTGCGCGAAGCTCCATGATTGCGGATTTTTCATCCTCTGGATCTTTCGGAATTAGGAGGTATTTTATCTCTTCTTCTAGATCTGGACGAATCGTCTCCAAATCGTCTATTTCCATTTTCGCCATTTCCCGCATCTCGGGATCGGTTTCTTCTTTCAGTAAGGCTTTGGCGCTTTCGAGATTATCAAGCGTATTTTTATATCGTTTGTACACTTCGTCAATTACTTCAAGGTCTTTGTATTCCTTGTTTAATTTGACATAGCGCTTCATATCAGCGATAATATCTGGATCGACGATTAACTTTCCAACTTCAATGAAGCGAATGTGAATGGCCTCTAATTTTTGTAATAAATCGCTCATAAATTTAATAAGTGAATTCGCCGTAAGGTGAAGTAATGGTCAATTTTTTTCCTTGATTTGCTTCAACGCGACCTACGATTTGTGCATCAACATTAAAGGATTTCGAAATAGCAATAATTTCTTCTGCTACCTCAGGTGCAACATAAATTTCCATTCGATGTCCCATGTTGAACACTTTGTACATTTCCTTCCAATCGGTTCCAGATTCTTTCTGAATCATTTCAAAAAGTGGAGGTATTGGGAAGAGGTTGTCTTTAATGACATGAACATTTTCAACGAAGTGCAAAACTTTTGTTTGTGCGCCACCAGAGCAATGCACCATTCCATGAATATCATCACGATGTTGATCCAAGATCTTTTTAATTATTGGTGCGTATGTTCTCGTTGGGGAAAGAACGAGTTTACCTGCATTCAATTCAGAATTGGTAGCATCCGTCAGTGATTTAGTTCCTGAATACACCAAATCGTTTGGTACGGATGGATCGAAGCTTTCTGGGAATTTTTCCGCTAATGACTTATTGAAAACATCGTGTCTTGCCGAAGTGAGTCCATTACTTCCCATTCCTCCGTTGTATTCGGTTTCGTATGAAGCTTGGCCGAATGAAGCCAAACCAACAATTACGTCTCCATCCTGAATGGTGTGGTTGGAAATTACATTTTCTCGTTTCATTCTGCAAACGACAGTAGAATCAACAATGATAGTTCGAACTAAGTCGCCAACATCTGCTGTTTCACCACCAGTGGAGTGAATTCCAATCCCTTGATCGCGAAGATCAGCCAGTAACTCCTCTGTACCGTTGATGATAGCGGAGATTACTTCGCCTGGTACTAAGTTTTTATTACGACCGATTGTGGACGAAAGGAGAATGTTATCTGTTGCTCCGACACAAAGTAGATCGTCAATGTTCATGATTAATGCATCCTGCGCGATTCCTTTCCAAACGGAAATATCTCCTGTTTCTTTCCAATACATATAGGCCAATGATGACTTAGTGCCAGCGCCATCAGCGTGCATTACCACGCAATAATTTTCATCTCCAGTTAAATGATCTGGAACGATTTTACAAAATGCCTGAGGAAAAAGACCTTTATCGACGTTTTTGATCGCATTGTGAACGTCTTCTTTTCCTGCTGAAACCCCGCGAAGGTTGTATCGAGTATCTGCCATAACGAATTCTGAGCGGCAAAGATAAGAAAAAGCAAAGCTTTTGATGCTAGGGAGCGGAAAGTGACCGTTTCGAAGAGTGATTTTGTTGTTAGGTCCAGTTTTGTTTGAGTGAAGCTTTTGGATGGTGTCGGGTGATTTGTATCTCGGCTACGCTCGATGCTCTTTGGAGTTTTTCGAAGGGTGATTTTGTTGTTAAGTCGCGTTTTGTTTGAGTAAAGCTTTTGGTTGGTGTCAGGTGATTTGCATCTCGGCTACGCTCGATGCTCTTTGGCTGCACACTATCCTTGGTTGGTTTGATTGATTTCTTCACGCTGATGAAGCGGTGGTTCGTTATTTCAATTTTCAATTTAAGTCGTACTATTGCAAAAATTGATAATTATGAGTTTAGTGAAGGAGCTTTCGGAAAGAAGTGGAAATATTTGTGAATTGTGCAGTAGTACTGATGGTTTGACGGCTTATGTGGTTAGTCCAAAAAATGGTGATTCTGTAGATGAAGCAATTCTTGTTTGCAACACTTGTAATGAACAATTAAATGATGGCGAGAAAGTAGAGTCAAATCATTGGCGATGTCTTAATGATTCAATGTGGAGTGAAGTGGATGCTGTAAAAGTCGTCGCCTTTCGAATGTTGAATCAATTGAAATCCGAAGGTTGGCCTGTTGACTTGTTAGAGATGATGTACTTTGACGATGAGACTTTAGCGTGGGCTAAGGATGGCTTGGTTGATGAATCAGAAGATAAGGTGGTTCATCGTGATAGCAATGGCGTGATTTTGAACACGGGAGATTCAGTAACTATCATCAAGGATTTGAACGTGAAAGGATCAAGTCTTGTGGCGAAGCGGGGTACTGCGGTACGAAATATTCGATTGGTTCATGACAATGCAGAGCACATTGAAGGCAAAGTTGAGGGTCAGAACATCGTTATTCTAACGCAATACGTTAAAAAGTAAATCATATCCCGATAGGTGAATTTTGGGTCAATTCTTGAAAACAAATTCGGTAGTGCGTTCCTTGTTCTTTGGGAAGTTGTTTGATTTCGCCGTTAAGTTGATCGACGAGACTTGAGATTGATAATAATCCAAGTGTTTCCGCATTTTCAAAGTCTTCGCTTTCGTGAAACCCTGAACCATCATCTCCAATTTCAAGCGTAAATTGAGGATATTCATTGGCTTCAAGTCGAATATAGATACTGCCTTTCGGAGTCTCTGTGAAACCGTGTTTTAAGGAATTGGTAATAATCTCGTTGATTAAGAGCCCTAATGGTATCGAAGTATTGATGTTGAGTGAAATGTTTTTTGCGTCGATATCTAAGTCAATTTTTGTAGATGGACGCTTCATAGATTCAATCAATGGTTCTGCTAAGGTTTCGAGATATTTACCATAATCAATTTGTGAGAAATCCTCAGATCTGTACAATAGATCGTGAACGAGTGCCATGGAGTTAATGCGATGTAGACTTAGTTCGAAGAGTTCAATTGTGTCTGGATTTGTTATGGAATTCGATTGAAGTTTAAGTAAGCTTGTTATAATTTGAAGGTTGTTTTTAACACGATGATGGATTTCCTTCAGCAATAATTCTTTTTGTAGATTCGACTTCTTCAAGTTGGTATTTTCTGCTTTAATACGATCCGTTAGGTCGGTTGTGCTTAAGTAAACCTTTTCATACGTTTCTTCATAGCCTTTAACGACTGTCCACTTTAAATGAACATGTACTATGGTATCGTTAAATGTCTTGAGTTCAGCATTAAATTCACAACTCTTCTCACCTTTAGCGATCGCATCGAACTGATTAATAGCGTATTCAGTTGACCGATCATCGATTAATGCCGTAAAATTATTTAGCATGTACGCTTTGCTTGGTGCTTGATTTAAATCGACAACGGCCTGATTGATATCATTCACCTTGAGCAAGGCTGCGCATTCATTAACGGCAGCAATGTTTGATTCGAAATAAGAGCGAATATCCTTAATTCCATTACTCTTGAGTGTGTCAATATACTTTTTTACTTGGGAGAAGTCCTCGTCCCAAATAGGAACAGGTGAATCTTCGAACAACGAACGATAACGCCTTTGTTGCTCTAGAAGCTTTGATTCTTTTTGTTTTTGCTCACCAATTCGTCTTCAGCATAACCGAGCAAAGCGCTCATTTTAGGGTTCACGAAAGTAATGATATGGTTCGCGTCTTTAATCAATACGCCTTCATTCGCGTTTTCGATTATCAGCTGATAAAGATTTTTCTTATTCGCTGGATCTAGAATATGGTTTGCAGTTGTAGAGATGCTTAGTTAGTTTACAGAAAGTTACGCTTTTCTTTAAAACAAAACAAAGAAATCAAAGTGAATAGAGGAATGCAAAAATGTTAATCACGAAGGTTGTTAATGATCTTTTCGGCTACCCTAAATGCGTTTGCATAAATCGTAAATGTATAGGTTACACTTCCTCCCGTCGGCATAAAACTGCCATCTGTTACATAGAGGTTTTCGACTTCGTGTGCTTTGCAGTTTTCGTCTAGCACGGAAGTTTGGGGATTCTTGCCGAAACGACAACCTCCTGCTTGAAGGTTTGGAGAAACACCGCCACTAATACTAGAACTCACATTTTTCATGCCTATTTCGTTGAAAAGATTCTCTGCTTTTTCTGCTAAATATTCACCTACTTTCAGATCGTGTTCGTGGTATCCCAACCAAATTTTCGCAACAGGATCACCCCATTTATCCTTTACTTCATCATCCAGTTCTACTTTGCAATGATCGTTTGGAAGCCAATCAACGAATATTTCGAATTTTAATTTACGTTGTTCAGTGAAATACGATTTCATTTTAGATTTTAATTCTGATCCAAAAACGAATCTTCCATGATCCATTTTTAGCTGTACCGACTTTGTTACAGCATTGGCGTGTTCAGATACGAAATCTATAGTGCCTCCTTTGATCGGAGTTTTTCCTAATTTTGGGTCATCGATAACATACCATTCTTGGGAGGCTCTGTTCATAAAAACACCGGGTTCTTGGAGTGCTTTCGATTCCTTTTCCGATAAATCTTCAAAGAAGAGTTGCCCTGAACCGATACCTCCACCGGAGAACACGATATTTTTCCCTACTTGTCCTGAATTATTGGCGAGGCCGTTGGGGAAATCGGGATTCTTGCTCATTAAAAGTAGTCTCGAGGTTTCAATTGCCTGAGCAGCAACTACAAAAATCGAAGCTTCAATGAACTGTTTTCGTCCTTCTTTATCGTAATAGTGCGCTTTTACAACTGTGGCACTTCCATTTGTTTCCAAATGGTATACTTTTGAATTGGGCAGGATAGTGCAGTTTCCTGTTTTGAGGGCGTCGTTAATAAGTGCGACTCGCGAGCTGCTTTTTGCATCAGAATTGCAACCGTAACTACCGCAATAGTTAGAGTAAAAACAGGAGTTCCTTTCTTCTTTGTTTCTTGAAATAATACCTCTCGGTGACGGTATAAGTTCGTAGTTGAGTCTTGCCGCCGCGTCATCCAACCAACTGGCAAAAACATTTTCAATGAGTGGAGGGAAGGGGAAGTCGGGAGTTGATCTTGGCTCAAGGTGTTTGTGCGGGATAACCTTGCCAGAAACCCCTACGACCTTTTCGACTTTGGTGTAATAGGGCTCTAGGTCATTATAGCTGATCGGCCAATCAACTATGTTAGCACCTGAAATAGGACCGAATTCACTCAAGAGACGAAAGTCAATAGGTTTTAGTCGGTGAAAGTAAGCGCTCATAAAATTGGATGAACCACCCACAACGTTTCCATTCCAGTAATCTCTACCAGAAGCGTAAGTGGATTGTCGCATCCATTTACCCTCATCGTTTTTCTTCACGAGTACATGACATTCATCCTTTAGATTCGGGGTGTAAACGCTTCTTCGCGTTGCCACCATTTCATCTTTTGAAAAGTCTTCCGTTTTTAACCACGGGCCTTTCTCTAGCACAACGACTTTAAACCCTGCTTTTGCCAATTCATAAATAACAGGTCCAGCACCAGCTCCACTGCCTACAACGCATACATCATACTTCATGAGAAATATCCTTTATAGTTGGGTAAAGAATTCTTTTTGATGGTCGTGGTTCTCCGGGGTCATGGTTTAACCAATCCCAGCCGATATTATGGGGATTGCCTCCGTATTGTGGGTCGAGAAGTAGTGCTTCAAAAATGAGAGTAGTTAGCCGAGAAAGCCAACGTCTACCCCAAATATATTCAGACATTTCAGCGACAAATTCATTTTGTTTTTGGGCGCTTAAGTCGAGGAAGTTGTTTTTCATCATTTCTTTACAGCGAAGGTCGAATTTGTCCAACTTTTCGATGATGTAGGTATTTTCTTCAGGGTCGATATTCGTATCGTTAAGCACCCAGATTAGATAAGTCCCAGCGTTGATTTCTGTCGCTCCAGGACCATTTCCGTCAGAGGGAAAAAGTGTGTTTTGAACCGCTTGTAAGAGTTTAAATTGCTCTTTAGAAAGTGGGTGTGTTGATCCGGTGAAGTCGTTTTCGTTCGAGCAGGAAGCGAGCCAAGGAAGTTGAAGCGCTGCGCCTCCAATTAATAGAGATTTGACAAAGCTTTTCCGAGAAAGTTCCCAGCGATGTTCTGATTTCATGATGTTCAACTTGCAGGTTCAGGTTCAAAAAAAGAGCCGTTGATGAAAACGGCTCTGTAATTTTAGAGTGAAAGGTATTACATTCACGCGTTTTTACCGTCTTCACATTTTCCTTCTTCGCATTTGTGTTCTTCGTCCATGTCGCCTTCACATTTTCCTTCCTCACATTTATGGTCTCCATCTTCGCATTTCCCTTCTTCACATTTTCCCTCCTCGCATTTGTGGTCGTCATCGTCGCCATCATTTTGCTCCGTTTTGTCGTCCTTATTATCATCACCACTACTGCAGCTAGTTAATGCAACGCTGGTGATAAATGCCAACATTAGAAGGAAGCTAAATTTTAATAAATTCTTTTTCATGGGTATAGGTTTTTAGATTGAACAGTTAATATACGAATTATAGGGAAATTTGGATTCCACAAATTCGGAGTTCTATCAAATTATACGATTATTCACATAGAATTTGAGGCAATTCCAACATGATCTCTTTCATTTTTAGATCAATTTCATTCTTGATTATCTCTCTGGAATTATCGAGATCATAGAGTGGAATTCTTTCATAAGTGCTTAATACCATTTCGGTAGCTAGTCTTTTTGCTTTTCGTTCCACAAGCTCCTCTATACTTCCGTCTATCGGAACGTATCCGTAAACAAACTTCATGTCCAAAGCATTTCCCACTCTCACCATATCCTTAATACTGATGTCTCCCGTAGCTTCTTGCTCCTCAATAATTGAAATCTCATTGACTTGTGTTAGCATTTTTCTTGCTAATTGCTTCATAGATAAGCCAAACGCATTACGCATGGACTTGATCCAACCAATAGGAGGTGCTTTGAAACTTTCGGCTCCCTTAAAATGATCTACTTTTTCTTGTAAATGCTCTAATCGTAACTTTGCCCTCATGCTGTGTTTGGGTTTTATCTATTGACAACACATTTTAGTTATTATCTCATAAATGTAAATAAAATGTAACTAAAAAGACGCGATAAAATGCAATAATAGTGCAAAAATATTATTTGAAATCTTTTTTGTGAACATATAATACACGTAAAAAGAGGGCGTTTTCACATTTGTGCGTCATGTTTCGATTTTAGGTTTACTATTTGACTTTGAATTTTACAGAAAACCCAGCTTGATCCTAGAAATTCAATGGCTTTTAGTATCTTCGAGTTCTAGCGTATTGGAGTAGTCACTCCTCAACATTATGCGCACTTAATCGTACTATGGAATTTAATACAATAGCATACAAAAAGCCTTTTTACCCAATAAAAGCGCCGTTAAGAGAACATTTGAGACAATATTCCCGGTTGGAGGAATTGCCGATTACCTATGAAGATTTACTGCGTTACGAGGATCTTATTCCAGTAATGGACAAAAATGGAGAAAATACACTTTGGTATTCGGTTCTGTATCGAAGTGAGGAAGTAATGTTTTTTCAAGAAGCATTGGTTCGCGTGTATCAATTGTTAATTGCTGATGGTGATGAAATTCCTTATTTAAAAATTGAAAGTATCGACTTTTGTTCTTTCGGGAATTCCAAGCCTTTCAGAATTAAAATTGTGAATGAGGTAAATGACAACCACGACTATTTCTATGTGAAAAAGGCTGACGCTTCTCGTGTGTATGGATTGGAGTTAGAGCATATTTTTTCGCCAGATAAGGTGTATTACCTCGTTCATAAAGACACCTTGGTTGAGGATCACATTATTGGGATTCCTTGCGATGATTATGTTCGAAATAACAAGAACGTAAAGATTGAAAACCGTTTGCGTTTCGCGAAAGAGTTCGTGAAATTCAATGAACGTTGTTTTGTGCGTTTGCTCGGAGATATGCGTGCCTACAATTTTGTGGTCGAGATCACCCAGGATTTCGACAACGTGCAGTATCGTTTGCGTGCAATGGACTTCGATCAGCAGTCATTTGAAGGTCGAAAGAACATCTATAAACCACAGTACTACAAGGATAATATTGAATTCGTGAATCTGGCTCAGGAGCTTATGGATGCGGAAACGGCCGAACAATATATGCGTCAGGAAAGGGTAGCCATGAAAAAAAGGTATTTGTCGGCGCGACAACGAACTAAAAGTCTGTTAAGACGAATGAAACGCGACAAGATTTCGACGGTAGAGAACATTGAGCAATTAGGCAAAGATCTCGCGAGACACCACAAAGATGCGCGTTTTAAGGAATGTAAATACATGGGTGAGATCCTAACTTTTCATCTTGAATTAAACTTAGGGATTAAACTTTTCTAAGCGATTGAACGAATTAGCCTTTCAGCTTTACCGTATGCTGAAATGAAGATTAAGTTTATAACAACAGTTTTGCTGGTGTTCTTTGGTTGGATCAATTCTTCCATTGCACAACATTGCCCTTTTGACGGCGCCTATATTTTAGTTATCAAGCCTACATCGAAAAAAGATACTGTCGCGATTCCCAATTTGAAAGTGAGTTTCATTTATAATAAGCGCTATCGTTTTGGGAATGAAGTGGAACAGGACACCGTAAGTTTGTGGCAAAATTCCACCGAAACAACCCATTCTGGAATAATTGATAATGAAAACCCCATGAACCCTTGGTCCATACGTTTTCCATTCGCAGAAGATAATTACGTATTGGTATTTGGTTTTTTTGTGGATGATGCACAAGTGCAAATCGTGGATGCAGACGGCGATCAGAATGGAGGTTATTTTGAAACCAAGACAGTTTCAGTGACAAAGTCTAATTTTTATAGCCTTTGCACAGGGAATAGCAACTGGGATCTTGGTGAGGAGGGTGGATTTGTCGAAGAGTATGAACCTATAAAAGTGACCTTGAAGAAAGCGAAATAGCGCCTTATTTTTGTTATTCGATGTTATTCGTTGATGGCATTGAAGCAATCTTCACCTAGTTTTTCCATGCCAGTTCCATCTTCCAAAGCTATTTCTACATTGGGATATCGATTTTCTATCGTTTCGATAATACAAGCGCGAAGTTCCGCGAATTTTTCTTTCCCAATATTTGCCTCTACCGATTCTCGAATAAGTTCTAGGTCTTCTTCTATAATTTGAAGGTCAGCACTGTTCCAATTTCCTTTAGATGAAATGCCGCTAGACAACAGCTCCATGAGTTCTTTTTCTTGTGATGCTTTGAAGGCTGCGGCGGCGTATTCTGCCATTTCAAAATTTTTGAAACTCTCTTCTAGATCCGAAAAGATATTTGTAATCAAAATTCTTGTTTGCTGTTCGCCGAGAAGGTCAATCCATTCGGATTTGTTTTTTTCGAGTGCAATTTTGGCTTTGATTTCATCAATTTTTGTCCAATTTCCTTTGGTTGACTCTTTTTCTTCCAGAAATATGAGCGATAATTCAACACTAAAATTTGAAATCTCCTCCAAGTTCGCTGAAGCCTCTTCCATGTCATCAAATTCGTTTTGTATCTGCCAAACGATACAATCAATGAAGTCATCGACATTTTCCGCTCCAAAAGTCGCGGACAATTGCTCTCTTTGCAATTCGAATGATGCTTTTAATTGACCAATTTCGGATTTGTCCCAACCAGTTTCATTCGAACGAGTCACACTTTTTTTATTCTCAATGGAAACAACATCGTTTAAGCACTCTGCTGTGATCATTTGAATGCCATCTTGATCCGCGTCAGCTTCGCTGAAATTATTGTACTTCAATGCCACTTTGTCTAGTATACAGTCGATGACGAAATCGGTGTTTTCAGTACCAATGAACGCATCAATATCTGCACGAACCTTCTCCATTTCGTTTCGCCCTTTCTCTTGATCAGCAGCTGTCCAATTGCCTGGAGAACTTGTTTGGGAAAATGAAATTGCGACGCTTTGCAACGTCATTAGTATTATTAAAATACCGCGGAAGGAATTTGTTGATGACGTTTTATTCATGCAAACTTTTGTACAAATTGAAGTTACTCCAACACCTTATTCATACAATCCTCTCCAATTTTTTCCAAGCCACTTATGTCGTTGTCAGCGGCTTCGTAATTGGGATATGTCTGCTCAATAGTGTACATAGCACACTCGAAGAACTCGTCTGTTTTTTCAACGCCAATGAGAGACTCTATTTCAGATCGTTCTTTATCGAATTCAGCTGTAACTTTCTCTAAATCTTGGGAATTCCAATTACCGCGCATCGAGATACCGCTGTCCAGTATCTCGTTGATGCAATCTTCAGCAATGGCTTCAACACCTGTCAGATCATTGTCAGCTGTTTCAAAATTTGGATATGCTTGTTCAATTTTATCCAAAACACAACTCATAAAGGCGTCGGTTTTTTCTGTTCCTAAAAGTTCGTCTAATTCGTCTCTTTCACTGGACATTTCCGCTATAGCTTTTTCGCGATCCGTCTCATTCCATTGACCTTTGAACGAAATGCCCGTCGCCATAACGTCTTCCATGCATGTTTTTCCGATAAGGCGCATTCCATCATAGTCTGAATCAGCTTCTGCGAAGTTTTTATACTTCACTTGCATTTTTTCCATGGCGCAATCAAAAATCTTATCAGTTCCCGCTTCACCGATCAATTCATCGAGTTGATTTCGAGTGGTGTTTAATTCCGTCATTGCTTTCTCCCTTTCTGAAGCTGTCCAATTTCCTTTGGTGCTTGTTTGCGAAAATCCTAAGTTCGCGCTAAGGAATAGAGTTAAAAGCAATACTATGTTTCGATAATTCTGTATTTTCATTATTTGGTATTATTCTTTATTTACAAGGCTTTCAGCGCACTCTTTCGAAATTTGAGTGGCTTTAGTATTGTCACTATCGAGCGCTTTTAAGTTGGGGTACGCGTCTTCAATTTTACCAAGATAACACGCGATAAAAGCATCTGTTTGATCTCCCAGCTGTGCTTCAAGTTCGTCTCTCACTTGTTCAATTTGCTCTATGGCTTTCAGGCGATCTTGGTGCGACCAACCTTCAGAATTTGAATTCTTATGTGATTGACTAGTGTTGGAAGGCTTTTTCAAGTCATTTTGTTTGGAATCGTCCGAACAATTTGTAAGACTTAATCCAATAACTAAGAGGGTCAACAGGACAAATCGCTGACGATAGTTAAAACTCATATTGATCTATTTTAATTTTGAGAAACGCCAAGAACATTTAGCATACACTCCTCACCAATTTTCTCCATCCCTTTCAGATCGACATCTGCAGCCGCGTAATTCGGGTAGCTTTGTTCGATTCTTTCAAGAGCACATTCGATGAATTCATTCGTTTTTTCAACGCCAACTAGGTCGTCAATAGGACCACGCTCGGCATTCAATCCAGTTCTCGCTTTCATCAATTCTTCGCTATTCCAGTTTCCTTTAGATGAGATTCCGGTTGCAAGTAGCTCCTCCATGCATTCCCGCCCGATAACGCGCATGCCGTCATAATCGTTATTTGCTCCTTCGAAGTTCTTGTATTTATCCTGCATTTTCTCTAACGCACAATCGAACATCACCTTCGTGTTTTCACTTCCGATTAGTTCTTCCATTTCTTCAGAACGAGAATTCAATTCTGTGAGTGCTTTGTCTTTGTCAGCTTGAGACCAACTTCCTTTGTCAGAATCCTTGTCTAAATTTGTTTGTACTTCTGCTCCTCCGCAGCTCGAAAGTATTAATGTTGTAACAAGAGCGGCTGTACCGAGTAGTAGTGATTTGGTTGTTGTTTTCATAATATTAGGTTTAAAGAAAAGCAATTTAGTGTTTATCATTTGGTTAGGAGGAATGAAATGGAGGTCAATTAAGCTTCAAATTGAATATTAAAGGTCTCATCTAATATAAATTTACCTTCAACTTTATCATTTCCTCCTGCGCTCAGTCCTTTTATTTTTGTTGTTTTTTTCTTCTCAATTAGGTCGGCAATTTGCTTGTCGGTTAATTTCTTTTCCATCAAAACAAAAGGAATTTTGAAGCCACATTCATTAAAGTTGGAACAGCCTACAGCCGTTTTTCCTTTTACGAGTTTATTCCTTTTACATTTTGGACAATCCATTTCCTCAAATAAGACCGCTACTTTCTTTTTCTTGACAGCCTTCGGTTTAGCTGTTTCCTGATAAAATGCCAACGGTCGATGCGTATTGAAAATGACTTCATCCGTTATTTCTCGCACCATCGTATACAATTCTTGTTTAAAAACGTCCAAACTATATTCGCCCTTTTCTATGAGGCGTAATTTGCGCTCCCAATCTCCTGTTAGCTCGGCACTTTTGAGGAGTTCATTCTGAATGGTGTCAATTAGAGCAATGCCCGTTCCTGTCGCGATGATGTTTTTTCGTTTTTTCGCGATATATTTTCGTCTAAAAAGTGTTTCAATAATATTTGCTCGAGTTGAAGGACGTCCGATTCCGTTGTCTTTCATGAGCTCACGCATTTCTTCATCGTCAACTTGTTTTCCCGCGGTTTCCATTGCTCGAAGTAAAGTTGCTTCCGTATAGTTTTTGGGAGGAGATGTTTTTCCTTGATGTATGAATGGTTCATGAGGACCTTTTTCACCTTCATCAAAATGTGGCATTATTTTCTCCTCTTCTTTTGCTTTGGAGCTTTTTTCTTTTTGATCGGCGTAGACTGCGCGCCACCCAGGTTTCAGGATTTGCTTACCAGTCGCCTTGAATTCTATTTTACCTACCATTCCCAAAACGGTTGTGTTGGAAACAATACATGGTGGATAAAAGACAGCAATAAAACGGCGCGCAATGAGGTCGTAAATATTTTGTTCAGGGTGAGAAATTCCTGAAGGAACAACTCCAGTAGGAATAATAGCGTGGTGATCGGTTACTTTTTTGTCGTCGAAAACTGTTTTCGATTTCGGAATTGGTTTTGCGAGTAGGGGTTCTGTAAACCGCGAGTAATACTTCATACCGCGAAGTACATTTGGAATTTTAGGGTGTAAATCCTCTGAAAGATAGGTGGTGTCAACTCTGGGATAGGTCACAAGCTTTTTCTCGTAAAGACTTTGGATGAGTTTGAGCGTTTCATCGGCGGAATTCCCATATTTTTTGTTGGCATCAACCTGAAGTGAAGTTAAATCATACAAACGTGGATTTCCTTCCTTTCCTTCCTTTTGCTCAAACGAGGTGATTTCAAACTCTTTGTCTTTCAGGTACTCAAGTCCGTCTTTCGCTTTTTCCTCCGTTTTAAGTCGGGAAATTTGAGCGTTGAACTCTTGATCTTTGTAATTCGTTTTTAACTCCCAATACTCGCTGATAACAAAGCTGTCAATTTCCTTTTGGCGCTGAACAATCATGGCTAAGGTGGGCGTTTGGACGCGGCCTATGGACAAAGTGGACTTCCCTTGACCGAATTTTTTTGTAAAAAGACGGGTGCCATTAATTCCGAGCATCCAGTCTCCTATCGCCCGAGCACTCCCCGCAGCGTAGAGATTGTCGTATTTTTTTGCATCGTGAAGTTTCTCAAAACCCTCTCGAATGGCTTCTTCCGTTAAGGATGAGATCCATAGTCGTTTCACAGGTGCTTTGCACTTTGCCTTGAGCAAAACCCAACGCTGAATCAATTCTCCCTCTTGTCCAGCATCACCGCAGTTGATGACCTGATCACAATTGGCAACCAGTTTTGCGATGGTATTGAATTGCCGTTCAACTCCTTGGTTTTGAATCAGCTTGATCCCGAAATTCCCAGGAACAATGGGCAGGTCTTCCAGTTTCCAATATTTCCAAGATTCCTTATAGTCGTGTGGCTCTTTTAATGTACACAAATGTCCAAATGTCCATGTGACTTGATAACCGTTGCCCTCATAATAACCGTCAAAACGCTGCGATGCACCTAGCACTTCTGCTATATCTTTGGCAACACTTGGCTTTTCAGCAACACAAACTATCATGGTGAATTCTTAAAAATATTAGCGTTTCGTGTATTTTATTGCGGTGAAACTTGCTTCATGTTTCTCGTTTTGCTCTTGTGTCATCACAGTCTCCACGTTCCAGTCTTTCAAATTGAATTCTGGGAAAAAGGTGTCAGCGCCATAACTTTTGTTGATATGTGTAATGTACATCTCTTCAATCACGTTGGCTTCAAGTGCTAAGCGATAAATTTCGCCTCCACCAATAATAAAAACAGTACGATTGGTTTCGTCTTTGTAATGCTCCAAACAGTTTTCCAAAGAATGGAATACCTCACAATTTGGTGCTTTAAAATCTGTGTTTCTTGTCAGAATTACATTTTCTCGGTTTGGCAGTGGGCGGTATTTTTCAGGAATGGAGTCATAATTCTTGCGCCCCATCACAACAATATGGTTTTGTGTCGTTTCTTTGAAAAACTTCATATCGTTTGGCAAATGCCACATGAGATCGTTGTTTTTACCGATACCACGATCTACATCCATGGCGACTATTAGACTTACTTTCATTCTACTGTTGTAATTTTTCCAGGCATTACCTTTACTACCAATGCTTCTGCGAAACCACAATCCTTGATGAATTGTAGGTTGATTTCAGCTTGCTCTTTCGTATTGCAAACTCCAGACAAAATATGGGCTTTTCCATCATTGTCCACGTGTTCGTGGATGTATTTCCCTAAATTTTTGTCCAGTAAGAGCGCATCTTTATTTGTTGCGACTTGAACCGAGTAATATTCTGTCAAGAAATGTTTGTAAAGTTCTGCCGTTTTTGACTCCGGTTTTATGACATATTCCGAAGTTCCTGTATTATGCTCCAAGTAGAGTGTTCGAGCATCACTAAAAAACTGATTCATTCGATCCAGGTCGACTTTCGTGAGGAATTCGGGACGGAATTGATTGTAATCGAAGTCTGGAAGCATGTAATATTGAGTTACCTGACCTTCTTTTTTGCGAAGAACATAAACAAGATGGTAGTTGACATCTTTCAAGCTTACGGTGTTATCTAACTTCTCAATCGTAGCGCCAACCATAGCTCCACCGCGCGTGTAACGCACTTGCATATTTGACACAAAATTTCCGAGAGACCAGACCGTAAGAACATTTTTCTTTTGCTCGGTTTTCTTTTCAATCGGTTGTACAACGTGTGGATGTCCACCAATCACCATATCAACGCCCATGCGGTAACAAAACTGCTCGTATTTCTTCTGGTAGGAGTTGGGAAGTGGCTTGTATTCTGTTCCCCAATGCAGATTACAGACGATATACTCAGCGCCTAATTCTTTTGCTTTCAAGATGTCCGCGCGCATCACATTGCTATCAATGTAGTTCACAATTACTGGCGGATCAACTTCAATTCCGTTGGTTCCGTAGGTGTAATTGAGCATCGCGATTTTCACATTGTTTTGCTCAATCATCAAAGGGTAGTTGGCATCACGTTCTGCCTGATTTCTAAATGTTCCAGTATGTTTAACACCTAACTCATCTAATTTATCCAGCGTACGAATTATTCCTTTTTCTCCGCGATCCGCAGAGTGATTGTTCGAAGTTAAAATAACGTTGAACCCAGTAGTGACAAGTGATTCTGCTAGTTCATCTGGTGCAGAAAATTGAGGGTACCCTTTGTACGGTTTTCCCGCTAAAGTCACTTCCAAGTTGGCAATTTTCAAATCATACTCATTGATGAGAGGTTTTACAAATTTAAAGCCATCTTCATATTCATACGATTGATTTTTAGCGTTATAGGCGGCTTCAATTTGACCGTCATGCTGCATTACATCGCCAACGAAAATCATCGACACTTGTTCCTGAGCAACCGCAGAACATGATGCAACGAGAAGTACGAGACTAAACAGCCACCTCGCCTTTGATATGTGGATGTGGGTCGTAGTTGATGAGTTCAAAATCTTCATATTTAAAGTCAAAAATATTTTTTATTTCAGGGTTGATTTTCATTGTCGGGAGCGGTCTGAAGTCTCTTGATAATTGTAACTCGACTTGCTCAAGATGGTTACTGTAAATGTGAGCATCTCCAAAAGTATGAACGAAATCTCCTAATTCGTAACCGCAAACTTGTGCCAACATCATTGTGAAAAGCGCGTAAGAGGCGATATTGAAAGGAACCCCTAAAAATGTATCCGCACTTCGTTGATATAGCTGACAACTTAATTTCCCATCCGCAACATAAAATTGAAAAAGTGTGTGACAAGGAGGTAGCGCCATGTTATCCACATCGGCAACATTCCAAGCTGAAACGATATGACGACGAGAATCTGGGTTGTTTTTCAGCGAATCCACCAGCTTTGTAATTTGATCAATTGTTCCGCCATTGCCATCTGGCCAATTCCGCCATTGATAGCCGTATACAGGGCCGAGATCCCCATCTTCATCAGCCCATTCATCCCAGATTCTGACTTTGTTTTCTTTGAGGTACTTGATGTTCGTGTCGCCTTGTAAAAACCAAAGCAATTCATGGATTATAGATCGAAGGTGAAGCTTTTTTGTAGTAACACAAGGGAAGCCTTCCGCAAGATCAAATCGCATTTGATAACCGAACACAGAAATTGTTCCAGTTCCTGTTCGGTCCTCTTTCTTTGTGCCGTTTTCAAGTATGTGATGAAGCAGATCGTGATATTGTTTCATGGTGTCTGTCGTTGTTTGCAACCTCGAATTTAGTTGTTTTGAAACACAATTGGAAACGAATGTTCGTAAGTGGCTTGAATGTTGAAAAGTCCAATTTATTGGAATTTTGTAACTTCACATCATGAAGCAGATGCTACTCGTATTGGTAATGGGTTTGTCCCTTACAACTTTTGGTCAGGAAGATATTGACTTGAAGCGGAAATATCGTGGTACATACGAAGGCACAATTCCTGAATACCGCTTTGAAAGTAGTCGTGATTTGTTGTTTGTGGCAGAAACTCCAATTTCCATAGAGATCGGTGAAAAGCAAGTTCGGGTGAGCATCGGTAACCGAGAATTATTTGGCTCCTATTCTGTCATGTTCGAAGCGGATAAATACTATCTGCTTGACGTTGTTATCGACGGACAACTGGCAAATGAGCGCATCATTGTCTACAAACACGGTAAAAAATTATCACGGGACGGAATGTTCCCACAACCAGTAACACGATTGGACAAAGTCCGAACATGATTGTTCGGAAGATCTAAAGATTAGTTATACCGGGATTTTAATCGTAAAAGTTGTGCCCTTGTCGATGACGCTTTTTACTTGAATCGAAGCGTTATGTTTTTCCAAAATAGTTTTTACATAATAAAGTCCCAACCCGAATCCTTTAACGTCGTGAACATTGCCTGTTGGTACGCGGTAGAACTTATCAAAAATCAACTTTAGATTCTCACGTTTAATACCGATTCCATTGTCTGCAACTTCTATGCTGACCATTTTCTTGTCACGACGAATATGAATAGAAATTTCTGGTGAACGCTGACAATACTTGATTGCATTATCAACAAGGTTGTAAAATACATTTGAAAAGTGAACGGGATCAACATTAATTATTGGATCAGTTAGTTCAAGATCAATTTCAACTTGAACTGGACGTCCTTCTTGATTGAATTCGAAGTTATCTTTCAGTTCGTGGAAAAATTCGGAAAGATCGAACGGCTCTTTTGAAAGTTCAATTTCACTTTTATCCAGTTTGGCAATTTTGAGGACGCGTTCAACTTGATTCTCGAGGCGCTTGTTTTCTTTGTAAATTAAACCTGCATAGCGTTGGATTTTTTCTTTGTCTTCCAATATTTCAGGTCGCATAATCATTTCAGAAGAGAGACCAATGCTGGAGATTGGCGTTTTCAATTCATGAGTCATGTTGTTAATGAAGTCTGTTTTTACCTCAGAAAGTCGTTTCTGCTTCAGTATTACAAACACCGTGTAACCAAAGAATATCAAGATGAGAATAACGATGAAAAAGAGGTATATGTAAGGGGAGGACTGTTTAATGTCAGGAATCGGTTTGTTTCCGCCGTCAGAAGCAATTCCAGGAAAGTACACGGTGAAGTAATGCCCGTCTTTTTTCCATGTCATATCGGGAAATGTGATTCGTTTTAAAGAATCTGTTTCGTAGAGTGATTCTTCAGAGTAGCGAATCAAATTACCAAAAACGATGGAATCCGTGAAACAGTCATAAATGCCATATTGGAAATTTTGATGGATGTTTTGATCGTAGAATTCTCTTTTGAGTAATGTTTCAAGATGAAATGGATTGAGTTCTTCGTTGATGTCAACATAGAAATAATTCGACCGAATTTGATTCACGGCACCGTACAAATCAGAGCTGTCCTTTGCTATTGTCGTCAATTGCTGTAATACATTCCGAAGTGCGATGTGTGTTTGCTCCGTAAAATGGACCAGGTTTAGGCTGTCTTCTTTTTCTTGAATTGCTACTTTGGACTCCTGAATTTCGATATTTTTAACGAGCAATCCTTCGGTATTTCGAATCCAGATATATTGAATCAAAAGAATACTGATTACGGAGACGATTCCTAGTAAAAAAACCGCGTTGATAGTGCGTCTGCTCATACGTTAAAAGTACAAAATTCAGTTCATTCGCTTTTAAAAATTTGTATTTTCACCGCTCAAATTATTCTGATGAAAAAGAGAAAAAACCTCAAGCGCGTTTTAGTTGTACTACTTCTAGTATTTGTTGTCATGCAATTTTTTAGAATTGATAAGTCGCACCCTAAACTGAAAAAGCGTCAAGATTTCATAGTGATGACCAAGCCTCCAGCGGATGTAGAAAAGTTACTTCGCAGCGCTTGTTATGATTGTCATTCCTTTGAAACAGAATATCCTTGGTATTCGAACGTCGCTCCAGTATCTTGGTTTTTGGAAGATCATATAGATGAAGGGCGTGAACATTTGAATTTCTCTGTTTGGGGAACGTACAAAAAGAAAAAACAAAACCACAAACTGCATGAATGCGCGGAAGAGGTTGAAGAAAAAGAAATGCCTTTGGATTCTTATACTTGGACACATGGAGACGCAAAACTTTCATCTAAAGATCAAAAGAAACTAGCGGAGTGGTTTGAGGGTGAGATGGACGTGAAAAACGTTTCAGACGAGGATTAACGAGAAACAATCATTTTCCCAATCAAAGTTTCATTTGTACTGGTTATCGAGTAGATGTAAACTCCTGGCTGTAGTTCGTTTTGTATTTTGATAAATGATACGTCGAGTTCTGTCTTTAATGACTGGCTTTCTAATGTTTTTCCTGACTGATCCATTAACTGAACAGTGTAATGTGCGCCTTTTCTTAGATTCCCAAAAAAGCTCAGCTTTAAATTTTCACTTTCGTAATGTGCGAGGATCTCGTTTTTATCCAGATCCATACAGTTTGAAATCGAAATAGGGTTGAATGATTCTGAGCGACCATCTTGATCTGTCTGTTTTAGAATGTAGTATCCCGATCTGTTCTTTTCAGAATGATATTGGTACACATTTACGACTTGCGAGGACCCTGCACCTTCAATTTTTCCGAGTAATTCCCAATCCTTACCATTTTCCGAGTAAAGAACCTCGAAAAAGGCGTTGTTTCGCTCGCTTGCTGTAACCCATTCGAACGTCAAGTGGTTGTTTTTGCAAAAACCTTCGAATGAAATTAGCTCAACTGGAAGCAAAGTTATGTTTCCGCAAGTTCCAGTATATCCAGGAACACTTGGTGTGGGCGAATAGGATGGAGCAGTGGTGGTTGGTAAGGTTACAGATCCGCCTGAGAAATTGTTGTAAACATTGGGATTGCCTGAATTATTAACAGTCATTACACCATTTGTACTGAATCCAAGTTGTTGTGAAGAGGATGCGAATGTTGTTTCGAAAACGGAAACATTCACTCCCGAACGTTTCACATGAATGTCATTTCCTCGTGAACCTGTGTTCGATTCGAAATAGCATGAATCAATTGTGGCTGTGATTCCAGATGTAGTACCATCAAAACATGCGCCAGCTCCATACGCAAACGACCCTCCAATTCTTGTTGTTCCAGTAATGGTTGAACGTCTCATTTCAAAATTTCCGCCATTGACTAAAATGGTACCGCCATATTCGTTGCTTGCATACAAGTAGCGATTGTCTGCAAATTCTGTGTCGAAAATCGCAAGTGTGCCGTTGTTCATGTAAAGAATGGATTCCCCCCCGTTGTTGCATTGATTCCCTTCAAATAAGCAGTTTTGCAGGCTCACGGTTCCATTTTCAATTCGCAATGCCGCACCGTTGTCGAATCCGCGACTATTTTCATAAAAAACGTAGTTTACGAAACTTACGTTTGTTGTAGCTCCTTGCACACGAACGCCTCCAGATTGTAACGATGAATTGCAAGTAGCTCCGCCGTCAATAAAATCAACCTCTGCTCCTGGAAATACTTCGATAGGATAGAGACCAGAGTCACGACCACAGTTATCGATATAAATGGCTTCAATTTGTACTCCGGTAATCCCAGATTCAACATGGATAGCATGTGCGTATGTGTTTTGCCTTCCGTAGCGCGTAATTTTAAAATTTTGAAGATGAACTCCTGCCCCGATACGGACGAATCCCGATCCTGTTACACCAGCGTTGTTATTGTCAAAAATAGTTTGACTCATTCCGGCTCCAGCAACTACAATGGGGACTGTCAAGTACAAATCTTGTTCAGTTTGCAGATAGGTTCCCGCGTCGACAAAAACGGTGTCTCCCGCGGTTAAAACGTTGGTTCCGCTGGGACCGTAGGTCGTCCAAACATTGGTGAGAGTAGCTTTTGGTGTTGATGGGGAAGTCCCATTGTTGGCATTATTACCGATTGCAGTGGTGTAAATATCACCTGTTGTAGTTGCCTCGTTGACGTAGTAGTTGGTAGCGTAGCTCGGAAGACTTAAAAGTAGACACCCGAGGATAAAAGTCAATGGAGCAAATCTCAATTGACTTTTATAATTTTTAAAAGCAGGGTGTAAACACATTCGTTGTTGTATTGAATTAGTGTAGTGAATTCGTCTAATTTATAGTGTTTTTCAGCAGGAAAAAAAACAAAGTTGCGTTTGACTGCTAGAAACTGTGAACTCCTTTGTTTTGTGGTGAAATGATAACTTTTTAAAGCGAATGGTTCATCTTTAAAATGGAAATATCGTACTTCCTTGACACTGGAATTTCAATTTTCAAATGTTGTAGAGTTAATTTGTAGGCTTGTGATCGTCCAGATACTTTTTCAACAAAATTTGGATTGATCAGAAAGGACTTGTGAACGCGTTCAAAACCGACTTGGAGGGTTTCGAGTGATTCTGAGATTCGTTTCAGAGAAATGCGGTCTGTGGAGCGAACTTTTTCGTTTGCTTCATTGAGAAAGTGGGTAATCACATAGTTGTCATTAGCTTCAAAGCAAATCACTTTTTCGAGAGAAACATTCAGAATTACTTTGCCCTGGTTGTTCGTTAACTTAAGATGTGGCAAATTTTCCTCAGATTCTGAAGACTCACTCGTATCAATCAGATATATTTTACGTTTTAATGTGCTGAAAAGGGAGGATAGAATTGAAAATGCTGCTGCGGGAATGGAAATCAAAAGGAAGGTACTGAAATATAGGATTTTATTTTCTGCTCCATCGAAGATGTAAAAAGTAAGAAATGCTGCGATTAAAGGACTAACAATTAGTCCTATCAAAGGGTACGTTAATTCGAAACGATTTCCACTGAACAATTTTTCGAAAAATTGAAACAGTATAAATGATAACAATAAAATAGTCACTCCCGAAGTGATGATTGCTGGGAAGAATGCTTCATCAGGCAACCAAACGAATGGATTCAACAGGAATAGAACAAGAAAGGCATAGGCCGTGTAGGCCGCACTTAGCAAAGTATTTTTTTTAAATGTCGCCATTATGCTTGTTTCGTTATTTTACGAATTCCTACTAGAATTAAAAGTACTAGAACAAATAATGATAAAATTAAAAACCAAACAATCTTGTTTTCGTAACTGGCAATTTGACGTTCTTTTATGGTTTGTTGCTGTGCCAGATCTCGCTGCTCCGATATAAGTTTTAGTTCTAAATCACGCTGGTTGATTTCATTCTGATACGTTAAATCTTCCAGTTGATTTTTTACTTTACGATTGTTGAGTGCTTCCAAAAGTGCAATATATTTCGCGTAAGTATCTGCAACGTTTTCCCATTGCTTCAGTCCTCGGTAGACTTCAATTTGATACTTGTAAATGTCCTCCGAATAAATGCGTAACTCATATTTTTCAGACAATTCAGAAGCTTTATTGAGATGTGCGAGAGCCTCCAAGTATTTTGCTTTTTTTAAACTCAGCCTAGCACGATTTTTAAAATAGGGTACTTCAATTTTTGGAAAAGCACTCAGGTTATATTTTTCAAGGCTTTCAAGACTAATCATTGCGTCGGTTAGTCTTCCAATTTCAATGTATACTTCGGAGATTCCATTCAATGCGTACATAATTCCTTCATCACTTTTCTTTTTTTGTTCTATTCGCAGTGAATTATTGAAATACGATAACGCAATATCAAAACTATCTTGAGCGAGAAATGCTTCGCCCAAGTTGTAGTATCGAATCGATTTTTGAAGATCATTGTTAAGCTTTTCTTCAATTTCTAATGATTTGAAGTAATATTCTTTCGATCGCGGATAGTTTTGTTGCAGGTAGTAGATCCTTCCAATGTTATTGTAACACGCCGATACCCTGCCATCATCCTTTATTGCTTTGGCAGCATTTAAAGCTTTCAGATAATTATTAATAGAGGAGCTGTAGTAGCCTTTGTCTTTATTCAGTATCCCGAGAATAGTAAAGGCATTTACTCGGTACATGGACGCGGGTTCTTTTAATGATGCCTCCTTGAATTTTAGTGCAATTGTCATTGCATCAGTATCATTTTGCTCGAAAGCTGCAAAAGCAATGGAATCCCATTCCTCCAGTGATTTGCCTGTTGTGTTTTGTCCGAATGTGATACTTCCGAAACAACAAAACAAAATGATATGTAAAAGAAAAGCCTTCATAAAAATGAAGGCTTAAAATAAGAACAATTTTTCAGTCTATTAAAATCCAGTGACACCATTAACCGTAGTGTATTTCAAGACGTTCTTTTTCTCTGGGTGGATTTTAGCAAAAGCCGACTGAACAGCTAACGTTCCTTCGTGGAATCCGCAGAGGATCAATTTTAGTTTATTCTCGTAAGTATTCACATCGCCTATTGCATAGATTCCTGGGATATTTGTGGAGTAATCCAAGGTATTAACCTTTATGGCATTCTTTTCGATTTCCAGACCCCAATCAGCAATAGGACCTAGACTAGGCTTTAATCCAAACAATGGGATGAAGTGGTCTGTTGGCTTTTCAATGTTGCCTTCAGATTGATGATTAATGATAACACCTTCGACTTTTCCGTTTCCAGTCACGCCAACAACTTCTGCTTCTGTGATGAGGTTTACTTTGCCAGCATCTGCCAAATCCATGATTTGCTGAACAGAGTCTAAGTGACCGCGGAAAGAAGATCGACGGTGCACCAACGAAACTTCAGATGCGATGTCATTTTTTGTAAGGAAGATCGCCCAGTCAAGTGCAGAATCTCCACCACCAGCAATAACACAACGTTTTCCTCTGTAGAAGTTAGGGTCTTTAATAATGTACTCGACTCCTTTATCTTCGTAGCTTTCCAAATTTTCTATAGGCGGTTTTCTCGGCTCGAAAACACCAAGTCCACCCGCAATCATGACAATTGGAGCGCTGTGTTGTGTTCCTTTACTTGAGGTAACAACAAATTCATTTTCGGATACTTTATCAATCGATACTGCAGCTTCACCAAGCGTAAATCCTGGTTTGAATGGTGCTGCTTGTTCCATCAAATTATCAATGAGTTCCCCCGCTAGAATGGACGGAAATCCTGGGATATCGTAAATCGGTTTTTTTGGATAAATTTCAGAACACTGTCCTCCAGGCTGCGGAAGCGAGTCAATTAAATGGCATCTTAATTTGAGAAGTCCCGCTTCAAAAACTGTGAAAAGTCCCACTGGACCTGCGCCGATTATTATAATATCCGTTTTAATCATTTCTAGTAAAATTGAAATGCAAAATTAATAAACAAACTATGAAAAAGCGCTAGAAATTCGTTTTCGATCACAAGATTCTCGACTTTTTGGTTTGGTGCTTTAAGGGTGCTTTATAAATCTTTGTAGAATTAATTCGCTTGAATCGCTTTATAAAGGCTAAATTTGTAATTCAAATCAAACTATGAGTATTTCTTCAATAAGATTTAACGAATCCGATAAACCTGACTTTTTTCGAGTGCTACGTAAAAGAGTCGACAATTACTTTACAGAAAACAAAGTCAATAAACACGCAAATGTAAATATGGTCATCAAGACTATTTTTATGTTAGCGCTTTATTTTTCACCATTAGTTCTAATGCTGACTGGGGTTGTTACATCCTTTGGTTGGAGCGTTGTGATGTGGTCCATTATGGGGTTTGGAATGTCGGGAATAGGATTGTCTATTATGCACGATGCCAATCATGGCGCATACTCCGCAAATCCAAATGTCAATAAGGTTATGGGATTTGTACTGAACTTTATTGGTGGTTATCACGTGAACTGGAAAATTCAGCACAATGTGCTTCATCATTCGTTCACGAATATTCAAGGTTACGATGAGGACATTGAAAAAGCTGGAATCATCCGCTTCTCGCCAGATCAACCCAAAAAGAAAATATTTAGATTTCAGTTGCTGTATGCTCCGATTCTTTATTCGATTCTAACCTTATACTGGGCATTGTTCAAAGATTACGAGCAGCTAATTAGTTACCACAAGCGTGGTTTATTGAAAACGCAAGGAGTTAGTTTTGCGCAAGGATTATCCCGTATAATTCTTTACAAATCAATCTATTTCTTCACCATCTTGGTGTTGCCTATGCTTGTTACAGATTTTGCTTGGTATCAGATTGTACTTGGTTTTGTTATTATGCAGGCAATTTCTGGATTGATTTTAGCGCTTGTTTTTCAATCCGCACATGTTCTTGAGGAAACGGACTTTTTTGTGCCAGACGAGAACAGTAATGTTGAGAATTCATGGGCAATTCACCAAATGAGAACGACGTCAAACTTCGCACGAGGAAATGTTCCTTTAACATGGTTTATTGGTGGGTTGAATCATCAGGTTGAGCATCACTTATTCCCAACAATTTGTCACGTACATTACCCTGCGATTGCTCATATTGTTAAGGAAACAGCAGAAGAATTTGATGTTCCATATCACGAACACAAAACATTTACCGGTGCGATCATGAGTCATTTTAGAATGTTGCGTGCACTCGGAGCTGGAACGGTCTAAACTTCTCTCTTAGCAAATTCCCAAAGAACAACACCTGCACAAACAGATACGTTTAAGCTGTGCTTTGTTCCGAATTGTGGAACTTCTATTACGTAATCCGAAAGATCGATAATGCGTTGATCGACACCATTAACTTCATTGCCGAATACCAGCACATGATGATTTTTCGGCAAAGATGGAACGCTCTGTAGGAAAGTTGTGTTCTCAGTTTGCTCGACCGAGCAAATCGTTTTTCCATCAGATTTCAATTCTTCAATCAATTGAATCGTGTCATCACGATGCTCCCAATTCATCGATTCAGTTGCGCCAAGAGCTGTTTTTTGAATTTCACGATGAGGCGGCGTAGCGGTAATACCTCCCAAGTAGATTTTTTCTACATTGAAAGAGTCGCAAGTACGAAAAAACGAACCGACATTGGTCAGGCTTCGGATATTGTCTAAGACAACGGTGATTGGGAATTTGTCTTGTGTCTTGAAGTCTTCTTCAGTTGGACGTTCAAGCTCCCATAGTTTTAACTTTCGATTCATGTCCGACAAAGTTAAATGGTTTTTTCGATTGCTGTTATCGTTAATTACTTTCTCGTTTTGTGAATAAGAAGACCTCGGGATATTTTGTTCCGACAAGGGATGCGCCTATTTTTGTCTTTCGATCTTAAAAAGAGCATTTTGGCGAAAAAAACTGAAAAAGCAACAAAGGAAACTCCTTTAATGAAGCAATACAATCAGATTAAAGTGAGGCATCCACAAGCCCTACTCCTGTTTCGTGTTGGAGATTTTTACGAGACTTTCGGGGAAGACGCCATAACTGCATCAAAAATCCTGGGAATCGTTTTAACGAATAGAAACAATGGCGGTTCTAAATTAGAGTTAGCCGGCTTCCCGCATCACTCGCTTGATACCTATTTGCCAAAACTCGTTCGATCTGGACAGCGCGTTGCGATTTGCGATCAATTAGAAGACCCCAAAACAGTCAAGGGCATTGTAAAAAGAGGTGTCACAGAACTTGTTACTCCAGGCGTATCATTTAACGATCAAGTTTTAGATACGAAGAAGAATAACTTTTTGTGTTCCATTCATTTTGAAAATAATCAAGCTGGAGTCGCATTTTTGGACGTTTCAACTGGAGAGTTTCTGGTTGCACAAGGCAGCTTGGAGTACGTTGAAAAACTCATTCAAGGATTTTCACCCACAGAGATTATTTACAATAAAAAGAACAGTTCAGATTACGATTCACTTTGCGGAAATCGCTTTTATTCGTTTCGATTGGAGGATTGGATTTTCTCGGAAGATTATGCCTACGAAAGTTTGAACAAACAATTCGGGACCAAATCATTGAAAGGTTTTGGAGTTGAAGGAATGGAAGCGGCCATCATTGCGGCTGGATCGGTAATCCATTATCTATCCGAAAATCAACACGATAAACTTGGGCACATCACAGCGATCGCTCGAATTGAAGAAGATAAATACGTGTGGTTGGATCGTTTTACGATTCGGAATTTGGAATTGATCAGCTCGCCTCATGAAAACGCTACGACTTTGATCGATGTTCTCGATGAAACAAAAACACCAATGGGCGGGCGAATGATGAAACGATGGATGGTACTTCCTTTGAAGGAATTGAAACCAATCCAAGAACGGTTAGAAGCGGTAGAGTTTCTCCACTCGAATCCAGAGTTGGGTTTAGACCTCGCAGATTACCTCTCTTCTATAAATGACCTTGAACGACTCATTTCGAAGGTAGCCGTAGGTAAAATCAACCCGAAAGAAATTATTCAACTCAAAAGAACATTAAAGCAGATTGCACCTATCAAGGAATTGCTTTCCAAAGAAAAAAATGAAGTAGGACGCATTGCAAAAGAGCTCGATTCTTGCGGCAAATTGATGGAGCGAATTGAGAAAATGCTTCATGAAGAGCCCGCAGTTCAGATTGGAAAAGGAAAGGTGATTGCTGATGGATATAATGCTGAACTGGATGATCTCAGAAATATTTCGCTTTCAGGAAAGGACTATCTCGATCAATTGCAGAAACGAGAAAGTGAAAAAGCAGGTATTCCTAGTTTGAAAATTGGTTTTAATAATGTTTTCGGATATTATATCGAAGTGCGAAATGCACACAAAGATAAAGTGCCGCAAGAGTGGATTCGAAAGCAAACATTAGTGAATGCCGAGCGTTACATCACAGAAGAGTTGAAAGAATACGAATCGAAAATATTAGGAGCCGAAGAGAAAATCCACGTGCTCGAATCAAAAATATATAACGAATTGGTGGAATCGATGCACGTTTTCATTCGACCGATTCAGAAGAATGCATTCCTGATCGCAAAACTCGACTGCTTGCTTTCCTTTGCGGAAACAGCTACAAAACGCATGTACGCAAAGCCAGAAGTGAATGATTCGTATGCGATCGACATCAAGGATGGGAGACATCCTGTGATTGAAAGTCAAATGGGTGTTGGTGAGGAATATATCTCTAACGATGTCTATTTGGATAATGATTCCCAGCAAATCATGATGATTACGGGGCCGAATATGTCGGGTAAAAGTGCATTGCTTCGACAAACGGCATTGATTTCCCTTATGGCGCAAATGGGATCTTTCGTTCCTGCAAAAAGGGCGAAACTTGGGATTGTCGACAAAGTATTTACAAGGGTAGGCGCTTCAGATAATATCTCTTCGGGTGAATCAACCTTCATGGTAGAAATGAATGAGACTTCCAGTATTTTGAATAACCTTTCGAATCGATCCCTCATTTTATTGGATGAAATCGGCCGGGGAACCAGCACGTATGATGGAATTTCAATCGCTTGGGCAATTGCAGAATATTTACATGAACATCCCCGGAAAAAAGGGAAAACACTTTTTGCAACGCATTATCACGAGCTGAATGAAATGACCAATCGATTCGATCGAATTAAAAACTTCAATGTTTCCGTGAAAGAAGTGGGAAAGAAAATTCTCTTTCTAAGAAAGCTAATTGAAGGAGGAAGTGAGCACTCATTTGGAATTCATGTGGCAAAATTGGCAGGAATGCCTGTCGAGGTGATAAAAGGGGCAGAGCACATGTTGCAGCAATTGGAAGCTTCTCATGACCTTGCAGCAACCGGAGGAAAAAAGGTGAAGCGTGTTACGAAACAGGCCGCTAATTCTGAAAATCCAGCACTGGAGAACATGCAAATGAGCTTCTTTCAGTTAAACGACCCTGTTTTGGAGCAAATTCGAGAAGAATTGGTGAGTATTGACATCAATACGTTGACACCAGTTGAAGCTTTGATGAAGCTCAATGAAATCAAAAAAATAATAGGTGGATGAGACCTCTAATTGCCTTAAGAACCATAATTGTTTGGTGTATAATATGTTTTCCATTCCTTTTGATAGCTCAGGAAGAATCGAGAGCAGGAAAAATTAATGGGGTAAGCATTTGGTCGGATTCTACCAGTCGAACGGTTGAGGATTTTAATTTTTTAGAAGGGTCCAACGCAAGCTGGGTTGCATTTCACCCATTAGGCTTGGTTAATGATAGTGAAGTTGGAGTAGAGTTCGATTATACGAGGACCTGGGAATGCTCTTCTTTCGATGGTCTAGCGAACAATATTCGGATTTCAAAAGAACTCGGATATATGGTATTCATTAAACCACATTTACTATTGAAATACACTACTTCTGGAGCGTGGGTGGGTGATTTGAAACTCTCGAATAATTCGAGTGAGAATGCATTTCGTGAAACTTATTTGAACTATATAATCGAGCTAGCTAAATTATGCGACTCCTTGGAGGTTGAAATGTTGAGTTTGGGTACTGAGATGACCAAATTTGTAGAGGATAACCCCGGTTACTGGCAAGAGCTAATCGATTCGACAACAGCAAACTATAACGGCCTGATTACATTTAGCGCTAACTTTGACGCGTACCAAAAGTATTTTTATTGGGATCAAATGGATATTATTGGCATCGATGCATATTTCACCTTGAATAAAAGTGAAAATGCTGATTTAAATGCTTGTCGAGAGGATTGGATTCCAATAGCGGAAACGATTGAGCAGTTTTCAAAGGCATGCAAGAAGCCTGTACTTTTCACAGAGTATGGTTATATGAGTGCTGATAAATGTGCTTACCGTCCTTTTGAACAACAATCTGCAAATGTCAATGTAGTTGCTCAGGCGAATGCTTATCGAGCTTTGTTTGATACTTTTTGGCATGAACCATGGTTCGGCGGAGGTTTTTCATGGATCTGGGGCTATGATAATACGCTGCCGGAAAATTATGATAATGTTGGTTATTCACCACAAAATAAACCCGCTCAGAATATAATTTCAAAGTATTATAAAATATATCGATGAATTTATATTTTTGTGGCAACTTTGGTCAAAAAGAAGAGTAATCGGGATGTGGCGCAGTTGGTTAGCGTACACGTCTGGGGGGCGTGAGGTCGCTGGTTCGAGTCCAGTCATCCCGACATTATCAAGGTTAGTGAGATAAAATTAAGTTGCAATCATTGCGGTTTAATTTTCTTTATTAAATTTGTCTCCGCTCTGAAACGACAGGGTGTTTTAACGTTCAAACGTAAAGTTTGAATTTTTTATTTTAAGCGGGCGTAGCTCAGGGGTAGAGCATAACCTTGCCAAGGTTAGGGTCGTGAGTTCGAATCTCATCGCCCGCTCAAAAACATAAAAAGCCGTGATGGAAATCACGGCTTTTTTGTTTATTTAAGTTATCGTTCACTCTTTCTAACAAGAAAGAAGTCTTCTTTCCCTACATCTAATTTATTATGACTGTTTCAATATTCTTAACGATCGCTTCGTTTGGTCCTTTTCAAAATGTAACATATACATTCCTGTTGTAAGGGTGGACAAGTCAATCATGAAGGATTCATTTTCTGCTATTCCCTGTTTGACCACACGTCCATCTATTTCGGTCAAGGTGAAGTTTACCGTACCTGACAAGTTGTTTGAAACCGTTACCCATCCAGAAGTTGGGTTTGGATATATGTTGATTTCAGTCAAATCGAACGATGATACACCTAAGAAAGCGTTCATATTTAGTAGTTCTTAGTTTCAAACAAGAATAATTGAAAAAAAGGAACAATAAAATTCTTTGGTACGAATGACCGTTTTATTGTTGCGAAAATGCTTCCAAAGCGCATTTGTTCTAAACAAGTTGTTGCTTTGCGGCAGGAAGATGAAGAATTTGTTTTACCGGATTCGTTAATTATTCTAATGGAAAAGTTGTGAATTAAATTCAATTCTTTACATTTGCCGTCCTGATGGATCACATCAGGGTTGAAATAGGGAAAACGTTTCCTTTAGTCCGAAGCTGAATTCGTTCAGCTCATTCAATGCTCGAGTGGTGGAATTGGTAGACACGCCGGACTTAAAATCCTGTGCTCTTCGGGGCGTGCGGGTTCAAGTCCCGCCTCGAGTACTAAATCCCGACATGATTTTTCATCGTCGGGATTTTTAGTCTTAAAAACACTTGTGACTTGGCTTCCACCTGTCACTTGTAGGATTGCCCAGCTTTCACAAGCTGGGCTTTTTTGTTTTAAATCTTGGTCCCCTCTTTTGGTGGATTTATTGGTTGACAAATAAGTCACAATGGAAATAAATATCCAATCGACTAATGTCTAGCGTGTAATTATGGTCGTATATCTTCAATAATGTATTATTTTAATAGTACATGAACAGGTTAAACACTCTTATATCAACATGAATTACAGAATTGAAAAAGATACATTAGGAGAAGTACAAGTACCAGCCAATCGCTACTGGGGCGCCCAAACAGAAAGGTCACGGAATAATTTTAAAATTGGCACAAATCTCCGAAGCTGAAAGGTAATCTGTAAAGGTATGAAGCGGCGTTCCGCCCAAAGTCAAGATTCTTTCTGCAACCTCATCAATTTTCAATTGTAAATCATCATAAAGTTCTTCGAATTTCACATGAAGCTCAAAGAATTTTTTTCCTTTTATGTTCCAGTGGAAACCTCGAACGTTCATGTAGAAAATTTGATAATTTGCGAGTAGCTCATTCAACGTGAAGCACAATTCTTCGTTGTGTTCCGTTTCTAAGCCTATTGCGTTCATTGTCTTGTTCATTTCTAGTGTGTTATTCGTATTTTCCATACAACTAAGATAAGGGTTAAGCACCTTCAATAAAATTGATATTAACTAATATGGTATAAATAATATTTATGGTTAATTTTTAATTGGAAAAATACCGATCGAAATTAATACCACGGTAAATAAATGCTAATTTTGCAGGATGAAGAAGAAATTTTTGCCTGCTTATTTACTGACATTTGTCAATGTGCTAGGCTTCAGTATCGTTATGCCAATCTTACCTTTCGTGGTCGAGGATTACGGTGCTCCTAAATGGGTTTTTGGATTACTTCTAACATTATATTCAGCTTTTCAATTCGTTGGAGCTCCTTTCCTTGGGAGTCTTTCGGACGCCATGGGTCGAAAGCGAATTCTGATTGTCAGTCAGATAGGAACCTTACTGAGCTGGTTCATTTTTGCGGCCGCTTTGATGATTCCCGATATTCCCATTTGGGGAGCTTCACTTCCGCTTATTATCATTGCTCTAGCCCGAATTTTTGATGGCGCCACGGGTGGTAATGTCTCTGTGACAAATGCCTACATATCAGATATCACAGACAGAAAAGAGAAATCAGAAATCTTTGGTTATCTCGGGGGCATAGCTGGGATTGGATTTATCGTAGGACCTGGTATTGGTGGAATTGCAGTTGGAACTTCACTTGGCTTTCTTGGAACCATACTTGTCGCAATTTTCGTTTCTGCCGTTACCTTGATCGTAATACTTTTCTGGTTAAAAGAATCCCACCCACCAGAAAAAAGGGTGAAACGCGAAAAACAACCACTTTGGATGGTACTCTACATTCCCGGGAGAATAAAGAAAGTAAATCCATCAGACGTCATAAAAACTTTGTTTACACTGAAGATGATTTTTTCATCCATGATGGCTTTTTACATTGGAACGATGGCACTTTTTGTGAAAGATTTATTCAACTTCAATGCCCAAGAACTCGGAGGCTTCCTTTTCATAGCGGGTGCTTTTTTAGCATTCAACCAAGTTGTTCTTTCTAAGTTGTTCGTGCGTAAATATGGTGAGTTTCCTACGCTACTTATTGGCTTGGCATTGTGTACTGTGGGACTTTCAGCACTCACGATCTCTACGAACTTCATTGTTTTCGTTGGATTCTACTATGTCCTCAATCTTGGCTTGTCATTGTGTTTCCCTACTTTTAATGCGCTTATTGCGATGCATGCAAATCCGCAAATGCAAGGTGAAATCATGGGGATCAGTGAAGGCATCAATTCTTTGTCCATGGCAATTTTTCCTGCCGTTTCGGCTTATTTATATGATGTTTTTGGGTTCGGTGTGTACTTCTTTATAAGTATACTTCCATTCGTGACATTCCTAATTGCGCTTTACAGTTACCGTAGAATCGGGAATAAGGCATTTAAGTAGATAATTCAACCAATTCAGAGGAACAGACGTTAGTATAGTGTATGAACGGTTTTTTTAGACCGTTTAAATGTTTAATTTTGAACTCGAAAATAATTAATTACACTATGAAAAAAATTTACTTATCCCTTGTAGCAGTATTGGTTGCAGGTGCGGTTTCGGCTCAAGTGAGTGGAATTGAAAGAGGTAAAACTCCAAATCCTTCGCAAACGAAACAAAAGCCTGGCGCTCCAATCGCTACAAATACGTTAAAAACAGTCATTTGGTCTAGTAACTTTAGCACGGCTGCTGATTGGGTAGTTGGAAACTCCGCTGGAAATAACGCCAATTGGGTAATCTCAAATGCACCATCTTTTTGGTGGTCAGGAAACACAACGTTAGCATCTGCGTCTGGTGGAGCTATGGCTTCTTTCAACTCAGACGGCGCAGCTACGGGTGCGAACCAAATTGAGAACAACGCATGGATCAGACCAGCAGATACGTTAGATTGTACATCTTTCCCAACTGTGGCAGTATCATTTCAACAGTATTTCAACAAATGGACAGGACGTACATTTATTGAAGTAAGTAATGATGCAGGTGCAACATGGACAGATTTCGAAGTAAACGCTTCTATGGGGAACAACGATGAAACAACAAATCCATCTGGTGTTACCGTTAACATTTCTAGTGCTGCAGCAGGACAGGATTCTGTACTCGTACGTATTCTTTACTTGTCGAATTCAATTTCCGACGGTGGAACAGATCACATAGCTGGTGATGCTTGGGATTATGGTTGGATCGTTGATGATGTTGAAATCGGAACACTTCCAGACAACGATATCTCAATTACGAAAGGATGGCATGCTGATGTAGTGAACGACTATGAGTACTCAATGCTTCCTTTAACGCAGGTTAGAGAAATGGTTCCTGGTGTTATTTTGGTTAACCAAGGAGGTCAGCCACAAACGATTGACGTAACGTGTACAATTTCAGATGCTGGTGGTGTTGTAAGCACAACAGTAGAAAACGTAACAATTGCGATCGGAGCTGAAGACACTATTTTCTTCCAATCAGGTTATACGCCTTCAGCAAATGGAGATTACGACGTAAACTTCACTATTCCTGCTGACGCAGACTTAAGTGATAACGAGTTTGATGCATTGAAATTGACAGTGAATGATTTCCTTATGGCACACGATTACGGTGCTTCAGGATCATACGGATGGAACCCAACGTCTACTGCAGATTTAGCAGATGCACCGCATTCTTGGGGTAACATTTACTACCCAGAAGTGGATCAGGATATCTATGGTGTTGATGTGAACTTTGCATCAGGAACATCAGCTGGACTTACGTTCGCTGTGCGTGTTCAACAAATTGATCCTGTTGGAGGAATTCAAGGATCGTTAATTGTGAACAACGAGCAGTATATCACAGTGGATGCATCTGACATCGGTACAGGAATCACAACGATCGTTTTCCCAGCTCCATCAACTTTGGTAGCAGGTGAAGGTTATATCATCGATGTGTTTAAAATTGATGGAACAACAGGACAAGGGTTCTTCATCGGTGGATCGGCAGACGGTTCTGAGGATGAAGATTTCTCAACAGTAGCATACGGACCTTATGGTCAAAACAGTGCTGTCAACTATTACGTTTCATGGGATTTCGCGCCGTATGTACGTGCAAACTTCGATCAGTCTCTTTCTGTTAACAATATCACTTTGGATGGTATTTCTGTGTACCCGAACCCTTCTGAAGGAGTTGTAACGATTGAGAACACAAACAACGATCAAAGTGTTGTTGAAGTATTCAACGTAAGTGGTAGAAAAGTATTGGTGAAAGACATCACGTCAACGTCAACAATCGACCTTTCTGGAAACGGAACGGGTGTATATGTTGTGAAAGTTTCGAATGAAAACGGATCAATGGTTGAGCGTGTAGTAATCAAGTAGTCAAAACACATACTCTTTAAAGAAGACCAGTCGAACGACATTTTAATCGTTGGCTGGTCTTTTTTTATGGATTCAATTCAACTTTATTATTTTTACCCAAAATTTGAAAACATGAAAGCATACGTTTTTCCTGGTCAGGGAGCCCAATTTTCAGGAATGGGTAAGGACCTATATGATAATTCAGAAGTGGCGCGTGAGATGTTCCATAAAGCCAACGAGGTGCTTGGATTCGATATTACAAAAATAATGTTCGAAGGATCTGATGAAGAGTTGAAGGAGACTAAAGTAACCCAACCTGCGATCTTTTTGCATTCAACAATACTTGCCGCTTGTCTTGGCGATACATTTAAGCCGGATATGGTCGCTGGTCACTCCTTAGGAGAGTTATCGGCGTTGGTAGCCAACAAAACATTGAATTTTGAAGACGGTTTAACACTTGTATCTAAAAGAGCTTTAGCAATGCAAAAAGCGTGCGAAGCAGAACCATCAACAATGGCCGCAATCTTAGGGTTGGATGATGATGTTGTGGAAGGAATTTGTGATCAAGTCGATGGTGTCGTTGTCGCGGCCAATTACAATTGCCCAGGTCAACTCGTGATTTCTGGAGCTGTGCCGGCGGTTGAAAAAGCATGTGAACTAGCTACTGAGGCTGGAGCGCGACGTGCAATGGTGCTTCCTGTCGGAGGTGCGTTTCATTCTCCTCTCATGGAGCCAGCCCGTGAAGAGTTAGCAGCAGCTATTGAAGCGACAACCTTTAGTACTCCAACTTGTGCAGTCTACCAAAATGTAACAGCAAGCGCGGTGACAGATCCTTCAGAGATTAAAAAGAATCTGATGGCGCAATTAACAGCCCCTGTTCGCTGGACACAGACCATGAATCAAATGATTGCAGATGGATGTGCAGAAGTGGTAGAGGTTGGACCTGGAAACGTTCTTCAAGGACTTTTCAAAAAAGTAGATCGTAAGTTTCCAACGGGAAGCGCATCTATTGCGACAGAATAAGTCTACTTAAAATAATTATTGTCTCCCGAAGCCTGATTTTATTGAGTTTCGGGATTTTTTTTGTCCCGTTTTGTGGAATATCGAATATGCGCGCATCTCTATAACGAACGAAGTAGAAATAAATTAAAATCGAATAGTTATGAAAAAGTTGATGATTCTCGCATTGTTGATCCTCGGAGCAGGACAATTAAATGCACAAACAGCACTCGGTGAGGTAATCGGTGAAGTGGTAGATATTGATAACGAACCAATTTACGGTGCGCATGTCTACATAGATGATGTCTTCGGACAAAGGTATCAAGCGATGACTGAAACGGATGGAAGATACCGTATCTCTGGAATCCCCGCAGGTGAATATAAAATGAACATAAAATATGCCGGAGATACACTTCCTAATCTATACGTTAAAGTTCCAATTAATGGTTTTTACAATGCCGGAGAGATCACGTTCAATAGTGAAACGATTCAAGTGTTGAAAGGAGTAGTGGTTTCGGCTGATATAAAAAAAGTAAAATTAGTCGATGGAAACCTACCGATCAAGACATTGGATGCGGAGGAAATTCAGCAAAGTTCCGTAAAGTTTAGTGTGACAGACCTCGTAGAAACAATGTCGAGCGAAATTCAAAAAACTGAAAATGGAAATTTGGTTATTCGTGGCGCTAGAGAAGGTGATATGCTCTATCTAATTGATGGGATAAAAACAAGTGCCATGGGAGCATTACCATCATCTGCAATCGGAAGTATTTCGGTATACACAGGAGGAATTCCAGCGAAGTACGGTGACACACTTGGCGGAGTAATCATCCTTGAAACTCAAAGTTATTTCGATTTATATCGCGCTTGGAAATCACAACAATTGAAGGCGGGTAAATAGAAAGCTCTAGTAGGCGCACGTCTTCATAAATTAGGGATCCTTAGTTGCTGGATCCCTTTTTTTATGCTCTGTTTTTCAGCTGTGAAAGCTAGATTTAACATTGTTGTTTCAAACCTTGTCTCCCTTCAATTTTGCGGGCTGTTCTATGAAAATGAGTCGGGCGTGTTTGGCGATTTTTTCAGCTTGAAATTTTGCACGTCCGTAATTGTCCAGTTCTAACAAGGAGATCGATTTTGATAAACCTGGACTTACAATTCGAACGTAATAATACTCGTGTGTGTCATAAGATTTAGGTCCTATCCGAATGAATTTACCGCGTTGTGTTTCCAAAATATCTTGATAAACGCGAACGCTATCAAAAGCTGACAATGGCATCCACTCACCTGAACGAATACCGAGAAATGAGTTATACTTGCGGATTTTGTCGTTCTTAAAGTCAATTTCAAATCCCCGAATGTCGAGAATATACCCAATGAGAAAAGGAATTGGCAAAACCATGATGTAACCAGCCAAAACCGAAGTATTCAGCATTGTTACGATCGAAAAAACGAATAATAGCATGACCAAGAGCCAAACATATTTCACCCCAGGTCGATCAAATTGCATTCCCTGACTCACTCGAAATAGTCCAGCTTTAGTCGTTGATTTTTTATAGACAGCCTCGAGCGTTCGCTTTATGTTTTGAGAATGCGTCATTGATATTTTGAACGTTGTTAATTAACAGGTTTTGAGTAAGGAAAATTGAAAAAGGAGCTATGAATCCAAGGACTTCATAAATAATTTCAATTCCTGTTCGTTTTCTTTTCTGAGGATCATCAAGCGATTTTCAGATTGGATGACAATATATCCGTCTAAACCATCAATTATTGCCTCCGTGTCATCTTCCAAGTTAATTATACTGTTCGCGGTATTAAAAGTGTGAACTTTCGACCCTATCACTGCATTTTCAGATGCGTCGTGTTTTAAGTGGGTGTCCAAACTTCCCCAAGTACCTAGGTCAGACCAGTCGAAATTGGAGAGAATGACATCGATATTTTGTGCATGTTCCATTACCGCAAAGTCAATCGAAATATCTTCGCAGACTTCAAAGCAATGATCCACTTTTTCCTGCTCATTTTCTGTGTTGTAAAAACTCAAATCACTTGCAAAAAGTCCGTGTAATTCAGACTGGAAGGATTTCAATGCATTTAATACTGTTTCTGACTTCCAAATAAAAATCCCCGAATTCCAAAAGAAATTCCCCGCTTCAACGAATTCCTTTGCCGTTTCCAAGTCCGGTTTCTCGCGAAATTGCTTTACTGCAACAGTGGCATTCGGTGTACGGTCGGCGTTCGAATCAAATTCGATATAGCCATAACCAGTATCGGGGCGAGTTGGTGTAATCCCGATGGTAGCAATACGTCCTTTTTCCGCAGCAGAAATAGCAGTTTCAATCGTTTTTGCGAAATTTTCTTGCTGAATAATTAAATGGTCAGCTGGTGAGATAATCAATTTGGCGTTCGGATTCATCGCATGAATCTTTGCCGCTGCATAAGCGATACAAGGCGCCGTGTTTTTACGCTGAGGTTCCATTAAAACTTGCTCAGGCTTTAAATCTGGCAATTGTTCCAAGACCAAGTCCTTGTATAATTTGTTGGTAACGATGTAAATATTTTCCGACGGCGAGACATGTAAAAGACGCTCATAGGTCATTTGTATCAGCGATTTCCCAATTCCAAGGACATCTAAAAATTGTTTTGGTTTCTGAGGTACGGACATTGGCCAAAATCGACTTCCGATTCCCCCAGCCATAATTATTGAATAATTATCTTTCATTCTATTTTCTTGACGTGCGCTAGGGCACTGATTAAATACTGTCTTTTATTTGAAGTATTGGTACATACGTATCGAGTCCTGCGAAGGTTTCCTTTTTTAAATGCTTTTCCGTTCAAAAGAAACACGCTTCCGCGATCTAATTCTTCCAATCGATGAAGTCCGTCCTTCGGAGGATCGTATTCCAATAAAACTCGATATAATTTTTGATCGGTGCACGACGAAGCCTTTACGTTGATGAGCGAATTTTCAACCGCTTTGGAAATATCTTCAGGTAAATTACCAGCTTGAACCACAGGATACAACATTTTTGAATACGTCAACTGCCATTCTTTTCCATGAGGTTTGACACGACCTCCATAGTTGTTATACGTCACCAAGTGAGCAAACTCGTGAATGGTGGTAATCAAAAAACTGTACTGATTTAGATCGCCGTTCACCGTTATTTTATGCAGTCCTTCACGCTCAACTCGAAAGTCACCTAGTTTCGTTTTTCTCGGTTTTGCTATTTTAAATTGAACGGGGTGAGCGCAGAGCAATTCAACAATATACTCGATGTAATCCGAAGGGACATATTTGCTTAACACCTTTCGATACTGCTCTTTTTTACGACTCATTTCAAGTCAAAATTAGAGAATATTCTGTCTTTAAATGTGAATTCACAAAGAATAAATTGCCATAAAAAAAATAACCCCTAAATTAGCGGTGATGCTAAAAATGCTCTCGAATATAGGTCAGTACATGCAAATGATTTGGATCGTGTTTTCACGACCAGAAAAATGGGCTGTTCTGCGTGTGCGATTGTTTGAGGAGATTCAGCGTATCGGAATTGACTCAATTCCAATTGTAGGATTGATGTCTTTGTTCATGGGAGGAGTAATTGCACTTCAAACGGCCTCTAATATGGACTCGCCACTTTTACCAGAATATACGATTGGATATATTACGAGATCGAGTACCGTTTTGGAGTTTTCTCCAACAATCATGTCACTGATTCTAGCAGGAAAAGTAGGATCGAATGTCGCTTCTGAAATTGGAACGATGCGAATCACCGAACAAATTGATGCCCTCGAAATAATGGGGGTCAACAGTAGAGCATACCTCATTTTACCAAAAATCCTCGGAGCGGTTTATTTCTTCCCAGTATTAATCATCTTCTCGATGGGCTTAAGCCTACTCGGTGGATGGTTAGCACTTGTTTCAACGGACCTTGCATCGACAGAAACGTATTTATTAGGAATTCGCTCTTGGTTTGAAATTGGAGACATTGTCTACGCGCTTACTAAAGGAGTCACGTTCGCATTTTTAATCGTTTCGATCGCTTCTTATTACGGATATTATTCGCGAGGTGGTGCGATTGATGTTGGTAAGTCGGCAACAAGAGCGGTAGTTGCGAGCAGTGTTGCAATCCTTATCGCAAACTTCTTCTTAACTCAAATGATCTTGTTATGATTGAGGTGAAGGGTGTTTCGAAATCTTTTGGGGATAACGATGTGTTGAAGGATATTTCTACCCAATTTGAAAAAGGTCGTGTAAACTTGATTATTGGACAATCGGGTCAAGGGAAATCAGTTCTCACAAAATGTATCGTTGGACTCCACGAACCGGATAAAGGGGAAATTGTTTATGACAATCAGAATTTCACGGGGATGGATCGTAAGGAAAAAGTTCAGATCCGTAAGGAGATTGGAATGCTTTTTCAAGGTTCTGCTCTTTTTGACTCAATGACTGTCGAGAAGAATATTATGTTTCCGCTTACGATGTTCACGAACATGACTAAGAAGGAAAAGTTAGATCGTGTAAATTTCTGTTTGGAACGCGTCAATCTGGAAGGTAGAAATAACCTATTTCCTGCGGAATGTTCTGGTGGGATGCAAAAAAGAATTGCGATAGCCCGTGCAATTTCAATGAAACCAAAATATCTTTTCTGTGATGAGCCAAACTCTGGATTGGATCCGAAAACGGCGATTGTAATCGATAATTTGATCAGGGAGATTACCTATGAATACGACATTACAACAGTCGTAATAACCCATGATATGAACTCAGTGATAGAAATTGGCGACAATGTTCTTTTCATTCACGACGGGAAAAATTGGTGGGAAGGTGATCGCGAATCGATTATTACAACGGAGAACCCAGAAATTGTAGATTTCGTATACGCTTCAGATTTTATGAAGGAAATTCGAGCTACAATGCGTGAAAAGCGCAAATAGTCAACGGATCATCAGTCATCACTTCTGTCAATCAATCGCTGGTCGATATTTTTTGAAGGATTAACTCCCAACTTTTTCAATTGTTCAACTCTTCGAGTGAGATTTCCAGTTCCGTCCGTTAGCTTGTTCATCGCTTCTTTGTACGTTTTGTTGGCTGTTTCCATTTGACTTCCAAGCTTTAAAAGATCTTCCGTAAATCCAACAAACTTATCGTAAAGGTTTGCCGCTTGTCGTGCAATTTCCTCGGCGTTTTTATTTTGTAAATCTTGTTTCCAGATGTAGGAAATCGTTCGCAGTGTGGCCAATAAAGTCGAAGTGGATACGATGACAATATTCTTGTCCAATGCTTTTTCAAAAAGTGCTTGATCTTCTTTCAGGGCAAGTGTTAGAGCGGGTTCGTTTGCGACAAACATTAAAACGTAATCTGGAGTGTTGATGTCGTGCAATTTCTGATAATCCTTATCACTTAATAATTTAACGTGCGAACTCATGCTAGTTAGGTGATCTTTGAGGTGTCCAGTCCTTTCCGCTTCATTATCCGTATCAAAATACTTGCTGTATGCGGTTAATGATACTTTCGAATCAAGAATTAAATGCTTGCCATCTGGAAGGTTGATAATATAATCCAGTCGTTGATTGGCACCTTGTTCCGTTTTCAAATTGGTTTCTTTGGAATAGTGAATATCCTTTTCAAGTCCCGCTTTTTCGAGAATGGATTCCAATTGAAATTCTCCCCAATTACCCTGAGTTTTTGAGTCTCCACGAAGAGCTTTGGTTAAACTTTTGGTTTCTTGAGTGATTTCTTGATTCAATTTTTGAAGCATTTCCAAATGTTTATCCAGCGTTGCGGAACGCTGAATATTCTTCTCATTGGTGTCTTCTACTTTTTGTTGAAACTCAGTGATGCGTTCTTTTAATGGTGTCAGGATGGAATCGATGTTCTTCTGGTTCTGATCCGTGAATTTTACAGACTTTTCTTCGAGAATTTTGTTGGCGATCAGCTCGAATTCTTTTTTGAAGCGCTCTTGTAGCTCGGACAATTCCGATTTGTGTTCAACAAGCTTTTCCTGAATGGATTCGTACTTACTATTTAAAGTGGCTTCGGATTGAACTAAGGCTTCGTTTTTCGTGCGAATAACCTCCAATTCTCCTTTGGATTGTTGCAATTCGGTTTCCAAACGAACGTTAGCGTTTTTCAACGTGCCAAGTTCAATTTCTAAGTTGTTCGAATCGACAATTTCAGGAGATTTTTTTCGTAAAAAACCAATGAGTATTCCTAAAACAACTCCAATGAGAAGGCCAATAATAAGCGCGATGTAATCCATAAATTAAAAATAGGCAATATAACCGAAATGGACCTTACCTGTGCTGAGTTGAATCGGCTGATTGAACTGTTTCCCGAGCGCATAGGAGATAGAGAAGACTCCAAAATTGGTTCGGAAAGAAAAGCCAACTCCAAATCCAAAAGGCGTGTCATTGTAATAATTACTGGAAACATTTTCATACCAGGTAATATCGTAGAAAGCGAATACGTGGGAGTTTTTATCCAATAGAAAACGGTATTCAGCAGTAGAAGTCGTTCGTGTAGAAGCCAGGAGTTCGTCTTCGTTAAATCCGCGTTGCGCCGTTAGCCCGCCAAAGCGATAGACTTCGTTTTGAAAGATTTCGTCGGCATTGTAGAATTCTGTCACATTGGCGAGTCGCAAAACATGTCGTCGCGTCAAGGGAACGAAACCTTCCAAGCTCCAAGCTCCACGAAATGTTCCCGATTTTACAATTGGTAAAGTGTCGTTGCGTTGAGAATTTCGGGAACCGATGCTCGCTGAAATGTTTACTGTAAAACCTCGTGAAGGATTAGGAAGGTAATCAATGCGATTGGATGTGAGTGCCAAACCATAATTGTTTGATCTCGTATTTCCGAGGTTCGAAAAAAGAGGGTTATTGGCTCCTCCCGACAAAACGCTTGAGGTAAGGGTCTGATAAAATGCTTTCACATAATTTCCTTTGGTTAAAAAGTACTGAACTCCAATCGTTCCGTCAAGTTCCAGAAAAGAGGTGTCCCTTTTGTATAAGTCAAAAGTACCGTCGATACCAAAGGAAGTACCAAATAAAAACGGATAGTTCAACCTGGATGTCAACGACTGGGTTTGGTCGCGAATGCTTTGCCAACGAATATTGAGAAGCTCACCGCGTTTTAGCACGTTGAGCAGTTTAAGATTCAGTTCCCCTGTAATTGAAAGTCGATCCGTGATTGGATCAGGCTGTAATCCCACAATTCCATTGAAGGAGCTAATTGCTACGGATTCAACGTAGATATAGAGTTCGCAACCTTCTTTTGTAAATAAAATTTCATGAGGTTTGATTTCCTTAATGAACGATACTTGTTCGATCGAGCTACTAATATTTCTGAGTAATTTTTCATTGAAAGGATCGCCAATTGAAATTCCTAGGAGACTCGAAATATAACGTTGCCCCACGGCAGTGTCACCTTTGATGTGAATGTCTTTCCAAAAGTACAAAGGTCCCCGTTCGATTTGCAGTTGTGCCTCCATTTCCGTGTTGGAAATCTTGACAGAGTCGAGTTGAATCTTTGCAAAAGGATAGCCGTTGTCTATATATGCTTCGTGAATTCTGTTGATGGCACTTCCCAATTCTTTTGGTGTGAAGGGGAGTTGTGTTAGGAATTTCTCTGAGACCTTCGCGTTTCGCCTAATGAATTGTTTTTCTTCATCAGGTAATGAAATTTGTGCCGATTTGAATTGTTCGCCTAAGAACAAATAGGCATCCGCTTTGCCTTTGCCGTAAATTAAGGAATCGACAGATGCTAGCAGGAATCCGTCCGAAATGGCTTCGGATCTTAATCGCCTTGCATATCGAGTAGCACTAACACTATCTTTAAAATTCGTTTCGGGATGCTTAATAAAGCTAGAAAGCCCGTCACAGTGAATTTCGAGAACATAGTTCTTTTGTCCCGCACTGGAGAAGGGTAGAAGTAGAAGCCATAAGTACACTGTAATTCGCATTGCTAATGAAACGAATGGGAAATTACTTTATTTTGATGGAACACACCAGTTTCGAAATGAAAAGTAGTTTTTTCGGACGCAATTTTTATTTGGTTATAATTATCCATCAACGGCGAGCTTTAAGTGATAACAATTAATAATCCAAATAAATATTTTCATACAAATTAGGGATCATTGCAGTGACAGTAAGACTTGTGAGATCGTATAAAAGCTTGTCTATAGTGTGTTTACACCTGTTTGTGGATAAGATTTTTTCTTGAAACAGGCAATTTATCGTAGATTTGTCGTTATATTGTAAGACAACAATCTTATTAAAAAACCTTATTAATTAAAACCAGCGACATGAAAAGAGTAATGGCAATTGCATTTTTAGGTCTTACCCTTACAGCTTTATTGGCTGCTTGTGGTTCGTCTAAAGGTGGGCACTGTGATGCATACGGAAACAAAAGCGGAAGCGTTCAACAATCAACGGATCAACTTCCTTCTTAACTCCGAAGCTAAAAGACATTAAAAAAGCACCGAATTTCGGTGCTTTTTTTGTGAATGCTATTTGAGGTTTGAGTTATTTATACTCTACGTTGTAAACAATGGAATAATTCGGATCAAACGCTGGAACTAATACATAATTCTCAATACTTCGTGGTTGATCGCATCCGTTCGCACAATCATAAACGATAACGTTGAATCAAAACGGCTTGGATTAATTTGTTCGTTTTTTTATAAGTTCACTACAATGTAATTGACTGTATAATTTGATGGTATTGTTGGAACTAGTACATAGTTTTCAAGATATCTTGCTTCATCACACCCGTTTTTGCATTCATGAACGGTTAATGTATAGTCAACCACGAAGTTAATATCGTCAAATTCGACATTCTTCTCAAGCCAAACATCACAACCGACAATAATCGGGTTGGCAAGAATTGAATAAGCACTATAATTAACCGGTGACTTTGTAAACCCCCCATCAAAACTTACCTCAAAATTACTTGCGTAACTATCAGTTGCGTTGATATGATAATCCCCTGCCATACTTTCTGTCATATTTCCTGCTGAAGGATAGATCACTACTAATTGATCTTCATTTCCAGGGTTTGTAGTGATAACAGCTCCAGAAGAAATATCTTCTGATTCTAAATCACAGCGTTTGTTACAAGAGAC
>ERZ887851.83-NODE-83-length-84335-cov-23.864001_pt1 | contig 84335 bp, 73 predicted proteins | sample MGYA00521100_ERZ887851 | MGnify/ENA primary metagenome ERZ887851 (study PRJEB32303, sample SAMEA104408602) | aquatic metagenome | biome: Brackish water; feature: Pelagic; material: water | place: Baltic Sea | collected 2014-06-06T16:11:00 | depth 11,444 m ... | reverse complement strand
GACAGTATGGGCGTCAGCCGAGAATGGGTGCGCCAACTTGAACGTTCTGCTTTGCGAAAGCTAAAGTCGCAAGAGTCGGTGAAAGCAGCGTTCGCCGACTACAGCGAAGCCAGCAGTTACTGACGGGCTGCGTGCACTCCGTAAGTGCCCCTTTCAGGGGCGCTTCAAACTTTACTGCGCGCTAGAATGTCGATCAGGGCACTGTCGAGACTCGTGAAACGAAAAGTAAAACCAGCATCCAACAACCTGCTCGGCGTGACCCGCTGGCCTTCCAGCAGCAGCTCATTGGCCATTTCCCCCAACGCCAGACGCATAATGGGCGCAGGAAGGCCCAAACTCAGCAAGGTGGGTCGTCTAGCACCCAATACCCGACAAAACTCGCGGTGTGTCACGGGACGCGGTGCCACAACGTTGTACGCCCCCTCCGTGTGAGACTCTGTACAAAGAAAAAGAATAGCCTGTACAACATCGCTGCGGTGTACCCAGCTAAGCCATTGCTCGCCGTCTCCCATCCAGGTGCCAACACCCAATTTGAAAGAGCGCATCATCTCTGTGAGGGCGCCACCATTACGATCAAATACAACGCCCAAGCGCAGCGAAATCACACGAGTGTCGGTGCCTTCATAAACACTCGCAGCGCTCTCCCAGGCTTGACACAGCTCGGCAGAAAAACCGCGGCCTGCTGGCGATGCCTCATCAAAAAATTGATCGCGACTGCACCCGTAAAAGCCTACTGCGCTGCCCGATATCAGCAGGCCCGGGGGAATCGCCTGAGCTCGCATCCATTGCACCAGCTGCTCGGTAAAGCCCGCTCGGCTCGCCACCATCTCCGCTTTGTAATCGTCGGTCCAGCGTTGCGCTGCCAAAGAGGCGCCGGCCAAATTAACAACGACATCAACTGGAGATTGCACTGCGTCTAATGACTGCACAAACGATACACCGGCGCGCAAGGGCTGCTCATAACGCGACAGCACCGTTACCGAAAAACCGCGCTTTAACAATTCAGGAACCAGAGCCGAGCCAATGAATCCTGTACCACCAGTGATTAATATATGCATAGCTGCTGCTCCGGAGTTTAATGTTGTGTTGAGGGGTGTTCACCCCACACAACCAGCGTGGATATAACGGCGTATACGTGTCATGGATAAAATAACGTCACAACTTGCCGATTTTTTTTCGCGGTATTCCCGCTGGGTGGTACTAACCGGCGCAGGGATGAGTGCTGATTCAGGCATCCCTACCTACCGCGATGACAATGGCACTTGGTTACGAAATCGCCCTATCCAGCATCAGGAGTTCATACAACACGCTGAGGCTCGACAGCGCTATTGGGGCAGATCCATGATTGGCTGGCCCTATGTGCGCGATGCCCGCCCTAATTCCAACCATATGGCTCTAACAAAATTTGAGCGATCAGGCCGGTCCAGTTTAATCATCACCCAAAATGTTGACCGACTGCATCAAGCTGCGAGCAGTCAGCAGGTAATCGATTTGCACGGTCGCCTTGATCGCGTTGTTTGCCTCGATTGTGGGGCTGATTATGAGCGCGACCGTGTTCAGCAGGAGTTAACAAAACTCAACCCACAACATCGTGGTTTTGCGGGAGCGGCCCGCCCCGATGGTGATGCAGATTTGTCTGCGCAACAGGTTAGTGCTGTCACCGTCTGGGACTGCGAAGTTTGTGGCGGCATGCTTAAACCGGATGTTGTGTTTTTCGGTGGCACAGTCCCCAGAGAACGGGTCAGCCGCTGTCAGGAGGCCCTAACAGCGGCAGACGGGCTATTGGTATTAGGCAGTTCCCTTCAGGTTTTTTCAGGGTTTCGGTTTTGCCGCCAAGCTATTGATCAGGGTAAGCCTCTGGTCATATTGAATGAAGGCGCAACCCGGGCCGATGAACTGGCGACATTGAAAATAAATGCTAACGCGCTGAGGGTGTTTCGCGAACTCAGCTCCCACCTAGCACCCCTCAAACACGCGGCACCAGATCTCTTAAGACACCGAGCCCACCAAGGAATTAACCATGGCTAATGCTTCACTGTACTGGTTCAGACAGGATCTGCGACTCGCCGATCTACCCGGTTTAATTGCTGCCTCCAAATCTGGACAGGTCATCCCCGTCTTTATTTTTGATGAAGCACTGGGGGGCGATTGGAAGTTGGGCGGCGCCAGTCAATGGTGGCTGCACCACAGCCTTCAGAAGCTGGCCGCAGACCTTAGGGCAGTCGGCAGTCGGCTCATACTGCGTCGCGGTGAAACCGTACATGTCATAGCCCAACTTCTTGAGGAAACCGGGGCACAAAATGTTTTTGCCAGTCGCCAATATCAGCCCTGGGCCGACGAGACTGAACAAGGGGTGCGAAAGGTTGCCGAATCTGCGGGTGGCGCATTTAAGCGCTACCCGGGTACTTTACTGTTTGAGCCGGAAAATATCAGAACCGGTGGCGGCACACCCTTTAAGGTGTTTACGCCCTTTTGGCGAGCCTGCCTAAAGCAGCCCGCGCCGGCGCAACCCCAACCGGCACCTGCACTCACCAGCCCCAACGAGTGGCCTCATTCAGAGGTACTGGACACCTGGGAACTGTGCCCTAAAAAACCCAACTGGGCGCAAGGCTGGGACACTCTCTGGACTCCGGGAGAAGCGGGTGCGAGCACCGCGTTAAACACCTTTTTAGACAGCCACGTAGACAGCTACGGCGACGGTCGAGACTTTCCAGCACAGCCCAACACCTCACGTTTATCTCCCTTTCTCAAGTTTGGCGAAATCTCCCCGCGCCAAATTTGGTGGACCGCACAAAACGCAAAGCAACGCAGCCCCAACGAAGCGGGCCCTATTGACAAGTTTTTATCGGAAATTGGGTGGCGCGAATTCTGCAACCATCTCGTGACTCAATTCCCCGCTATGCCAGACAGAGCATGGAATCCAAAGTTTGAGTATTTTCCATGGCAACGCCATGGCGCGAATTTAGCTGCCTGGCAAAGCGGCAACACCGGCTACCCCATTATCGATGCCGGCATGCGTGAACTTTGGCAAACCGGCTTCATGCACAACCGTGTGCGCATGGTGGTGGCATCGTTTCTAACGAAACACCTGCTCATGCATTGGCGCGAAGGTGAACAGTGGTTTTGGGACTGCCTTTTAGATGCCGACCTCGCTTCGAATGCCTGCAGCTGGCAGTGGGTCGGTGGATCAGGGGCCGACGCATCGCCCTACTTTCGAATTTTTAATCCCATTGCTCAGGGCGAGAAGTTCGACAAGTCGGGGGTATACACCCGCCATTGGGTTCCCGAGCTCGCCGAGATGCCCGACAAGTACCTCTACAAACCTTGGGAAGCACCCGAGCTTACGTTGAAAGCCGCTGGGGTTGAGCTGGGTAAGACTTATCCTAACCCTATTGTCGACCATCGTGAGGCAAGAGAAACCGCCCTTGAAGCCTATGCAACACTAAAAAATGTGGCTATGGCTTAACCGTTTTATTCATTTTCATCGTCGATGATAGCAACCGCCCGGGTCCAACCCGCCGAACCGCCCCGCACTTTGTGCGGAAAACAGCTGACCGTAAATCCTTCAGCCGGCAAGGCCTCGAGGTTGTGCAGCTTTTCCAGATGGCAATAGCCCACATCGCGACCCGCCTTATGACCTTCCCAAATGATGCTGGCATCTTTGTTTTCAGCATAACGCTCAGCCGTATAACTAAAGGGGGCATCCCAGCTCCAAGCGTCTGTTCCGGTAACCCGAATACCGCGGTCGAGTAAATACAGGGTCGCTTCGTAGCCCATGCCACAGCCTTTATTGACATAGTCGGGCTGACCGTAGGCCTTGCCCGCTGCCGTATTGATTAACACAATCTCAAGGGGCTTCAGGGTATGGTTAATACGAGCGAGCTCAGCCTCGACATCGGCCGCGGTCACGACATAGCCGTCGGCTTTATCACGAAAGTCCAGTTTGACACCCGATTGGAAACACCATTCAAGGGGTACCTCATCGATGGTAATAGCGCGTTCGGGCTCCCCATCCTTGCCATTCATCGTGCTGTGATAATGATAGGGCGCGTCTAGGTGTGTTCCGTTATGGGTGCAAAGCTGAACAAATTCCACGGCCCAGCCCTCTGAGTCGGGTAATTCATCGGTCTCCAAACCTTCAAAAAACAGCTTTACCTGCTCAGCACCGGCATCGTGTCGGATATACTCGATTTTGGGCTGCATCATGGGGGGATCACTGATGACATCGTTCTCAAGATATATCGAAAGATCAATAAAGCGTCGCATAGCTAAGTCTCGTATAGTTCGCAGTGGTTAGAGGTTAACTGCTGTTATGCATTTCGGCGAGTAGATTCATGTCTGTAAAAACAGGTCTCATTCTAGCGGGGGGCGGTGCTCGCGCCGCCTATCAGGTGGGCGTACTGCGTGGAGTCGCCGCGTTACTGCCCCCCGATGTCCAGCAGCCCTTCCCCATCATCACGGGAACTTCAGCAGGTGCCATTAATGCGCTGGGACTTGCTGGGCGATCAGGCTCCTTTCGCAGCAGAACTCGGGCTTTGGCCGCCGTATGGGCATCGCTAGACAGCGACGCGGTTTACCGAACTGACGCGGGCGGTGTCATGCGCAACGGTTTCCGTATGCTTTGGGCGCTATTACGAAATAACCAAGCCAACGAACGACCCCTAGCGCTGCTAGATAACAGCCCTTTGCGACGGTTGCTCAACGATATTATTGAATTTAAGCGAGTAGACAACGCTATCGCTAAAGGTGAATTGGAGGGGCTTGGCATCACCGCCATGAATTACACCAACGGCCACTCCACCACCTTTTATCAGGCTCAGGATCACGTAAAGCCATGGGCCCGGGCCCACCGTCGCAGTGTTCCCTGTCAATTAACGGTCGATCACCTGATGGCATCCTCTGCCCTCCCAACATTGTTCCCCTCGGTGCGTCTCGATACGCATTATTTCGGTGACGGCGCACTGCGACAATCGAGGCCGCTGAGCCCTGCTATACGCCTAGGAGCGGAGCGGTTGTTTATTATCGGTGTCAGCGAAAGTGGCGATGATTTTGAGGAGGATCCGCATTCCGAAGTGGCGCCAACTATTCCCCAGGTGCTGGGACAAATGCTCAATGCGGTGTTTTTAGACTCAATACAAACCGATCTGGAGTCTCTGCAAAGAATTAATGCCTTGGTTGAGCCATTAAATGCAAAGCAATTACAAAAGGCCGGACTAGCCAATATGCGAGTCATTGACACACTGGTAATCTCGCCTTCTCGCTCGCTCAGTGAACTGGCGAGGGATTACATTAGCGAGTTACCCCGGTCTATGCGCTGGTTCCTCCAGAAAACCGGGTCAATTAAGACCACAGGCTCAGGAGGCGCCCTCTCGTATATTTTATTTGAACCCGGGTACTGCCAGCGGCTCATGCAATTGGGATACGAAGACACCATGGCTCAAGCCGAAGACGTACGCGCGTTTTTCAACGTGGCGCCCCCTTCGGCCGAGAAGCAGACAAGCACTCACTCACCCCGTCGTGGTTTAACCGGACGTCAAAACGGACTCACCAAGCGATGGCTGCAGCTGATTGGCAGAACGGGTACAAAGGTTTAGAGTCTCAGCTCTCAAAAAAAGCCTTTTCAGGACAAATAATGCGCTCACTCCTTGCAGTTCTACTGTCACTGTTCGCAACAACGCTCTCGGCTAATCCCTTCCCTTCGACCTATCAGCCATTACCGTCGTCACCGACGTTAATTACCGATGCGACCATTTTGACAGGGGATGGCCAACGCCTCGACGACGCCGACCTCTATATCGCTGATGGCAAAATCGTTTGGGTAGGAGAAGGTTCAATACCTGCAGAAGGTGTAACCACCATTAATGCCGCTGGAAAGTGGCTCACACCCGGTCTCATTGACGTGCATTCCCATTTGGGTGTCTACCCAAGCCCGGGGGTTTCCGCGCATTCCGATGGCAATGAGGCCACTGCACCTGTCACCGCTGAGGTTTGGGCAGAGCATAGTGTGTGGCCGCAAGATCCCGGTTTTTCAAGAGCTATCGCCGGGGGCATTACCTCCTTACAAATACTACCTGGCTCAGCCAATTTATTTGGTGGCCGCAGTGTCACCCTAAAAAATGTGCCTCAAACAACCTATCAAGCCATGAAGTTTCCCGGGGCACCCTATGGACTAAAAATGGCATGTGGTGAAAATCCCAAACGCGTGTATGGCGGCAGAAATCAGGCCCCCTCCACAAGAATGGGCAATGTTGCGGCCTACCGCGCCTCTTGGATCAAAGCCCAACGCTATATTCAGGACTGGGAGCAATATGAACAAAAGATGGCTAAACAGTCACCTAATACGGAGGGTGACAGCAATAGCGCCCTTGCCGCAGCGCTGATTAAACCCCCTAAGCGCGACCTCGAGCTCGAAACCCTAGCCGGAGTTTTAAAGGGCGACATCATCCTACACATGCACTGCTATCGCGCCGACGAGATGATAACGATCCTTGATATGGCCGATGAATTTAACTACAAAATGGGCACTTTCCACCATGGCGTGGAGGCCTACAAAATCGCCGATGAATTAGCCGAAAATAACGTCTGTGGTGCACTTTGGGCCGACTGGTGGGGTTTCAAAATGGAGGCTTACGACGGTATCCAAGAAAATATTGCCTTGGTCGATCGGCCTGATAACGGCTGTGCCATTGTTCACTCAGATTCCGAAGAAGGCATACAGCGACTCAATCAGGAAGCCGCCAAAGCTATGAGTAAAGGGCAAGCCGCTGGGTTGGACATTCCGCCAGAGCGGGCCATACGGTGGATAACATCGAATGCCGCCAAATCTCTCGGTGTCCATGATCAAACCGGCACGCTCAGCCCAGGAAAAATGGCTGATGTTGTCATCTGGAACCAGAATCCACTGAGCGTCTATGCAAAGGCAGAGCAGGTGTTTATTGACGGCGCTCTTGTGTTTGATCGAGATGACAAAGCCCTGCAGCCGGTCTCTGACTTTGAGCTGGGACAATTGCTGGAGGTTGCACCATGAAGCGCGTGCTGTTTACTGCATTACTCACACTGGCGTGCTCAGTTTCTCTGGCACAGGACCTTCTTATTACTGGCGCTAACCTGCACAGTCAAAGCGACGCTGGCGTCATCGAGAATACGGACATTCTCATTAAAGACGGACGCATAGCGAAGATTGCGCCGCGAATTCCGACCAACAAAATGATCAAGGTCATTAACGCCAACGGTCGCCCCGTAACACCCGCCCTATTTGCTGGCTTAACCGTCTCGGGTTTGAGCGAGGTTGAAGCGGTTAGCGAAGCCGTAGACAGTGGCTACCGAGAACTGTACACCGAGCTCATGCATCCCGAATTTGATGTGCGTTTGGCCTATAACCCACACTCTAGCGTGATACCCATCACACGGGTTGAGGGATTCGGTTTTACGCTACTGGGGGCTCGTGGCAGCGATAAAACACTCAGCGGCCAAGGTGGCATGGTTCGATTTGATGGCGGCTATTCAAGCTTCGAGGGCAAACCTGTCATTTACGTTCAAACCTCGGGTCGCGCCGCAGGCTCAATGGGAGGATCAAAGGTGGCCCATTGGATGCTGCTTAATCAGGCCTTCAATGAAGCGCTCACTGACGAAGAACTAACGCTCATAACGCCCCAGGGAGCCGCCACCCTGAAGACTGCCAAGTCGGACGGCATTTTTCTATTTCATGCCGATCGAGCTGCTGACATTATGCGGGTGCTCGCTTTTGCTAAAGAGCAAGGCATATCGATTGTTATCCATGGCGGTAGTGAGGCTTGGATGGTCGCTGAGTCACTTGCGGCCGCACAGGTGGCGGTCATCCTGAATCCGCTCAAAAATTTACCCGAGAGTTTTGAATCCTTGGGAGCGCGACTCGATAACGCCGCCCTGCTCCATGAGGCGGGTGTTCCCGTAATATTCAGTAGTGGTGAGACTCACAACGCACGCAAAGTGCGTCAGTTAGCGGGCAATGCTGCAGCTAACGGTCTACCCCATAATGTTGCACTAGCGGCGATCAGCTCGACGCCCGCCGAGGTATTTGGCGGTGAACCTCGCAGTATTGGCAAAGGATCTCGGGCCGATTTGGTGATTTGGAGCGGTGACCCTCTCGAAGTCACTACACAAGCCCAGCAAGTTATTCTCGGTGGCATACCCGATACGATGGTGAGCCGGCAAACGCTATTGCGCGATCGTTATATGGGTGCGGCTGCCGACATGCCGCGGGCCTATACCCACCCTTAGAGCTTAAGTGTCTTAAGGGGGGGCAATGGCTGGCGAGGGGCAATGCGACAACTCGCCACCAAAAGACGTAGGGAGCAGCCCGTCTTGAGCAGCTCGCAGCGCTTAGATGTCAGTGCTTTAAGGGCTACTAGGAAGCGCATCGCAGAGAGCGCCTACAGCGCAACAGCCGTCAGGCGCAGCACCTAGCAACATACACTCAGTGCTGTAGTGCTTCGATTAGTGCCGTGGTTGAAAAACCTTCCACAAAACTCAACACTTCCACGTGTCCACCACTCGCCAACACCGCATCGGCGCCGGCAATATCTTCTGGCCGATAGTCTCCCCCCTTCACTAAAACATGGGGAGCGACTGCTGCAATTAAGTCTGCGGGGGTTTCACTCGAAAAAGGTACGACCCAATCAACGCAGCGCAACGCAGCGAGTAGCTCCATCCTAGCGTCCAAAGGATTGATCGGACGGGACGGTCCTTTCAGGGCCGCCACAGAGGCGTCATCGTTTACTGCAACAATGAGTCGATGCCCCAAGGCTCGCGCTCGACTCAAATAATCGATATGGCCCCGATGAAGAATGTCGAAGCAGCCATTGGTCATGATCACTTTTTCGCCTGAAGCCTTAGCAGCAGCCACCTTCGACAACAGATCTTCCTCAGTGACGACTCGATCCTTAGGCAAAAACGGGGAACGGGAATCTGCCGATAACCCCGCAACAAGTTCATCACACGATAGCGTTGCTGTGCCCAATTTACCGACCACTAAGCCCGCTGCAACATTAGCAAGTCGCGTGCTGCTTTCTAGGCTCTCTCCAGCTGAAAGTGCCGCCGCTAAAACCGCGATCACGGTATCACCAGCACCGGTGACGTCGAAAACCTCTCTTGCTTTTGCCGGCAGATGTAAGGGCGGCTGTCCGGCTTGTAACAGGGTCATGCCGCGCTCGCTTCGAGTAATTAACAACGCCTCGAGCCTCAAGTCATTAAGCAGTGCCGTGCCGCGTTCAATCATTTCGGTTTCAGTGGCACAGTGGCCAACGGCTGCTTCAAACTCAGCCAAATTAGGCGTCAGCAGCGTCGCACCCCTATAGCGAGTGAGGTCTTTCCCTTTGGGATCTATAAGAATTTTCTTACCGCGAGATTTCGCCTGTTCAATTAAACCCTGTACATCTACCAAAGTGCCTTTGGCGTAATCGCTAAAAATGACGGTATCAACGGCATCAAGCTGGGCGCTCACAAATGCACTAAATAAATCGTCGGCATAAGGCGCCATAGAAGACTCAAAATCCATGCGCAGCAATTGTTGATTTCGACTCATGACGCGCAGTTTCACAATGGTCTCTGGTGCTGAGGGGCAGACCGCCCAGGTGACGCCAGCAGCCTCAATGACCTTACGCAACAGATCTGCCGCTTCGTCCTCACCACAAAGGCCGCTCAAAGTGGCTTGTCCACCAAGCGCCGCAATATTAACCGCCACGTTACCGGCGCCTCCCGCCCGGCAAGCATTGTCGTTCACTCGCACGACAGGGACGGGGGCTTCGGGGCTCACTCGCTCGGTGCCGCCGCTCCAGAATCGGTCGAGCATGACGTCGCCAACGACCAAAACTGACGCCGTATCAAACTGAGGACAAAGAGACATTGCAATAAGAACCTTGGCTAAATGACAAACAGTGAATGTAACCCGGGCTGGTTACCCAGGTCGCGTGTCGAACCCAATTTCCGATCATTTGGTCAGTGGCCTTTAGAACTTTGCAGGTCTTCTAAAGCCGTCAGATATTGTACGACCTCTGGCAATCCGCTGACAGCCGTTACACCTTCATCTCCACTGTGGGTGTCGACCTGAAACAAGTGACCGATACCCGCCCCCTGCCCGGCCTCGATATCCGATGGCTTATCTCCCACCAAAGCGCAGGCTTCGGGCACAAGCTGCCATTCTTTGAGACCTCGAAAAATCATGCCGGGTCTAGGTTTACGGCAGTCGCAGTCTTTTCTGTAACCCCCAAGCGCCTCAGTAGGATGATGCGGGCAGTGATAAATAGCGGTGAGCGTGACGCCGCTATCTGCTAGAAAATCTATGAAACGCGTGCTCAACTCCGCAAAATCGCCTTCCGTATAAAAACCTCGGCCAATGCCAGACTGGTTAGTCACAACAATCAACCGATATCCCAGCGCTTGTAGGTCGGCCATAGCCGACACAACACCTGGCAATAATTCGAAGTCGGCCCAGCGGGACACGTACCCCCGATCATGATTGATGACACCGTCACGGTCGAGAAAGACAGCCTTGTGATGTGTAAAGGTGGCCATCGGGTTACACCAACGCCAACCCTTGCTCAATCCCATCACACAACAAGTGACCCATCACAATGTGGCACTCCTGAATATGTGCGGTCACCTCTGAAGGCACCACCAGCGCAAGATCTACTAATGACTTTAAGGCACCACCACCTTTCCCTGTTAACGCCATAGTATGCATGCCCAGCGCCGCAGCGGTTCGACTTGCCTCGTTAACACTTTCTGAGTTACCCGATGTAGAAATGCTTAATAGCACGTCGCCGGTTCGCCCTAGACCTTCTACCTGTCGCGCAAACACAGCGTCGTAACCGTAATCGTTAGCAATCGCGGTCAAAGCTGACGAATCGGTCGTCAGCGCAATGGCCGGCAATGCCCGTCGATCCCCCACGAAACGCCCGATAAGTTCGGCTGCAATATGTTGCGCATCGGCGGCCGAACCGCCGTTACCGCAGATTAAAATTTTATTGCCCTCAGCAAGACGTCGGGTGCAGAGCTCAATCATTGCAGCCATTGTCTCTATCTCGGCTGATAGTGCCTCGATGACGGCCGTATGTTGCGACAGGTAGTTCTGTATTCTCTGGCTCAAAGTGACCTCAACTTCGGTTATCTAGCGCTACAAAGGGCTGGATAAGCATCAACAGAAATTCTTATCTTTCGTTACTGTGCGCACATGATAACAGCGGGAACTAGCAGATGCAGAGGCACTGCGGGTGAGCCGGTCGTACCCTGCCCATGATGCCCAATAATCTCATCTCCAGATGATGAGCAAGTGCCGCTAGATTAACAGCTCTGGGCGGCCTTAAGTTGCCAGATGTCGCACAGCTAAAGCGATGACGAGTTAACTGTTACCCATGCCTGTGGAATCTGCATAGCCGAGCAACAGGCATACTTTTTAAATTTCTTCGCTTTAATTCTGAGCGCTTGAGACCACCACAACGCCGCCTTTCATCACGAAATCGGGCGCCTCGAGGCTGCTGACATCAGCGAATGGATCTTGACGCACGGCGACCAAGTCAGCAAAAAAGTTGGGCGCGATTTGCCCGAGTTCATCCTCCACCCGAAGCAGCATTGCGGCATTGATTGTTGCTGCACGCAACGCTTCCATAACGGGCATACCCACTTCGACCATAAAGCCGAACTCGCGCCCATTTTTACCATGAGGTGACACACCCGCATCGGTACCAAAGGCAATAGGCACCCCCTGACGCCAGGCTTCTGCAAAGGTATTCTGAATTTGCGGGCCTACTGCGGCGGCTTTAGGCCGCACCACCGCGGGCAACTTGCCTTCTTGCTCTGATAAGTCTGCAACCCACTTACCCGCCGAAATGGTTGGTACATACCAGGTTTTATGGGCTTTCATGAGGGCCATAGCCTCAGCATCCATATACGTCCCGTGCTCTACAGAGTGCACTCCCGCTCTTATCGCCCGTTTCATGCCCTCTGCGCCATGGGCGTGAACCGCGACAACAAAATCATAATCACCGGCGGCTGCGACAACCGCGTCCAGCTCTTCACTCGTAAACTGCGGGTTATCGCCACTCTTGGCCAATGACAACACCCCACCAGTAACGGTTAGCTTGACCACATCACTGCCGTCTTTATAGCGCTGTCGCACGGCTTTATACGCATCGCTGGGGCCATTGATCACGCCCTCCTTCGGCCCGGGATCGCCTCGCAGATCTTCACGCAACCCATTCGTCGGGTCGGCATGACCACCCGTTGTTGCAATAGATTTACCCGCCGCATAAATTCGCGGCCCCACCACAATGCCTTCATTGATGGCATCTCTCAGAGCAAAGAGCGCGTCTTTATCGCGGGCACCCAGATCGCGCACTGTGGTAAACCCCGCCTCGAGGGTGCGGCGGGCATAGACCGTCGACCGCAACGCGATATCGGCGGAGTTCATATAAAACCCTTCCGAATAGCTACCGGGCGGGTTGAGCTCCTGCCCCAAGTGCACGTGCATATCCATAAAACCGGGCATCACCGTGGCATCACGGAGATCGACAACTTGGGCACCTTCTTCCCTTAAGTACCCTGGCGAAACAGCAACAATACGATCCCCTTCAATCTGAATCGTTTGCTCAGTGAGAACCTGGCCACTCGCCACATCAACTAGCCGTCCGGCATGGATGATCGTGCTGGCACTTGCGCCCGCACTAAACAAGGCAACAACGAGAAAACACAACTGACGGAGTCCAACTGCCCTCCCAGCGCGTTGCAAGCTGGGGACGTTGCTCAAAGTGCTCATAGGCTATTGTCCCATCGCAGCAGGAGGTGCTTTATTGATTGGCTGCGTTAGCGTTTCGGGCGCCTGGGCAAACCCAATAATGGCAGAGTATCCTTTGCTCTCTTCACGATGAACAACACCGGCAGTCGCGTTGATTTTCGTGCCACGCCCACAGCTAACAGGTCCGTCCATACCCTCCACAGTTAACACCAACTCTCCCTTGGTGATGTAGACGACGGCATCAAAATCATGCCAGTGAAAATCGTTAGACTCTGCGGGTATATCGAGTGTCACCGCATGCCAGTTCTTCGCCTTGATCTGGGCAAAAGCTTCCGCTTCATCCTTAAAAGATTCAGTTTTATTCATTGGCCTCTCCAAACTGTGGTTGTAGTTATGGTTGTTCTTGTTGATGTCGTTATTGTTGATGTCGTTATTGTTGTTGTCGTTCTTGTTGTCGTTTTCGTTGTTATTGGTATCGCCCGTTTAATGTTGCCCAGGTATTTCTCACTGTATGACTGGTAACGCGGTTCAAGAGCTTTAATGGGGAAATATTACAGCAAGCGTTCTCCCCTAGTAACTCAATCTACGCTTCGCCCTTTCAAATGCTGCAGCTTATTGTTCCAGCGCATAACGTATGGAACCCTCAAGTTGCGCCTGAATTTTTTGAACTATCGCGTCATTGTCTAAGTAGGGATTCATGATCACCATTCTCACAACAGTTAACTGATCGGTATCGAGTAACCCACCCCAGCGGGCTACGGTACTCTTCACTAACTCGCCATAATGTTCGATCGTTAAACCCGTTCGTGTTGCCGACAATTCAGGGCTTTTTCGGAAGTAAGCAATAACGGCATCCGTCTTTCGATTAGCTTCGCTAAGGGCATCGCCCTCGGCAGCAACTGCAAAACACAGAACATTGGTATCGCTCGAGTCGAGCATGCGGATATCAGGAGACACCGAGGACACCGCCTCGTAAAAGGCACGCGTTATCTGCAAACTTGTATTGAGAAACCCACCGTGCCCTGAACTGTCTAAGGGCATTATCTTGGCGCTCAACCACACAGCACTGGGTCCCGTGGCCGCTCTTGACCCCTCAAGGGTTGTGGACCAACTGGGAAATTCAGCGTTAACGACCTCCTCTAGGTAGGGGGCATGAATATTTGATACGAGGTAGGCATTGGCGTCAGGGACTAAAAAAGCACCGCAGGCATAGGGCACGAAGCCCAGCTTGTGAGGGTCCAGCGTTATGGAACTCGCCCTGGGAAAAGCGCGCAACGCCGATTCACTAGCCTCAGACAGGACACAAGCCTCACCGTCTAACGCGCTGCAAAAATAACCGCCGTAGGCTGCGTCAATATGATGCCAAATGTGAAGGCCACGGTCCTCGCGAAAGTCATCAAGGAGGTCCGCGACCTTATCAACAGGGTCGATCATACCGAGCTCGGTGGTCCCTGCTACCGATACCACCATCATAATCGGACGCCCCTCGACCTTCGCCCGATCGATTTGCCCCTTTAAACTCAGCGGGCTTAGCCTACCTCTGTCATCAAGGTCGCAGGACCACACAGCTTCACGGCCTAAACCAAATATATTGGCAGCCTTCGGCCAGGAATAATGCTTGTTGCCTGGCACCAATAACACGGGCTCGGGCCATTCTTCGTCGAAGTGCTCACGGGCAAATCGAGACATTGCGAGAGCGCCCATTACAACACTGCTATAAGGCACTAGGTCAGGCTCAGAGAGACCATGACGTTTCATTTGCTCACGGTACACGGGCCAACCACAGTGAGCCCATTCAAACAGTGGGGCATCACTATGTTGATTAAGCTTTAACCAAACGCCCAAGGCCAACCAGTGATCTAGCCGATAGCGCGCGCGCCAGACGGCCTCAAAGTTTGCGAGGGTACCCCCGGAAGTAAAATGACCTCTTGCCGGCTTTGGATCGAGTCCCACCATATTGGCCAATAAATTTATGGCCTCGGTTTCAAGCGCGGAGCCGACCACGGCGGCCTCTCTAGAGGCAAGATTTGCGTTTTCAAATAGCATCGCCATGTGACCCAGTAAAGCTGGGATCGATACGTCCGATACCATATGCCCTAAATATCGTGGACTAAAAGTTGGAATCTCTTCCCGTAATAAACCCAGCAACTGTTCCAGAGCTGATTGAACGGCCTCGTGATCGCTATTATGAGTCTCCACAGATATCGGTTGCCATTCAGGGTCGTCTGCAAACCGCTGCGCTCTGCGCTGCATCGTTACTTTAAGCAAATGGGACCACAGCGCTGAGAACACCTCGCCCTGTTCGCCTTGTGGCCCAATAAATAATGCCGATTTATCGCCAACGGTCATACGCTTAGTTATCCGGTTTATCTTACGAAGAGTGCTAACAGTATCATTTCTGAGGCCACCGTAAGATGAACGCCGTGTGGACCTGCTGTCTCGCTGAGAGGCGATTAATTCTTAGTATTGGCCAACAATGCAGCACTTGCGGGTAAAATCGGCGCGAAAAATCCGCATAAAACGAAGCCCCCCTGCTATCAAAAGGCGTCAAGCTGATCGCTACAACTTGCCAGCTCGAATCTTTAACGTCAGCTTAGTCGTTGGCTAAAATTACCCCAAGGATTTAACAATGAAGACTTCCAAATTGTTCAGACATACCGCAGTGACATTCGCCTTGCTGTTGGGCGCCTCATCTGTCTCTGCCAATGGTGCGGCCGACGAACTGATGGCTGCTTTAAAAGCTTGTAAAGCAGATTCCAGCGTTAAAAAAGCCGCTGAATCTATGATTAAAAAGAGCAAAGGAAGCCCCTCAGACAAGGCTGTAGATGACTTTATTGATGGTTTGGCTAGCGACGATCTCATCGATTGCATTGATGACAACCTCGACTAATTAAACACTGTTGTTTCGGGCTACTGTGAGCAGCTCCAGTGCTCACAGTGGCGCCACTTGAGAATACTGCGGTTGTAAGAAGCATAGATTCACACTGTAACGCCGTGAAACCCTGCGACACCTTCCACATCCTTTTAAGCCACATCCCGATACAGGAATAACGCGGCGGTTGCTAGCATTGCGCCTCCGTCAACACTGACACCGCAGCCACACCCCCGCCCTGCCGCGCTTCTTTATGTAGACACCCATATAGACACCCATATAGACACCCGGCTAGGTAGTCCTTAGCTTGATGGACCGATGGCTTCGTACCCCCATCCCCCCGACCTCCTGTAAACTCTCCAAGTTCTACCAAGCCAGCCGTATAACATGGCTCGCAGATATTGTGCCCGACGAGGACTGTTTACTTCATGAATATTCTTATTGCCGGGGGTACCGGCCTTGTGGGTCGAGCGTTCATCACCCAAGCTAATCAGCTGCCAATTACCCTAACCACGGTAGGCCGGAGGGTGACCGGAAACGCCCCAAATGAACTCGTTGTCGACTTTGCCGCACTACCTAGCTTGCCTGCCGCAGACACAGCAGTTTGCACTCTCGGCACCACGATCGCAGACGCAGGCTCTAAAGAGGCTTTTAAAGCCATAGATTTTGACGCAGTGCTTGCTTTCGCCAATGCCGCACGAGAGGCTGGGGTCGACCACTTTTTAATTGTGACGGCGATTGGCGCAGACCCCAGGGCCAGTGCTTTTTATGCTCGAATTAAGGGTGCCGTTGAAAGTGAGTTAGGCGGTATCGGATTTGAGCGACTCGATATCCTTCAGCCCGGCCTACTGTTAGGCCGGCGAGAAGCCCGTCGACCCGTGGAGCAGTTGCTGCAGGGTTTAGCGCCAGCAATAGCCTTGCTAACCCGGGGTCCTTGGGATCGATACGCCAGCATCTCAGCCGAGCGACTCGCGGCAGCTCTGTTAACCCTCTGTCAAGAAAAAACCCCCGGTGTGTTTTACCACCGAAGCCCTGAACTGCAGCACTTAGGCCTTCAGACGTTAAACAGTGGTTAGTTAAAGTCACCAACCCCACACCCTGCCCTAAAGGTTAGGCTGCGGCAGTGGTGAATAAACCTGCACAGTGAAAACAGAATGTCGCTAGATCTTGCTAAGCAGACCCCGTATCGCAGTGCTCAACAGCTCATGAACACAGTAAGGAACCGTTGATAAGAAGGGTAAAGAGTCAGTCGAGTATTCAGGCGCTCTAGAGGGCATAATACCTCGGCCAGATCGCTACCCCATTCTCTCCTCGCTGGAGTTTCAATATGCAGCGCACCACCCTGCGACCCATGATGACCAAACTCTTTCTAATATTAAGTCTATGGCTAACCTTCAGCAGCAGCGTCAACGGCGCTCAACTTGATGCCCCGCAAGTCATTCTTAGAGGCATTGACTACAACATCACCGTCACCGGAGACGACGCGCAGACCGCAGTACTCAGTACCGCAGTGAGCTCTTACCGCGCCGAGCCCGACGGTGATGGCTGGGTATTTCGAAATGTGCGATCAGACGACAAAGACGCTGTGGTGCTCACAGTGCACAGCGGCGACCAAACAACCCGCGAGAGCATTCCTGTCATCGCTGCTTGGATCTCAGTGCTGCCCCCAATACTCGCAATTGCCATGGCGCTTCTCATTCGCAGCGTGCTGCCCGCACTAATGCTAGGTCTTTGGTTAGGGGCTTGGGCTTTGCAAGGCATGTCGCTGAAAGGGTTATTCCTTGGCCTCTTCACCAGCTTTGAGGTCTACGTCGCCAATGCCGTAGTCAATCGTGACCACGTAACCATTATGTTGTTCACCTTTATGATCGCCGGCATGGTGGGTATTGTCTCGCGCAACGGCGGTATGCGCGGAATTGTCGAATTGATCATCAAGGGGGCAAATAGCGCCAAAAGGGGGCAACTGGCCGTTTGGTCTCTGGGGCTTGTCATTTTCTTTGACGATTACTCAAACACCCTCGTTGTGGGTAATTCTAGCCGCTCCATCACTGACCGACTCAGAATATCTCGAGAGAAGCTCGCCTACATCGTAGACTCAACCGCAGCACCTATTGCCACGATCGCCTTGGTCACCACCTGGATCGGCTATCAGGTCAGTCTTATTGGTGACGCGATCGCAAAGATTGATGGCCTCACTATGAGCGCCTACAGCCTATTCTTAAACTCAATCCTGTATAGCTTTTATCCGTTTATGGCTATGTTTTTGGTTGTGCTGATCATAACCACAGGACGCGAATTTGGGCCTATGTTAAAGGCTGAGCGGCGGGCCCGCTCTACGGGCATCACTGCGCCGCCAGTAAAATCTACGGTAGGACAAGACGATGAAGCCGCCTTAGCCATGAAGCCGGGGTTACCACCGAGAGCCATCAACGCCTTACTACCGGTCGCTGTCATGGCCTGCAGTATTCTCGCCGGCCTATATATCACCGGTGAGGGCGAGACTATCAGCGATATCGTCGGCACAGCAGACTCGTACAGAGCCCTCATGTGGGCCTCGTTATTATCGGCCTTCACCGCGGTTGTGATGAGCATTTTGCAGCGATTGCTATCGCTGGAAGAAATTGTCGATGCTTGGGTTTCGGGTGCTCGATTTACCTTCGTTGCGATGATCATTTTAGTCCTGGCTTGGTCCATGTCAGAAATCAGCAGCGAGCTTCACACCGCCGACTTCTTGATCGCCAGCCTCGGGGACAGTCTACCCGTTACCCTATTGCCGGCGACGGTGTTTGTGCTTGCGGCGTTCACGGCCTTTTCCACAGGGAGTAGCTGGGGCGCTATGGGCATTTTGCTACCCCTCGTTATGCCGCTGGCTTGGGCTGTGATGGGCGCCAATGGACAAGCTGACCCTGAACATTTTTACCTACTTTACTCGTCGGTATCAGGCGTTCTTGCAGGTGCCGTTTGGGGGGACCACTGTTCCCCTATATCGGATACGACCGTCATGTCATCACTTTCAGCGGGGTGCGATCACATAGAGCACGTCCGCACACAATTACCCTATGCCTTGCTCGCGGGCGGCGCGGCTCTGCTAGTGGGCACAATACCTACCAGTTTCGGCCTGCCATGGTGGGTAGGCATGCTGGGTGCAGCAGCAGTCACTGCTGTGAGTTTACGAATTCTGGGAGAACCCGTGGAGAATTATCATGCCGATTGAGGACGCTATTCTCGGGCAGTAAACACCGGTAAATTTAAGCGAATAAACTCTGGATGAACCGAAGTGCTGGGCGCGCCAATCAAGGAAATGGGGAAGCATTATCGGGGCGCTGAGATCATTAATCTCAGCCATAACGCCTGTAGGCTAGAAGTTTCAATACGATCAGTGGGCATGCTGTTCAAGGAAATTCAGCCGCCGGTCGGTACACTGTCCAGACCGGAGTAGATCCACGAAATTTACGATGTTTTTTATCGGCTAGGACTCTTATACTTTTGCACTCTGAAACCACCTATTGATCAACAGGCACCGTGATTACTATGAGCACCTGGACCTTTAAATCTGCAAAAAGCGCACGCTGGCACAGTGGTGCCCTACTCTACGCGTTGACCGCTTATGGGGCAGGTTGGTGGCTGCTGTTTCAAGGCGGTGGCCTGGGTTTTGTGCCGGGTACATTACTACTGGGCCATGGAATGATTATTGCGGCCTACTTCATTCACGAGTGCGCGCACAATACGGTTTTCACCACCAACAAACACAACGGACAGCTCGCCAATATATTGGGCTGGGTCTGCGGTTCTTGCTATGGCACCTTTAAGGATATTAGAACCAAACACCTGCGACACCATGTCGAAAATGATGATGTCATGTGGTTCGATTACGAAGCGTTCTTCCGAAAACACCCAAGGGTTTATAAAGTCACTACCTTCTTAGAATGGTTCTATATTCCTGCCCATGACATTTTGATGCACGGCATTATGGTGTTTACGGCGTTTATCATTCCCGAGCGACGCAACCAGCTATCTCGCAATGTTGCGATCATCTGCATACGAGCCGCACTACTGGTCGCAGTGGCGACCATCAACCCAGTCGCACTGCTGGGCTATATCTTGGCCTACATGATCATGATTATTGTGCTGAGGTTTGTGGACGGTTTGGAGCACGACTACCCCTACAACACCAATCTGTTTGGCGGCCCCATCTCTGAGCACAAGGGTGATGCCGTCTGGGAGCAGACCCATACCTTTAGCCCTATCCTTTCCTGGCGCTTCGAATGCGTGAATTGGTTAATTTTAAATTTCGGCTACCACAATGCGCATCACGCAAAACCCACAGCACCCTGGTACGAACTTCCTCAACTTCACCGCGACCTGTTCGGTGAAGACCCCAAAACTGTCATTCGGCTATGGCCACAACTCGTGATGTATCACCGTTATCGGACCTATAGAATTTTCCATGATGCACCCGGCATACAATCGGTTAGCGGCCCCGCCTTTCTAAAAGCAGCACAATCAGCGCAGCTCACCGGTGGCAATGCCGCCTCGTTTCTGACGGCGTTTTAGGCGGTGCCCCAGCAGCTTGAAATTTACCAATCTCTATGGGCCATGGAGCAGAGAATTCCTGGTCAAACCGAAGACTCTCCGGAAAACCATCTTAAGACGATTGCCAAAGCCGGTTATCACGGTGCCTGCGTTGACCCAAATGTGGCTGAAATTCCAGAGAGTTTGGCCTTAGCCCCCTATTTTGAGGACCTGGGACTCAAATGCATGGTTAATGCCTTTCCTCACAGTGAGGAGACTCTGGAACCGCTGTTAGACATGGCGGCCACTCTAAAAGCGACACAGGTTAATATTATTGCTCAGGTTATGCCGCGCTCAGCTGCGGCGGCGGCACCTATCATTGAACGATGGCTGGAATTGGCCAAGCAATATCCGTTTCCCGTCCTCATGGAAACACACCGTAACAGCACCTTGAACGACCTGTTTTATACGCTCGATGTTATAGCCCAAGTACCGCATTTACGGCTGTGTGCCGACCTCTCACATTTCGTTGTCGATAGAGAACTTTCACTGCCACTGGATGACCTTGATCAACAGTATTTTAATGAAATCATTCAACGCTCTGATTCTTTTCAGGGAAGAATCTCGAATAATCAGCAAATTCAAATTGCGATCGAGTTCGAGCAGCACGCACCCTGGGTGGCCCAATATCTTAAGTGGTGGGAAGACGGTTTCCGCGCATGGTCTAAGCGCAGTACTCCCAATGACACATTGCGGTTTCTTGTCGAGTTAGGCCCCCCACCCTACGCCATTACCAACGAACAGCAGCGTGAGCTATCCGACAGGTGGTCCGAGGGTCTGTTAATTAGACAGTGGGTAGAGTCTTTGTGGGAAAAAATCTCGCAGGCCTAAGCCTTTAAGGCGGCAGCATGCCGCGCCTTTAAATCACTTTAAGCCAGCCCGAAATGTGGCCAAGCCATAAGATCTTACGCAACATTCAACCGTTTACTGCCCAACCGTGTACTGCCTGTCGTCGTGTTCAAACCCTTGTTAGCATTTGATGCGCGCCATCTTGGCATCGAACAGGGGACGCAGGGAAGCATCAGCTTTATATCGCGTACCGGCAATATCGATTTCCCAGTGATCTTCACCCACGTGCTGCGCAGTAATTGGCGACGATGATTCGACAAAACCTAAGCCCACAGACGCCCCAAGACTGAAACCATACGCGCCGGCTCTCATGTAACCTGCCACCTCACCATTGCGATAGATCGGTTCCGCATGGTGAAGCAAAGGCTCAGGGTCTCTCAGTTTAAATTGCAACAGTCGGCGTGTGGGTATTCCCGCCAACTTTTGCGTCGCCAAGGCGTCCCGGCCAATAAATCCAGCGTCTTTCTCAAGCTTTACGGCGAAGCCGAGACCGGCCTCCAAAGGCGTGTCCATATTATCAATATCATGACCGTAATCCCGATAGCCCTTCTCCAACCTCAGGCTATTGAGGGCTTGCAGACCCGCGTGTTGAAGTCCGTGGTGACTCCCCTCTTCGACAATGCGGTCATAAACCTGAACCGCATGCTCAGTGGGTATGTAAAGCTCCCAACCGAGCTCACCCACATAAGTGACCCGGATCGCCCAAACACGGGCATACCCCAGATCAATTTCCCGAGCGTGCAAATACGGAAAGGCTTCATTGCCAAGGTCCGTTGTGGTCAGCGCAGCAAGAAGTGTTCTGGACTTCGGGCCATGCAGGTTTAGCTGCGTGTAGGCAGAGGTCACGTCAGTCACGAACACGTGCTGATCTTCAGGCAAGTGCCGTTTCATCCACATCTCAACGTGTCCATGGGCCGTGTCTGAACAAATCACCATAAAGCGGTCTGTGGCCAAGCGGGTCACGGTGAGATCGGCTTCAATCCCCCCTGAGCTATTGGCCCATTGGGTATACACGATGCGACCGACAGGTACGGCAATGTCGTTGCAGCACAGCCGGTTTAGGGCCTGTTCAGCATCGCGACCCTGAACGAGAAATTTGCCCATAAAAGACATATCCATCAGCGCCACCGCTTCACGGCAAGCGCGATGTTCGGCCTCATGATAGGGAAACCAGTTCTGACGCCCCCAGCTGTAACGCTCAACCTCTGCTGGTTGATCAGCAGGGGCATACCAGTCGGCGATTTCCCAACTGGAACTCTCAATGAAATGAGCCCCCGCCAGCTTCAGCCGCTCATGCAGTACTGAGCGCTTGACGTTCCTCGCTGTTGTCATGCCTAAGTTGGGATAGTGGGGCTCATACATCTTGCCCAACACCTCAACAAGTCGATCACCCAAATAATGTTGATTCGCCTGGCAGCCGTGAAAGCGGTTAACGTTGATACCGGTCACGTCAACATCGGGCTGCCCGTTCACAATCCAGTGCGCCAAAATTCGGCCAATACCACCACCCGATAGAATGCCGAGAGAGTTCATACCGCAGGCTACAAAGTAATTGCGCAGTTCAGGGGCTTCACCGACTAGCGGCGCTAAATCGGGCGTGAAACTTTCCGGACCGCAGAAAAACTTACGGATGCCGAGGTTTTTTGCCTCGGGAACCCGCTCGTAGGCGCTTTCAAGAAACGGAATCATGCGCTCCCAATCGGGGTCAATCTCACCAAAAGAGAAATCGTCTGGAATACGATCCAAATTCCATGGGGCAGCCTCGGGCTCGAATAAACCAATCATCATTCCTCCCACTTCTTCTCGAAAGTAGGCGTATCGATCGGGGTCTTCTAGCACCGGCGTGGTTGGGGTCATACCGGGCATATCCTCGGTAATGAGGTAATAATGCTCCGCAGCCTGCAAGGGCAGGCTCACACCTGCCAATTCGCCAAACTGCCGTGCCCACATACCGGCGCAGTTAACAACAAATTGGGTTTCCACCGTGCCGTGATCCGTTACCACAGCCGTCACCTGGCCCTGCTGCTCGAGCACATCAGTAACGCGAACCCCTTCAACAAGGGTTCCACCCCGCTGCCTAAACCCCTTGGCCAGAGACATAGTGACATCTACCGGGTTAGCGCGACCGTCTTCTGCGGTATAGAACGCGCCTATCACGTCATCCCACTTCGCGTTAGGCCAATGACTGCGGGCCTCTTCAAGGCCAATTTCGTGACAATCAATGCCGAAATTGCGCATGAACGCCGCGGACCGGCGCATCTCCTCGAGGCGTTCGGTATTGCAAGCAATTTGAAGGTAGCCAATCGATTTAAAACCTGTGGCAAGCCCCGTCTCTTCCTCGAGTGTTGAATAGAGATTGCGGCTGTAGGTGAAAATATCCGCGCTGGTTTCATCGTCTAATAGACCCGATACGATAAGGCCCGCCGCATGCCAGGTTGTACCACTGGTCAGCTGTTCTTTTTCCAACAGCAGCACATCTGACCAGCCCAATTTAGTAAGATGATAAGCCACGCTGCAGCCGATAACCCCACCACCGACCACCACCACTTTTGCCTTTGCCGGTAATTTAATTGCCATGTTGTGTCCTGTAGTCATAGGGTTATAGAGACCTCACTCTCAGCGCAAGCACCCACTATTAGAGTGCGCGATTCGATATTGGCGCCCTTCGGATGAACCCCCTAGGCAAGCACCCGTCCGATGATCTCGAGCGCTTCCTTCACCTCGGCTTCGGTGTTGTAGTGTGCAAGGCCCAAACGCAAAACCCCCTCTACCGGGTCAAGGCCCAGCGTTTTTGCCACCTCTACCGCATAATTATCGCCCCAGTGGCAGAACAAGCCCTCTGATGACAAAGCTTTGGCAATCGCGCTGGGGAGGTGTTTATCGTGAACAAAGGAAAAGGTAGCAACACGATGCTCCAGCGATTTCGCCCCCTGAAGGTGTAATCCGGGTATCGACAACAATCCCTCAAGCAACAGTGAGGACAAGTGATCCTCGTGCTCACCCATAGCGTTGTAGGCAGCTGAAAATAATTCCCGGCGACTTCCCGTCACACCAACCAGCCCAGCCAGCCATTGGAAATATTCAAGGGTTCCCATTAAACCCGCAATGAGCTCGAAGGCCGGTGTTCCAACACTAAAGCGATAGGGCAAATCTTCGCTGGCGCACCGCAATTTATACGCATGCAGAGACTCCAACAAATCACGACGGCCGTAGACCACCCCCAAATGCGGCCCAAAATATTTGTAGGGTGAGCAGGCTAAGAAGTCGACACCCAAATCTTTGACATCAATCAATCGATGCGAGGCGAACTGCACAGCATCCACATAAACAAGAGCCCCTGCCTCCCGGGCAAGACTCGCCAGTGCTTTAACGTCGTTAACGCCACCGGTCATATTGCTGGCATAGTTCAGCGCGAGCAGCTTAGTGCGCTCATTGAGCAAAGGTTTAAGTGACTCTGGCTCAACACACCAGCTGTCTCGATCAAAATCTAGCCAACGCACCGTTAAATCCCTGTCTTGTGCCATTTGCAGCCAAGGGGAGACGTTACCTTCGTGCTCCATTCGGGAAATAATAATTTCATCACCGGGGGCAAAGCGATGGGCCAAACTACGGGACAGCTGGTAGGTCAGCGTCGTCATGTTTGCCCCAATAATAATTTCACCAGGGTCTGACGTGCCTAAAAAATCTGCAAGTGCTGCCGTTGTCTCGTCAAACATGGCATCAACTTCGACAGAGGTCGTATTAAAAACGCCGGTATTGCTGTTGTAGCGCTCAAAAAAGTCAGTGATTCGGCTTATAGTATGTTGGGGCACTTGGGTACCCGCTGCGTTATCAAAGTAAATTCGCCGTCGGCCGCTATCGGTGGCAGCCAATGCTGGAAAATTCGCGCGAACCTGCTCGATGGGAAATTTCATGATTTTCCTTAGTTTTAATTCAAAGAGTTTTCAAAACGTCTGCAAACATAAAGGCGCTAGAACGCTACTGATATTGATCGAAAAAATTCATGATCAAGGGCCACGACCAATTCAAACCATAAACATGCCCCATATCACTGCGACAATCTAGAACCGGAGGCCACAAAGAGCTGCCTGCGCATCCACTCCAAGCACGGCACTCTGCGTTAGTAATGCCTACATCAATCGATGCCGGGGGCTGAGAGACGTCACAATCGCTGGCCTCTGCCCAGACTTCGGTAATCGCTGAAGCACCGGTATAGTAATAGCTATCGCCATCGGTCGTTGTTGTAAATCCGGTGTCCAGCCATTCACCAGGCGGCACCGTGCGATCTTGCTTCCCAGTAATCACTAATGCCGGCATGCCACCAGAACGAACGGGGGGATCGAGGTAACCTCGATGGGGCAAACCAATGATCGGGGCAATCGCTCGAAAAACCTGAGCACTCGACGGCGTTCTGCCCAGATCCCAGGTAAACATGCCGCCATTCGATCCACCCACAGCAAAGACGCGATCTAAATCAATACAGAGATTTTGCGCAGCAGCAGACACCAGTGCCACCGCATAATCAATATCGTCGTCGGTACATTGCGTCCAAGAGCAACCGTTTTGTGCCACGCCAGAACAAGACGCATAGCCGTAGTTAGACGTTCGTGCGTCATCACAAATAGCCTCGGTATCGCCAGTCACATTCAAATTCGTGCCGTCGCCATCGAGACCTGTGGTTGATCCCGAAAAAGACCATGAGGTGAAGGAGCGCGGGGACTCCTCAGGCCCAAGACCAACGGGTGCGATCAATACATAACCCCGAGCTTCCAACTCAGCACTGACAACAGGCTTATCGAGAAACTCGCCGTCACCCCCACCCCATCCATGAAACGCAAGAATTAATGGCGCCGAGGTGGTCGGCTCATAAGTCGCTGGAACAAACACACGAAAATTGCGTACCAGCCCACCCCGTTCAAGAGAGTAAGTACCGGAGCTCCAGTTTGACTCTCCGCAGGCGCTCTCAGCATCTGGCCCTACTCGCTTTAGCGTTGAGCGTTGCTGAACGGCATCGCTCAGCTCGGCAAAGCGCAGACTGGGGTTGCTAGTTGGCGTGGCCTGGGCTCCCGCGGCCAGAAGCAGCAGAACCAGATAACCCATTATCAATTTTGAATAAAACAAGTATTTACGCCCTGTGGTCACAGATCTTGGCCCAATAACATACCTGAGTCGTCGTTGTTGCAACAGTCATTCAACGACAGCCCGGTCAGAGACACACGACCCAGCAACTGTCAGTAAATTTGCAAGGACGCCCCCTGCTGCGATCACCCGCGGCATGGTGTCTCATTAACGCGTCGGTACGCAAGATTCGGCGGCGGCACCCAGTCATTTTAATGGCACAAATAAGAAGCACTATGGCAAACAAATAGCACCGCATTTGAGAAAAAACCTTAGAGATAGTAGAAAGAGTTGAGAACTCTAAAAAAGTCAGTATCTTGAATGCGTGCCTGTTCAAGGCCATCTCATTTTTAGGGGGAAAATATGAAAAGTTTGAGTCTGTTAATAATTGCACTACTGGTCACCGCCTGCGGTGGAAAACCATCAGAGCCTGAAGCCGCCGCCGTAATGGCGCCTGAAGCCACCCAAGAGGTTATTGAAGTTGTCGTCGAAGACACCTCACCAAGACCCGCAATGGTTGAATTCGTCTGGCATAGTAAAGCTGAGGGGTTCAGTGATGAGGCCTTATGGTCGGCTACTGAGTATTGGGCCAATGTCGCGTCTGAAGCTGGATGGGATCTGCGCTTAGCCGCTATTCACACACCTCGTGCTGCCAATGAAAATTTTGATTTTCTTTGGGTCATGGTCTGGCCAACGCTAGAAGCGCGCGACGCCGCTTGGGCTGATTGGGCTGAAAATCATGAGGCAGCCTGGCTCGATTTAACCGGTGAGACTTTCACTTACTCGGCTGACAATGCCTACGGCTTCGCACCCACCTCGGGACGTCCAGCCACGACAATGAACACCAGCGGGACTGGCGTTACGGAATACATCTTCTGTACGTACAGAGAGGGCCAGGGTGAAGCGCAACGATTGGCTTTCGAAGGTATGCACGGTGATTTTGTCGATGCCTATGAAGCCGAAATGGGTGCAGGTAGTTACTGGTGGGCTATTATGAATCCACTATTTGAGCCACCAGCAGAAAATAGCTTTGACTATATGTGGGCTAACTTCTTTGCCTCTGACGGTGAGCGCGATGCTATCTACGCGGCCTACGGTGAATCAGAGCATTCAAGCCAAGAGCAGGTCGATGCAAGCTGTACGGAGCCAGCCACTTTTGACTCAAAGGTTATCTTCAGGGCCGGCGCTTGATATCGTAAGGTCAGCGACAACCCCCACTGTTGCGTGGGGGTTTTTTTAACTGGGCGACCTAAAACTATCTGAGCCACAAAAGCCCTGCCCAATCAAAGCTTCGAATATCAGGTCACGGCTCTAAGGACACTACTGCCAGCTCCGAGGGGCTGCGTCAGTGAGCTAGCGGCTTACCGAAAACAGCAGCTTGAGACTACCGATGAGCCCGTCATGAAAAGACACATCATCATTCATTACCACCTATTCAAAAATGCCGGCAGTACCGTAGATTTTGTACTGGCCCGTCACTTTAAAGAAAAATGGCTCACCTACGATATACCCAACCGAACAATCGGCTCATTGAGACCCAGTGAGTTAGCCGAATTCGTAGCCAGCAAGCCACATATACAAGCGATTAGTACACACCTTGCTAAATTGTCGCCACCCAACGCCAATGACTGCTGTTATCACCCCTTGGTTTTTCTCAGACACCCGCTGGATCGTATTGGCTCTGTGTATACCTACCTGAGGAGGCTACCTGATCATGATCGCAGGCAGCCTGTGCTTATGGCTAAAAGCCACGATCTAGCAGATTTTGTCAGGTGGCGACTCGACCAACGATTTGGGGCCAACATACGCAACTTTCAAACCTCAATGCTGTGTAATGATCATATCAACCTGACGTACAAACGTGCGACGGTAGAAGACTTAAAAGCCGCCAAGGACACTATTTCTGACTTGGCGTATTTTGGTTTGGTAGAACACTTTGATGCTTCCATCGAAGAAATGAGGGTCTACCTACAACCTTACTTCGGCGAAATTGATACCCATTATCAGATTCAGAACAAGAGCCCCGATAGAAGCCCTCATCTGAACCAACGGCTAGACGAGCTCTTGCAATCTCTAGGTTCGTCAGTTTACGACGAACTAGAGAGTGCCAACAGATTAGACTTAGAACTGTATGACTTTGCTGAAACGCTGTTCATGAGCAGAAAAACATCAGACTGACGCTGCTAATTCCTCCATCGGATGGCAACTTTGTTGCCTTCTACCAACGCCGAGCTTTTTTGTTGGCTAAAGGAGACAAACTGAATGCACAACGATGACAAAATTGGGCTAGATGACGCCTACTCGCTTAAAACGCCTGAAGATAATATTGCCCTATATCGCGACTGGGCCAAGACTTACGACTCAGAATTTGCGCAAGCACGGGGGTATCAGTATCCCCAGCGGATTGCGGAAATTTATAAGTACCACGCAAAATCTCACGACAGCCCCGTATTAGACGTAGGATCAGGAACGGGACTGGTCGCTTCTGCCCTACAGGAAAATAACAATGTAGACTCGCCAGTTGTCATTGATGGCGTCGACATTTCCCCCGAGATGTTGGCCGTTAGCAGAGAAAAAGATCTTTACCGCCAACTCTTCGAAGTAGATCTGACCCAACCGATTAACCTACCCGAAAATCAGTACGGCGCGATGATCAGCGCAGGAACCTTTACCCATGGCCATGTTGGGCCCGAGGCACTGACCAAGCTGTTACCGCTGTGCCGCAGTGGTGCGCTCTTTGTCATTGGTATCAATGGAACGGCGTTTGATGAATATCATTTCGGCTCCCACTTCGCAGCACTGCAAGCTGATAGGCACATCACACCCATTGAGTTTGTGCGCGTGCAATATTACGCCAGCGCCGAAGATGACCATGCTGCAGATCAAGGATATGCCGCGGTATTCAGAAAGGCCTTAAGTTCATAAAAAACGCTCAGAAACGGTTACGACCTTTCAAGCAACGCGTCCTTCAACGGGGACAGAGGGAACAGCGCTGCTACCCAACTCACGATATCAGCAGCCCCCCCAGCACACCAACGTTTTGGCACTCGATCTTAAGAGGATCCGATACCCCTTAACTACTACAAGTCGGGGTAGTAGGTATCTGTCCAAGTAGCATTCGTACAATCCATATCTGGCTCACCTTGCAACCCGCCTCCGTTGTCACTGACATCTTCAGGATGCATGACGCTGATGACAACGGGAACGTAACCAAATTCATAATCTGGGAGTCGCTCAACTAATTGGCCCGGATCTATCTTCGCAAGATGAGGATCTTTGTTATCTGGCATTGCCGCGCCCTGATAATTTAAGAACACGGGCGCCTTTGGGCTCGGGGTTGAATTGTCGTTGATCAACCGGTGAAGTGCCTCAATATTGCTCTGCAAAGTTTGCAGATATTTTGGCGTGTACGTTTCCGGATGATTTTGGACCGCGGTTAGCATCGCCGGCTGCTCTATAAATTTATACCAAACATAGGTGGCCGTTGCGCCGCTTTGAAGCAGTGACTGATAGCGCTTGCGGTCACCGATGTCCCAATTTGCAAAATCGGGGTGGGAGGTGTCACGCTCTTTATAATTAAAGAATCTGTGACGCTTTCGGGGTACACGAAGCACGTCATCGGGTGCGGCAACAATCTCGGCATTGTACTGATGCGGATGATTTTTGTACTCCTCGGAAGCACCCTCTTCGACCTCCCATTTTGACTCAAGCCGCTTAACGTACCCATAGCCATTCGATTGCTCGTTGAGCCTTTTTTGCTCGGCGTTACTAAAATCCCAATCGACGTAACCTAGATGTTCTTCGAAACCCACCTGATAATCGGGTGTCACAATATAGCGATGCTCTTCTCCCGCTTTATCCTCGATAATTTTCAACCGCTGATGGGTGCTCTGATAAACACCATTGAAGGCGCGATTTTCTGTGGGGATTAGCGCATTGACTAACGAACCATCGATGAGTGCCGACGAATAAGCCTCCATGGACGATTGGGAAACACTTTGCGGGTGAGCTAGCAGATACTCTCGCTCTTTGACTGACGGAAATTTAGGCAATGGTACGTAAAACAAATCATCCGAGAGCTTCAATGTTCCGCTCACGTAGTACTCATTGGCGTTGCCATAATTTGCCTGAGAGCCTTTGCTCGAAAAGCTCCCAAAATTGTCACCATAATTTTCCAGAGTTTCTCCGAAAGCACCCCCTGAAATTTTTTCCGGATCGACCCAATTGAAATATTCTGGCACGTAACCATTAATCGGCCCTTGGTAGTCCCGGGTCTCTATAAAGCTCATCCAAAACTTAAAATCTCGAGGGTGATTTAGCGTGAGATAAGACCATCCCCACCCGGCCCAAATGCCGTTATCGTCATCGTAGGGGGCTTGCTCCATGTCAAAGCCAATATTACTACCGGGAATCGTGAGCACCTGATTCGATATTTGCAGCATGGAAAGCCAGCGATCCCCAACGATTCGTTCGTACAAACCGCTACCCATCTGAACGTCGCTACAAGCGTGATAGGCATCGCCTACTCCTGCAACATGCAGCGTAGGATAGTAATAGGGACCCGCTGTTTTAGGGTTCTGCCAGAGCCCTCCTTCTATAGAATTAACACCAAAAGAACTGAGCCAAGAGCCAAACCAACCGAACTGCTCCCCCCACTCCAGCCCATGTCGAGTGGCTTGATGAATGCGGATGAAAATAAATTTCCCGGCACCCGGTGACTCCGTGGGTTGATGATTAAAGCCCTCAGGACCGCCGGCGATACTTAGCCCATCACTATTGTCAAAAAGCTCGAAATCGTTGGGTGAAGGCGGTAAGTACGACGGAATTTTGGTGCCGCTCCAGGCATCGATATTCTGGGCAATCACATTGACATTAACTGTAGACACCGTGGTGCCCTTATCGCCAGTGCAGTGCAACGTATATTGTTGAGCACCGACTTCTGTCACAGTGATCTGCTCAGACCCGGCCAATGCTCTAGCACCTTGCCAGGCACCCTCAGCCATACAATCATGGCTGTATCGGCTACGCCATGTCAGCGTTAACACGCCGTCATTAACTACATTAGCCCCCGAGGCCGTAAAACTCATTTCTGGCGGGTTTAGATGCTCCCCCGACTGAAGCGACTTTATGAAATTCAATACCCTCGTAAAAAAAGCACTGGGCTGGGCGTGAACTGGGCCTGACAACAGGACGACGAAGCACATCGATAGGGTTACTGACAACGATTTAGCCGGTAGTTTCAAATCCGCCCCCGAGTCGACGAAGCTAACAAACCCGTGACGCTAACGTGTTTCAGCTTGAGAGTCTTTAGGAAACACCGCCGGTAAACTGCGCCCTACAAGATCCCAAATGGCAACATGATGTGATCCCCAAGCTACCAGCACCAAGATCAATTGAATTGAATTGGATGGAATAAACGCCGCGATGAAACGGGGGACAGCCTGACGTTGGAGTTAAAGGTTTCCACACCAACCCTCTACCATCTGCCGAATCGAAGACCACCGTAACCCGGTATTGATATACCTAAGCCGCTTGAGCTTCATTTTAAGACACGCCTGGTACACCCCAGATCTGATTCCTTAAGCATGGGCTTGGCTCAGGCTCGAAGAACATGATAACTCGTTAAAACTGGCGCCAAACACCACGAAGTCAAGACACCATTGATTAATACCGTGAGAAGCATCACAAAATAGAAAGCAAATTGAACGATGCATATTTGCAACACCCCCACGGGGTAGAATATCACTATAGTTGTGCTTGGGAGTTTTCTAATAACGGAGAAAAAAATGAAAAAGTTACTGATCGCACTTCTAATTTCAACCCCACTGGTGGGCGGCGTCTGGGCAGATGAGCCCGCAGACGGCCCAGCGATGCTGGGGTTTTATCACTTTTATGCGCCCAATCCCGGTGCCGTTGTGGCGGCAATGGACAAATTCTGGGCATCAGACTGCGGCAAGGAGTACCCTGCAGACGTGGCACTGGCCGCTGAAGTTTTTAATGGTGGTTATGACTCCAGTCACTTTATCCTCAACACCTATCCCAATGCCGCTGCACAGGAAAAGGCCGTCAATATCATGGCCACCTGCGCCGACGGACAGCAGTTCCTTATGGAACTACAAGCCGCGGGAGTTGTTGGCACCCGTCAGTTGTTGGGATTCCATGCCGCAGAAGGTGGTGACTGGACTGAAGATTCTGCCTTCGCAAAATTTGATATCAAGGTAGAGGGACAGAATCAGGGCGCGTACGTGGCTGCCTGGCAAAAGATGATGTCGGCCGTCATGAAAGACATCGATATCAGTTCTTACGGCGTGGGCGTTGTAGTGTTTGGTAATGACGCTTTTAACCACTGGGTCTACGTAGGGGCAAAAACCTCGACAGAGTTAGCCGCCGTTCAGCAAGCTATTCTCACGCACCCTGGGTTTTTGGCCTTTGCTAAAGAAACCAGCACGCTTCGGGAAAATGTGAACACCACTTTGGTACAAATCGTCAAAGGCTACTCAAGAAACTGATTTACTCGATGGCTGAAACACGCCACAACCAGCGTGCCCCAACGTCATCGGGGCACGCTGCTCTAAGCACCCTGCTTTGTTATGCACTGCCCATGGCATAACGTTATCGATGTGCCTGCCTGCTAAAGGATCCTCTAGAGTGCACCGTTGAAGCTGAAGGATCAGTTAAACACGTTTGGTCTCAGCCACACTGCGACGAAATATGTGGCGCTGAAGTCAATAGACTCCCTACCAAACGCCCTTAAGCCCAGACGTCTCCTATGCGCACAAAAACACCTGATCAAACCCGCCGGGCAAGACAGCGTGCTTCAACACCGTTAATTGCGATACCGTGTGAATCGCCCTGTTGCAGTATTGCGATGCCGCAATGAGAACAGCGCTGCTGCGGTCAACGTCCCTTAGAGTGCGGAGTGTGCAATTAGGAGGCTTAACATGTCCAAAAAGAATCCACTGAAGGGGTCGAGTCTGGTTCATACCGGCCTAGTTTGTCAGGATATATCCTCGGCAAAACAGCAGCTGAGCAAGACTCTCAATCTAGCGTGGATTGGAGGCGACCAGAAGCCGTGGGCACTGACAGTGTATGCCAAGGAACAAATCGTTCCGCTGCGGATTGCACATGCCAGTACGGGACCGGCGAATTTCGAGTTAATTGAAGCCGTCGCTAACACCCCTTGGGTCACCACACAGCCAGTCATGCAACACCACTTGTGCTTCTACAGCGAGCATTCTGAGGCCACCTGCAATGCTCTGGAGAACAATGATTTTGTGCGCATCATGGGAGCGCCCGGCGATCCTCAGGGCTATTTTCAAGACGCCTCAGGCTTGCTGATCGAGGTCATTGGTGATGCAATTCTCGAATATCTCAATCGTTTCTATAATCAGTCCCGCGGGAGAATGGCCACATGATAACCCTCAATGCAAAACTCGCCTTTTATTGTCTGCTCGTTGCCAGCAGCTGCGGCCTGCACAGCTTTTCCCATGCCGATTCCCTTGGAAATCTGGCCCAATACCCGCCCGAGGGCAGAGACCTGACCATCACCACCGGCAGCGATGGAATGCCCAATATTGACCCTTCGGACATAAGCTTACAGTCTGGTAACTACTATCGCCTCAAGATACATTGCCCCGATGTGCAGGATGATTTCACTGGCTGGCGCATTGAAATGCCCGAGCTGTTACGCAACGCGCACCTTCGGCTCGTCACCGTGGGCGACATTGAGGTACACCTACAAGGGCTTAGTTTCAATGCCATTGAGTGCGACGAGGTAGGCTCTGCACACGTCAGCTTTGTCCCTATAAAGCCTGGCAGCTATCCGCTTTATGTGGGTAACGTACCCAGTGCACTGGGCAGGCCGATTGGCGAAGCGGGTATACAGAAGAACGGCAAGTTCGTACTGGGGCGGTTTAACGTGGAGTGATGGTCAGTGGGTGGTACAAAATGAAAAATATCCCAGGAACGGTTGGCAAGGTCCTCCTAATAATGCTCGCCGTTGCAGCACTGTACGCGGGTAACCTATTCCTAAAGCCCGTCAGCACAATCAAGGCGTCACTGGCGCAATTATCTCCGGCGGCGCCTTTAAATGTCGGAGGCGAGATTTTTCGTGATCTCAACAGAAATGGTGTAGTCGACCCCTACGAGGACTATCGAATAGCCACAGAGCTACGGGTCGAAAATTTACTTGGCCAGATGACCCTGGCAGAAAAAGCCGGTCAGATGTTTCATCCCCCGGTGCTCATCGAGCCCGATCCGCTGTTTCAAGTGTTCATGGAGTCAATGAATGGGGGTATATCGGTTGAGGAACGGATTACCCACGGCTTTATCAGTCACTTCAATTTCTATGGCAGTGCCCGCCCTCAGGCCATCGCTCACAGACTCAATGAGCTGCAACGTGTCGCTGCAGCGACCCGGCTGGGAATTCCCTTATCAATCAGCAGCGATCCTGTGCATGAAGTGCCCCGGGGCGGCGGCATTGCGTCCTTTTCACTGGCCGGGCTGTCCAAGTGGCCATCCCAACTGGGGTTTGCCGCAGCACGCAGCCCCTCGTTGTTAGAAGAGTTCGGACGAATTGCGGCCCTTGAGTACCGAGCCATGGGCTTTACGACAGCCCTTCACCCCATGAGCGACATGGCCACTGAGCCAAGGTGGTCTCGCAACTTTGGCACTTTTGGCTCCGATGCCGCGCTCTCATCAGTCATGACCGCGGCTTATATTGCTGGTTTTCAAGGGGATACGCTGACAGATCAAAGTGTCATGACCATGGTGAAGCATTTTCCCGGTGGCGGCCCTCAGGAAGATGGTTGGGACCCTCATCTAAAATCCGGCAAAAATCAGGTTTATCCTGGGGATAACTTCGACTATCACCTCGCCCCGTTCATCACGGCCATTGAACAGGGCATGCGAGTGGTCATGCCTTACTACGGCATCCCTGTAGGCCAGACCGATGAGGACGTGGCAATGGCCTATAACCGCGCGATTCTTACCGATTTGCTGCGTGGCGAACTGGGCTTCACCGGTGTGGTCTGCTCCGACTGGAGTGTCATCACCGACAGAAACTGGGGGGTAGAAGGTCTTAGCGTGAGCGAGCGATACCAGAAGTCTATTGAGGCGGGCATTGATCAATACGGTGGCGAGCATCAGCCTGAGATCATTATAGGCTTAGTCAATGCGGGTCACATCAGCGAAAATCGTATCAATGAATCGGTTCGCAGAATACTTCGGAATAAGTTCGACTTAGGGCTATTTGAACAACCCTTTGTCGACGAGGCCAAGATTACGGAGCTGGTCAACCAGCCTTTGTTTCAGGAGCGCGGTCTGGCTGCACAGCGCCAGTCCATCGTTCTCCTTGCCAATGAGGTCGGCGTTCTGCCCCTGAAAGAAAACACGAGAGTCTTTGTTGATGGTCTCGACCCCACCATTGCCGCCGACTACGCGCAAATAGTCGATGATCCTGACAAAGCCAATGTAATCATTCTTTTCCTCAATACCGTGTTCAATGGCAATCAACCCCCGGGCACTGAGCGGATTCTAGATAGCATGGTGGCGACCCTCATACCGGATGAAGATTTGGCATTCAATGCAGATATCGTTGATAAGGCCAAAGGCTACGCGGGTGAAGCACGCCTCATAACGGTCGTTGACTTGAACCGCCCAGCGATCCTAACGGAGTTGGTTTCAGTCAGTGATGCCCTAGTAGGCACCTTTGGCGTATCCGATGAGGCTATTCTCGACGTTGTCTTTGGCAGGCATTCACCCAACGGTAAACTGCCCTTTGAATTGCCGTCATCCATGAGCGAGGTCAGAGAACAGCTTGAAGATATACCGGACGATACCGCCAATCCACTCTTTCCCTATGGCTGGGGATTGAGCTTTGATAGCGATGAAAAGACCTCTGACAGAAATTAGCAAAGCGAGCAACATTACCTAGGCCACTAAAACGCTCGCCGCTACTCTGTGCACTACGACACGCAGTGCTAGCTAGCCATAGCAGCGCCGCAACATTCGGTCTGCGCTTCTCAAGCTCTGTTGAGGGGCTTTGGCTTACTATTGTAGTGCCGCTCATTGCAGCGAGCGCTGGGCTATGCCTTTTTAAAATGGAGGCTCGGGTCGGAATCGAACCGGCGTTGACGGATTTGCAATCCGCTGCATTACCACTCTGCCACCGAGCCTTGGAGAATCTTTCTAAGAAACCGCTACAGCCTCGCTGCAGCAGGCGCGGAGTATACGCGGGGAGTGGCAGAGCAGCAACGGTTCAGGCCTAAATGCCCAGCTGATTACGTGTTAGCGATGCGAGGGCCGTGTTCCATTGAGACTTACTGGAAACTTATCTATAGCCAGCGATCGAGAACAACGCGTTACGAACAAGCATTCACTGGGAAGCCATAAGGCGCTTTACTGCTGCTCACTTTCTTGAATCACCAAAAAGAAAGAGCGGAGATACACGACCATAGACCAGAGAGTGAGCAGCACTGCTACCGTAAGTACCGTCTGTCCCAAGATAAACCAGCCGCTGTCCGCGTGCTCTGGGAGCAACAAAAAAAGAAATGAGATCGCGATCATTTGTAAGGTGGTCTTCACCTTCGCAATTTGATTAACCGCTACAGAGGCCTCTTTACCCAATCGCGCCATCCACTCCCGCAAGGCGCTAACAACAATCTCACGCCCAATAACCACGCAGGCACAGAGCGTAATCAACAGGTCATCAAACCGTTCGGTCAGCAAAACAAGGGCTGTTGCCACAATGAGTTTATCCGCCACCGGATCCAAAAACGCGCCAAAAACGGTGGTCTGGCCCGAGCGCCTCGCTAACCAACCATCGACTAAATCAGTGAGCGCTGCGGCACCAAACAGAGCCGCGGCCCCCCAGTTACCCCAGGGTGATTCCAGATGCGCCAACAGTACCAGCACGGGGATGGCCGCGACTCGAAGCAGCGTCAGAATATTCGGTAAATTAAGGGGCAAACGCTGATCCTCAAGTATTGCGGCATGACATACACCGGTCCGGCTAAGAGTGTGGCACACCCCACCCCAATCAAAAAGGTTTCAATCGTTGATACTGTGCAAATGGTCGTAAATCGTTTGTGCAAGACTCGAACTAATCCCCTCCACCTTACACAGCTCTTCAACTCGGGCCCCAGATACCTCAGATGCACTGCCAAAATGGCGCAGTAATTCTCGACGACGTTTGGCACCCACTCCGGGGATGCCCTCTAGGGTCGATGTTCGGCGCGCTTTTGCACGTCGCGCTCTATGACCCGTTATTGCGAACCGATGCGCTTCGTCTCGAATTTGTTGAATGAGGTGAAGCGCCGGATTATCGCCGCGAAGCACCGACTCCCTACCCGTTTCTCCATCTACAAGTGTCTCAAAACCTGCTTTTCGAGTTGTACCCTTGGCGACACCGAGTACGCGTACGTTCTCGATACCGTACTCCCCTAGTACACTCATCGCCTGAGAAACCTGTCCCTTGCCACCATCAATAAATAACACATCGGGTAGGCTGCCCTCTCCCGCCGCCAGACGTTTGTACCGCCTCTCCAATGCTTGCTGCATGGCGGCATAATCATCACCGGGCTGAATACCATCGACATTGAATTTACGATAATCCGCTTTTCGAGGCCCCGTATTATCAAAGACGACGCAAGACGCCACCGTTGCCTCACCTGAGCTGTGACTGATATCAAAACACTCCATACGACTCGGCGGAGCATCGAGATCGAGCTCTCGCCGTAAACTCTCGAGCCTGCCCGCCATCGTTTGTTTGCCGCTGAGGTGCGCCGTTAAATTTGTGTCTGCGGTCTGCTGAGCCATTTCTAGCCAGCGCGCTCTTGCCTCCCGGACCTTTGACCGAATTTCCACCTTGCGCTGCGCACGAATGCTAAGAGCCTCTGCTAAAGTTTTCGCACTCTCGGGAAGATCCGTGACGATAATTTCGTGGGGCACAACCTGTTTGCCTGACAAATAAAACAGCGGCATAAACGCCTCTAGGACGGCATGGGCATCTTCATCAAGTCGGGTTGGCGGATAGTAGGTTCGACTACCTAACACCCTCGCCTCCCGAATAAATAAAACCTGCACGCAGGCAGAGCCACCCGCGACCGACACGGCCAAAACATCGAGATTACCCCTGACGCCCTCAATGCCTTGTACCGATTGCACTTTTTGCAACTGCATGAGTTGGTCGCGGCGCTCTGCAGCCTCTTCAAAGCGCAAATCTGTTGAAGCGCCCTCCATCTCATCGGCAAGCCTACCCATAAGTTCCTGCGACTTACCCGATAAAAAGAGCTTCGTCTTTTCGACTTGCTCCGCATAACTCTCATCACTTACCAACCCTACACAAGGCCCGCTGCAGCGACCAATTTGATACTGCAAACAGGGGCGAGAACGGTTGCGAAAATAGCTATCCTGGCACTGCCTAACCTTCAATACCTTCTGAAGCAAATGCAGGGTCGAACGAACAGCACCAGCACTGGGATAAGGGCCAAAGTATTCGCCTTTACGCCGCTTCGGACCCCGGTGCAGTGCTAAACGTGGCCAAGGGTCCTGACTGCTAAGGTAAATATAAGGATAAGACTTATCGTCTTTTAAGCTAATATTATAGGGCGGTCGATGTTCCTTAATCAGGTTGTGCTCTAGCAACAAGGCGTCAACCTCAGTGCTGGTTACCGTGACCTCAATGTCCTGAATTCGATTAACAAGCGCCATGGTTTTAGCCGTGAGCCCGCTGGTACGAAAATAACTGGTCACCCTGTTTTTTAGATTTTTGGCTTTGCCAACGTACAGTAAATCCCCCTCGGCACCGTACATTTGATAAACACCGGGACGGGTTGTCAGATTTTTCAAAAAACTCTCTGCATCAAACCCCGTCATTTCAAACCACCGTCGTTGACGCCTAATATCTCCGGCTCTAAAACCAGTTCAACACCAAATTTTTTGAGTACCGATTGCTGAATCTCCGCAGCGAAACCCAGCACCGCAACAGAAGAAGTCGCCTTACGGTTCACCAAAACCAGACTATGGGCCTCTGAGACCGCGACACCATCGCGCGCTTTACCTCGCCAGCCCAAGTCTTCGATCATCCACGCTGCCGACAACTTAACGAGCGCCGAATCGGTTTCGTATTGAGGCAGTTGGGGGAATTGCAGGTGTAGTTTCTTTGCCACATTTTTCGCCACCAAGGGGTTTTTGAAAAAGCTGCCTACGTTGGCCGTCTTTGCCGGATTCGGCAACCGATCACTGCGAACCTTAATGACGGCGTTAAAGACATCTTGATGACTAGGGTCTGTAGCCGTTAGCGCTGCTGTCAATGTCGGGTACGAAGCCTCAACTGGAGCGTTGCGATTCAACTGGAAATCGACCGCGGTGATAATCAGTGACCGTCCCTGCTTGTCCTTGAAGACACTCCAACGATAACTGAATTGGCATTCCTGAGCCGTCAGATACACAACCTCACTCGTGTGAGCGTCTATGGCCTCAACACCAACAATCCAATCCGCCACCTCAACACCGTAAGCCCCAATATTTTGCACCGGGGCAGCGCCTACTGAGCCCGGAATCAGCGCAAGGTTTTCAAGGCCATAACAGCCCTGTTCGGTGCACCAAGCCACAAATTCATGCCAGTTTTCACCGGCTGCCACACGAAGTCGAACCTGGCCCCCGTCGTCCCGCTGCAGCAAGATCCCTTTAATAGCCACCTTCAACACCAGCCCGGGTAGATGCGCTTGGAGCACGACATTACTGCCTTCACCCAAAGGTAACACCGGTAAATTGCGAGCCCTCGCCCATTGCAGCAAATTTTGCAAATCCGCCAAGGATTCGACGCGCGCAAACCATTGCGCCGTGGAGGTTAGGCGCAGGGTATTAAAACAGCTCAGGGAGAACGAAGCTTCAGCGACCATGAGTCAGCCCACCAATAGGCTTCGAGCACGTTCTAGATCTTTAAGCGTATCGACACCAGCGGGGACTGACTCCGCAGCATCGGAGATCCTAATAGTATGCCCCCTGTCCAATGCACGAAGCTGCTCTAACGACTCTAAAGTTTCCGTTACTGACGGCGGCCATTGGGTAAACGCCTGCAAAAACCCGCAGCGATAAGCATACAAACCGATATGGCGCCGTGCTGCCGCCAGCCGTATTCGACACAACTCATCGCTGGTATCTCGCTGAAACGGAATCGCGGCTCGGGAAAAGTACAGGGCGTTGCCCAATGCAGACACGACAACCTTCACCACTGAAGGGTCATCTAGCTGTTCAGGGCTAGACAGGGGCTCTGATAAAGTCGCCATACTGGCCTCAGGGTGCTCGATCAGTTCTTCGGCCACTTGCTGAATGTTTGCAATGGGCATGAGGGGTTCATCGCCCTGCACGTTAACAACAACACTGCCTTCAGCCCAATCCCGCTGCTGTGCCACCTCGGCAAGTCTGTCAGTGCCCGAAGCATGTTTGGCATCTGTCATAGCCACATCGGCGCCTGCCGCTGTCATGACATCGGCGATCCGAACATCATCCGTTGCAATAACAACTGATTGGGCACCTGCGGCACAGGCCTGACGCCAAACCCACCAGAGCATGGGTCGCCCGCCAATATCCAATAAAGGTTTACCGGGCAATCGGGTAGAAGCAAAACGTGCTGGAATTACGATGTTGAACAGAGCTTAACCTCCTCTTGGTTAAACTGAGCGTCGAGACGCCGCAACAATGCGTCAGGCATTGTTGCTGAAATCACCAAAACCCAAATACGGTCCTCCTGAACTCCCATGAGTTTAACCGCATCTTTTTCGGTCACAACAATAACATCCGCTGTAATTTTCTCGAGATCGTGGGCTGTTAGGGCGTGGTGATCTGGAAACGCATAAGGGGCCGCATTTAAGCCCAGTGAACCCAGCGCAGAAAAAAACTGTTCCGGCTGACCCAAGCCCGTCACCGCAGCAACTCGAAGACCTTGCCACTGCAGGGCAATGTCTTCCACCCCGAGGGTCTTAGCGGAAGACGCGTGTTCAAAATGCTCTAACTGATAACGGAATCCGGTTTCCTCCTGCTCGCCATTACGCTTCAAAACCCAATCAACGGTATCGAGCCGCGCTGCTGGCTCACGTAAAGGGCCCATGGGCAGTAATCGTCCATTACCCGTCAGCCGGCTTGCATCGAGCACGATGATTTCAAACGCTCTGGGCAACTGCAGATGCTGAAGGCCGTCATCAGACAAGATCAAGGAAGGCTTATGCCTATCAATCAGCAATTGAGCGGCGGCATACCGGTCCTGCCCTACCACAACAGGCCAATCCGAGCGTTGCGCCATCAGCAAAGGCTCATCGCCCACCAGGGCTGCGGATGAATCCGGCATGACTCTATACGGCCCCTTGCCTACAGTGCCTCCATAGCCTCGGCTAATAATGCCGACTTTATGGCCCTGATTTTGTAAGGCCTCGGCAAGAGCCATCAAAACGGGGGTCTTGCCGGTACCACCCACCGTAATCCCACCCACGACAACAACAGGAACGGATAAGGGGGCGGGTTTAATTCGATAGCGACGCCACACCACAGCCAAAGCTGTCAACAGGCTCAAGGGCCAAAACAACCAAAGCCACCACGCCCCCTCGTACCACGCGCGGGTAACAGTGGCCTCAATACGGTGGCGCCACGGCATCATGATTGCGCAATTTCTTGCTTATGAAGACGGGCATACAAGGGGCTATCGATTAGCAGTTGTTGATGTGGGCCAAAGGCAACAATTCGGCCTTCATCCATCACTACCACCCGATCAGCACTTTCAATGGTCGATAACCGGTGGGCTATAATTAGGGTGGTTCGATCTTTGCAAAAACCGGCCAAAGCCTCTTGTATATACGTTTCGGATTCTGTGTCCAGGGCAGAAGTCGCTTCGTCAAGAATAAGAATTGGCGCGTCTTTAAGCAGTGCTCTCGCAATCGCCAAGCGCTGTTTTTGACCTCCAGACAAACCCGCTCCCCCATCACCCAGCACGGTGTCTAAGCCTTGGGGCTGGGCTTCAATAAACGCAGTCGCGTGTGCTTGCTGGGCCGCTGAGAGAACAGCATCGTAAGATGCCTGCCCCATTTCACCGAAGGCGATATTGTTGGCTATGGTATCGCTAAACAAGCTGATGTCTTGGGACACAACACCGAACTGCCGTCGGTAGTCAGCTAAGGCATATTCTTCAACCACAAGGTCGTCGAGACGAATTTCACCGTGCTCAGGCGTATAAAAACGAAGCAATAGCTGTACCAGCGTTGACTTGCCGCTGCCCGAACGTCCTACGAGCGCAACCGTCTCTCCAGGTTTCAGCTGTAATGAAACATTCTCCAAGGCATATTCGTTGGCCTCTGGATATCGAAAACTCAAACGCTCAATGACGATCTCACCTTTGGCGCGAGTCACGGGGGTTGTGCCACGATCGGGTTCAGGCGCAATATCAATTTGCTCAAAAACGTCTTCCGCCGCCGCAAGCCCCCGCTGAATAATACTTTGTACGCCACTCAGAGTTCGTATGGGTTTGCCCATTTGCGCTGCGGCGGTAATGAAGGCCACCAACGACCCCGCAGTAAATCCAGCAAGGATTGTTGGATCCAGCGCGAACCAAAACAGTGCCCCCAAAGCCAGGGCTAACAACGTTTGTATCACCGGGGTGGAGACCGCCTGAACAAATGCCAACTTTAAGCTTTGATTACGATTGAACAGACTGGCGTCGGTAAATTTCGCAACTTGTTGTCGTGTCGCAGCAAAAACACGCAGAGCCTCAAAAGCCCCTAGAGATTCGCTGCTAACCTGCGTGACAGATCCCATAGAATCTTGAATACGACGGCTATAACGTCGAAAATGGCGGCCCACCACTACGACAACCAGGCCAATAGCAGGTGCCACTGCGAAAAATATTAGCGTCAATCGCCAATTGAGATACAGCATATAGGTCACCAGAGCCATAACGGTAAGGCCCTCGCGTAAAATCGCCTTTAAAGCATCACTCGCGGCCCCAGAAACCTGCTCGACATTGAAAGTAATTTTGCTGAGTAAGTTGCCGCCGGTATTGGCATCGTAATAGCGCCGCGGTGCGGCCATCATCACTTCGAACAACTCAACTCGAAGGGTATGAACCACGCTGCGCGCGACGACATTCATATAATAATTGCCAACGAAAAACCCCAACGCTCGGCCTAAAGACAAGACCACTGCAGCAACCGGTACCGCCACCCGCGCGTATTCCAGTGCAGTTTTATCTCCCGGCGGCCAAAACCAATGCGCCGCCGCTGATACCAAGCCCAATTCAACTTGACTGCTTTGTCCCAGTGAATCCAGCAAAAACTGTGTGAGGTCTGCCAATAAAACACTCCCCAGGGAGTACACCAAGAAACCAGCAACACTAAAGAGAAATGCCGCCGAATACGGCACCACGTAGGAAAGCAAACGACGATAGAGCCACCAGTCACCGCTGGCATGTCTTTGTGAATCACTCATTGGCAACACTCGGTGTTTGCGCCGCGATGCTTAATTGGCGAAAGCCCAGAGCACTCGCCGCATCGAGTGCGGCGACCACATAGCGGTGCGCTGCCGCACCATCTGCGGCAATCGTAATCGGAATATCACGGTCGTCCTTGGCCTCTCTCCGCAACGCTCGTCGCAGATCGACCGGCTGACTAGAAACCGTTCTTCCATTGAGTGTAAAGGACCCGTCGGCAGCAATCATAAGCTCTAGTTTACTCGCACGTTGAGGCGCGGGTTCGCCCTCTGCATCTGGAAGGCTAATGGCTAACTGCGTTGCCTTAGTGAAACTGGTAGAGACCATAAAGAAAATCAGCAGCAAAAAGACCACGTCAATCAGCGGCGTCAAATTGATTGACAGCTCATCAGAACGCTTTCGACGAAATCTCAAAGGTCGTATTCCGTTTTCTTGCCAGTGTGCAGGGCGTCGACCAGTTTTATTGAAACCTGCTCCAGACCCACCACAATAGTATCGATTTTTCCGGTGAAATATCGATGCATGACCAGCGCAGGAATCGCCACGACCAGACCCGCAGCTGTGGTAATCAGCGCCTCTGAAATGCCACCCGCTAGGGCATTGGCATTACCTGTGCCCTGCACGGTTATCTCAGTGAAAACACGAATCATGCCGACAACAGTCCCCAAAAGCCCAAGTAAGGGGGCCACAGCCGCCACGGTCCCCAAAGTATTCAGATACCGCTCGAGGTCATGCACCACATGTCCAGCAGCTTCCTGAATGCTTTCTTTCATGACGTCTCTGCCCTGGCTGCGGTTAGCCAGCCCTGCAGCCAAAATGGCACCCAGAGGGGATCCATGGCGCAGCGCCTTCAGTCGTTGGGCATCGAGCTCCCCCGCTTTGAGTTGTTTCCAAACGTTAGCGAGCAGATGGGGGGGCGCAATGCGATCGGGGTTTAGGGCAACGGATCGCTCTATAAAAATACCCAGGGCAATAACCGAGCATAAAACGATGACGGGCATAACCCAGCCGCCTGCGGCGAGCAAATCAAACACAATAGCGTCCTCCAATGTGTGTGCAGTATACCTGTGGCGAGGCGGCTTAGCGCCATTCAGGGTAGGCTTAACCAATAGGGAATATTGCCATCTCGCAAAGCGTCAATTTTTACCTCACGCGCCCCCGCTGTCACAATAATGCCGCCGTTTCGCGCCGTATTGAAAATACTAATGCCCCGTTGCTGCAGTCGTTCCAGAACACTGGGTCGAGGATGATCAAAGCGGTTGGCCCGGGAGGCACTGATCACTGCAACGGCTGGATCAACCCATTTCAGGAAAGATGCCGATGTCGATGTATGACTACCGTGGTGGGCGACAAGCAAAACATCAGCTTTAAGATTGTGACGCCAATACCGAATCATTTCCCGCTCTCGGGCGGCACTGACATCCCCCGCCAGTAAAATAGTGACTTGAGCATGGCGCACCTGCAAAACACAGGATCCGTCGTTCGTGTCACCTGGGCCATTAAACACAGTCACCATAAGATCGGAATTTTGGTAAATAACCTCCCCCACCCGACACGGTATGCCGGCGTAACCTATTGCACTTTTCGTGGGAAATTGCGCAGCAAGCGCTGAGACCCCGCCCGCATGATCACGGTCAGAGTGGCTGATAATTCTAAGAGAGATTTCCTTTGTACCAAGCCTATTCAAATAAGGGATGAGTACTTTTTGCGCCTGGCTCATGCCCAAAGGTGGGGCATCACCAGTGTCATAAACCAGTGTGCTTCTCGCAGTACTTAAAACAACTGACAAACCCTGACCCACATCAAGCACGGCAAGCTCGATAACGGATTCTTCCTCATTACGATGTAAATTGACCCCATAGAAAGGATTAAACATAGCGCTCTCAGGAATGACATGCTGCAAAACCTCGGCAGCACGTAAAGTGCCAAGGCCCACATCAACGGCCATTGCCCAGGGTAGGTTATCGACGTTACCCCACAATAGAACACAGACGGTTCCCATGAGCGCTAGAGGAATCAACACACTCGCGATAATCGGAACCAGCAATACATTGGCAATGACGGCGGCCAACGTCATCTTGCCAAACCAAAAAAGGGTTACTGGTGCCATTAAAAGCACCATCGCCACCTGAGTGACCATCATCTTCAAGAGCCAACCACCCTTGTTTGGAAAAACTTTGGGGGTCAGCCTGACCGCAAGCCAAATCAAGATGGCCGTTGCCGCCATACTGAGCCAAAAACTGCGCCCCAAAATTGAAAAGTAATTGGTCATCAAAATGATCAGCGCAGCCGTCATGAAAATGTGCCACACCTCGGTCCTACGGGTGGTGAGGCGAAGTGTGCCGCCTAAAAACAGCATAATAAGTGCGCGCTGGGTGGGTAAACTAAAGCCCGCTAACCCCGCGTAAATGGTAGCCAACGCCAGCGCCGGCACAATGGCCCAGTCGCGCTTCATCAGCCCGTAAGGCCATAAAATCAGGAGTATGCGACGACTGATAAGCCAGCCACCAAAAAACACCAGACTGAGGTGCAAGCCACTCACGACAAAAGCGTGAGTAATTCCAAGAAAACGAAAACGCTCCCAGTCAGTAGTCCCAATGGCACGCCCCGTTCCCAGCACTAAAGCCTCTAACAAGCCCACAGCTCGAGGAGGCCCCTCGAGTTCTCCCAGTGCCTCAGCTAATTGTTGGCGGAGTTTATTTAAATAGCCTGTGGACGGCTGCAGCACCCTGATTTTGGACACATTCAGGCGTCCATGAACACCCTGTGCCAACCATCGGGCCTGATCGGGAACCGAGCCCAAATTCCATTGCGAACTACTAGGATTTAAACGCCCTCGTAAGGCCACCTCAGCACCAATGGGTATGACCTGATCCGCGTTGACGCCATAAACTGTGAGGCTACCCGGGCGGCCACAGTCTTCTAAACCATCGCGGCCAACAGACAATCTAAAACTTTGCAGCCCCTGACCCGACGCGTGCTTATACCTCACCGGTAAAGAGGTTACGAATCCCGTTAAGCTCACGTCTCGACGGTAACAATCAGGGTCAATTAGGTGACTAGACCAATGCCATCCCCAGACGCAAGCCACAATCCCGGCCATCACAACATAGACACCTTGCTTGCGATAACCCGCCATGCATCCCAAGCCACCCAGAATGATAAATACGAGTGCCCCCCAATAAACTGGCATTAGCAGTGACGTAACAAGTGCCACCGTCATAAGCAACGCACAATTGCGGCATATCCCCAAGGTGCTGCTATGGTTAGTCACGATGAAAGACGTCATAATTGCGGCCGGTCGAGGAGACTTGAGGCATTAGAGCACCTGCCCCCGTCCGATCAGACAGCGGTGATGACCAGAGGTGAGAATTAGCCGGGTCAGCGAAATCTTAACTTCTCGTGAATTCTGTACCCATGGCACGAAAGCTTTTTCAACGGTTCGCACCCTCGCAGCAGCAACTCAGGGAACTTCCTGGATTGAATCTGTTGGGCGACTGGATCTACGAACCTAATCTCTGGCATATCAACCGCAGTTCCACCGCCATGGCGTTTGCGATTGGGCTATTTTGCGCGATGCTGCCTGCACCAGGGCAAATTTTTGTGGCCGCTTATGCGGCGGTTAGGCTGCGAGCAAACTTGCCACTAAGCATCACCCTAATCTTCGTCACTAACCCGCTCACCATGCCCGTTATCTACTATGCCGCCTATGAACTGGGTGCCTTTTTATTGGACACGCCAGTCAAGGCGATTGAATTTGAAATTACCTGGGGGTGGTTGACGCGACGCCTAGGCGATATTTGGCAGCCTTTCTTGCTGGGCTGTTTTGTCATGGGCTCCTCAGCAGCAGCAATCGGTTACGTAACCATTAATATACTCTGGCGATGGCGCGTAGCACTGGCTTGGCGCCAACGCGCCTTTGCGCGCAGACACAAGCCCTGAGACCATCTGTTATTGAGTAGCCAAGGCCTGAGCAATAGGCACCCGCATAGCCCGTCTTGCAGGCACGACAGCCGCCACCAAACAAAGCGCCACTGAAGTGCACCACAACCACAGCGCGTCACCGACTCGAATATCGATAGGTAAAAAATTTAAGGGATAGACGTCGGTATTGAGCAGATTGCCATCAAGCAGCCACTCTAGACCTGAAGCTATAACAGGAATCAATTGAGCCAGACCTACACCCAGCAACAAGCCTACAGAAGCGCCCAAAACACCAATCCACAACCCCTGAAACAGAAAAATCCATAAGATATCTTGTCGGCTCGCGCCCATCGCCTGAAGCATCGCAATAAAGCCCCTGCGGTCGATCACTACCAGTACCAGCGAAGAAACCACATTGAAAGCTGCAACGGCGATAATGGATAAGAGCAACAACGTCACTAAGTCTCGGGATAAACGAATCGCGGCATATAAGTTTCCGTGCCTGAGTGTCCAGTCGGTCACATAGAAGGACGGCGATAACGTTCTGGCAAAATCCCATCGCACTCGTGGTGCCTCAAAAAGCTGCCCCAACTGTAGCGCTAGGCCCGTGGCCGTCAGCTCATCACCCAATAGGGTTGCCGTATATTCAAAGTTTGCCAGCATCAAGCCTTCGTCCAGCTCGGTGCCTGAATCTACTAAAGCCACTACGCGAAGGGCATCTGTGACGGGCAATGTATTGGAGGTGAAATCATCTCCCGGAACGATAACTCTGAGCTGATCGCCAAGAGCAACCTGTAAGCGCCGCGCCAGCCCAATACCTAACACCACATCTCCGGGCTCAAGAGTCACCTCCCGGGGCTTAGACCACTTCTCCCAGCGCTGCCACACAGAGGCTGTCACCCCCAGAAGTTTTGCTGCGGTGACCTTCTCGCCTTGCACAGCCAGCAAATCGCGCTCATAGAACAAACTGCTGTCGGTAACATTCTCGGCCCGTTGGGATTGGGCCTGCAGCGCATTCCAAGCCTCCAAATCGGCAAAGCCCTGAATACTGACGTGAGGAACCACACCTAAAATACGTTCACGCATCTCGCGTTCGAAACCGTTCATAACTGCCAGCACCGCTAGCAGTATGGCAACGGCCAAGGTCAAACCCACCACTGAAAGCCTCGACAGAAACCCCGACAAGCCCCTCCCCCGATCAAGGACCTGACGCAGAGCAAAGCTTATGCGTTCAGACCAGGGCATGGGGGAAATCTGCCAAATAACCCGACTCTAAAACAAGCTGTCTGTCCATTTTTGCGGCAATCGCTGGATCATGGGTGACCACGATAAAAGCTGTGCCTCCCCAATCGATCGACTCGATCAGATTCAAAACAAGCTCGGCAGACTCAGGGTCAAGATTACCGGTGGGTTCATCCATCAAAACACAGCCGGGCTTGTTAGCAAGCGCTCTAGCAATTGCCACACGCTGCCGCTCTCCGCCACTGAGGGCTGCAGGTTTATGACTTAGTCGTTCACTAAGGCCAACCTTGTCAAGCAGCATCGCCGCACGGTCGTGAGCCGTGGCTTTTGCCTCACCCCCAATACGCATTGGCATCGCGACAGCTTCCAGCGCACTGAACTCGGGCAATAAATGATGAAACTGAAAAACGAATCCTAGCTGGCGATTACGCCATTGACTCCGGTCTCTCTCGCTCATAAGACTCAGCGACTTATTCGCAACCCGAACTTCTCCTGCAGTCGGTATATCCAAACCGCCCAAAAGATTCAGCAGTGTGGATTTACCGGAACCAGACCGGCCGACAATAGCAACACGCTCGCCCCGCTCAAGGGTTAGCTCAACACCCTGAAGTACTTTTACCGCCCGGGAGCCATCCTGGTATGCCTTCTGCAGGTTGGAACAGCTGAGTACGGAGTCAACCATTATTGAGCACCTCAACCGGTGAAATTCGTGAGGCACGCCAAGCGGGATAAACGGTCGCCATCACACTCAGAAGCAATGCCAGGCAAACGGTGATAACAACATCACCCCACTGCAACTCTGAGGGAAGTCGCCCAATGTAATAAACCGACGGATCAAACAGCTGCATGCCCGTTAACCCCTCTACCAAGGAAGCAATATCTGATATCCACAGTGCCAAACACACGCCTAGTACCGCCCCTATGGTAATGCCCACGGATCCGATCAATAGCCCATGACCTAAAAAAAGCCCCATGACACCCAGTGAAGTGAACCCCATGACGCGAAGTACCGCTATGTCGCGGGCTTTTTCGGTCACAGACATCGTTAGGGTCGAAATAATATTAAATGCTGCCACTGCAATAACGGCTAGCAGCAAAATGCCGACCATTATTTTTTCCATTTTGACCGCGGCAAACAAACTGCCCTGAGAGTCTCTCCAGTCTTCGACCGTGAGATGAGGGTTTGCACCGTTATGCAGCATGTGACGCAGCGCAGGGACCGCTTCAGACACGTTATCTGGGCTACCCAAATCGATCTGTAAGCCGTCGATTCCCCGTCTTGCAAATAGCCTCGCGGCCGTTTCCAGCCCCACGTAAGACTGAACGGCATCGATACTAGAGCCCACTTCGAATTCAGCCACAATCATCAGCTTTCGCACTCTGGGAAACACCCCCAAGGGCGTCACAGACAGTGTCGGTAAAACCACCTCGATCACGTCACCCGTAATCGCGCCCAACTGCCCGGCTAAAGTACTGCCCAGTGCAATCGTAAAGGGTTCGCTTTCTAGCCGTGTGAGATCCCCTGCGATAATACGCCTGTGCAGGTCACTCACGCCGCGCTGAGCAGCTAAATCGACACCGGTAATCTGACTACCGACCCGCCTAGATCGAGACTGAAGTAGTGCAACATCCTCAATGAAAGGGGCAACGCTCTGAACCGAGGGCGCCGTTTGTAATTGCGTGGACAATTCCTGCCACTGAATCAAGGAGCCCTCAGAGGACGTCACAACCGCATGCGGGACCAGCGACAAAATGCGATCTCTCAACTCGCTTGCGAAGCCATTCATCACCGACAGCACCGTAATTAGGCTGGCGACCCCCAAAACCATCCCCAGCATGGAGGCTCGGGATATCAGCTTAGTAAAGCCCTGGCGCCTACCGGTAAAGGTATAGCGAATCATCATGTCGCGGGTGAAAGACACCTCAGCCTAGCTGCTGCGATCAGTCTCGGGGATCATGGGTTTGCACTTCAGAACTGCTAACCGACGCGCGTGTCTCCGTCTCGCATACTTGGGGATCGCCGCCGCAAAGGTCACATTTGCTGTCGATTCCCAAATTCCCTATGCCCCCGCATGTACCACTGATGGGTGATCTTCCGGCAATGACGCCTACAGCCATTGCCGCCATAATCGCGGCAAACGCTAAAAAAGTAACCACAAAAATCACAGATGTAACTCCCTGTCGTTAAGGCGACACTCTATCCCGATGCGGCGTTAGAAGCCAGAAAGGGGGCAAACTTCGTACTCGAAACGGCCTTGAAATCGTCCCCATCACTATGAACCAGATAGACCGCAAGACCCAGCTGTTCTGAAAGCGTCAGTGCTTGATCGGTGCCCAATACACAAAGCGCCGTGGCCCATGCATCTGCCAGAGCAGTAGAGGGGTGAATGACCGTAACGGAAACCAAATCATGTTGCACCGGATATCCCGTGCGTGGGTCAATAATATGAGAGTAACGCTGGCCATCTTGTTCAAAATAATTACGGTAATCACCCGAAGTGGCAACCCCGACATTCGACACCGTTACGGCTGCCTGAAAACTCCCTCGCCCTTGCTCTGGACGCTCAACGGCAATACGCCAAGCATCACCTCGAGGACTGTTCCCTCGCAGCTGCAACTCGCCCCCCACCTCCAGCATGAAGTTTTCAATACCCAATTCATCTAGAGCGTCGGCAGCAAGATCGACTCCGTAACCTTTTGCAATGGAGGAAAATTCAAGGGACACCCCGGTCACGCGCTTACTTAATTGGCGGATATTGGGCTGCCAATCGAGTCGACTCACACCAACAACCTCACGGGTAGCTGAAACTGCAGCGTCCGTAGGGATCTTTGTGGGGCCTGTGGGGCCAAATCCCCAGAGGCTGATGAGTGGAGCTACTGTGACGTCGTATGCGCCCTCGGTAAGCCGCGTAATGCCTATGGCCTCATTTAGAACGTAGGTAAAGTCCCAATCGACCTCCAGGGCAGCCCCCGCTGGCAGTGCATTGAACTCACTGATGAGCGACTGGGGGTCGTAGGTATTCATGCTGGTATTAACGACGTCAAAGGCGGCAAGCACCTCGGCCTCCACCACCGCTGGTGACGGCTGGGAATCATCGGGCAAATAGACCAGTGACCAGCCGGTGCCATAGATACGCCCCTCTAATTCAACAGTGCGCGAGGATTCTGCACATCCGAAGAAGCCTAGAAGCAAAACGACCAGCACGATGGCTGGTCGAAGAGGTATCCAGATAGCGGCGTTAGCCACCAAAATCGTCTAGGAAAATATTATCCCGCTCTACACCGAGATCAACCAGCATTTTGATCACTGCCGCATTCATCATGGGTGGCCCGCACATGTAGTACTCACAGTCTTCAGGCGCCGGATGATTTTTTAAATACTCTTCGAAAAGAACGTTGTGAATAAATCCAGTGAGTCCGTCCCATCTGTCCTCCGGCTGAGGATCAGAAAGTGCCGTATGCCAAGTAAAGTTTTCGTTCTCCGCTTGCAGCCCGTCGTAGTCCTCGACGTAAAACATTTCTTTCAACGAGCGAGCGCCGTACCAAAAAGAAATCTTACGTTGTGTCTTCAGGCGCTTCAGCTGATCAAATAAGTGTGACCGCATAGGAGCCATACCAGCGCCGCCGCCGATGAATACCATCTCAGCTTCGGTCTCTTTGGCAAAGAACTCGCCAAAAGGCCCATAAACAGTGATTTTGTCTCCGGGTTTGAGGTCGAATGCCCAGCTAGACATAATACCCGGGGGTATTCCTTCGCTGCCAGGAGGCGGTGTTGCGATTCGAATGTTGAACTTTACTATGCCTTTTTCTTCGGGATAGTTCGCCATTGAGTAGGCGCGAATTGTAGTGTCTTCACTAGCAGATCCATATTTAAAGAATCCAAACCGTTCCCAGTCTCCTTTGTACTCTTCACCAATATCGAAGTTATCAAAGTCAACGTTATGGGGTGGGCACTCTAATTGCACGTAGCCGCCAGCCCTAAAGTCAACGGTCTCACCTTCAGGCAGGCGCAGCACCAGCTCTTTGATGAAAGTGGCAACGTTGTCGTTAGACTCGACCGTACATTCCCATTGCTTAACACCAAAGACCTCTTCGGGTATTTGAATGCGCATGTCCTGCTTAACCGGTGTCTGGCAGGATAAGCGCCAGCCATCGTGGGCCTGTCTACGCGTAAAGTGTGACTCTTCTGTGGGCAGCATAGACCCGCCGCCATCACTGACCTGACACTTGCACTGTGCACAGGTACCGCCGCCACCGCAGGCACTCGCCAAAAACAGGTTGGCGTCTGCGAGGGTCTGCAGAAGTTTGCCGCCAGCGGGCACCTCTATCGTTTTTTCGCCGTTGATTTGAATGCTGACATTCCCGGAGCTCACCAATCTGGAGCGGGCCGCCAAGATGACCATAACCAGTGCCAGCACAATGGCCGTAAACATCCCAACACCATATAAAATTGTCATATCCATTACTATCTAACGCCTCGCCTTTGTCAGCACTATCAGATGTCTATTCCGCCGAAGGACATAAAGCCCAACGACATCAGTCCCACGGTGATAAAGGTTATTCCCAGCCCCTGCAACCCATCTGGGACATCACTGTATTTTAGTTTTTCACGAATACCCGCAAGGGCGACAATGGCGAGAGCCCAGCCAACCCCAGCGCCCGCACCAAATACGGCGCTTTCACCAAAGGTGTAATCACGCTCTACCATCAACAATGATGCGCCCAAAATGGCACAGTTCACCGTGATCAGCGGTAAAAACACCCCTAATGCGGCATAGAGTGCCGGCACATAACGATCCAGAAACATTTCCAATATTTGCACCAGCGCTGCGATCACACCAATGTAGCTGAGCAGTCCTAGAAAGCTGAGATCGACATCGGGCAGACCAGCCCAAGCCAGCGCTCCATCAGCCAATAAATATTGATAGATCAGATTATTGACGGGCACGGTGATCGTAAGAACCACCACCACCGCCACTCCTAGCCCAAAAGCGGCCTGAATTTTTTTAGAGACCGCTAGAAACGTACACATTCCCAGAAAGAACGATAGAGCCATGTTTTCGATAAACACGGCGCGAACAAACAAGCTCAAAAAGTGTTCCATTACGCGCCCTCCTCGATGGCTGCCGTGTGCTTAGCAATACGAAACTCAGGCTCTTCAACCTGATCTGTCTGCAAGCTACGAATTGCCCAAATCAAGAGTCCGATCAGGAAGAACGCACTCGGGGGCAACAACAGCAACCCATTGGGGGCGTACCAACCACCCTCGGTGATCAGGGGCAAAATTTCGACACCAAATAACTTGCCAGAGCCCAGCAGTTCGCGGACAAAAGCGACGGCCATTAAGATAAATGAGTATCCCAAGCCGTTACCTAGGCCGTCGAGAAAGCTAGGCACCGGTGGGTTTTTCATCGCAAAGGCTTCAGCTCGCCCCATCACGATGCAATTGGTAATAATCAAACCCACAAAAACTGACAGCTGCTTAGACGTATCGTAAGCGAAGGCCTTGAGAAATTGGTCCACCACAATAACCAGGGACGCAATAACTGTCATCTGCACAATAATACGAATGCTCGATGGAATGTAATGCCGGATCGCAGAGATGAAAAAGCTGGAGAAGGCCGTCACCAGGGTCAACGCAATGGCCATGACCAAACTGACCTGCATTGATGACGTGACCGCGAGTGCTGAGCAGATACCCAAAATTTGCAAGGCTATCGGGTTATCCCGAAAAACCGGTCGGAACAGCGTATCTTTAATATCCATTAGGCATCTCCCTCACGTAGATTTTGGAGATACGACTCAAAGCCTCTATCACCCAGCCAGTACTGCACCAAATTGCTGACTCCACGACTGGTTAGTGTGGCTCCCGACAGCCCGTCAACTTCCCAATCAGCGCTAGCAGCCTGAGGGTCAACTGTGCCCTTCTTTACGTTAATAGCCACGGCGCCCTCACGGTACACCTGCTTCCCTTTCCAAATATTTTTCCAACGCGGGTTATCGACCTCACCCCCGAGTCCCGGAGTTTCCCCATGCTCGTAAAAGCCCAAGCCCGCCACCGTGTTGCCATCTGACTCCAACGCAATGAAACCGTACAAGGTAGACCATAATCCATAACCGTGTATGGGCAAGATGATCTTATCGAGGCCGCCCTGATCGTCATTTACGAGGTAAACCAAAGCATATTTGGACTGGCGGATAATATTGGCGATGTCCGTCGATGTATCCAATGCCATTGACGTTGCAGGGTCTTTGGCCGCAGCTCTCTGGTCGAAGGTTGTTGCGTCAATTTCACTGACGTAGGCACCCGTTTCGATATCGATCACCCGTGAGTCAACGCGCTGAAACTGCTCTTCAACCGTCAGCTCCGGATCGTACAGGCCCGCGGCCATAAGAATGTTACGCTTTAGATCCCGTGTTTTATTGACCTCTTGAGCGGGCTTAAACACCACCGCTGCCGATGAGACCACCACTGAGCAAACAATACACAGGGCCAGTGCCACTGTGACGATACGCCCCAAACTTTCCTTGTTACTGGACACGGGCAAGCCTCCTTTTGATATTGGCCTGTACCGCAAAGTGATCAAACAGCGGCGCAAACAAGTTGGCAAACAAAATAGCCAGCATCATTCCCTCTGGAAATGCAGGGTTAATAACTCTAATAAGGACACACATCACACCGATCAGCGCACCGTAAGCCCAACGACCCCGATTAGTCATGGCCGCTGAAACCGGGTCTGTGGCCATAAAGAATGCACCAAACGCAAAGCTACCCACGACCATGTGCCAATACCAAGGCATTGCAAACGCCGGATTAGTCTCGGAACCGACCACATTGAGTAGCGTTGAGAACACGATCATACCCGCAAAGCAACCCGCCACTACGCGCCAGGATGCAATGCGTGTGAGCAGTAACACCGCACCACCAATCATAACCATTAAGGTCGATGTTTCACCTATAGAGCCCGGAATTGAACCCAAAAACGCATCCATCCAGCTAATCGACTCCGTCAATCCAGTCATACCTTCAGCCGCCACTACCCCCAGAGGCGTTGCACCGCTGTAACCGTCTACCGCTGTCCATACGGCATCGCCAGACAGCTGTGCTGGATACGCAAAGTAAAGAAATGCACGACCGGTTAAAGCGGGGTTCAAAAAGTTCTTGCCAGTGCCTCCGAACACTTCCTTGCCAATGACAACCCCAAAGCTAATGCCCAGAGCCGCCTGCCACAGTGGCAGATCAGGGGGTAGGGTTAGGGTGAACAACACCGAAGTGACAAAAAAACCTTCGTTGACTTCATGTCCCCGTTTCATGGCGAATAAAACTTCCCAAAATCCACCTACTACAAAGGTCACGAGGTACAGGGGAAGAAAGTGTAGCGCGCCAAACAAGAAGCAATCCCACAGGCTGGTCGCGTCGTAACCGCCCAAAACACCGATTATTGAGCCTCGCCAGCCCCCGAGGGCGTCAATACCCATTCCGGCCATGGCATCGTTGGCTTGAAAACCCAAATTCCACATGCCAAAAAACATAGCGGGGAAGGTGGCCATCCAAACCGTGATCATAATGCGCTTAAGGTCTACACCATCGCGCACATGTGCCGTAGAACGAGTCACGTGATTGGGTGAATAGAAAATAGTGTCTACCGCTTCGTAAAGGGCATACCATTTTTCGTAGCGTCCCCCCGGCTTAAAGTGGGGCTCGAGATTGTCGAGAGTGCTGCGCAACCCCATAGGTTATCCCTCCTTCTCTATGCGCGTAAGATTATCGCGCAGTATCGGTCCGTATTCGTATTTGCCGGGGCACACGTAGGTACACAGCGCCAGATCTTCTTCGTCAAGTTCCAGGCAGCCCAAAGCTTGTGCCGTTTCGGTATCGCCGACCAACAGCGCCCGCAACAACTGGGTGGGTAAAATATCGAGAGGCATAACACGCTCATAGTTGCCCACTGGCACCATGGCACGTTCGGAGCCGTTGGTATTGGTGGTCATAGCACTTGGCTTCATACCAAACCAACTCGACAAATAAATGCCCATGACTGAATGCTTGCTTGCCCCGGGCGATAGCCATCCCATAAAGTCCCGATCGCGCCCTTCGGCAAGCGCGGTGACCTGATTATGATAACGGCCAAGATAGGCACTATCAGACTGCACAGAGCGGCCACCTAATACCGACCCGGAAATAATTCGCACATCGCCAGCCGCCAGCTCACCTGCGGTGAGCGCCTGTAAATCGGCACCCACTCGAGTTCGCATAAGACGAGGACGCTCAATCTGGGGGCCGGCCAGGGCCACTACCCTATCGGTATAAAGCTCGCCATTTAAAAAGAGGTAACCCACTGCGATGACGTCTTGATAGCCCACTGTCCAGGCTATTCTCCCTAGTGAAGCACCCATCAGGAAGTGAATGTGGGTCCCGGGTAGCCCCGCAGGGTGAGGCCCAGCAAATTCTACTTGCTCAATTCTCGGGTGAGCCGCTTTTTCGACACCACTACCAGGTGCCGTGCACAGATAGGTTGGGCAATCAGCCATTGTCGCGAGGAGATCCTGACCCAAGTTAAAAGCTTCAGCGTGTTCCGCGATTATCAACGCCGGATCTGGAGCCAATGGGTGCGTGTCCATTGCGGTTATGAAAAGCCCTGAAGGGTTGGATGCAGGATCTGCCACTTTGCCGTAGGGACGTGCGCGTACTGCCGTCCACTGGCCGCTAGCGATAAGTTGGCTGCGAATCGCTTCGCTCCCGAGCGCTCTCGCTGCTTCGGGGCTGTGGGCACCAAAGTTAATCGCCTCAAGGTCATCGTTGATTTCAATCACCAAGGACTGAAATACCCGGCGTGCACCGCGATTGAGCGCGACAATTTTGCCCGATGCAGGAGCGGTAAAGTCGATGCCCGCGATCTTTTTGTCACTGAAGACCACCTGACCCTTGCGAACGGTATCTCCCTCGGCCACGGCCATCGTGGGTTTCATTCCCTGGTAATCCGAGCCGACCAGAGCCACATTTCTTACCGTAGAGGAAGAATCAATGCGTGAATCTGCTGCGCCAGCGAGTGGTATATCTATGCCGCGTCGAATTTTGATCATGTGCGCTTCCGCTTGTGTCTAGTCGTCTGACCCCGGGAACCGGGGCACGCTTGGGGACAGTAACAACACGGCGCCGGAGGGCGCGGACCGAGTCGTTGAACCTCCCCCGAGTCAACTCCCCGTGCCAGGCGCTTTGCACGCCCGGATGTCTTTAATACTGTGGTTACCTTATCTTTGCCAGCAATCGCAAATGCTCGGCGCCGCAATTGTACCGGACACCCCCACAAACTCCAAGACAACTCACAAAGTGCCGGAATCGCCCTTTGGGTAGGTTAGGTAGCTAATACCGGCCATTTTTTCGAGGATCCTGTAAACCTGACAGCTATAGCCATATTCGTTGTCATACCAAAGGTAGCAAACGACGTGCGCGCCATTAACGATGGTTGCTTGAGCGTCAAAGACGCAGGCCGCTCTAGAACCCACGAAGTCGGAGGACACGACTTCGGGCGACGCTGAAAAATTGATTTGCTTGCGCATGTTCGAGTGCAGCGCTGTGCCCCGCATAAATTCATTCAAATCCTCAACGCTGGTCTCTTTCTTCAGCGTTAGGTTCAGAATGGCCATTGACACATTAGGCGTTGGAACCCGAATGGCGTTACCCGTCAACTTGCCCTGCATCTGCGGCAAAACCTTGGCCACGGCCTTCGCAGCCCCGGTTTCGGTAATCACCATGTTTAACGGTGCAGAGCGTCCTCTGCGGTCGGCTTTGTGATAATTATCAATCAAGTTTTGATCGTTGGTATAAGCGTGAACCGTCTCAACGTGACCACTGACAATACCAAACTCGTCGTCAATGGCTTTCAGTGGGGGAGCAATGGCATTGGTGGTACACGATGCCGCCGAAATAAGACGATCACTGGGGCCAATTTCATGATCGTTAATGCCCGCCACAATATTTTTAAGCTGCCCCTTACCCGGGGCAGTCAATATGACCTTTGATACCCCTTTGCCCTCCAAATGCCGCGCCAGAGCTTCGTCGTCACGCCACACCCCGGTATTGTCGACCACGATACAGTCATCGATGCCATAGGCCGTGTAGTCGACATCCTCTGGGCAGTCTGCGTAGATCACTTTTATCTCATTGCCATTGGCGACAAACGACTGGCGATCCTCGTCGACCCTGATGGTGCCTTGAAATGCACCATGAACAGAATCTCTGCGCAGCAGGCTGGCACGTTTTACCAAGTCATTTTCAGCACTGCCGCGTCGCACTACAATGGCGCGCAACCGCAAGCTGTCTCCACCGTCGGTTTTGTTGATCAAAATTCGAGCCATCAGGCGACCAATGCGACCAAAGCCATAGAGCACAACATCGACCGGTTTTTCCACTGGGCGCTGGGTCGAATCAACTAAAAAATCAAGCTGCTGGGCGATATATTCCTCAAGGCTCATTCCCTCGCCTTGGGCTTTGTCAAAAAATTCGACCGCTAACCTACCCACGTCAATATGGCTGGGGCCTAGCTGCATCTCCCCGATGGCTTTAAGCACCGGCGCCGTTTCAAATTCGGACAGTTCATTGTGCTCAACTTGCCGGACATAACGGTGGTTTTTCATAATATCCAGAACGGACTGATTCACCAGTGAGCGCCCGTAGATATAGCATTTGACGTTTTGCTCCCGGGCCAGCGCACCTACCTGGGGAATCATGGCCTCAGCCAAAGCCTCCCGCTCTTTCCAGTCTGAAAAATAATTATCGGGGCGCTCGCGTTTGCGCTGGTCTGTCACGGGAAACTCCTGAAATCGAGAATACAAAGAGGGGAATAGGTTATTATCTGTTTAACCTAGGCCGGGCCGCAAGTAATTGCGTCCAGCAAGCCCCAGAGAATGACGTCAAGTGGGCAATATTTTACATTCAACAGCCCTTTTCTACGGATATTGCATGTTTTCCACACTCGTAGCTTCTACCCCCTGGCCCGAAAAGCCTGGATCTCGCTCGGCATTGGGGCCCTGCCCGGGGACGGCTACTGCCATGGCCGTCGCCGAACTTGCCAGTCAGCAAAAGCTACTAGTCGTCGTCGTGCCCAGTTCCGCAAGCGCGGCCGCGCTAGAGCGAGAACTGCCCCTTTTTAGCTCGGCGCCCTTAAACATTTTGACGCTCCCTGATTGGGAAACCTTGCCTTATGACAATTTTTCGCCCCATCAAGATATTGTTTCAGAACGTTTAGCCACCTTTCACCAGCTTCAGGACATTGCGACAGGTATATTAATTGTTCCCATCACCACCCTTATGCAACGAACGCCACCGGTTCACTATGTCGCTGGCAACAGTCTTGTTCTGGACGTAGGGCAAGCCCTCGACAGTAAAACGCTAATCCACAACCTCACGCTTAATGGCTACCGCGCGGTTGATACCGTTTATGAGCACGGCGAATATGCTGTGCGGGGCTCACTGCTAGACATTTTTCCGATGGGTAGCCAGGCCCCCTACCGCATTGACCTTTTCGACGCCGAAATTGAGACTTTGCGATCCTTTGATCCAGAAACCCAGCGCACGATTAATAAAGTGGAATCCGTCCGACTATTACCCGCTCGGGAATTCCCCCTCACGGAAGAAGGTATCCGGCGCTTCAAGCTCAACTGGTATAGAAAGTTCGATGGCGACCCAGAAGCCTGTCCTTTGTTCAATGAAATTTGTGCGGGGCGCGTCCCTGGTGGCGCCGAGTATTTTCTTCCGCTTTTCTTTGACAGCTGCGGCACCGTATTTGATTACTTGCCCGAGCACGCTGCCCTGATAACCATCGGCGACCACTATCAAGCCGCGAGTCAGTTTTGGACAGAAATAACGTCCCGCCATACCGAATACGGTGTTGATGTCCGACGGCCGCTACTACCACCTTCAGAGGTCTTCCTTCCCACCGAAACACTTTACGAGGCCTTAGGCCGGCATGCGGTGCTTGAACTGCGCACGGAGCAAGACGCCCCGGTACACCAAAAGACAGGTCTAGTGACCCCGCCCGACCTTCATGATGTGACCCAAGGGAACACCGCGCTTGAAAGACTTGCAACCTTTATCGGAGTCCATAAGGGGCCGGTGCTGCTTTGTGCGGAATCACCCGGCAGACGGGAAGTGCTGCTGGAGGGATTAAACGATGTGGGACTTCATCCAACGCCCGTATCGGAATGGCCAGACTTCATAAGCCGGGAGATTCCCCTGGGCATCACCGTTGCGCCAGTCGATCGTGGGTTCTACCAAGGTAGCGGTAAGCCCACCCTCATTGTCGAAAACCAAATTTTTGGCGCGCGGGTTGCCCAGCGTCGACGCCGCCAAACCGCAGAAGAAACCAATGCAGATGCGATCGTTCGGGATCTCACCGAATTGCGGCCAGGCGTACCGGTGGTTCACCTGCAGCACGGTGTCGGCCGCTACATGGGGCTGCAATCACTTGAGATCGACGGAGCTCCCGCAGAGTTCTTGCTGCTGCAATACGCCGACGCAGACAAACTCTATGTCCCGGTGGGATCACTGCATTTAATCGCACGTTACACGGGAGCCGACCCCGATACGGCACCGCTGCACCGGCTAGGTAGCGAGCAGTGGGAAAAAGCTCGGCGTCGCGCCCGTGAAAAGGCAAACGACGTCGCGGCCCAACTCCTCGAAGTCTATGCACGCCGAGAAGCCAGGCAAGGCTACCAGTGCGACCTCGACGAAACCGCCTGGCAGCGTTTTTCAGAGGAGTTTCCCTTTGAGGAAACCCCAGATCAAAGCGCCGCGATTGACGCTGTTCGCGCTGATATGTGTGCCGCCAAGGTTATGGACCGCTTGGTCTGTGGCGATGTTGGGTTTGGTAAAACTGAAGTGGCAATGCGTGCAGCGTTTATTGCCATACAAAACGATAAACAGGTCGCCATTCTCGTACCCACCACGCTGCTGGCGCAACAACACCACAACAGCTTTCGAGACCGGTTTGCCGATTGGCCCGTAACGGTCGAGGTCGTCTCAAGATTTCAGTCCAATAGTGACATTGCGAAGGTTCAAAAACGTGTGGCATCCGGGGACGTTGATTTACTCATTGGAACCCATAAATTATTGCAGAGCAGCTTCGCCTTCGAAGACTTAGGATTGTTAGTTATCGATGAAGAACACCGCTTTGGCGTCAAACAGAAAGAGGCGATTAAGGCCCTTCGTGCACAGGTCGATATTTTAACCATGACCGCGACGCCCATTCCCAGAACACTCAACATGGCACTGGGAGGACTGCGCGACCTGTCGATTATTGCCACACCTCCAGCGCGGCGACTATCGATTAAGACCTTTGTCCGTGAGCACTCCAATTCTCTGGTGAAAGAAGCCATTTTGCGAGAGACCCTCAGAGGTGGTCAGGTTTACTACCTGCACAACGAGGTAAAAACGATTGAAGAGACCGCCAGTCGCCTTCGAGAAATGTTACCCAACCTATCAGTCGGCATAGGACATGGCCAACTCCGCGAAGCGGCACTCGAAGGTGTCATGTCAGACTTTTACCACCAGCGACACCATATTTTGGTCTGTAGCACGATTATCGAAACCGGCATTGATATACCCAATGCCAACACGATTATTATTGACCGCGCAGATAAATTCGGACTGGCGCAACTTCATCAGCTCAGGGGCCGTGTAGGACGCTCCCACCACCAAGCCTACGCCTACCTGCTGTGCCCACCGCGATCAGCCATGACCTCAGACGCCGAAAAACGCCTGGAAGCGATCGAAGCGGCAGGTGCCCTGGGCGCCGGTTATCTGCTGGCCACCCATGACTTAGAGATTCGGGGTGCTGGGGAGTTACTGGGAGACGAACAATCGGGACAAATACACAGTGTCGGATTTGGGCTTTATTTAGACATGCTGAACAACGCGGTACGCGCGCTTAAACGCGGGGAGATTCCAGACGTTGACGGACCGCTGGAAAGCAGCACCGAAGTGAAACTCCATATTCCCGCGCTCATTCCCGACGATTATCTGCCCGACATCACCTCTAGATTAGTGCTTTATAAACGCATTGCCGCGTCAATGACTCAGGAGGGACTGCGAGAGATACAAGTAGAAATGATCGACCGCTTTGGCTTACTCCCAGACGCTACGAAGAACCTGTTCACCCAGGCCTCAATTAAGGTGCGCGCACAACGACTCGGGATCGCTGAAATTGAAGTGGGTGATCGAGGTGGTAGCATCGCCTTTACAGATCAAACTCAGGTAGAACCGATGACCCTAGTCAGGCTTGTTCAAGACGATCCCAAAACCTATGGGCTCGCAGGTTCCAATAAATTACGTTTTAGCGTTGAATTACCAGCGCTACCTGAGCGTCAAAACTTCATCGACGTGCTACTAGAGAAACTTGAGCAGGAGACTGCATGAAAGGTCAGCAAAGCCCCAAGTGGCCGCTCTGCCTATTAATGGTCAGCTGCCTCGTCTCTGCACAAGAAGCGTCGCCTACCCTTGTCAACGTGCCTGACGCCGTGGACCCCAACGAAGGCTCTGGATGGCTTCGGATTGAACTCGCCGTTTTAGTGGATGATCGTGCCGAGGTCATCGCATCGGAGGCTTGGCCCCCCTACCCCGCAACCCAATATCCGAACAGACATCGTCGACTACAAGATGATCCGCTGATAAAAGGATTGGCTGAACAATATCCGCAAACTCAGGTGACGTCAGAGCCTGATGGATCGATTACATTACTAATTCCTGACCCGCAGCAAATAGTGGCCAAAGCCAAAGCCGATGCTCTAGCAGCGCAGCAGCAAGCGCTAATCCTCGCCATGAGTCCAGACACCAGTGACAACGAAGCAACTGAGGGCGTTGGTGAGCTAGCAACGGATGCCAACGGAAATTTGCTGACAACGACCCCAGCAGAGAACTCTGAACCCATAGCACTGGAGTTGATCGATGCCCCCGCGAAGCCAGCAAACGCCGGGGCAGATTGGCTATCTGATTTTGATGAAACACCGCCTACAGCTGAGGCTGATGATTCGACGCCCCTTCCTATTGATGCGTTGGATGCGCCCACACAAGATGCTTCGGAACCAGCCAAGCCACCGCCGGTTTTACCCAAAAGTTTCCAGGTGCGACCCGTCGAACTCTTGGCAGACGGACTCCAGCAATTAACACGCAGTAACCCCGATCGATTGCAGCTGAGCACCTCTTGGTTACAGGCTCCCGAGGCTGCCAACTTGCCCATCATTCTTGACAACTCTGGGGACGATCCTGAGTGGCCGCAACTGCAGGGCTTTGTCGAAATTCGTACTGGCGATACTCTCAAAATTGGTGTCAATTTTTGGTGGAATACTGACGCCGCTTACCTACCGGAGGGGTTTTACATGACCTCGCCACCCATGGCGCCGCCGCAAAGGCTTTGGCGTGACGAGGCGTCGCTATTGCCATTACCTCTGCCCGTTGTCGCGAAACGCCAGGCCACCTTTAAAGCCATTCAGGAACATTTGGACGCCGGCTTACCACTGGTGGAATTCGTAGACCCGACGACAGGATTTTTTCGAGAAATCACCCCGGAGCCGAACCTACAGAATAATTTTTCGCCTCCTGACACTTGGCCGTGGCGACATTTTATTCACGTGGCAGATACGCGGTCAGTGGCCGAGGGTTATGTACGTTACTTCGATCATCCCTTATTGAAGATCATTACAACCTGGCAAGAATTGACCTGGGGTGAGGTCTACCAAATAGGTGCTGCAGATCGTGAACGGGCAGAGCTTGAGGCCGCTATTGATGACGCAAAGACCGATGCCAGTGATGCAACAGCTCCCCCACTGAGCCAGGTGCCACCCGACCAGCAATCTTGGCGCTAAGCGCTGGGTTGCTAAGGATCTACCGCGTTTAAATCTGGCTCGCTTTCCAGGAGTAGCGTCCGTGTAGGAAATGCCACCTCAGCGCCCTCATCGGCGATAATCGCCAAAACTCTCAGCAAGATATCCTGCTTAATGCCATGAAATGTTGCCCAATCAGTGGTTTTTGTGAAGGTATAGATGAAAAAATCGATGGAAGACGGGCCGCAAGACACAAAGTTGACCATTAGCGTTCGCTTCAAATCAATCGCTTCGTGGGATTCGAGCATCGCTTTAACGTTAACAACAATGTTACCCATGACCGCCACATCGTCATACCGTATACCCACAGTCTCGTAAATTCGGCGATTGTTCATACGGGAAGGATTCTCTACCGCAACGCTGGCGAAAATAGAGTTAGGTATGTAGAGCGGGCGCTGATCAAATGTTCGAATACGCGTCATACGCCAACCGATATCTTCAACTGTTCCCTCAATCTCTCGATCTGGAGACCGAATCCAGTCGCCAACCGTAAACGGTCGATCGAGATAGATACTGAGCCCACCCAAGAAATTCGCCAGTAAATCTCGTGCAGCAAAACCCACCGCAATGCCGCCAATACCTCCAAAAGCCAACAGCCCCGACACGGACACCCCGAGAGACTGAAGAACCATTAACAAAACGACAATACCGAGGCTAATGCGGACCAAGCGAAGGGTCGCACGTATCGTTGCCCGATCATCAGATTGCCGCTGACCTCGATGCTCACTCAGTAATTCGGCCTCAGCCCCCTTCAGCGCTCTCTGGGCTATCCAGGCCAGAATCAGGATTAGTGCGGTATCTGCCGCCTGCCTGACCAGCGTCCTAAGTTGCTCGGCGCCCTCAAATAAGCCCAGGGAAAGGTAGACCACCAGCAACCAAACGGCCCACTTACTGGGGCGCAACAGTGCCTCTGTAAACACGTTGTCCCAGCGCATAACCGAGCGCTCAGCTGACTGCTGCAGCTTCCCAACGAGCCGGGTAATGGCTATGTGGCCCAACAACCCCAAGGCCAGCAACACAGCAATAACCAATGCAGCAGCAGGCACATGGAGATAGTCCGCAAAAGGGGCGAGTTCCCTAGCAAGAAATTGAGCAGAAACTTCCATAACTTAGGTAGGCATCGACATGAAAACATGGATGCTAACCCACAGCAGAGCGTCAACGCTACGCCAAACTACGGCCAAAACCTCGGGGTGACACCCTTCCGTGTACTGTATATAATGCCAGACTGTATAAAAAAACAGCTCCCAGGAGAGACGCCATGCTCAAGTTAACTGCTCGTCAAGAACAGGTTCTCGATGTGATTAAGCGCTGCATAGACGACACAGGCTACCCTCCGACTCGGGCAGAAATAGCGCGTGAACTGAGCTTTAAAAGTGCCAATGCTGCGGAGGAGCATCTCAAAGCCTTGGCTCGCAAAGGTGCGATAGAAATGATTGCCGGCGCCTCTCGGGGTATCCGGCTAGCAGATGCAGAGCCGTCAGGGCTTGCCGTTGTGGGTCGGGTCGCTGCAGGCTCTCCGGTGCTAGCCCAGGAGCATATTGAAGAGCGCTGCAGTATTCCCGGGCATTTCTTCAACCCCAGAGCTGATTATTTGCTGCGGGTATCCGGGGACAGCATGATTAATGCGGGCATTCTTGATGGCGATCTCTTAGCTGTGCACAGCACGCCAATTGCCGCAGAACAACAAATTGTCGTTGCGCGCATTGACGACGAAGTTACTGTAAAACGACTGCATCGCCCCAATAGCCAGCATGTGATGTTGCTCGCCGAAAATGAAGACTATGCTCCCATTAAGGTTGATCTAGCGACCCAAGCCTTTGCCATTGAGGGGATTAGTGTAGGCGTACTGCGGCGCTAAAGCCTGAGCTCAGAAGACCGCGCACAAGCTCTCGGAGGTAAACAACCGCCAATCAGTGGACGGTACGGCCTCCAGCAACCTTTTTAGATTCAGCAGACTCTGCCTCGACCTCAACGCTACTCATCTCGGCTAAACGCGCTGCAGCCTGAATGCCCGCCTGTATCATAGCTTTAGCAACCTCAAGGTTATTTTCCATGAGGTAGACCGATGCCTCTGCCGAAAACTGAATGCTAACGAGGGGCTCAACACCCTCTTCTTCCGCACGCTGCAGTACAACTTCGCCATCACCCAAATCGACAATTTCCAACAGAGCAGTAGTCATGTGGTGTCCTTTATTTATGGCGAAAACCAAATGTTAGCAGCCCAGCAACCTCCGTACCACCCGTCGACCCGCGATTTCAGCGTGTTGCTCAACATTCGTCCAACCCGGTGCTCATGCGGTTGATCAGCGACTCCAGCTCTATGGAGCAGGCGCTATAATCTTCTACCTGCAGCCTACCTATGGTCGATGCCAATCGGCCTGGGGGCAGCGGCCTCTCAACCCCCTGTTCCGGCATGGCCTGAAGCCCTGCGAGCCAGCCGTCGCGCTCCAGCTCACGGTATTCCACAATCTCGTTAGGTTCGGCAATACCTTGTTTCAGCTCCGGCAAATCCAATGTGCTGTGAGGGGGTTGCTTCGGGAGCGGCGTTAGTCTGACAACCGCTAATAAAAACCAGCCGTAAGCATCGAGCAAATGCAAACGCACTGCTGGGCCGAAAGCCGCCTCAAGAATATTACTCTCAGCCTGTTGCTGAGCCAGTTGGTCGCTCCAAGCGTTTAACAACAAACGCGCCATGTACAAAGAATGATTGGCCAAACCTGAAGCACTGCTCAATCGAGTCAACCCTCTTTGGATGCCGCAGAATTGTCGCGAGTGGTGCCTGAACTTTTAGCGACGTCCGCTTTTTTAGCGGCAACCTTTTTCTTGGCTTTGGCTTTTTTCTTGGGTGCCGCTTTCTTTTTCGGGGCTTTTGCTGTTCCCGAAGCCTGCCACGCACCGCCGTCAAAAAATGCTTTCCAGCCCGTAGCCTTGCCGTCTACGTCCGTCATCACATATTGCTCTTTGGTCTTGCGGCTGTATCGAATTTGACTTCGATTGCCCGCATCATCAGTGAGCGGCGCATCAAATATAAAGTGATATTTAGGATCAATCTCGCCTTGATGGGGAAGCAACTCGTCGACAAACGGCGGCCGTGTTTCTCGATTTTTAGGGAACTTGCTCGCAGCGAGAAACAACCCAGACGCGCCATCTCTCAAGATGTAGTGATCTTCAACCTTGCGACATGCCAGCTCGGGCATGGGCACTGGGTCCATTTTTGGAGGTGCCGCTTCGCCGTTACGCAATAACTTACGGGTGTTCTTACACTCCGCGTTAGTACACCCAAAATATTTGCCAAATCTGCCGCTCTTCAGCTGCATATCGGAGCCACATTTATCACATTCGATAGTCGGACCATCGTAGCCTTTGATCCGGAACTTCCCTTCCTCAACCTCGTACCCCGAACAGTCAGGGTTGTTGCCACAAACATGCAATTTGCGTTGCTCATCGATGAGGTAGCTGTCCATCGCCGTATTGCAAAGACCACAGCGTCGCTTCTGGAGTAACAAACGTGACTCAGCCTCGTCATCTGCATCAGCACTGATCGCCTCGTCACCCGAAGTCAGATTTAGCGTGCTCTTGCAACGCTCCTTGGGTGGCAGGCTATAGCCAGAACATCCTAAAAACACACCTGTGCTTGCAGTTCTAATTTGCATGGCGCGACCGCAAGTGCCGCAGGCAATACCGGTCGGTGTTGGATCATTTAGCTGCATGCCGCCGGGATCTGGTGAACCCGCCTGATCTAACTTGCCGCGGAAGTCTTCGTAGAAGTTGTTGAGCAAGTCCTTCCAATTCAAACGTCCATCGGCAACATCGTCGAGGTTCGCCTCCATCGAAGCGGTAAATCCATAATCGAGTAAATCGGCAAATGACGCCTGCAAGCGCTGAGTAACAATGTCTCCCATCTTCTCAGCATAAAAACGGCGGTTCTCTAGACGCACATAACCTCGATCTTGGATGGTAGAAATAATTGCCGCGTAAGTAGACGGTCGACCAATGCCACGCTTTTCCATCTCCCTAACCAAGCTCGCCTCGCCATACCTTGCCGGAGGCTTAGTAAAATGCTGCTTGGGGTCTATTTTCTCAAGCTTGAGCGTTTGCCCAACCTCTAAAGCGGGTAACTCGGCATCATCGCCTTTGCGGGACATGGGGAGTTGTACTCGGGTGAAACCATCGAACTCCACAACACGTCCGCGAGCGGTCAGCCCGTAGTCAGCCGCAGTAACGGTCACTGTGGTAGATCGATAACGGGCAGGGGTCATTTGACAGGCAACAAACTGACGCCAGATCAATTCATACAGGCGCTCAGCGTCGCGCTCCATCCCCTGAAGATCGTTTTGAGTGACCCTAACCTCTGAGGGGCGAATAGCCTCATGCGCTTCCTGCGCACCTTCTTTAGAGGAGTAACGCAGGGGGGCCTCGGGTAAGTAGTCGCCAGAAAAATTCTTAGCAATGTACTGCCGGCAAGCAGCGACTGCGTCGTTACTAAGATTCGTAGAATCTGTCCGCATGTAGGTTATATAACCTGCCTCGTAGAGCCGCTGGGCTAAGGTCATGGTCTTCTTGACGCTAAACCCTAACCGAGTACTCGCTGACTGCTGCAAGGTGGACGTGATAAACGGCGCACCGGGCTTACTGCTGGTCTTGCGCGCCTCGAGGTTGCTAACCTTAAACAGCGCAGGCTCAAGGGCCGCCACGGCCGCCATCGCCTCGCTTTCGGTCTTAGGCGCAAACTTCTCACTGGCACAATGCTTAACTTCAAATCGAACAGTCTCAAAATTCTCTGGCAGCAGATTCGCGTGGACTTCCCAATACTCGTCGGGCACAAACGCTCGAATTTCCCGCTCACGCTCAACGACAAGCCGCACAGCGACCGACTGAACTCGCCCAGCAGAAAGACCTCTAGCGACTTTAGCCCATAACAGCGGCGAAACTTCAAAACCAACAACACGATCCAAAAAGCGCCGCGCCTGCTGAGCATTAACTCTGTTTGTGTCCAGCTCTGTGGGCTTTTTAAAGGCTTCTTGAATGGCTTTCTTGGTAATCTCGTTAAAAACAACGCGCTGATACCGACTCTCATCACCGCCAATCGCCTCTCTCAAGTGCCAGGCAATGGCCTCTCCCTCTCTGTCCAGGTCGGTTGCGAGATAAATAGCATCTGATTTTTCCGCCAATCTGCGCAGCTCTGAAACAACTTTTTCCTTGCCGGGCAGTACCTCGTAATGGGCATCCCAGTCATGATCCGGATCAACACCCATACGGCGAACCAGTTGCTCGCGCTTCTTTTTTTCCTGGTAGTGCTTCTTCGCTTCGGGTGCCATTTTTCGGGTCAGCGCCGCCTGGGCAGCCCGTTCCTTTGGATCCGAAGAAGTGCTGTTACCGGACGTCGGCAAATCACGAATGTGACCGACACTCGATTTCACGACAAAATCGTTGCCGAGGTATTTGTTAATCGTTTTCGCCTTAGCGGGCGATTCGACAATAACGAGAGATTTTGGCATAGATAACGTCTTCGCATCCCTAAGCTTGCAGATTTCCATCATGAATCTGCGGCTGAAGGAGCGCATATATACGGTGCGAATTACCCTAAGGTCAAGGGAGAAACCCGAGTTGTTGCGATTTGATAGACCAAAAAGCCAATTAGATCCCCCTCTCAGCCCTACTTGAAAGCGTCCTCAACCCCTGCTGCAATCAGCGTTTCAACTTCGCTGTACGCCGCGTCTCCCCCTCTTTCATCCCAAAACACCTGTACATCTTCACCACTAACAAATATCACTTCGACGTGCTCTGTAACCTCCATAATCACTGAGGGAGTGGGATTACCGCTTCGAGACTCCCACCCGGCCCTAGAGCGCACCCAAAGCTCAGGTTCTGCGCCTCGCATGGCGGGTTTTAGCCTTTGGCTATAGCAAACCAATGATTCGTCGGATGCACGCTGTAGGCGCGCTGGGATATTTTTAGGTTCTCGGAGCTGCACAAGAATCCCAGCCTGCCGCGCGCTGTCGCGAAAACTCGCGACAGCGCGCTGGTGTTTGCTGGGCAATACGCTCAACAGCGGCCCCAAAACCGCCGCAACAATGATAAAAATTATGATGTAAACCAATTTAAGGGCTTCCGTATGCTAGATTGTCAGGATAAACCAAAGGCGCCAAAGAGCGCGATGTATTGAGAATTGGGTTATGGCATATCAGAAAATTCTTGTAGCGGTTGATTTAGGCGCGACAACAGATCGTTTATTGACGGCTGCTGCAGGACTAATGGCTGATTCCGGCTCAGAACTTCATATTCTCCACGTCGTAGAGCCCATCAATATGAGCTATGGCGCCGACATCCCTATGGATTTGTCGGCCATCCAGGACGAAATATACGATCAAGCCTCGGAGCAACTGACACAATACTGTGAAACTTATCGTGTTCCCGAGCCCCAACGGCATTTAGCCGTGGGGCATCCTGAGGCCGAGATCGCCAGTGCTGCAAAGCGCCTCCATGTGGACGTGATCGCCGTAGGTCGACATGCACGCTATGGACTTGCACTGCTCCTGGGCTCAACAACAGATGGCGTGCTGCATCACGCCGGCTGTGACGTATTGGCGGTACACGTCGATCAACCGATAGAACCCTCTTAGGCGCCTTCTTAGGCGTTCTCGCTCAGCCAATGCAACACGGCGCGACCATCAAAGGGCCAGCCAAGCTCCCGACCTGCTGCGTCTGCAACCACCGGTATTCTTATGCCGTAACGCTTAATAAGGTCCAAGTCTTCTTCAATATCGACGGGAGAAAAACGAATTCCAGCCGCCAAAAGTATGCTTTCAGCCTGCTCACACAAATGGCAGCCGGCGGTCGTGTAAAATACTAGAGACATTGCCACTCACCCCTACTCCTTGGTTAGCCTTTATTTTATGCCCGATCACAACAACTTAGAAAATCGCCACCAAATTTTAACGGTTTATGGTCGCAATGCCGTTTATGAAGCCCTCTGTGACTCGACTATCGTATGCTCAAGGTTGCATTGGGCGACCAGCAACCAACAATCTTCAGCGACCAAACGTATCCTAGACGCATCACAGGCCCGCGGACTACCTGTTAGAGAACACACGCGACAAACCCTGTCGCGCATTTCTCGAAACGGCAAGCAAGACCAAGGTGTCGCCTTGGATATTACTTGCGAAAAGTTCAGCAGCTTTGAAGAGCTCAAAGATTGGGTCTCTAACTCTCAACTGCGCGTTCTGGCTCTAGATGGAATTACTAATCCGCAAAATGTGGGCATGATCATCAGGTCTGCCGTCGCAGGCGGTGTGGACGCCATTCTTTACCCCCGAAAGGGTGTGGCAACCTTAGGGCCTCTAGTGATTAAAGCCTCTGCCGGTATCGTATTTAAAGCGCCCATCATCCCCTGCGACGAGCTTGCGTCAGCCCTGAGTCAACTGCAAATGGCCGGGGCTGCTATTGCCACCCTAGAGGGCAACAGCGACACCTCGCTTTTTGCCTACCGCCCGACCAACGCCGTAGTGTATGTCCTTGGGGGAGAAACCCATGGGGTCTCCTCAAAGGTATCTGGCCTCGCAGATATTAAGCTGCACATTCCCATGGGGGCTAGCGTGGAGTCCCTCAATGTCGCCGTAGCCGCTTCCCTAGTGGCCTACAGTGGGTATTTGGCTCCATCGAGCAGTCAGCATGGCTAGCACCCACAAAGCACCTACGCTGGACCAACGTCGGTGGTGTAGCCGCCCTACACCATCACTTGCCGAGAAAACCCATCGCGCCTTCGAGGCCGCCAAGGGTGAGCGGAAACATATTCCCCTCCATCAGCTGATTGGTGATGCCAATCGATTGCGTGTATTGCCATTCATCCTTAGGTACGGGATTGAGCCAAACGCACTTGCTGTAGGTCTCTCGCATTCGACGCAACCAAGACTCCCCGGCTTCTTCATTCCAGTGCTCTACCGAGCCACCGGGCTGAACAATCTCGTAAGGTGACATTGAAGCGTCACCGACAATGACAACTTTGTAGTCGTGACCGTATTTGTGCATTAAATCGAGGGTCGCGGTGCGCTGGTTATGGCGACGGATATTGTTTTTCCATACACTTTCATAGAGAAAATTATGGAAATAAAAATATTCGAGGTGCTTAAATTCCGTATGGGCTGCAGAGAACAATTCCTCACAGACCTTAATGTGCGGGTCCATTGAGCCGCCCACATCAAGAAACAATAAAACCTTAACTGCATTGTGTCGCTCGGGAACCATTTTTATATCTAGCATTCCCGCATTACGGGCGGTGGAGCTTATTGTGTCATCGAGATCGAGCTCATCTGCCGCACCTGTACGGGCAAACTTTCGCAGGCGCCGCAGAGCCACCTTTATGTTGCGGGTACCCAGCTCAACACCATCGTCGTAATTTTTAAAGTCTCGCCGGTCCCAAACTTTGACCGCACGCTTACTTTTGCCGTCACCACCAACACGGATGCCCTCAGGGTTGTAACCATCGTTACCAAAGGGCGACGTGCCCTCAGTACCTATCCATTTATTACCGCCTTTATGCTTTTTCTTCTGTTCTTCAAGCCGCTCCTTAAAGGTTTCAATCAGTTTCTCTAGGCCTCCTAGAGATTCGATTTTTTCCTTCTCCTCATCAGACAGCTGCTTAATAAACTCTGATCGCAGCCAATCATCGGGAATTAAGGCTTCAATAACATCGTCCAGGTTTTCCAACTCGCGAAAGTGCAGTCCGAAGGCTCGATCAAAACGGTCATAATATTTTTCGTCTTTGACCATCACGGCTCTAGACAGGTTGTAAAAAGCATCGATGTCAGCAAAGGCTAAATTGCGCCTCATCGCCAACAGCAGGTCAAGAAGCTCCCGCGGAGTGACTGGCACTCCGGCGTCTTTTAAACCATGAAAAAAATTCACCAACATGGCAGCTGCCCCTTAACGCGTTTCTCGCCGATGCATGAACGCTAGTCGCTCGAGCAACTGCACGTCCTGCTCATTTTTTAACAAGGCGCCATAGAGCGGTGGAATAGCCTTGGTGGGATCTCTATTCTTCAGAACCTCGTCGGGAATCTCATCAGCCATGAGCAGCTTCAGCCAGTCAATCAGCTCTGAAGTTGAGGGCTTTTTCTTGAGTCCAGGAATTGAACGCAGTTCAAAAAACACCTCAAGCGCCTCCGCTACAAGGTCCTGGGTAATACTGGGATGATGCACGTCGATGATTTCACGCATTGTGTCCCGGTCAGGAAAGTTAATGAAGTGAAAGAAACAGCGACGTAGAAAGGCATCGGGTAATTCTTTCTCATTATTTGACGTAATGATAATGATCGGCCGCTGCTTCGCTTTGATAGTCTCTCCCGTCTCATAAACAAAAAACTCCATGCGATCGAGCTCTACCAGCAAGTCATTGGGAAATTCAATGTCCGCCTTATCAACCTCGTCAATGAGCAAAACCACTTGCTCATCGGCGTCAAAGGCTTCCCACAACTTGCCTTTTTTAATGTAGTTGGCAATGTCTTGAACCTTGCCATCACCAAGCTGGGAGTCTCTAAGACGAGACACCGCATCGTATTCGTAGAGACCTTGCTGCGCCTTGGTGGTGGACTTGATATGCCATTGAATAAGACGCATACCCAAACCTGCAGCCACTTCCTCGGCCAGCATAGTCTTACCTGTGCCGGGCTCACCTTTGATGAGTAAAGGGCGCTCAAGGTTGACGGCAGCATTGACCGCCATACGAAGATCATCGGTGGCTACGTAACGTTCGGTACCAGTAAATTTCATGAGATATCTCGGTGTTGAGTGGATTGGAAATTGTCCGGTTGTACGCCGGAAGGTGGATTATTGGATGCATAGCCCTGTGGCGATGTGCGGGGCTTCAATGGAAAAAACCAAAGCGATAAAGCCGCCAAGGCCATACACAGTGCGCTGCTAGACAGTAATACCCATACCGCATAACGTGCCGATGACCAGCCATCAACAAAAGCCGCATTGAACAGCGCCACAATAAGCGCCGGCGCCAAGGACTCCGATTCGGGCCCGGGCATTACCGGCGTTAACAGCAATGCGACCAACAGGCCCAGCAACAAACGCCTGTAAATACCGGGCAATGAAGCCAGCCAAAATCGTTGAATTAGCAGCAAGGATATGAGGCCTGCACCGTTGTAACAGACCATAGCGACCACATAGGATTGGCTAGTCAGCACCTGGCACCTCTGCAGCCTCTGAGGGCGAGCCCGGGGGCAACTGAAGGAAAAAACCCTGCTGACTGAGCGCCTTCAGCACTTCTTCGGTATCGTAACGGGCCAACTTGCGCTCGGCGGTCAGATTCAAAGACAGGGCCAGCTCGGGGGCGCCAAATGTCTGACGAAGTACCTCAGGTAGCTCCTCAAAGATGGCGCCTCTGGGAAGATACAAATAGGTGTCTTGCTTACGGGAGCTTCGAAAGACTTCAACCAGCATGGTTTTGCTCTCCAAGTAACCGCTGCGCCTCAAGCTCTAGCGGCTTAATTACCGCGGAGTGACGCCAACCCTGCCAATGCGCCGGGCGTGGCAATAAACCCTCACCCGTGGCAAAGCTTGCGAGCATTTCAAGCTCTCGGGAGGGCATTAATATTTCCACATTCATACCGAGTTCAGATGCCAAGGAAGCCATAGCAGGTGCCAAAGACTTGGCCAGCTTGCGTACTCGACTATTGGCGGGGGCCGGTATCGCTGTTGGGGGGTCGCTCAACGACCGCTCACACGCAGCCGCAATAAGCGCCACCAATTGCTTTCCCTCCCTGCGCAAAACGCCGGCAGGCATGCCCTCAGAATCGGCTAACTGCGGCATTGAACTGGGGATTTTTTTCGCAATATCCTGAATCACCTTGTCGTGCAAAATCCAATTGCGAGGTCGATCTCGACGTCGAGCTTGAGATTCTCGCCAATCAATTAAGTCTAGTAAGACTGCCAGCTGCTGAGGGCTAAGCTTCCAAGCCGATTTGAACTTTGCCAAGGGACCCCGGCCACCGGTCACCATTCCCCCGCTCTCCTCAAGAATCCAGGGTAAATGGCCACAAGCTTCTGCCCTAGCCTCAAGTATGGGCCAGCATTGGGCTAAAAAAGTCACGTCTTGCATGGCGTATTGACACTGCGCCTGGGTGAGTGGACGTATCAACCAATCTGATTGAGTCTCGTCTTTGGCGACATCAATGCTCAACAAATCGCGCACCAAATCTCGATAACTCAACCCAAAGCCCATCCCCAACATGGCTGCGGCCTTTTGGGTATCGACTATGGGTCGGGGAAGAACGCCCAGCCAGCGCTCAAAAACCTCCAAGTCTTCACTGGCACTATGCAGTACCTTGACCAGGTTGGTCTGACCAAAGAGTGCTTGCAACGGCTTCGTATCGGTGATGGTCAGAGGATCGATCAGCCAACACTGCCCCGCCGCTGCGAGTTGCAGCAGGGCTACCTCGGGATAAAATGTATCCCGACGCCTAAATTCTGTATCCACCGCCACGAAGCTTTGTTGTGCAATCAGCGCAGCCATATCTTCAAGCGCCTTGTCATCCCTCACCCAATGGAAGGAGTCATCTAGGTACTCAGCACTCAAGAGCTCTCTCCCTGCAATGGCGTGCGACCACTCAGCGCATGCGCCAGGGTCGAAGCATCAAGGTATTCAAGCTCACCCCCTAAAGGGACTCCATGGGCGATTCTGGAAACGGCAGTGTTCTGCTGCTGGGCCCGCTGGGCAATGTAAAATGCCGTAGCCTCACCCTCGACGGTTGGGTTAGTCGCCAGGATCACTTCTCGGATGGCTTGGGAGCGAAATCGCTCATCCAGACGATCGAGACCAATATCCTCAGGGCCAATACCGTCGATCGGAGACAGGTGCCCCATGAGTACAAAATACAACCCTCGAAAACTGGCCGTCTGCTCAAGCGCCATGACGTCACCCGGCGCCTCAACCACACACAATAGACCGTGATCTCGGCGGGGATCAGAACATAGCTCGCAAAGTTCGAGCTCAGTGAAGTTTCTGCAAGACTGACAGCGACCCACGCGCTCAAGCGCCGCAGACAATGCGCCCGCCAACGCTTCGCCGCCTTCCCGGTCTCGCTCTAGCAAATGCAATGTCATACGTTGAGCCGACTTTGGACCCACCCCAGGCAAGCAGCGCAGAGCCTCTATAAGATCATTAATGGACGGAGAAAGTTTCATTTATCAATAACTTATATAGGCAACTTAAAGCCATCTGGAAGGCTTATGCCCGCGGTAACAGAGGCCATGCACTCTTGAGCGGCTGACTGCGCACGACGCACGGCGTCGTTAACGGCGGCCGCCAACAGATCTTCTAAAATCTCCTGAGGCTCTTGCATTAAAGAGGGATCAATTTCGACCCCCGCAACGGCCATATCACCCTTCATACGCACCTTCACCAAACCTGCCCCAGCCTCGCCAGTGACCTCGACTGTCTTGACGCTTTCCTGTGCTTTTGCAAGGTCCTCCTGCATTTGCTGGGCCTGCTTCATCAAGTTACCAATTTTCATACTATTCACTCGTCATTGTCTGGGTCTGATACTGCCATCTATAACAGTACCGTCAAACTCAACCAGCAGCGCCGCCAATTGAGGATCTTGTTCAAGTGCCACCTCTGCTTCGTGCTGGCGTTCAGCGGCTTGCAACTGGCGTAACTGAAAGGGCGTTGAATCACCCACTTGCCCAACCACGACCGAGACCTCTACCGGCATTGCCAAAAGTTGGTTAAAGGCCATTTCAAAAGCCGCCACTTGGCGCTCTTGAAAAAGCGAGGCGTTATTACTATCCAATACAAACTCAAGCCGACGCCCTCGCACCGCAACCAACTCACAATGTAGCGCCACGCTTTGCGTAATTCCGACCAGCCCTAGCTCACTAAAAAAGGCGGGCCAGGAAGCCATTGTCGGAAGGTCAGCCGCCTCTTCAGCGGACATTACCTGCGGGGCGTCCCGCGGCGACGGCCGCTGCGCTGCCGGAGCAGGGCTCTCAGCCGTCTTAGGGGCTTGTTCTAACGCTATTGCTGACGGCTTTTTCGCAGACTTCACCACCGGCGGCGCCGGTGGCTCAGACTTTTTTCTAGAGGCGGCTTCTCCTGAGGAATGGTCATCGCTGCCACTGGCCGGACTGGGCACCTCTGAAGGCCGGAAGGTGATCATGCGCAACAGGGTCATTTCAAAGGCAATGCGAGGATCTGGGGCCACGGGTAAATCTCGACGGCCATTAATCGCAAACTGGTAAAATAGCTGGGTTTCGTCTACCGAGAGCGTGGCAGCAAGGTCACGCATTTTATTTTCTTCAACCGTATCCCCGGACAAGCTGGCCGGAACCATTTGTGCCAAGGTTAGCTGATGCAACAAGGATATAATTTCTTCCAACGTCGACGCATAATCTGGCGCGTGCTCGGCGATACCCTCAACACCTGCCAAGATTTCTTGGGCGTCTCCCTGTGCGACGCGTGTCATGAGTTCTAGTACTCGACCTCGATCTACGGTGCCCAGCATATCCCGAACATCAACTTCTTGCAGTCGACCCGATCCATAGGCTATTGCCTGATCGGTTAGGCTAAGGGCATCTCGCATTGACCCGGCCGCTGCCCTGCCCAAAAGCGTCAGCGCTGGCTGCTCGAACTCGACCACTTCTTCAGCCAAGATTTTTTCAAGGTGCTCAACCACCTGCTCGGGCAACATATTCTTCAAATTGAACTGTAAACAGCGAGACAAAATGGTGGCGGGTAGTTTTTGCGGATCTGTCGTGGCCAGCAAAAACTTGGCGTGGGGGGGCGGTTCTTCCAGGGTTTTCAACAAAGCATTGAAACTGTGATTGGACAGCATATGTACTTCGTCAATCAGGTATATTTTGAAGCGCGCCCGGCTTGGCGCGTACTGAACGTTGTCCAGAAGCTCTCGCGTGTCCTCTACTTTTGTGCGAGATGCCGCATCGACCTCAATAAGATCAACAGAACGCCCCTCGGCAATCTCCCGACAGGACCCACACTCTCCGCAGGGTTCTGAGCCAACGCCGACCTCACAATTGAGACACTTGGCCAATATTCTCGCGACTGTGGTTTTACCCACGCCCCTTGTACCGGTGAACAAGTAGGCGTGATGTAGCCGGTCGTTGTCGAGCGCGTTCACCAGCGCACGCAGCACATGCTGCTGCCCCACCATTTCGTGAAACGTACGAGGGCGCCATTTACGCGCTAACACCTGGTAACTCATTGACCCATTGCCGATTGTCACCCGATAAAGTGGAGGTGACCCGAGCAGCCACACCCCGGCACCCGAATCAGTAACTACCGTTGCTCCCTTCCGGGCCTGGCGGAGTTCATTACCTATCGCTGCGAAGGGACCACTCGAGTCACCATAAAGCCCGCTAGAAGCGGGTGGCGTAGTGTCGCGAAAACAACGCTGATCCGCAACTTTAAGAGCCACGTAAATTGCATCAAAGCAATGTAAATACAATTTACATTAATGTGAATTCGATTTACATTGCCAGATCTGCCTTAACAAACGCTGTCACCTGCCGCGTTGGAGCGCACTACCATGGCTAAAATACCCATTAAAGTGATGAGCAGGGGATCCTTGCTAGCAGTCGTTGCCGCTGTTTCTTTGTCTTTCGTCATCACCAGCTTGATCAATGGCAATGTAAGGCCGCCCCAGAAGCAAGTGAGAACCCCCCTCCCCGTTGCCATAATGCCCTACACTCGCGAAGACCATTACATTCGTAAGTCTAGCTATATTGGCAATGTTAGAGCCCGTAGAGACAGCGCACTGGCTTTTGAAGTGCCGGGTACACTGGAAACACTGCCCGCCAGAGAGGGAATGTCGATTTCTGAGGGTCAATTACTGGCCACCCTCAATACAGATCAACGCTTAGCCAGATTACGTGCTGCCGAAGCTGAACTCGCCAAAATCACAACCAATCTCGAACTAGCGACCATGAAGCGTGAGCGCCTTGCCGATCTGTTGGATCGTGGCTTGACGTCACAGCAAACATTTGACGACGCCCAGCTGGGTACCCAGGCATTGCAGCAGGCTCAGCGGGCCATCAGTGCCCGCAGAGATAGCGCCCTCATGGACATTGAAAAAAGTAACTTAAAGGCCCCATTCTCTGGCGTAGTCGCACAACGCTTTGCCGATCAAGGGGCAGTGGTCACACCGGGAACGCCCATTCTCAGGCTGTTAGCCCAATCGAGCTTTGAAGCACATGTAGGCGTCCCCATTGCTATCGGAAATTCACTAACCCCTGGAGAGGTTTATTCGCTGACCATTGGTAACCAGCACCTGGAAGCTAAACTTCAAAACATACGTGGCGATGTCGACGCTGCCACACTGACCGTTGGCGCAATCTTTCTGTTACCTGAGGACGCTGCGGTAAAAACCGGTGAGACAGTCAGCCTGGAATTGGCTGAACCGGTACATGAATCAGGCGGCTGGGTACCGCTGTCTTCCTTGACGGCAGGTAATCGCGGCCTTTGGGATGTCTTGGTGGTGAAAAGCGTACCCGAGGGATATGTTGCGGTCCGGGAAGCTGTGGAGATTATTTACAGCAACAACGATCAAGTTTTTGTCGCGGGAACACTGGCAGATGATGCCCAGATTATTGCCAGCGGGCTTCATCGCTTAAGTCCCGGGGCTTTCATAACCCCTGTTGAAGATTAAGCGATGATCGCTCAATTACTGTTTCAGAATCCCCGCTACCTAACGCTGATGTTACTCATTATTGCCGCCGTAGGTACTACATCCTACTCAAGCTTGGGGCGCCAAGAAGACCCTACCATCACGCCATTTATTGCCAAGGTAGAAACATTTTTTCCGGGCGCGAGTCCAGCGCGTGTTGAATCGCTAGTGACCAAACCGCTAGAGGATGCTTTGCGAGAAGTTCCCGAGGTCACCGAAATCCAATCGACCTCTGCGGCGGGTGTTTCGGTGATCTCTATAGAGACAGACTATCGGCTATCTCTGGCCGATATCGAACGCGTTTGGTCTGAACTACGCGACATCGTATCGGCCGAAGCTAGGAGATTCCCTACAGGTGTTGAACCGCCCCTTTTTGAAGACGACATCATTACAGCCTACGTTAAGATTCTCGCCATCTCGGCTAAACCGGGTAGAAGCTTATCGCCATCGCTGCTGCGCAGAGAGGCTGAGATCCTCGCCGATGCCATTCGCAGCGTGCCCAATACCAAACGCGTCACCCTGTACGGAGCACCTCAGGAAGAAGTGCTGGTCGAGCTAGACGAAACACAACTTGCCTCTTTGGGCATTGGCGTCACTGAAGTCAGCGAAATTCTGCGTAAAGCTGATGCTAGAACACCCTCGGGAAGCCTAACAGGTAGTGGCTCCGATATTGCTGTTGAACTAGCAGGCGAGTTTACAAATCTAGAGACATTAAGGGAGCTGCAGATTCGTGCGCTCCCAAACGGGCGTGTTGTAAGACTCCAAGATGTTGCCAAGATTTCTCGAACTGAACGAATTCCTGCCTTTAGTTATGCATTGTCTAATGGTCGACGCTCGGTACTGCTAGGCACCGAAATGATCCAGGGCTATCAGACCGATACCTACGGCGCTCGCTTTGACGAGTTTTTGGAAGGCTACCGTGCTCAAGCCCCCGATGGACTGAGCATAGAGATTGCCTACGACCAAAGCCAGTACACGGAAGCTCGCCTCGCAGGTGTCGCGAGCAACCTGTTAGCCGGTGTTTGTATCGTACTCGCCGTGCTTTTTGTCACCTTGGGTTGGCGTGCTGCCTTGGTCGTCGCCGTAATTCTGCCCATGTGCACTCTGTTATCCATGCTCGGACTGCTATACCTAGAAGTCCCCATCCACCAAATGTCACTCACCGGACTGGTCGTTGCCCTTGGACTGCTCGTTGACGGCTCTATCGTGATGACCGATGAAGTGCGCAAACGGCTCATCATGGGAATGTCGCCGCTGGAGGCACTCAGGGCCTCCGTTAGCCGATTACGCATACCGCTCATTGCATCAACAGTAACCACCGTCTTGGCCTTTTTACCGATGGCAATTTTAGAAGGGCCAGCCGGTGATTTCTTAGGCTCCATCGCATTGTCCGTTATCGTCATGCTGCTGGCGTCCATGCTGCTTGCTCTGACGGTAACACCGGTACTGGCAGCTCGCTTATTGCCCAGCGGGTTAAGCGATGAATACCGCTGGTGGCAAGCCGGCATCGATTTACCCCGCGTGAGCCAGGTATTTGCCAAGTTGCTAAAGCAATCCCTGCGCAACCCCACCGCATCCATCGCCCTTGCGCTGTGCCTACCTGTGACCGGCTTTTTGTGCGCCAGCTCACTCACTAACCAATTCTTTCCAGGAACCGATCGTGATCAGCTCTACCTGCAGGTCACTCTGGCTGAAAGCGCGTCTATCGATGACGCCCTAAGTCTGGCAAAAAAGATCGATGCCGACCTCGCTAAAGAAGCCTTAATTCGACGAGTGGATTGGACTATTGGTGAGAGCGCCCCTGCTTTTTATTACAACATGCGATCCAACAAAAAGGGGCGCCCCAGCTGGATGGAGTCACTGATCCTTACCACTGACGAAAATGCTACCGATGCTTTAATCCGGCGCCTGCAACGTCAACTGGATCGGGACTATCCCGCCGCCCAAATTATTGTCAGAGGCATTGATCAAGGACCACCCGTTGAGTCTCCTCTTGAGATCACAATATCAGGGCCCAATGTCAAAAAATTACAGGCACTGGGTGAACAGTTCCGACAGCGCATGGACGCCCTCCCGGACGTTACTCACAGCAAAGTGTCCATGGAGGCAGGACCACCCAAACTCGTCTTCAAATTAGAAGAGGACAAGTTAAAGCAAGTGGGACTCAGTCGGGTGCAGGTAGCAAATGCCCTCGATGCCGCTTTACGGGGGCGCCTAGGAGGAGAACTTCTTGAAGATACGGAACGTTTACCCGTGCGCGCCCGACTTGTTCGAAGCGACTGGTCAAACAGCAACCTATTACAGAGTTTGCGCATACCGGTGCAAGGATCAGCATCAGGCGTTCAAGCCGTACCGCTAAGCGCCTTGGGGTCAGCACATCTTGAGCCCGATGACAGCCCTATTACCCGAGAAAATGGCGAGCGACTCAACCGTGTACAGGCCTTTTTAATGCGAGGTGTGTTGCCAGAAGAAGCCTTGAAGGTACTTCGCGCACAATTGGCTGCAGATCCTATCGAATTGCCTCCGGGCTATGACTATAGTTTTGGCGGCGATACCAACGAGCGCGCAGGTGTTGTCGAGGATCTGATGGCACCTTTGGGTATTATCATGGCCGCTCTACTGGCAACCATTGTACTGACCTTCAACTCATGGCGACTGTCTGCCATCGCCTTATTGGTTTGCGGCTGCTCCTTTGGTCTTAGCCTGTTTGCGCTGGCACTCTTTCGCTATCCCTTGGGCATAAACCCGCTTATCGGAGTTATCGGCTCTGTTGGAGTGTCTATTAATGCCGCGATCATTATTCTTACTGCCCTGCAACAAAATTTTGGAGCAGCGAGTGGCGATCCTGAGGCCGTTGTCAACGTAGTGCGCGATTCCAGCCGCCATATTGTGTCGACAACCGTGACAACCTTTGGCGGCTTCTTGCCGCTAATCCTCGAGGGCAGCCGATTCTGGCCCCCCTTCGCAATGGCAATCGCTGGCGGTGTATTGCTGTCTACGATCATATCGTTCTTCTTAGTACCACCACTGTTTTACCTCACTGTTCGGGGTCAGCAGACGTCAGGAAAGCTGAGCCAAACCGAGGCCGCAGGCGCATGAGCCAAGCTAACAGTGGCTACCATCACGGGGACCTCCGTGACGCATTGATTTTAGCTGCCGCCGCGCTCATCGAGGAGCAGGGCTCCCTGTCGTTCAGTATCACAGATGCTGCGAAACGAGCCGGGGTTAGCAGTGCTGCACCTTACCGGCATTTTCACGACAAAAATGACCTTCTTGATAAGGTGCGAGATCTTGCCTTCATGGGTCTGCATGAAGCCATGGAAAAAACGCAGCTAAAGTACATAGACGATTCAAATACCGTCACCGCTATTGCCGCTATGGGACTGACATACCTAGATTATGCGAGGGAAAAGCGCGCCTTTTTTTCCCTTATGTGGGAAGACCACGGGCAAATGGCACCTGAGCGACAGAATCTTGCCCACAAAAGTGTTGGGTTTTCTCTGTTGCTGGCGACCGTTGAAAAGCACCTCACTCAGAGCGGCAATCAAAAACTTTGTCCCGCAGGACAACAAACAGCCTTGAAGCTAGCCACACAGCTCTGGGCTCTGGCTCATGGCGTAGCCACGCTCGAGGGAAATCAACTGCTAGACCTGTTTGATAAGTCGGCCCAAGCGACAAGCATATTCGTGGAAGCCACATCAGCACTTCTCACCGGACCCGCCGGCATCGACAACACGCCTCCTTGACTAGGCCGCTAGAGGCCAAGGCCGCAGCTCACACTTCACTGCTCGTGAAACCCTAAACGGGACCAGACGCCTGAGTCCTACAAAATGCCCGCATTTGGCACTTGGGCGCGTTGAGCAGCAATGGCATACTGCCGCCCCAGCCGCTCGTAGCACAACCGGATAGTGCAACGGCCTTCTAAGCCGTAGGTTGCAGGTTCGA